>Ga0209166_10001691_pt1 | contig 17875 bp, 13 predicted proteins | sample Coa_R1_3_FD_187151 | JGI IMG/M metagenome (GOLD analysis project Ga0209166, IMG submission 187151) | Surface soil microbial communities from Centralia Pennsylvania, which are recovering from an underground coalmine fire - Coalmine... | ecosystem: Environmental > Terrestrial > Soil >... | reverse complement strand
TAGACCGGAACGCCATCGGTATTTGGGCGATAATTCCGATGGCGTTCCGGTCTACGGAAATGCTTCAGGTGTTCATTCGACGTTGAAAAACGGCGTCCGCAGTGTCGAAAGCGTCCGGATGCGGCCGACCAAGAACGGCATGGAAATGTCGGTGCCACCAGCGGACCAAAAAGACCCTGAGTTCCGGGTCGTCAAGCCGTTCGAACAGCCGAAGCCCGAAAGTGATTCGTCTAGGACGCCAGATACGAAAAAAGAGGAACCTGCCGTCCAAGAACCCGCGAAGCCTGAGCCGGCCGCCGAACCGAAGCAGGAGAAGCCTGCCAAATCGAATATCGAAAAGGCCGCCGATCAGCCGATGACAGGCAAGCCTCTTCCTGAGGAAATCGCACCCGCCGATCAGCTTGCCGCCAAGGTTGCTGAAGCGTTCCGTCGGGGAGGCGCCGCGGAAGCGACAAAGGTTTTCGAAGAGGGCACCAAGGGGTGGACGCTGGCCGGCGCAGTCGCAGCCAGCGACAAGGCGAAGAAGGCGATGAGAGAGGCCGGCTGGAAAGGCGGCAAAGACGAACCCGCTCCCAAGGAAGAGCCGAAGTCCGAGGAACCTGCACCTAAATCGGCCGAAACGCCTCAATTGACCACACCTACCAAGCCGGCCGAGGAACCACCCAAAGCAGAGCAACCCGCTTCGGAACAGCCAAAGACCCTTGAGGAAGCGCTGGCCGCTGCCGATGCCGCATACAAGGCGCATTTCCCGACCTTTGAGAAGGCGACCGCTGACTATCGGGCGAAGAAGATCGGCGACGCCGAATACCTCGCGGTCCGGAAGGAACACGAGAGGCTGAAGGCCGCCTGGGACAAGCTCGATACCCAGCTTCGCGACCGATACGACGCCGAGGCACAGGCCGAAGCCAACCGTCCGCTGTATCTGGCCTTTGCAGAGGGCCGGTCACCGGTTCCAGAGCCGGGCGAAGCCTACAAGGGCCTTTCTCCCCCGGAGAAGTTCAACGTCAGGGGTAAGGACAGCAAGGGCAACACCTGGGTAGGCACCGGCATAGCCATTGTTCGGCAGGACGCCGACAAGGGCTTCCCAGGCATGGCGGCGCGTGCCGAGGCCCGCAAGAAGCTCCCTCACCGGTTGAGCGGCATCAACCCGTCCACGTTCGACAACCTGACCAATGACGCCGGCAGTGACGCCAGGATCACCTGGAAGCGCATTGTCACGGAGCCATCGGGATCGGCGGCGCCATCAACAGGCAAGGAGTTCGTGATCGGCACGACGCCGCAGGGCCGCTACGTTGTCCTGGAAAAGCGTTATTTCGACCTGCTTTCTCGCGCGGCCGGTCCGGATGGCACCCTGGCAACGGCAGAGCCCGCTGCAAAGAAGGGCAAGCAGGACACCATCACGTCACCGGTCTTCGCCCGCAAGCCGGACGGCACGCTTGCCGGCGTTGGTATGCCGATCCGGTGGCTGGAGCGGTCTGCCCGGATCATGGCGACCGGAACTGACGGCGAGACGGTGCCGATCGTGGCTCCGCCTGCACCCAAGGCCGAGCAGCCAGCGGACACCCCACCGGCCACCGGTAAGCCGGAATTGAACCAGGACAAGGAAGGGGATACATCAAAACCTCAGGAGGCAGCCGATGCCGGATCAGGACAACCGAGCGGAAATGGTGGCCTGGGTAAACCGGGAAGCGGCTCAATACGCTCACCAGGGTCTCGTTCCGGGGGCACCGGAGGAAAAGGAAGCCGTCCGAAACTGGCGCCAGCACCGACCGATGATGTGGCACCGGCTGGGGGACTGGGGAATTCTGGACAAGATGGCGTTCGTCCTGAACCAGAAGTGCCAGGAAACGATGAACCGCAACCTGAAGGCGGGGATGCCGCCGACGGACGCCCGGGAACAGGCGGTGAAGGACTGGATGATGCTGGGGCCGGAGGAAAGCCCAGAGGACCAGAACTAGACCTTAGCAAGCCGACCGAGCCAAAGACACCGACGCCAAGGGGCCGCGAGGTCGAACTCCCTGAGTCGGTCAGACCGAATTTCTACATTTCCGAGCCCGAGCGGATGGTTGGCGGCGGCGACAAGGCCCGCTTCAACCGCAATCGCCGTGCCATCGAGGCGTTCCAGTCCATCACCGAGGAAGGCCGCGAGCCGACCGACGAGGAATTGGAGACCATGGCCGGCTTCACCGGCTGGGGCTCGTTCGGCCAGGACCTGTTTCAGGGCACATTCGAGCGGCAGCCGCCGCGGCCGGGCTGGGACGTCGAAGCGCAGTGGCTGCGCAACCACCTTGGCAAAGAGGCCTGGGACGCGGCGCACAATTCGATCAGCAACGCCCACTACACCGACCCGCCGACCGTCCTGGCGATGTGGGACATGGTTCGGCAGATGGGCTTCAAGGGCGGCCGTGTCCTGGAGCCGTCGATGGGTGTCGGCAATTTCTTCGGTCTGATGCCGCGGGATCTGATGGACCAGAGCACCCTGACCGGGATCGAACTGGAGCCGACGACCGGTGGGATGGCGAAACTGCTCTACCCGCAGGCCGGCGTGTTCATCAAAGGCTACCAGGAGAGCCAGACCCCGGACAATTTCTACGATCTGGTCATCGGGAACTGGCCGTTCGACGCCACGCCGCCAGCCGACCGCCGCTACAACCGGCTGAAGCCGACGCTTCACGACTATTTCTACCTGAAGGCCCTGGATCAGACCCGCCCTGGTGGGCTGGTGGTGGGCATCACATCGGCCGGCACGATGGACAAGATGGACCGGCTGGCCCGGATGGAAATGGCCAAGAAGGGCGAACTGGTCGCTGCCTTCCGCCTGCCAACCGGTGCATTCGAGAAATACGCCGGGACCAAGGTCGTTACCGACATCATCATCCTGCGCAAGCGCGACAAGCCGTTGCAGGACGCTTCCAACGAGCCGTGGATCAACACCAAGGAGATGGATACCCCCGAGGGCACGCCGATCCGGGTGAACCAGTATTTCCACGATCACCCTGAGAACGTCCTGGGCACGTTCGATTATGGTCACGGCACCACGACATTCCGGCCTGGGATGCTGGTCCATCGGCCAGAGAACATGATGGAGCGGCTGGAAGCGCTGCCGGCGACGCTGCCGACCGACGCCTATACGCCGATCACCCGCGGGAACGAGCCGCGGTTCCTCACCAGCAATACGGCCGATCGGCTGAATTCGATCATCATCGGCAACGACGGCAACCTGTATCAGGTGGCCGGCGAGCGGATGCTGCGGCTGGACGACGTGTTCAAGGGCATGACCGCTGGCACCAAGAAGATCCAGCAGGAGCGCGCCGATCAGGTCCGCGCCCTGGTCGATATGCGCAAGGCCTACGGCCGCCTGATCGACGCAGAACGCGACGGCGCTCCGGATATGGAGGACCTGCGCAAGGACCTCCGCGAGCAATACGAGGCGTATAACAAGCCGGTCAAAGGGCTGATGATCGACACGCCCGGCATGAAGGTGCTGGACCGTGTGAAAGACCCGAACTGGGCCATGCTGGCGGCGCTCCAACGCCCGGACGGCTCACCGGCCCTGATCCTGACGTCGCCGATTGTGAGACCGCGGCGCCAGGTCGGGAACCCGTCGGTGGCTGACGCCTACGTGTTGGCCCGGAATGAGGCGGTCACCATCGACATGGACCGGATCGCCGAACTGTCCGGCCGGTCAGTGGAAGAGGCGGCCAAGAGCCTGATGGACGCTGGCGCCGTCTACCGCACGCCAGGAGGCGGGTATGAGCCGTCGGACAGCTACCTGAGCGGCAACGTCCGTCTCAAGCTCGCAGAGGCCCAGGAAGCGCAGCAACGTGGCGAGCCGATGGAAGCCTCGATTGAGGCGCTGAAGAAGGCGGTTCCGAAGAACACCCCGTATTACGAGATCGAAGCCAAGTTTGGTGCTCCATGGGTGAAGCCCGAGGACTATCAGAAGTTCATCGCCGAGGAATTGCTCGGTCTACCCGAGGGTGGCTATTCGAATAAGCCGGGCGAGGCGCCAGCGCTTGTTGACGTGAGCTTCAAGGCCACCCGCTGGGTTGTCGATCTGGACAACAACACAGCCAACCGCGTTGAGGCGACGGTCACCCACGGCCACCCGCGGTATCGGTTCGACCGGCTCCTGACAGCGGCGATGGGCAACACGGCACCGCGGATCATGGACCCGAAGGATCGCGATGGCGGGCCGTATTACAACGCAAAGGCATCGGAAGAGGTCGCCACCCGCATCCAGGAGATCCGCGAGAAATTCCAGGACTGGATATGGAAGGACGCCGAGCGGACCGTCCGGCTGGAGGAAGCGTTCAACGAGAACATGAACGCCGTTGCCAAGCCGCATTTCGACGGCTCGTTCATGGATATGTCGGGCATGGCCCTATTGCGGGGCGACGATCCCTTCAACATGCGCCGGCATCAGGCCAATGGCATTTGGCGTGGCATCGCGCAGCGGCGCGGCCTGTTCGCTCACGAGGTTGGCACCGGGAAGACCTACACGATCGGCGGGATCGCCATCGAGGGCCGGCGCTACGGCCGATGGAACAAGGCGATGCTGATCGCGCACAACGCGAACAGCAAATCGGTGGCTCGCGATATCCAGGCGATGTATCCGGGCGCGAAAGTGCTCTCCATCGACAGCGACGACCTGACGCCCAAGACGCTGAAGCAGTCGCTATATTCCATCCGCAACGAGGACTGGGACCTCGTCGTGGTGCAGCACAGCCACCTGAACCGGTTCGCTCTGAAGAAAGAGACCCTGATGGCGCTCGCTCGCGAGCAAATCACGGCCATCGAGGACGAGATGTTCGCCGCCGCGGAGGAAAGCGGCGATAACCTGGACAAGGTCGATCTGAACAGTGACGAGGACATCAACAAGAAAATCCGCGGTGTCACGGCAAAGCAGCTTGCCAAGCAGCGCCTGAAGATCCTGAATAAGATCGAGGAGCAGGGGCAGCGCGCGTCACGCGAAGACGCCATCCCGTTCGAAGACCTGGGTATCGACTGCATCCTGGTCGATGAGGCGCATGAGTTCAAAAAGCCGCCGATCGCCACCCGGATGAACCTGAAGGGGCTGAATACCAAAGCCAGCGACAAGTCGATTGGCCTGGATTTCCTGACCAAGTATATCAAGAGCAATAATAACGGGAACAACGTGTTCCTCTTCACGGGCACGCCGATCACCAATTCGCTCAATGAAATTTTCAATATGTCCCGGTATTTCATGGACGACGTCATGAAGAAGTCGGGCATTGGCGACTGGGATACGTGGTTCAATACTTTCGCTGACGCCATCCCTGACGTCGAACTGATGGCGACCGGCGATTATGAGACCGTGAAGCGGCTGTCGTCGTTCAACAACGTCGATGAGCTTGTCCGGGTCATGAGCCAGTTCACCGACGTGGTGCAGGCCAGCGACATGCCTGAGTTCGTGGATCGGCCAACCGCATCGGGCAAGACGCTGTCATCGCCTGACCTCACCCCTGAGGAACGGGACTTCCTCGAAAACGGCCGGACCGAAAACCCGGTCGGTCGGCCATACAAGCGGATCATCAACGACGTCGGCGAGATTTTGCCCGAGCAGGCCGAGATCGTGGAAGAACTGCGGCAGGTCCTACGGGATTTCAAAGCCGCCGATGCACAGTTCCGGAAGGAAAACAAACATATCCCGGTCGTGGTCGAAACCGAAATGGCGACCGCTTCGCTTGACCCTCGGGCCTTCAACCCGGACCTGAAGGAGAACCCCAACAACAAGATCAACCGCGTCGCGAAAAACGTGCTGGAAATCTACCAGACACCCAAGACCGCGCAGATGATCTTTGTCGATAACGGCTTTAATCCCGGCAAGCGGAACAAGAATTTCGCCGTGGTTCCGGACCTGATCGACAAGCTGGTGAAGGGCGGCATTCCTCGGCACGAAATCGCCGTTGTCGCAGGCGGCCTGGACCCAGAGGACAAGGCTCGCATTGCCGCCGATATGAACAGCGGCAAGATCCGGGTCGCCATCGGCCGGTCGGACACTCTGGGTGTCGGTGTCAATGCGCAGGACAATCTGCGGGCGATGCACCACATGGACGCGCCCTGGATGCCGGGAGAACTGGAGCAGCGCGACGGCCGCGGCCACCGGGCAGGCAACGCCTGGAATACCGTGCTGGAATACCGCTACATCACCGAAGGGATCGACGGAAAGCGTTGGCAGGTCCTGACCATCAAAGACCGCTTCATCAAGCAGTTCATCGCCGCGTTCAACGATGAAAGCGGCAAGCGGATCGGCTCGCTGGAGGGCGATGGGGCCGACGTGTCCGAGAAGGAGGACATCGTCGGGACCCTGTCGGCCGCTGCCGGCGATCCACGGCTGATGATCCGGGAGAAGCTGAAGAGCGACGTCAACCGCCTGCAACGGCGCGAGCAGCAACACACCTACGGGGTGGCGGACGCCGCGCGCCGCGCCCGCAATGAGGAGGAGGCCATCGCCGGCTCCATCGAGCGCCTGAATCTCCACATGGGCTACGTCAACAAGTGGGTCGAAGCCCAGAACCGGATGGAAAAGGCGGCGGAGGAAGCCGGCTCCAAAAACCGTTGGTATGACGCGGTCATTGATAAGGTGCCGCTGAAGACTTCGACCGACATTCAGGAAGCACTCGACAAGCGGGTCAGCCAACTGGCCCAGGAAGAGGGCAAGGTCAAGATTGGCACGATCAACGGTTTCGGGATCGAGGCAGATTGGCCGAAAGGCTGGACAGAGCCGAGTTTCTATCTGACCCTCGACGGCGAACACGTTCCTGGCACCGGTATGAGCAACGGGGTGACCGTGCAGCGCATCGTCGGGCGGATACAGGCCATCAGGAACGATGTGGAAAAGGAGCAACCAGAACTCATCGCGCAGATGAAGGCCGACGTGGAGAAGCTGAAAAAGGCGGCCGAGATGCCGTTCACTCAGGCCGAAGCCTTGCTGAAGAAGCGCCAGCAACTCGCCAAGATCGAAGACGATCTGGAGGAAAACCCGATCCCGCCACCGGCATGGCTGCGGCACGGAGCGCCGATCGACACGCCGATCTGGGTAGACGGCCAGGAGCGTATCGTCCGCGGTCACCGCATGAGCGACGATTACTACGTCGTCACGGACGAAGGCGAAGTCCCGTATATGAAGGTCACCGACGCAAACGGCTTCAACACCTTCACGATGAAGCCGCCGCCACCGCAACGGATGAAAGGTATGCCCGAGTGGGCTCAGTCAGAGCTTTCCAAGGCCGGACTGAGTTCGAACGGCCAGATGGCGGACGGCGCCGAGGTCATTTGGCACGCCGGGGATCTGGTGCTTGTTCGCGCTCGTCGTGACAATGGCGAAATCGTGTTCCTTGGGTTTAAGAAGGGTCTGCCGGAGGACCGGCAGGCTCACGACGTATGGGACGTCCGCGGCGCATTTGAAGTGAAGGACATCGACCGGATGCGTAAAAAGGTTCAGGAATACCAGGACCGCGAGCAGAACCGGCGCAAGCTGGAAGCGGCCGAAGAACCCGCTCCGGAGCAGCCCGAACTGGATATTGTGCGCGGCGGTCACACAGCGGCGAGCGGTCGCTACGTCAGCCCTGCCTGGAACCTCCAGGAAGCGGAAACGCGGCCACCGAAGTGACCGCGCTCCTGATTTGGCTCGCCAACACATGCCCGGCCTTGCCAAGACGCGGCTCGCCTCTCCGAGACCTGATGAAAATACCCAAAGACCTGGAAAAACGCAAATGGCTGATTTTGATCCCGACACCCTTCTGAAAGAACGGCCAGCCAGCGCGTCGATGAAGGTGCGGCCGAAACTGAGCCGTGACGAACTGAAGACTTTGGTTCGACGTTACAATCCCGATATTACAAATGCGGCGGTTGAGGGCGAAGTCGATAATATCGAACGGGAATCAAGCGGCGTCTCGACCAACGATACCGGTGACAGCGGCACGTCGGGCGGCCTGTATCAGCACCATCTGAGCCGACTAAGCAATCTGAAAGAATTCGCGGCGAAGCAGAACAAGTCTTGGACCGATCCCGAGATACAGGTGCAGTTCTCGCGCTACGAAAAAGAGCACGACTATCCTTCGCTTTTGAAGTTCCAACAGACCAATAACGACCGGGCCGCGAACGAAGATAGTTTCAAAAGAATTTTTGAACGTCCGGCATCAGTGCTCTGGCAGAACAACGCCGAGGGCAAGCCAGTTACGGAAGGGGATCGTTTCAAGTTTTCCGACTATGCAATGCGGGAATTCATGGACCAGCCGGATACCCAAATCCGGTTCATGGACCCAGCGGAGTATCTGAAGCTCACCCCTCCCATGGAGGGCAAGCCGTGGCAGAGCCCGTCCGGCCGGTCGCTCAGGCAGTCGATCGACAAGGGCGAGCCTATCGAGCAGATCCCGTCGCTCGATGTGTCGGTGAACGGGCCAACTGCCCAGGTCACCGATCAGGATGGCCGCCACCGGATGCTGGCGGCCCAGGAGAACGGCATTCAGGCGGTTCCGGTCGCCATCAAAGGGCTCAAGGGCGATCCGACCGAGATTGTCGGGCACGACGGTGTCCCGCAGGCGTTCGATCACCCTCGCGGACCGCGGCAGGAAGACCCGCAGCCGCAGAAAGAGCCAATCAGCCTCCTACGGCAAATCGGCGACGCGATCATTCCGCGGGCCGAAGCAGCAGAGCCGACGGGAGTGCCTGAGGGCTTCAAGCCGATCCAGCCGCAGCAGCAGGCACAGGCAGTGCCGGAAGGCTTCGCGCCGATCCACCCTGAGCAGACCGGCGCACAGGCGGATTTCGCCAAAGCGCATCCGGAGCAGTTTCCCCCCGCTGGACTGACCGATGAGCAGCAACGGGAGTGGATGGCGGAGAACAACCCCTTCAGCGGGACCGAGGTCGCCAAAGGTGTCGTCAGAGGGGCCGGTCCCTATGTTGCCGGCGCTGGTGTAGGCGCTGGTGTTGGCGGTGCATTCGGCGGCCCACCTGGTGCAGCCGCAGGGGCGTTAATCGGCGCTGGCGCTGCCGGTGTCGGGCAGTTGGCTTCCGGCGTCTCCAGCCTCGTCTCAGGCCTGCACGTTCCTGGCCCGCAGGACGCCACCAACAAACTCCTGGACCTGTTTGGCGTAAAGCAGCCCGAGACCATGAGCGGCCGTATGGCGGAGGCGGTCACGGGCGGGGTCGCAAACGCGCTCTCTGGAGCAGGCGGGCTCGGGATGCTGAGCAACATCCTGAAGAACCCCGCTTCCAAGGTGACCGCGAATTACCTGACGAAGCTGGCGTCCAGGGCGACCACGGCGATGGCGGACAATCCTGCCTTGCAGGCGCTCTCTGGGGCATCTGGCGGCGCCTCTGCTCAGTTGGCGGCCGAAGCCGGGCTGCCACCCTGGGCTCAGTTCCTTGCCGGACTGGCAGGCGGCGCAGCGCCAGCCGGCCGCAACATGATACCGAACCTCGCGCACCAGGAAGTCACCCCGCTCGCCAGACAGGGTATCGAAGCCGGTTTCGTGTTGCATCCGGCCGATGCTGCACCGGCACACACTGGCAGCATGAACATCAACGATTTCGCCATGGCCGAAGCCAGCAAGATCAAGAGCAACCAACTGGCCTCGGTCCGCAACGGCATTGTGTCGAACGGGCTGGCCCAGGAGGAAATCGGTCTACCACGTGGCACGACCCTGACGCCCGCGGCATTCAAGGAAGCCAAGCAGCCGGCAATCGCGGTGTTCCGCGAGGTCGAGAAGGCGGTCCCTGAGGTCGATCTTGGCAAGAGCCCGACCTTCACGAATTTCGTCAAAACCCTGGGGGCTCGGACCGCGGAGACCGAGAAGCAGTTCCCCGAGATGGCTGGCACGCCGGAAATCCTGGAACTGCGGGACCAGTTGCTGCGCAACGAGCGCGCCAGCACCCCGGCCGTCATGGAGAAGATCGCCGACCTGCGGACCCAGGCCACGGCCAATTTCCACAAGGAGGGCGACGCTCAGGCGCACCGGCTCGGCATGGCCCAGCGGCAGGCCGCTCAGGCCATGGAAGACGCGATGGAGGACAGCGTCAAAAACGCGCCTCGCTACTTCCAGGAGAAGGTGAACGAAGCGCGGGCGATGCGGGCCGAAGCAACCGCCGATTTCGACTACATCAACAAATCGGTGATCCAGGATCCGCTCTCACCGATGGGCAAGCAGTTGGAACAGGCCCGTCGCCGGGTGGAGAAGGCCAACGCCGACACCAAGAAGTGGGAAGACCAACTGGCGAATGCGGAGCAAAACCAGCCGTATTACCAGGGGCTGCCAGACAAATTCCGGCAGGCTCGGCAGTTGTTCGCCAAGATTTACGATGTGGAGTCAGTCACCAACAAGACGACGGGCGACGTCAATGCTCGCGGACTGGCGAGACTGTTGGAACATGGCAAGCCGCTGACCGGCAATCTGAAACTGATCGCCGACATGGCGAACGGCTACGCCAGAGCATTCCAAAACCCGGCCAATATCGGCGGCGTGGAATCCATGAGCGTGCTCGATGCGGCCTTTGCCGGCGTCGAAGCGGCCAAGGGCATCGGCAAGCTGGCGTCTGGTCACCCTGGCGGTCTGGCCAACCTTGGCCTGGCGATAGCCGCACTGGCGAAGAAGGCCATCCGCGGCAACGTGATGTCGCCGGGCTATCAGCAGAGGATGATCGCTCCACGTGGAACGCCCACATTGCCGGCCTCGGTGCTCACCACGCCGTTCCTGCCAACGCAGCCTGTTCCTGGGAATCCTGGCGGTAATGCACTGATGGGGCTCATGACCACCCAGTGAGGACCCATGCAACAGATTGACCGGATCGAGATCGATTTTATTTCGCAGGAAAACCAAAGGTATGATACGTGCGGGGACTGGTTCTTTGAGGGCACCACTCTGTTTCTCAAAATCAGCCGGATGCCCAAGCAGACATGGCAGCAAGCCGTTGCACTGCACGAACTGTTCGAAGCGCTGGCCTGCAACGCCCGCGGCGTCACCCAGGAGAAGGTTGACGCCTTCGACATGGGCCCAGGGAAAGACCTGGACGAGCCGGGTGAAAGTCCGCTGGCACCGTATCAGTTCGAACACCAATGCGCCTCGGTCGCCGAGCGGCTGTTCATCGCGGCCATTGGCGAAAGCTGGTCGCTCTACGATGAATCGGTTGGGGACCACGGGCTATGACCAGAAGCGAAGCCAGAGCAAGGGGTCAAAAACGGTTCCACTCTGGTAAAGTGTGTCCCCGTGGTCACAATACTTGGCGGCTGGTATCGAACGGCACGTGCTGCCTATGTTCAAGAACCAAGGCCGACCAATGGGCAAAGCAAAACCCAGACCGGGTCCGAGAAATCAACAGGATAACCGTAACCCGAGTGAGAGCCGCCAATCCTGGGAAACACGCTGAGGCAATGCGCAAGCTACGAGCCAGAGACCCTGAAAAAGCACGAGCGCGAGACCGTAAGAAATACTGGGAGAACATCGACGCTTCGCGCGCTTATTATCGAGAATACCAAAGGACACGGAGAGCGTCGTGCGCGTCTTAGTTGTGGATACCGACCGTGTCGGGTTGGACATTTCTATGAGGGCCGCAAACGCGGGGCACGAAGTGCGGCTGTTCCGCTATAGCGCTAAGCCAAACCGATACGCGACTGGATTTTCTCCACTCTTCACGATCGTAGACGACTGGCGTCAGCATATGAGTTGGGCGAAAGACGGCCTGATCCTTCTGACCGCCAATAATCGCTACGTCTACGAATTGGACCGCTACCGGGAGATGGGCTTTCGGAACATCTTCGCTCCGACCGTGATGTCCGCACGGCTGGAGATCGAACGCTCGGCCGGGATGCAGGCGATGCAGGCCATCGGTCACCAAATCCCGCACTACGAGACCTTCTCGTCACTGGCGGAAGCCGAGGCGTTCGCCCGCAAATCGGACCGCGCCTGGGTGCACAAGCCCATGGGGGACGAGGAAGACAAATCGCTCACCTACGTGAGCCACGATCCCGCCGATATGGTCGGCTGGCTTCAGCGCCAGATCAAGAAGGGGAAAAAGGTCAAGGGCAAGGTCATGCTCCAGGAGAAGGTGGAGGCGCTCTGCGAACTGGGCGTGTCCGGCTGGATGGGGCCTGAGGGGTTTCTGCCGGGCAAATTCCAGGCCTGTGTGGAGCACAAGAAGCTGCACGACGGCGAGATCGGTCCGGCGACCGGCGAGCAGGGCACCCTGACCCAGTATTACGACAAGGACAAACTGGCCGAGGAAATGCTCCTGCCCCTGGAGCCGATGCTTCGGGCTTTGGGCCACAGAGGCGATTTCGCTGTCGGTGCGATGATCGACACCAAGGGCAAGTCGCACTTCCTCGAATTTACGGCCCGTTGTGGATATCCTTGTTGGTGGATTCAAACTGCGAGCCATCGCGGCGACCCTGTGCGGTGGATGAAAGATTTGCTGGACGGCAAGGACAGCCTGAAGGTCAGTTACGATCCGGCAATTGGTGTGGTGATGTCGCAGCCTCACTACCCGTATGAGACGGCAAGCGCCGATCAGGTCGAAGGCGTGCCCATCCGCGGGGTGGAAGACGTCATGCCCGATGTGCATCTGGTCGAGGTCATGAAAGGCACCGGCCCGGTGATGGAAGGCGGCAAGGTGGTTGACAGGCCGGTGTTTGAGACGGCCGGCGAGTATGTCTGTGTGGCGACCGCGCTCGGGAAGACTATCGAGAAGGCCCGCAGCCGGGTTTACGCCGTTGTGGACAAGATCAAATTCCCGGACCGGGTCTACCGCACCGATATCGGGTGCAAGGTCATTCCGAAATTAAATGCGTTGCACAAGTTTGGATACGTGACCGATTTGACGTGATTGCCTTTCCAGGGATTCGACCCCTATAACGCCAGGGCCGAACCGTGACGGGTCTCCACGGGTGTAATCTTTGCGACACAAGGATGCACCATGGCTGGCACGATGGTCTTGGCGCCAAGCCCGGTTTTGCAATTTTTTGATAACACTGGCGCAATGCTGGCTGGTGGCCTGTTGTTTTGCTATGCGGGCGGCACCACTACCAAGCAATCGGCGTTCACCGACAACACCGGTAATACCGCCCTCCCAAATCCGATTGTTTTGAATTCACGCGGCGAGGTCGCTCCGTCATCGACGTCAGCCTCCTGTGGTCTCTGGCTCGATCCATCGCTCGAATACAAGTTCGTTCTGGCGCCAGCGACTGCCGGCGACCCGCCGACGTCGCAGTTCTGGACCGTCGATCACGTCGTCTCTCCCGAGGCGGCCATTCTTGCGGCGCTGCAACAGTATGAAGCGACGATCGGCGGTGTCCAAATCGGTGCCATGATGGCCTACGGCGGTGCCACCGCTCCAAATGGCTGGCTGTTCTGCTACGGCCAGGCAATCAGCCGCACCACCTATGCGCTTCTGTTCGCCAAGCTCGGCATCGCCTATGGCTCTGGCGACGGCTCAACGACGTTCAACGTCCCTGACAAGCGCGGCCGCGTTTCGATCGGCAAAGACAACATGGGCGGCAGTGCGGCCGGCCGGATCACCGCGGCGGTCTGCGGGATAGACGGAACGGTGCTTGGTGCCGCTGGTGGCGATCAGCACGCACAGGCCGACACGCTGAGCGCGAGCAGCACCGCAACGACCGTGGTCACCGATCCCGGCCACACCCACAAGCTGAGCACGTTCGCGGTCAACCAGTTCACCGCACCCAGCTACAACCTGGGCACCAACAGTTCTGCGCCGGTCGATACGAATGCCGTCGGCGTTCAATCGGCGTTCACCGGGATCACGGTCACCACGTCGGTTTCAACGACCGTGGCATCGTCGCTCACAGGCACCACCCAAAACGTGCAGCCCAGCCAGATCGACAACTGGATTATATTTACCGGAGTGGGAGCATGACCTTAGCTGCCATCCGTCCAGAATTCTCCGAAATGCTCTTTGGCCGCATCGCAGTAAGCCTTGTGCGCTTCCTCTTTGGTGGAATGGTAGCCGAGCCAAAGTTGTTTGCCGTTCACGGTGATTTGGGCGGTGTATTTTTTATCTCTTCTATGAAATGCCACCCCCTTGAGCCCCGATTTGTTGTTAATATGAACGCTGCGGTTTTGCGTGTTTTCTCTTCGCGTCGCTTCCCGAAGGTTGTCCAGAGTGTTACCGGTCGGCTTACGGCTACGATGGTCGATTTCAAGAGGCTCTTTATCGGTTGTCAGTTTCCAGATGATCCGGTGAACGAAAAACCGGCTCCCATTCAGGCCGACTTGCGACCGATCGTTTTTCAGTCGCCTTCCACATACCCGTCCGGGAAATCGGGCGTTCCAGGTTTTCCAGGCAGTTTCGGTCTGGAAATGGGTGAGCGGTCTGTGCCGCCATGTAAGCACGCCAGTTTCCGGGTCAAAGGCAAAGCATTCGCGCAGATAACCCGTATCTGGAAGCGGTTTTGGTGCCATGAATTCCTCCCTGAGGAATTTTTTATCACGTTCGGGGTAGGCGCGTGAATGGACGTCAATCCCGGAACTTCCTGGTGGGAATGGGCCGGTGGCATCGCGTTCGCCATCGTGAGCAGTCTCTTTGCATTTACGCACAAGCGCATTGGCGAAGTGGAAACCGAACTCAAGGATGATCACGTGCAAGAAATCAGCGCCCTCAAGAACGAAATCTCTCGGATGGAGCGGACGTTCAACCAGCGGTTCGAAGAGGGCCAGCGCGACCGCAACGAGATGTGGCGCACGATCCGGGACAATCAGATGGCCCAGGAAGCGCAGCACGCCCAGAACCTGGAACGGCTCAACAAAATCCCGACCCGCGATGAAATGATGCAACTGCTGCAACAGTTCATCGGTCGGACACCACACTGAGGTAACGATGACACCCGAGGAATTTTACACCAAGGTCCTGACGCCAGGGTTGAACAAAATCGGCCGGTTCGCTCCGCATATCCCGCGCAATCGTGGCGTCGAAGTGCTGATGACGTCGATCGCCGGCACGGAGAGCAATTGGACGTTCCGCTCGCAGATCCCGTCCGGCATGGCCCGCGGGCTGTTCCAGATGCAGTTGAACACCATCGAAGACATCATGGCGAACCCTGCGAGCAAGAAGCTCTGGGAACTCGGCATGGACGACTTCGGGATCAACACACGGACGGCCGAACATCTGTTCGGGATCATTGGCCATCCGGAAGGCGATACCATGGCGGTGTTCCTTGCTCGGCTTGACCTCTGGTGCAATCCGCACCCGATCCCGTTCGCCGACGAGGAAGCCCTGCTGTTCGCCTATTACAAGGACACCTGGCGGCCGGCTCACGCTGACAGGCATCGCTTCGCACTGCGCTACGCCGAGACGCTGCCGGTGATCCCGTCGTGAGCGAGGCAACTCCACAACTGATCGTTTCGGTTGTCGCTATGGGCATCTTTGCTGTCGCGCTGGTCGTCGCGTGGTGGACCAAGAGCGAAAGCCTGAACCTGCTGTTGGGCGCGGCTTCGGCCAATGCGACCACGGTTGTGGCTTACTGGCTCGGCAGTTCAAGCGGCTCCCGCGCCAAAGACGCGACGATCCAGGCGCAGGCCAACCTGCAACCCCCGAGGCCGACCATAGGCACCCCAAGGTGAGGAGCTTCGCCATGAAACGGCTTTTCCTCTTTCTGTTCGCTCTGCTGGTAGCGTGCACCGTCCCGCCGGCTGCGGTGATCCAGGACGGCAATCTCGCCGTGCTCGCACTGAACACCCTCAACGATGACGCCAAGCTCCTGGGCGCCCCTGCCAGGGATACGGACGCCATCGCTGTCGCGAGCAAGGCGGTGCAGACCGCGCTGGCCGACCTGCAAAAGGGCATCAAGACGCCGCAGGACTTCGCAGCCGCGGTGAACGATCAGGTGTCGGTGTTGGCGCCGACCTTGCTGGCGGACTTCAAGGCCAACCAGACCATTACGACCGGTGTGGTGCTGCTCCAGCAATTGGTGCTGGTGATCGCGGCCGAGGTCACCGCCAATCAGTCGGCCCCGCCGCCGACCGCCCGTTCATTCAACGCCCGCGCTGAACTGCAAATCTGGGTATTGAGACACCACAAATGAGACACCCCACGATCGCCTACATCCGTGAGACCAACATGCTCACGGATGCGCTGGTCCAAAGCTACGTGCTGGCCCAGCAAACGCAGATCACCCGCGATTTCCTCCCGATCTGGCATCTCGATGCGGTCTGCGTGTTCGTGAAGCCTGGAGGGGTAATCCCGCAGGGTGCCTGGACGGTCCATTTCCGGGAGCATTCCCCAGATCCGGGAGCGCTCGGCTTCCACGATGACCAGGGCAACCCCTCGGCCTATGTCTTTGTCGCCGACGACCTCGCCGATGGCATGTCCTGGACGGTGACCGCCAGCCACGAGACCCTGGAGATGCTGGTCGATCCGACCATCAACCTGACCAGGGACCGCACGCTCAATGGCACGACCTGGGAATATGCGGCGGAGGTCTGCGACCCACCGGAGGATGATTCCTACGCCTATTGGATCGCTGGCAGCGACGGTCGCCGGCATCTGCTATCGGCTTTCGTCACCCCGGCTTGGTTCGATGAACACGGCAAAGCACCTTACGCCTTCCCGACCCGGACGCCAATCCATGCGCCATTTGAAATTTTGGTAAATGGCTACATCGGCCGCCGCGAGATCAGCCCAAAGGTCGGCGAGTGGACCCAACAGATGGCCCAACAAGCGGGATGTCGGGTAAACAAGAAGTGGTTCAGCCGCACCAAGCGGCGGTTTGAGGCACAGGCGGAGTAGCTTTCACCACTCCGCCTGCTTCGGTTGACGAAACCCGGCTTGCCGACCCCTGCCTTAACCAAACGGGCCGGGGCTAGCCATTCCGGGACCGACCCGGACCGGCTTGCCATGCCGATCCCGTCCACTCCCAGACGCCCCGGGACCGCCCGGCCTGGCCTAGCCTGGTCTGATCCAGTCACGCCGTAACCGGACCGCCAGGCCCGACCAAGCCCGGCACGGTTGAACAGGGGGTGCAATGCACCAGCCAGACCGACGGAGATCCGTCTATATGGGATGGGCACCGCGCTGAAAATCCCTCTTGGTCGCGAGGGCCAGGCAGTGTTAAATCCCGTTCAGAAAATGTCAACCACGAAAGAATTTATTTTATGGTCCGTGACCCAACGCCGGATGAACGGTTTTTCGTGGTGACGATGCGCGATGGCACCAATTGGTTGTCGCAGTCGTTCCCGAGCCGGGAAGCGGCCATCGAGGAAGCCAAGAAAATCGGCTACAATGGCCCGTGGTATATCACTGAAGTGGTCGCTGTTCTCGAATAACGGCTCATCCTTTGGTCGCCCTCAAAAGCGTCGAAATCATCGGTTCGGCGCGTATGGTGTGCAAGACAACGTTGTTGACCGCCACGGTGTTCGCGGTTCTCCAGTCGATGTCATGTCGGATGGCGACGATCCCGAGGGCAGTGGAGAGGCAGGCAAGCGTGTCCATCAGGTCCATGCCACGGCTTTCGCAGAACTCGACAAAGGTCGATGCGGTGATGATCAGGCGGGCGGCCTTGGCTGCCTCCTCACCTTTTTCCTTTCAGCCATTGGGTGGTCGATTTCGAGTTGGATGCACAGTTCGATGGCCTTCAACTGATCCGGTCCCCAGGGCGTGCCGGACTGGCGCATGACCAGAGCCAGCGCGGTTGACAGGCACTCGACGGTCTCCCGCGGGTTCAAGTCCAATATGGGCGCGCGGCAGAAACGGACGATCGCTCTGGACGCGGTATAAATTTTATTCAGCCGGGCGACTGCTTCGGATTCCTCTTCCGGCGTTGGGTTGTCGCTCATGACGCCGGCTTCTTCCGCTTGGCCTCGTCCCAGCCCTCCAGCCACGCTACGCGGTCCATGCAGCCGTC
>Ga0209166_10001690_pt1 | contig 17877 bp, 28 predicted proteins | sample Coa_R1_3_FD_187151 | JGI IMG/M metagenome (GOLD analysis project Ga0209166, IMG submission 187151) | Surface soil microbial communities from Centralia Pennsylvania, which are recovering from an underground coalmine fire - Coalmine... | ecosystem: Environmental > Terrestrial > Soil >... | reverse complement strand
CGTTGGCACGATGCCGAACGTGATGTAGGCGACTGCCGTGCCGGTGCCCGTGATGAAGGCCGCGGTGTTGTTCGTGATGTCGATCCCGAGGTTCACGTCAGCCGTGACCGTCGTGCCGTTCGAACCCGCCAGCGGGCCAAGCTCCGTGACCGACGAGCCGGCGCCAGCCGTGACCACCGAAGCCGGGATCGTACCGGTGTGAACCACCGTCGAGGTGCCGTGATACTGGAACTGAACGGTTCCACCGTTCGCGTAGGCCGTCGCCGTCGTCGTCATGATGAACGTGATGGAGTCCACCAGGATGAGACGGTTCGCCCCGGGCGCCGCCATCAACACGACGGCCGCGCCGTTCATCGCAAGGATGTTCGCGCTCGTGATGTTGAACTTCTGCGTGAAGCAGAGCACCGACCACTTCGGCGACGCCTTGGTTCCGATGTTCGTCCACGGGAACCCGGTCACCCGGTCGATGTACTCGCCAGCGAGCGCGATTTTTCCGGCGAGCGTGCCGGACGTGCCGTCAACCGGCGCACCGCTGCCTTGGGCCTGAACGATACCGAGTTTGGAGACGGAGAGGGCGCCAACCTTGAAAGGTCCGTTGCCGCCAGTAAGCGTAGGCATGTCAAAATCTCCTTCCCATCAGGGCCGGGAAAAAGCCCTGCCATCCGGAGCCGAACGCGGTTAGGCGGTTGCGGGGGACGGCTGAATGAACCTGTGCTCGAGGAGCTGCGTCACCTTGTCGGAGCGCACGCCCTCAAGAGAAAACGGCTCGCCAGGCGCGAACGCTTGCCCAGCGAACGTGAACCTTCGCGCTGCCTGCATCGGCGGCAACGACTTGAGTTGGATGTAACGAAGACCGACGAGCTGAGCGACCTTGGCGGTCGTCAGGTCGTCGGTTCGAACCTTTTGTCCGAGTCGGTAACGGCGGCCCCCCATTTCGAAGGACCGCCGCGCGACGTAGGTTTCCGTGAACATTACGCCACGGCTCCGGAGAAGAAGACGCCCAGGGCGGCTGCGATGACCTGGTCGGCGAACGCGATCTGTCCCTCAACGCGGACGGTCGTGAGACCGAGCCACGGCATGGGGATCTCGTAGGCGCCGATGGTTTCGCCCAACCCGTAGGAGACGCCCGTCCACATGAAGACGTAGGCGGCCGCGGGGGTGTAGAGCCCAGGTGAGTCGGGCGAGTACGCGAGCAGCGCGTTCTTCCCGGCCATGAGCGCGTAGGCCGCGGTGTCGTTCTCCGAGTTGGTTGCCTTGACGGCCTTGCTCACGAGCACTTCCTCGACCGAGAAGATCTTGGCGAGGGCTTCCTCGTTGGCGATGGCCGGCGCGCCCGGTGAGGCGCCGTACTTGATGAGGTCGATGACGTCAGGGTGCCGGATGAGCTTCTGATAGACCTGGAAACCCATGACGAACTTGTTGGGCAGGTAGCCCGTGTTGATCAACACGTTCGCCTGTTGCACCTGCACGTCTTCGATCGGCGTCGAGGACGGGTCGTCCCACGTGGGAGACGGCGTGATGTCGGTCGCGCCCACTCCACCCGTCCAGATGGACGTGGTGAAGAAGTCGCTCATCCACTGGATTTCCTGTCGGATGAGGAGCTTGCGCGTCACGTACTTCATCGCGTCGCGCTTGCCGTCCAACGGATCGTCCGTGTTCAACCGCACCTGCTCGTCTACGTCCTTGTGGAACGCGTACGGGACGCAGTTGAACGTGGTGTTCGAGACGTTGTAGCCGGAGCCCGCTGACTCTTCAGCAGTGCCGCGCGGCTGCGCCTCGTCGCGGAACCAATCGTTCTGCGTGTAGGTGAAGTACACGTTCGAACGTTTGTCCGACGGGATGACGTGGAACACCCTCGAGCTGACGAAGGCGTTCTCGTCCTGGATGTAGGCGATCGAGATGTTGGTCAGGGGCCGATTGACGTGGACCTGACCGAGATACGGTTGAGGCATTGTCTGTTCCCTTTCAGGTTACGTTACGCTTTGATCCCTGACCCGATGTTGACGAACATCGTGCCGTAGTCGCCGGCCGTCGTGCCGCCACCCTGCGTAGCGATGTATTGACCCGCGACGGTCTGCGTTGATACCGCGGCTTGGGCTCGCCCGCTCGCGTTGGTCGCGATGACGTTGCCCGATGAGAGCGAGCCGGCGATCTGAATCTTCGTGACGCCGACGGCGAGCACCTCAACGGGGGTTCCCGTTGCGCTCGACGGTGCCGGAGCTTGGAGCACGCCGCACGGAACGTCCGTGGTCGCGGAGCAGAGGACGACTTGGTTGTCCGTGCCGTTGTACTTGACGAATTTGTATTGGGTCGTTGACGCTGACAGGTCCGCCCCCGCGACGGCGCCCTGCAGCTTGACCGCTTGCTGTCCTTCGAAGGCCATTGTGTGATTCTCCCTTACTTCGTTTCGTCGTAGTACTTGTTGACGAGGGCCGGGTTGCGCTTCATGACCAGGTCAATTGCCTTCTCCTTGGTCAGCTTGCCGTCCTTCTGCACGAGCTCCGCAGCCTTGGCTTCGATCTGTGCCCAGGCACTTGCGCCAGCTTCGGCACTGCGCCCCGAACCAACCTCGGTGAACAGCCCGCCCTTGGCGATGGCTTCATCGGCGGCCTTCAGGATCTCCGTCAGACGCTTGAGCACTTTCGGGCTTTTCTCGAGTTCGAGGAAGAGGTCGGCGTCTTTCTCCGCATCGACGACCACGCCCTTGAACTTTCGCAGGTCACCAGTAACCCGCGCCTTGGCGAGCGACTTCTCGATCTCGTTGGCCTTGTCCTCGGCGGCCTTCGCCCGCTTCTCCGCGGCATGGGCTCGCTTCGAGAACTCCGCGACCTCTTTCTCAGCGCGTTTGCTGAGGCGCTTGGTCGCCGCGTTGCGGTTGCCAGGCTCACGACCGAACGGCTGAGGTCCGCCCTCGTCCGTCACATCCGCCGTGATGTTGCTGGCGCCGTCGTCCATGCCAGGCTGGTCGCCGTAGCCGGCGAGCAGCTCGCCGAGCGCGGACTGAACCTTCGACAGGGCGGAACCGTCAGCGGGTCCCATCTTGGCGAGGTGGCCGTGCAAACCCTTGAGGTATTTCATGTGCGCGTCGGGCAGCGCCTTTGACATCGAGCTGCTTGAGCTCGAGCTTGAAGACGAGCTGCTCGAGCTTGACGAGCTCGAACTGGAACTGTCTTCGCCGAAGGCTTTCTCGGCCGAGCCGGACGAGGAGTCCTCTCCGACCGGGAAGTTTTTCGAGAGGCCGAGCGCCTCACGAAGCCGCTTCAGAATGGTCTTTTCGTTCTGCATTGTTTTCCTCTTCGTCCCGCCCAGTGGGCGATTGACATGGACACTCGCCAACCCAGGCGAGTCTTTTCGAACGTGACGTTTCGTGATGAGTACGTGCGCGTGTTGGTTTGCCCCCTGGTCGACGAGGTCAATCCGGTCGATGACGAGGTTCTTGAGTTTGGTCGGCATTAGCGCGCCACCTGATCACGACGAACTTGGTTTCGCTTCTTGCCACGGAAGCCATGACGTCCGCTGCCGCTACCACCCTTCGCAATCCACTTGGCCAGCTTGCGAAGCACTTTGCCCAACTCACCATCCTCAACATCTTCCTTGTCAGAGTGTCCTTGGATGGAGAACATCGGCAGCTTGCCTTCAACGGCGGCCTTGAAGATTTTCTTGTCGAGGTACTTGACGCCGATGATCCACCCGATCGGCATCTTAACGTCGCCGAAAAAGGCCTTCACAACGTCCGGCGTCGTCACGAGGCTCGCGACGATCTTGCCGACGGTCTTCCCCTCGTGCATGACACCGTTGTCACGCTTGTCGAGGAGGTAAGCGTAACTGGCCTTTTCGATTTCGTCGGGCGTGATGACGTCGCCCTGGAGGTCGACGACGGGGTTGCCGTCGACGTCGGTGTATTGGCCGGCCCAACCGTAGACGACCTGCTGCGCGTGGTCTGCCTTGATAACCTGCAAGGAGACCATTTTAAGGAGAGAACGAGCCCATAGATATGGGCTCGTTTCATGTTGTGCCTATGTGCTTATGTTGCTTCGAACTCGGCTGGGACCGTCTTGAAGTGCTTCTCGGCCTCTTCCTTTGAGATCCGAATCGTGCGGCGCCGGCGTAGGTGCGTGTTGCCGACCTCCACGTACTCGATGAGCCCGAGCTTGATCCACCGCCGAATGGTCATGGCGCTCACGCCGTAGAGCCGTGCCACGTCGCCGGTTGAGAGCATGTCCTTGTCAACGGTCGCCACTGCCATTACTCCTCCGAAGTCCCGGCCGGAATGTCGGCCAGCTTTCGCACGCCGCTATCAGACAGCGGCATCCCCTGCGACAGGTGCGCCGGCACCTTCACCGGCTCGAGCTTCCGCGTACCACGGGTCTCGCGCAACGCCTTGAGCTCCTGCCGTTGTTGCGTGTGGACGATCGAGAGCGCGTCCAGCCCGTCGAGCACCGCTGCCGGCACCTGCACGTCGCCAGGCACGTCGCGCCGCCAGTTGACCTTGGTGACGCCGGGGTTCGGCGCGAACCGGATCCCTTGCTTGCCCTTCGGTTTCTTACGCGAGGATGATTTGGCTTTGCTCATTCGCGGCGGCCTCCTGTTGACGGAATTGTTCAACGACCTGGAACAGCTGGTTTCGTTCGGTGCCGAGCGCCACGTAACGGTCAGCGAGCGCCTGCAGCGCGGCGCCGAGCTTGTAGACGGTGCGACGGTGCGGGTTGTTGACCGACATCCCCGCCATGGCCAGGTTGGCCTCCTCGAGGAGGTCTTGAAGCGTCGTCTCGACGACTACGGGCGCGGTGGGTTCATCACCAGTCACTTTGCCTCCTCCACAACGTTGCTGTCACTAACTTCGATCTTTCCCTGACCGGTGCGAATGTCGAAACTGCAGGCCACGAGCGTTCGACCTCGTTTGCAGCCTGGACACTGGGCCGTGTTCCCAATGCCGTTGATCAACAGCACGGCCTTTGCGTCGCAATTACAAACGACCGTCACCTGTGGACCAGCGTAGGCCTTGACTTGACACGGCAGCCCAACGATGGGGACGTTCGGGTTACTCTGCAACATCCGCATCCTCTTCGTCCGCCGCCAGCTGCGAAATTTCCTGCTTGTCAATCAGCGAACCCGCCTCGAGCGCCGCGAGCCTGGTCTTCAGCTCGTCGACCTCTGCCTTCAGGAGTTCTTCCTTCGTGGGTTCCGCGGGGTCATTCGCGATCGGCGCAGCACGCCCGCCGAGCCCGACTGGAATTTCCGGCATGACGCCGTGGACCTTGATGTACTTGGCCACGTATTCGTCGATCGTGTGAGCGCCGCCGTCCACGAAGAACCTGACTCTACCCTCGCCGTCGACGACTGCTCTGAACTCTGTCTTCGCCATCCGTCCTCCTTATGTTGGTGTCTGCCGAACCACCGAACCGCCGAGACCTGTCTGACCGCTGCTGGTGTTGAGTGCCCCGCCCGAATCCTGGTAGACCACGAACTCGATGTAGTCGCCGACGTTCAAAAAGACTGGGAACGTCACGAAGTTTCCTGCGTTGAACACCGCCGAGCCCGCGACTTCGCTCGTGCAAATCGTCGTAGACCCATTCAATCGGATGAGCATCTGCCGTTGGCCTGTCGCATTGCCTGCCCACAGGACGAAGCTGCTACACATATAGATTCCGGCACCGCCGGCCGGAACCGTGAACCGCGACGGGTTGGTCGACGTACTGTGGACTCCTCCACGATCAAAGGTGTTCGTATCGAAAGTCAGAGCGGTGAATGTCGCGCTGTTGATCGACTCGGCTCCGCTGTTGTAGGCGCTTGACGCAAAGGGTGTGAACCACGATGGGTCTGCGCTTGCTCCACCGGAACGAAACACGTCACCCGAGGCTCCCGTCGCTGTGACGCCTACGGCCGCGGTCCCCTCGCCCAGCACGACCCCATGTGCGTTCAGTGTCGCAGAGCCAGTGCCTCCGTTCGCCACCGGCAGCACCGTCGCACCTACGTCCGTCGTCAGGTCCACGCCATCGTAGACGCCAGTGCCATCGAGGAACTTCGTACCGTCGTTCGGCGCCTTCGGCGCGAAGCCGTGCTTCGCCGTCGAGACATTGTTCGTCGCAATGTCGGACGTGCTCAGGTCTGAGTCCTTCACCTGGGCGAACGCGGGAGTCGCTGCCCCGTTCAAGTACTGCGTCGCATCAGCCGGTGACTTCGGAGCGAACCCATGCTTCGTGGACGACACGTTATCCGTCGTGTTGTCGGCCAGCGTGATGTCGGCCTCGACGATCGGCACGATCGCAGCCCGCACCTGCGAGAGCGTCGCCTGGCTCGTCACGCCAGCCTGGTCACACGGGATGATGTCAGTCAGCTGCGAGCTCGGGACCGCGGGGAGCGCGCTGATTTTGCTGTCACTTGCCATTATGGCTCCAGTATCAAGTGTCCGCCGTTTTCCTGCAGGAGGAACCCACCGTCCTCCTTCTGCAACCAAAAGATCACGATGCCGGCGCTCGGCGTGCCATCACCATCGAAGTGCACCGTGTTTGTTGCCTTCTTGCCCACGCCACCGTCAGCGATCTTTCCAAGCTTCACCCAACACGTTCCGTAGTAGGCGGCGCGGCTCGAGTTCTGCGGGTACAGGTAAAACCGAACCGGCTTGCCACTCGTGTCCGTCGACGCCGTCCATAACGTCGTGTCCGTGACGTCGTAGTTCCCCGCGAAGTCACCGCTGAACTGCTGGAGTCCCTTGACGAAGCTCTTCCACTGCTGCGACAGGAGCGTCCGGTCAACGAGCACCTGGTTGAAGTCGATTGACCAGTCCGTCAACTGCACGACCGGCACGGCCACGTCCGACGTGACCGACGACTCGAGCAGTAGACCGCGACCGTTCTCCTGGAGGATCTTGCCGCCATCTTCCTTCAACAGGAACGCGAACGCGCCCGGCGCGAGGTAGAGCGCGCCCTGGTCCCCGTGAATCGCGCTCACAGCTTACCAGCCCGCTCCTCCGAGTAGGCGATGGCGACCGCTTGGTCTTGCGGGTAGCCTTCACCAATGAGCTGGCGAATCTTGTCGGACTTGGGGTCCTTTTTCTGCGCCAGGCGCTTGATGAGGACCTTGACAACGTCACTGAATGAACTTGGAATCCGTGGGAGCATCAGCGTTCTCCAGCTTGTTGAGCCGGCCGAGGATCGTCAAGACAGCGGTCTCGAGGGTAGCGAAGGCCACGCCGTTCCGGTAGCCAGATTCCATCGAGCACAAGAACGCGGACGCGTAGGCGCTCAGCAGCTCGGCCACGTTGGCGTTCTCCGCCTTGGCGATCTCGTCGCCACCCTTCACCATCCCGATGATGATCTTGCGAATGACTTCATCTCGCATTAGTTGAGCCCCTCCGTGCAACGGCAATCTGGATGCAACGGCGGCCCGTCACCGCCATCGCCGTCGTAGTCCTCGCCGAGTGCGGCTTCCTCACCGTCCATGTCCTCACAATCCTGGCAGAGCCGGTCATCGTCCGTCACGATCCATACTCGCGTCTGCCCCTCTTCAATCAACCCATCGTCCTCCGCCTGGCTCCACGCCTCACGCTGGCCCGCGTTGGCTGCGCGCATCGTCTCCGTGCGGGCGATCGTCTCCGCTCGAGCATCGTCACCGATAGCGTCGCCAATGGCGTCCTTGAGGTCCCGGATGTTGATGGTCTCATCGGCGAACATCTCCTCAACGAGGTCCGCGATCTCCTGTCGCGTCGTCTCATCGATGCCGTCGACGAGCTCCGCCGTGTGGTCGCGAATCCACTTGCGGGCGCGCGGATGTTTCTCGTCGAAGGTGCGGTCTGCCTTCGCAACCCGCGGTCGCGACCACAGCTTCGCGTACGCGATGCGCGCAGACTCATCACGCACTTCTGCGAGCAGCGGGGGCAGCGCACGCTTGAGCTCCTTGACCACGGCCTTTCGCGCCGCGTCAGCGACACGGATCGCCCAAGCCTTATCAGTCATCACGTCAGCGTCGAGCTTCGCGTGACCAAGCTTGAACGCGTGCTTGATCGCGCGCTCGAACTTCTCGACGTGCTTGTCCGCGACGGCATGTACGTGATAGGGGGACTCAACGCGTCCGATCTTTCCCGGATGCGTTAATGCCCGTTTGTTGACCAGGTCAGTCAAGTCGTCGAACGCCGGCACGCGCGGCAGCACTTCCTCGAGGTTGACGACGAGCACGTCGATCTTTTCGCCCCGCATCGCGGCCGCCGCGATGCGGTGGTTCCCATCGACCGCCGAGTACTCACCCTGATACTTGAGCACGACCGGCAGCTTCCCGTCGAGCCCCCGCATCGCGTCGTTGGGCTTCGTCGTCGGGTCCATCACGTACATTAACATCCGGTCGACGTGGAGCCGGTGCTGGCCGGAGACGACCTTCTCCGGGTCCACACGCTCGAGCTTGCCGTAAACCTCCACGACCCGACGGTCAACGAGCTTTCGCTGCTCGTGCGCCTCACGGCTGACGGCCAACTCGAGGATGTTGCGGGCGTAGAGCCCGCCCGCGTCTCGCTTGCCGTCCTTCGTGAACCGCTCGCCCGTGTCCGCCCAGCGCCGCCAGTTGGCGAGCGCCTCGCTCTGCGTGTAGCCTTTCGCGATCGGCTCGCGGAAGTCCGGGTTCCGCTTGAAGAAGTCGCAGCACGCCGCGTCCTCCACCTGACCATTGCGTCCCAGGTACCACTTGCCCTGGAACTTGACCCGGCCCTTGGCGGCGACGACGTAGTGCCCGCACTGGTCGTCACCCTTGTAGAAGACGCAGCGCTCACACTCGAACGGCCCCTCACTCGCCGGCTGGTAGTACTCGTGCGTCCGCTCAAGTTCGTCCTGACGGATGATCTCGAGGACTTCAGCGGGGACGCTCATGCCTCCACCACCTGGTAGATCTGCCCCTCACGGTCGCGGTGGACGACGTAGCGTTTACCGACGGCGCCGACTTGGGCGCGACCGCGCGGTTGGCCCTTCGCTAACTCGCGCCGCGCTGCGGCGATGACCTTCTGAACTGCCGGCGCGACTTGTGGCTGCGCCAAGTGCGCCGGCGGCGTCTTGAGGTTCGTTGGTGGTGCGGTCAGCGAATCGTCGGGGTTGTCGTCTCCGTCATCGTGGCCGTAGAGCTCGGCCTGCGGGTTGATGATGCCGGCGACCGGCAGCTTCGCCGCCTGGAGCAGCGCGGTCTCGAGGTCAACGTCGGGGAAGAGCGGCATGCCCGACCCGGCGAGATTTGCAATAAATTGACCTAGATCGGCTAGGTCAATTGTTTCAACATCCCCGAACACGAGCGTCGGGATGAGCTCCTGCGCGACGCCGTTCAACTTCGCGAGCAGCGGGAACGCGAACCGGTTGATGACGCTGGCAACGATGTTGAGGATGGCGGTCATCGCCGTCGTGAACAGCGACGACTTGGTTGAGGCCAACGCCTTCGACCCAACCGCCTCGTGGCCGAGCATGATGAAGTCTGCGAGCACGCTCATCGCGATGCGTTGGTCGTAGCGGGTGACGATCGCGTTGGTGTCGAACTGGCGGCGCGTGCCGCCCGCGCTCACGAGTTTGAACTCAAGCCACCACGGCAGCACCAAGCCCTCCTGCTCGTCGCGCTTGATCTCCCGCGCCATCTGCTTGATCTGGTTCAGCTGCGCCGTCGCGTTCGGGTCCTTCGTGTTCCAAATGTCAGGGACCGTCATCCCAGGCGCCTTGTCCGGCTGCGCGACCTGGAACACCGGGTAACCGGCGAGGTCGCGGCTGATGCCGACTGCTTCGATGTTCTGGATGTTTTTTCGATAGAGATAAGAGAGGACGGAGTTCCGCAGCACACTGCGGCCCTCTGGGTTGTTCTTCACCATCTCCGTGCGGAAATGGAGGCACTTGGCCAAAGGAATCCTCCGGATTTTGTAATCCGGAGGAGCCATCTGTTGGAGCACCATGGGGTTGGACTCGTCGTCCCACTCCCACATGAACATCGTTTCTTGCGCGCGGATGCTCCACTTCTTGAACCCGATGAACCCGTCGTTGAACTTGCTCGGCGTCCACCGCTGTTGCGCGCTCGGCCCCTGGCCCATCGGGCCGAAGCTGTAACGCGTACTGTGCTCGTGCGGCAGGAGGTCGCTGCCAGGCTTCTCGCCCTGCTCGAGCGGCAGCCCGGTCGCCGCGTCCACGTTGGCCGGCGGCTCCATGCCCTGGCACTTCTTGAAGACCATCTCCTCCGCGCACCAACCGAACGGCAACATCGAGAGAATTTCTGAGACCGTGTCCGGCCACGGCGTCTGCATGTCATCGAAAATCGCCGCGCGGAACCGTTCCGCAACCTGCTGCGCCTCGTTCGACTTGTCCGCCGGGTCCACGCGGGCCGTGACCTTGCGGCACAGGTGTTGGGCCGCGAACAGGAACGCGCCGGTGACGGGGCAATTATCCTTCTGCTCGCGGAAGAGCTTCATCCCCGCCGGCCCTTGCAGCTCGCGGAGGAACTCCTCGTAGACGCGGCTGATGCCGCCGTAGCGGGTAACGCCCGTGATACCGAGCTCAACGAAGGGCGCGACGCTCGCCTTCGTGTTCTCGCTCGTCACGTCGCGCTTTCGAGTCTTCGCCATGTTCAAGCCTTTGTGTAGTGGGTCTTCGTTCCCCACATCGTCTCGTTGTTGACTTCCCCGCCGCGCAGCCGTGCGGCGCAGTCGGCGGCTTCAGCATCAATGGAGGCCCGGGTCGGACTCGAACCGACAACCACTACCTTACGAGGGGAGTGCTCTACCGTTGGAGCTACCGAGCCGGAAACTTTTGGGTCGCTCATCGAGTCAAGTCCTCCGCGACGCGGTACATCTCCGAGGAGTACGCGAGGACCGTCATCAAGATGTCGGGCTTGAGCCCCGCTAGGTAGCGCGCGTGCTCACGCAACCCATCGTGGGCGGCGAGCGCAGCGATCGACTCCGCCCACACCTCGCGTTGGTTCTCCGTCAGCCGGTGCGGCTGCCTGGTGTGCGCGGCCTCGTGCAGGAGCACCGACCAGCGTTCGTCCCACGACAGCGACGCATCAACGACGATCTTCTGTTCGCTCGCCTCCTCGCACATCATCGGACCCCAGCACATCCGCGTCTTGTAGACCGTTGCGCCGTAGGCACCTTCACGCTCCATTAACCCGTGTTGATATTCAACTGGCCAACCATCCGACAGGAGCTTCGCCTCGAGGTCGAGTACTTCCCAATACCGAGCGTTCGTTTTGACCAGACGTTCGTGCGACGGCTGGGCGTGTAACGCCTCGAGGGTGAGCGCCGCCAGGCGCCACGGGAAGAACGCGGCCAAGTGAAAGGCAAGGACGGCGAGGATGAACACGCCCACGTGTGAGCGGGTGATCTTGACTTTTCGTGGGAATATTTTGGACATTACCGTTGCTCCGGGTGGAACGAAGCGGCGGGCTCCGCTTGCCGCTTCCGATATACAGTGTGACTTGGGTTTCGTCACCTCGTGCTCGTACGTTCTTCCGGATGGACGAGAAGACGATCTACCTCGCCGTGGTTGATGGCCCGCTCAGCGCGACGATGCAGGGCGCAGACGGTGCGGGTCATGCGGTCTCCGATGAGCGCACCAGCGCGCTGGTGCGTTGACCGACGACCGGCTGCTCGCAGTGCGCGTGCGGCAACGTCGCGATCGTCCGCACGAACTCGGGGTCCTTCGCCTCGTCCGTCTTCCACATCGCCCCGCACTTGACGCACGACCACACCACCATCATGACATCCCAAACGCGAGCGGCGACTCGCCCTCCCGCTTGATTGAACAATCAATGACCGACCCCGTAAAGGCAAACGGGGTCGGCCCCTGGTTCGCCAGCACGCCAGCTACCGCGTTCGCCACGTCGTCGTGCGCGCCCACCGGGTGGTCGACACTGTCCTTCCCCGTCTTCCCCACCCGCCGCTCGAGGTTCGTCAGCTGGTTACTCCCACGCTTCCACGTCGCGTTGACCCGCGGGTCCGGGAACCAGACACGGCCCGAGTTCACCAGCGGCAGGAGCTCGAGGTAAATCTCCGAGCGGTTGAGCTCGCACACCCGGTAATCGATGCCTGCCCGCTTGAACGACGCCGCCGCGAACCCCACGGCATAGGCGTCGCCTGTTACGTGAGTGAGACGATACTCACGTAACACCTTCGCAAATTCCGTGATCTTCTCGTCCGGATCGAACGGCGGCTTGGCCTCTACCACCTTGTCGAGGACGGAAACTTTTATGCCGCCGTGGTCCTCATCGTGGGCAATCGCCAGCGCCGCCGAGTCGCCGCTGCCGGAGCTCGTGTCCACGAACGCGCGATACACGTGGCGCGGGTGGTAAGGTCGCTCGTTGACGTCTTGCTTCTCGCAGGCCTCAATCGCCGCCGAGGAAAAGATGCTCTCGAGGTCGTCGCGGAACTGCGCGCCGTACTCCGCCTTCGCGTTGTCCGGGTCGTCCTCGTACTCCTCGCGGATTTCGTTGAGGACCTCCTCGTCGTCCGTCGGCCGCATCGTCAACGTGTCCGCGTTCCAGACCAGATAGCGTTTGCTCGTGGGCGCGGACGCGTCCGCGCCCATCGGGTCAACGCCATATGCCTTCTTGTGGGTTTCGTAGAGCTCGCCGCGTTTCGCGTATGGGGACGACAGCATCACGATCATCGAGCCGGGGACGCCGAGCATCGCGGGGCGTAGAGCGCGCAGGACTTTCTTGTCCTGCCGCGCGCTGCTCGAGTCCGTCGGCCAAAAGGCAATCTCGTCCGGCAATGCGGCGACCACGGTGTAACCACGGGTCCCAGACTCCGACACGGCGCGAATTTCGATGGTGATGCCGTTCTGGAGCTCGATGAGTTTTTGCGTGGGCTCCGCCTTCAAGAACCCGCGCAGTGGCGGCGTTTGGAGGAACGCTTTCACGTAACCGCGAATGACGCCGGCCTGCTCCTTGTCCTTCGCGAGGATCATCACCATGCCCTTGGTGCCGAGCTTGAGGCGGTATTTCCGGCAGAGGGCGAGGAAAATCCCCATGATCGCGACGACGTACGATTTTCCCCCACGGCGACCGACGATGAGCGCGACGATGCGGGCTTGCCAGGTTGGCCAGCTGTCCCTTCCCGTGCACGCGGTGAAAATGGCGAGGGCGGACGAGCCGCCAGATGGGGCCCCCATACCCCTGTAAATTTTTTTGTCGACTTCAGGATACGGCGGCATGTCCGTCCCAGCCGTCTTCGTTTCCACACCCTGGTCGGTCGCGAGCAGCGCTGGGTCCAGCCCGAACGCGGCAGCCAGGAAAACTCTCCAGGCTATCCACGTGGCGCGCGGGTCAGAACGGTTAACATAACGCTCATTATTAGACTCTGCCTGGTCCTGCTCGTCATGGCCCTCCGGCAGGTCAACTTCTTGCCCGTCGTCGAAGTAGGCCATGAGCGTATCGAAGAGTTGGAGCACCGTCCACGGCAGGACCTCGCCCCGCTCCTCGACCGGCCCGCCCTGGGCGGCTAGGCGCGCCGCCTTGCGCGCGGCCTGCAGGTCTACGCCGTTGCGCTTGGCATAGATATGCACGGTTGCGGCGCTCACGCCCAGCTTCTTGGAAAGGCGCAGCGTTGAATCCGGGAAGTGGGCGACCTCCTGGTAGGCTTCCATGAAACGTGCATTCATCCGCGCCATGCGTCGCTCTATGCTCGCGGTTCGAGCTGCCCTCGCCGCGGCCCAGGCCTTCTTGTTCTGCTCCTGCGCGGCAGCGCTCAGCGGCATAGGAGAATCCCCTCACGCCTGGCTGTCCTGACCGGGAGCTGGGAATGAGGGGTCGTGGATGACGGGGCGGGAGAACCCTCGAGTGGAGGGGAGGAGGGCACGAGCCGGGCGGGACGCATGGGCGAGGTGTGCATGCTGGGGAGGTTAGAGTCTACCAGCGAACAACAAGCACAATAAAGCGCTACTGATGAAACAGGCGCGTAACGGATGTTTGTTTCGCCAAAGCGCTTGAATCGAGGCGAGTTAACAGACTGAAACACATGTAACAGATCTATCTCTATCTCTACGTAGAAGAAGGAGAGCAGCAGAAAAAAGCACACTCGATCGTGATCGGGAGGATCTATGAACTCGCGAAAACATCTGTATCGCCCCAACTGTTTCACCTTTTCGCCTCGTAACTCGTTCAGCGGTCAGCACTAAAACTCTCCGCGCTCTGAAACAGTCTCTCCGTTACCAGTTTCATCCGGCCACTCCTCGCGCGTCCCCAGCTCTGTATCAAACCGCGTCCGCGCGTCCGCCAATGACTGAAGTGTAATCACTCGAGTCATCACGCCCCCAACCCGCTTCAGGCTTGACTTCTTGTCGCTGAAGAACTCCGTCATCCGCCGCCCGAACTCCACGATGTTCAGCGGGCGCTTCGCCGTGACCTCGGCGCGGTAGGCTTCATACAGCCCCTTGCACGGCACGACCTTCCCCCACACGTCGCCGAGCATCCCGATCGTGCCTGTCCACAGGCACGATTGCCACCACTCGAGTTCCGGCGCGAGCGACTGGGATTGCTGGTCGCGCAGCTCCTTGGTCATCGGCGGCTTGCGGAGCGCAGCCCTTGAAAAGGGCAGCGCCAGCATGTCGTGGAGGAACGCGGCCAGCGCGTGGTCCGGCACTTCACGCCCACCTTCCGTCAGGGCCGTGAAGTATGGAATATCCTGCACGTGGGCGTCGCTGACTTTCAACGCGAGGTAGCGGCGCTCGAGCGGTCCAGCGGGGATGGACCAGTGTTCGTTGGTCGCGCAGAACAAGTGGACGCAGTTATCCTCTTGGACCGTGTCGATCCCCTTGCGGGTGATGGCGAGCGTGGGTTCCGTGACCAACCGTTTGAGCGCGCCCTGCTCGCGCTTGTCGCCGGCGAAAAAGGCTTCGTCAGCGAATACGACGACCTTGCCGGAGATGGCCGCGTTGAAATGGCCGATGAGGTCCTCAACCTTGTCGAGGTGGGCGTAGTGCTTCCCGAAGATGCGGCCGAGCGCGCGGACGAAGAACCCCTTGCCCGTGCCGGGTTTGCCGCGCATCGCGACGGCAATTTCGCCCGGCACGCCAGGTTCCTGCACCATGGCAGCGAGGAGGCCGAGGAGGAACTCGAAGTGGACCTGGTTGCTGCCGCAGATGACCTCGAAGATGTGCTGCTTGAACTGGCTCCAATCTCCAGCCTTGGGCTCGATGGAAAAGCCCGTCCACAGGTTGTAGTCGCGCTCGCTCGCGACGCGCGGTGGTGGGGCGAACACGACCTGGCGGTAGCTGCGCCGTTGTGGGTGCTCGAGCCACGCGGGAAAGAGCTTCTTGAAGACTGGCTCACCGGACTTCGGGTCCACGCCAACCTGGACGACGCGGTTCTCGTATTCGGAGTAGAGGCTCTTGACGCGCTGGAACTCAGTGAGCCCGCTCGCGGTGTCCTCACGGCCAATGCAGTCGTTCGACCCGAGTCGCACCCAGAAGTGGCGCTCGTTCATCTGCTCGATGGCGTCGTCGTCCTTGAGCTTGAGCCAGCCACGAAGCTTGGTGACCACCAACTCGTCAAGAAACTCGATGAGTTTCTTGCCACCCGTGACCTTCTCGCCGGCGGCGTGCTTGGCCAGCGTACTCTTGACGAAGGCCACGCGGTCGCGCCAGTCGCCGTCGCCCGCCACGTGGGCGGCGGTCTTGATGACGGCCAGGACTTCCTCGTCCGTCAAGCCACCGTTGACCAGGAAGCCCGCGAGCGGGCCGACGGCCCCGTGCCTCGCGCCTGGGCCTGGGTAGTGGCGCGCGAGCAGCGTCGCCACGGCGAGGTTGCGGACGATGCGCGTGGCGTTGTCGGGCTCGAGTCGGAGGAAGTCGCGTTCAATCTCCCATGACAAGCATTCACCTGAGGGGTGAGTGCTTGGCGGAGCCATCGTGTAGCCGCCAGTCGAACGCAATTCAACGAGCATGGAGCTCGTTGAATCCTTGCCTTTGATGTCCGTGTATTGAGTGGTCCGCGCGCCCTCGCAGATGAACCAGTAATGGGAGGCCGGTTTTCCCGGTCTCCCATGAATGTGGCCCGTGTGAGGCAGGAGTTCCTTCGCTGCCTCCACGGCCTCAGGGCAGTCGAGGTCGACGTCTACGCGCCAGCCACTCGGCTCGCCGCACTTGAGGGCGATGTTGTCATTCTCACCGAAGTCCTTCGGTGAGAACGCCTTTTTCTGCCACGATGACGTGGCTCGCTTCTCGCCCTTGGTCAGCGGGACGACGGCCCACCCGTCCGCAATATACTTCTCGGCGACGTCCTTCACGGGCGTCCCTCCTCGAGCCCGTCGCGCCACGCCCGCTCCGCGACGAGGAAGTCAACGACCTCGCGAGCGCAAGCCATCGTCCGCGTGATGACCAGCTGTGGCAAGGCCAGCCAGTCGAGGTCGCTGAGGAACTTCGAGCACGACGCGCCGTTGATGTAGACATCGATCATCCGGCTGCGCAGGTCGTCGCGCTTGATGATGAACACGCGAACGTCGTCGTGCTCGTCGAAGCCGTGCGCCCAGCGAACGGAGGTCTCGAGGAAGCTCATGGAAGCTCCACGTTGTAGGGTGCATACAGTGACGACGCCAGGTAACCGGGCGCCGCGACCAGCACGCGAACGAAGCGGCGGTAGGGGTCTTCCTCGATGCCAACGACGAACGCCGCGTTGAGGTGGTAAGTCGTGCCGGCGCCCTTGAAGTCACCGACCTCGTCGAACCCGTATTCGCTGTAGCACGTGACGAGCTTCACGCGGGCACCACCTTTCCGTAGACCATGAACGCCAGCCGGCCGCCGCGCCGTGCGACGCGAACCGCATGGGTGAGCGCCTCGAGCGTGTAGCGCTGCCAGCCGCGTTGGACCTCGCGGAGTTCATACGCGACCCGTGTCGCCTCGCCGTGCGCGCAGAGCTCGAGCACGGTCAGCTCACGACGAGTGAACTCGTCGTGAAGTCGGCCTTGTCGTCTCAGGAGTTCAGCGTAGGCGCGGCACTTGAGCGAACGGTCGGTCCGTTGTCCCAACAACCGACGGACCTTCGCGGTGGACAACGTGGCCAGGTTGATCGATTCTCTCATCGGATCAGCCACCCGAAGAACCGCACGAAGGCGAACAGGCCGACGATGCCGATGCCGACGAACGTCAGGAAGAGCAGACCAACGAACGCGCCGAACGCGATGCCGGCACCGACGATGTCCCAGAAGCTCATTTTTCACCTCGGATAATCCACACGATGGACTGACAAATGAGGTAGGCCAGCAACACGGTCGCGATGATGTGGCGATCGGCGAACTCGAGCAGGCTCATTCGTCCTCCTTCCCAAAGGTGATCTGTCCGTTGGCGCCGAGCCCGAACGCGCTCAGCGCGATGAGCACGCGGTCGTGGACGTGCCAGGCCAAGGCGAACGCCGGCAGCCACAGCACGAACATGACGGTGGCCTGCCACGGCTCGCGCTTCCCGTAGAAGAGCCCTCGCCAGTGGGACCAGCGTCGCCAGCGGCCGCGTGGCTGCAGGTGCGCGCCGTATTCGACGGGCGACCAGTAGACGTAGTTCACTTTCGCTGGCAGGTCATCCACGCCCATCAGCCGCGACCGCTCCGTGGCTTTCTGCCAGTCGCTCTGCGGGTAGCTGAACGCGATCTCCGTCGGCGTTTTGTCAGTCATCGTTGAACACCAGTTTCATCAGCAGTTTACCAGGCTTCGGCACGACGCCCACCCCGTCTTGAGCAGGCATGCGCGCCGGCTCGAGGGATACGTCATACCGTGAGAACGTCGTTCTCACGGTCTCGACAGTGCTCTCATCGACCTCGACCTCGCCGCCCGCCTGCGCGAGCAGCACGAACGCGAGCATCTGCGCGTCGCGTGCAGCTTGGACGGCGGCCAGTCGCTCGCGCTCGCGTTCCCTGATTGATTTTTTGCCGCGGCCCGTGGAG
>Ga0209166_10001686_pt1 | contig 17931 bp, 14 predicted proteins | sample Coa_R1_3_FD_187151 | JGI IMG/M metagenome (GOLD analysis project Ga0209166, IMG submission 187151) | Surface soil microbial communities from Centralia Pennsylvania, which are recovering from an underground coalmine fire - Coalmine... | ecosystem: Environmental > Terrestrial > Soil >... | reverse complement strand
GGCGGAGAGTTCGGCCATTAAGACTCGGCCCATGGACGTGCAGAACGCCGGAAGTCTGCTTCCGACGCCAAGATCGATCGACATGATTCGCGTTACGTTCGCGCGAGCGATGTAAATGATTTCCGTCTTGTCCAAAGTAGCAATGGAACAGGACTCGTGCAGAATGTGGCTGACATTTTCAAGAATCGGTTGCGCCATCGACGCCAGAGGCATCGAAGAAATGTAAGAGTGACCGAGCGCGAGAACGCGGGGCCGAAGGTAAAAATGCCTGCCGTCATCGCTGGCGGCAAAACCAAGTTTCCCGAGCGTATACAGGCAACGCCGCACCGCGGCGCGCGAAAAACCCGTCTTCACGCTGATTTGAGACACGGTAAGTTCGCGCTGGCGTTGCGAGAAGGCCTGGATCACCGCCAGTCCCCGCGCCAGCGAAGTCATAAAATTGGGATCGCCGCCGTGCGCGTCAATCTGCGCGGACACGGTAGGCGGAAGCGCGTGGGGCGCGTTCGAACCGGGCGTGCTCGCGACGTGTTGCATCGAATCGGCCGTGCGCGGCACCCGCCGGTTCGAATCGGGTTTGCTTCGAATTTGTTGTCTGGAACCCGGACCCGAAAAGCCGGAAGCCATGTGCGTCCCTCGGCAAAACCATCAAGAAACCTGGATCGGCGAAAGAGAATACACGATTTTGACCGGTATGCGCACGAAGTTTTCGATAATCGCCTTGACGCGCGTTTTTGGATGCCATAAATTCCCTGCTGCGCTTGCGCTGGGATTCCTTCCCTGGCGAGCCGCAAGGAGAGGGTTTGCATGAGCTTCCCACCCGGATACCGGCGGTACTACCCCGGAACGCAGCCGCGCCACTTGCATCCTTCGTATGTTTCTTCTCGTAAGCGCGCGCCGCTACAGCCTCTCGTGCGACTCCCGCACACGCTTTCTGAAATTACCGGGCCGTCATTCGAACCGGAGATTGCCGATGTGAAGGCCAGCGACCTTACGCGCCAGCACGCGGGCGAACCTCTCGGTGAACGAATTATTGTGAGCGGGCGGGTTCTCGACGAAAATTCACGGCCCGTGCCGCAGACGCTCGTCGAAATCTGGCAAGCGAATGCCGCGGGACGCTATCTGCACAGCAGAGATCAACACCATGCTCCGCTGGACCCGAACTTCACCGGTTGCGGGCATGCGATGACGGATTCCGAAGGCCGCTATCGCTTCGTGACCATTCGTCCCGGAGAATATCCCTGGGCAAATCATTACAACGCGTGGCGGCCCGCCCATATTCATTTCTCGCTGTTCGGTCCGGCATTCGCTACGCGTCTCGTGACGCAAATGTATTTCCCGGGCGATCCGCTGATTCCCTACGACCCGATCTTTCATTGCACGGACGATGAAAAAGCGCGGAACCGTCTTATTTCGATTTTCGATTGGGAAACCACGATTCCCGCGGAGGCGCTGGGCTACCGCTTCGACATCGTTCTTAGCGGGCGCGAAAGCACTCCCATGGAGACTCACGCACACGGAGAGAAATCATGAGTCTTCATGCGACCACATCCCAGACCGTTGGCCCATTCTTTAAGATTGGTTTCTCTTGGCTCTATCGAGACAATCTGGCAGGCCCGGGCGTTTCCGGCGAACGCGTGGAAATATCAGGCCGCATTGTTGATGGCGACGGCCAACCGGTACCCGATGGCGTCATCGAAATCTGGCAAGCTAATTCGAATGGCAAGTACCTGCACCCGGATGATGCGCAGAAAAAACCGATCGAGCAGGGCTTCACCGGATTCGGCCGCATTCCCACCGACGACGAAGGACGGTTTCATTTTACGACGATCAAGCCGGGCCGCGTTCCTGGTCCGGATGGAAACCTACAGTCGCCGCATCTTGCCGTTTCGGTTTTTACACGCGGTTTGCTGCGCCGCCTCGTTACGCGCATCTATTTCCCCGATGAACCCGGCAACAACCAAGACTTCGCGCTGAATCTCGTCGAAGCTAGCCGCCGCGGAACACTTATCGCAAAAAAGATCGACGGACGTCCCGGCGCGCTGGAATGGAACGTCATTCTGCAGGGACCGGGCGAAACTGTCTTTTTCGAGGCGTGATACGAACTATTGAGCCTCGCCAAATAGAGGTTCGTGGGAGTTATTGGGAAAAGCGGCAGCGAGGCTGCCGCACTCCAAATCGCTGCTTCGCAATATTATACGGGACTTAGTAGGGCATGTGGGGGGTTGCGATTCGAATGCTGCCGTCAATTTAGAACGGATATTGGCGGCGGCCCGTTTGAATGGTGACCCACTTCACTTCGGTCATCTCGTCTGTAGACCAACGGCCGCCTTCACGGCCCATTCCCGAATCCTTCACTCCGCCAAAGGGAACGGTCCCTTCATCATGGATTGTCGGGCCGTTCAGATGAACCATGCCCGCTTCGAGATCGAGAGCAAAGCGCATGGCGAGTTGGAGATTATTGGTGAGCACCGCGGACGACAGGCCATAGGTGGAACTATTGGCGAGCGCCAGCGCGTGATCCGCGTCGTTGGCTTTTGTGACGGCGGCAACGGGGCCAAAGAGTTCGTCGCGGAACGCAGCCATCTCTGGGGTCACGTCCGCGACAACCGTGGGGTGATAAAAATTCCCTTCGTACTTTCCGCCGGTCAAAAGGCGCGCGCCGGCCGCTACGGCGTCTTTGATTTTCTTGTCGATCATCGGACACTGCGAAGAGCGGATCAGCGGGCCGATCACCGTGTGCGGATCGCGCGGATCGCCCACTTTCATCGTTTGGGCTTTGGCTGCGAAGCGCTTCAGAAATTCCTCGTAGATCGGCGCCTCGACGATAATCCGCGAACCGGCCATGCAGATTTGTCCCTGATGGATGAAAATTCCAAAACACGCGGTGTCCACCGCGTAATCCAGGTCGGCGTCCTTCAAAATAATCAGCGGACTTTTTCCACCCATTTCCAGGACACAGCGTTTGCCGCGCTTGGCGCACTCGATGGCGATGATTCTTCCGACGGCCGACGAGCCGGTGAAGGAGACCAGTTTCACGCGGGCATCGTCGAACAACACTCTGGCAAGAGTGGGTCCGTCGCCGGGAACTACATTGAAGACGCCTGCGGGCACTCCGGCGCGTTCGAAAATTTCCGCGAGCTTCAATCCGACAAGAGATGTTTCTTCCGACGGTTTCAGAACAAAGGTATTTCCACACGCCAGCGCGAACGCAACTTTCTTGAGCGAGAGCACGACCGGAAAGTTAAAGGGAGAAATGCCCGCGACGACTCCCAGAGGCCTGCGGATTGCCATGGAGATCATGCCAGGAACGTCGGAAGGAAAAACGTCACCTCGAATGCGGCGAGCCTCGCCGGCAATGGAACGAACCAGGTTTGCGGCAAAGGGCACTTCAAAATGAGCTTTGCCGAAAGTCGATCCCGCCTCATCGATCAAGAGCTCAATCATTTCCTCGGAAGCCTTTTCGAGTTCATCGGCGGCGCGCATCAGGATGCGCTCGCGTTCGGCGGCAAGGCTCGCGCCCCACGAGTTCTTCGCGGCCTCCGCGGCATCGATGGCCGCGCGCATGTGCTGCTCCTGGGCCATGAAGATGCGTGCGAAGGGCTTTTGATTGGCGGGATTGACGACATCGGAGAACGCGGACGGCGAAGCTTCAATATTTTTTCCGCCGATGTAGGGAGTGGAAGACATGTTGCCTCCTGTTGCGTGGCAGAGACGCATGCGAGGTTGACAGCAAATCCGGAAAAACACAAAAAAATCAGGCGCTTATCGCACTAATTCTTTGCTCGGGAACGGCTCGATTTTTCTCCGTGGTCAAGGGAAAGTCAAGCGGCAGCTCATGGTGAGATAGTCAGTTTCCGATTAGACTCACCGGGACTCTGCACCCCTGAACTTCGCAGATACGGACTTCTGGCTTGAAATAACTTCCGGGTAGCCCGTTATCCGGACAAGTGGGCTACAATCCTGCGCTGAGCGGAGGCAGCAATGCGACATTTCGCGACTGCATTTATGGCGTGTGCTCTCTTGTCGATTGTGTCTGGTCAAAGTGCTGTACCCCAGGCGACCCGTGTTCAGGTCGTTATGCTGGGTACCGGAACACCGCTGCCGGATCCGGAGCGCGCTGGACCGAGCATCGCTGTTGTGGTGGACAAGCATGCTTACTTGTTCGACGCGGGCACAGGCCTCGTACGTCGGGCCGCTGCAGCGACAACGCAGAAGGGCATTGCAGGTCTGGAACCGCGGGAGTTGCGCGTAGCCTTCCTGACGCATCTCCATTCCGACCACACCCTCGGCCTGCCTGATCTCATTCTGACGCCCTGGACAATGGGGCGAACCGAACCTCTTGAGCTTTGGGGTCCTAAAGGCACGCGCGCCATGGTCGAGCACATTCTCGCCGCCTACCAGGAAGACATCGCGATCCGTAGCACCAGCCTTGAGGGCTCGAATGCAACCGGCTACAAAGTGCATGTGCATGAGATCGAACCCGGCGACGTCTATAAGGACGGCAATGTCACCGTGAAACCGTTCCTGGTGAAGCACGGCGATTGGAAGCAGGCTCTTGGGTATCGGATCGAAGCACCGGGACGCGTCATCGTGTATTCCGGCGATACCAGCCCCACTGAGAGCATCGTCGAGAATTGCCATGGCTGCGACTATCTGATCTCTGAGGCCTACACCCTCGCCAGTTTTGATCTCGTCTCCCCGCATTGGCAGATGTACCGCCGCGCCTACCATGTCTCCACACGCGAGCTAGGCGATATCGCCACCCGTGCCAAGCCCCGCCTGCTCATACTTACCCATCGAGGCAATGCTGGCTGCGACCAGTCCCAAGCCGCGGGCTGCCTCGGGTCCGGAAGTGAAGAACAGATGTTAAAGGAGATGAAGCAGTACTACTCAGGGAACGTGGTTGCAGCACACGATCTGGATGTGTACTAGGGGGCGTGTGCCCGCAGCTACGCAGAAGCCCTGTCGGGGAGGGAGGCCAACTTCAGTTGTCCGTATTGTCGGCAACCCGGAAGCTATCCAGAAACGGGGCACTGAGAATGAACGAGGCACCTGCCGAGAGGCCTACGACGATGGTTGAATATCCTGCGTTCTGAATAACGCCGTAACCGAAAACAGGGCCATCTGCACAATGTGTGTGAGGTTTTTGAGAGCGCGTGGGCGGAAACCGGGACGGACGAAACGGCCTCAGCGGACAGGAAGAAAGGTCAGCTCCAGAGGCGGCGGGCGGTGTCTGCTACTAATTTTAGCTTGGCCCATTGGCGGTCTTCGGTGATGAGATTGCCTTCGGCGGTGGAGGCGAAACCGCATTGCGGACTCAGCGCGAGATTTTCCATGGGGACGAATTTTGCAGCTTCGTCGATGCGGCGGGCTAAAACGCTGGGATCTTCCATTTGCGGGACCTTGGAACTGACGAGGCCGAGGACTACGGTTTTGCTTCTCGGAACGAAGCGCAGTGGCTCGAACGTGCCGGAGCGCTCGTCGTCGTACTCGAGAAGGAAGCGATCGACTTCGAGAGTGCCGAACATTTTTTCGGCGATGGCGTCGTAACCGCCTTCGGCGTACCAATGGCTGCGATTGTTGCCGCGGCAAAGATGGATGGCCAGCGTGACGCCGGGACGACGGGCGGCGCGGAAGCAAGCGTTATCGGCTGTGATGGCTTCGTCGAGCGCGGCATCGGGGTCCATGCCGATTTCCGTGCGGATCCACTCGCGCCATTTGGGATCCATGTAGTAGCTGTAACGGGGCGCGTCGATCTGGATGTACTTCACACCGTCGGCGGAGAGCGCGGCTAGATCGCCCTTCATAATGTCAACGACGGCCCATAAAAGCTCCGAGTGATCTTTGTAGACGCTGTCCGTGACGCCACGCTTGAAGGAAATTGCCGGAAATTGCGTGGCGCTCGGCAGAGTCATTTTGATGCCGCCGGGGCTGTTGGCCTTCATGAAAGGAAGTTCGTGGCCGGTCAAGGGGCGGATCTGGCGCAACTTTTTTGTAACGATGCCGGCGACGCTGCTGACGGGAGCCGCGCCTTTATCTCCCGCTTTCCAGTTTCTGGCAACGGCATCGCCGAAATCGAAGCCTTCGACGGCGTCCGTAAAGTCACTCATAAAATTGCGGCGGCGAAGTTCGCCATCGGTGAAAATTTCAAAGCCGAGTTCTTTCTGTTTTGCGAGCACGCGTTTGATGTGCTGATCCTCGAGCTCGCGGAGGCGTTCGGCGTTTGTGCCGGTGTGGCGCGCTTCCAGCAAATCGGGCGGCCTAAGAAGACTGCCTATGTGGTCAGCGCGAAAGGAGTTCGCCATGATGGTTTGGACCTTTCTCCCAAGCTGGATCCGGCGAGCGGCTCCATGACGGTGCCGAAGTTGGCCGGGCCGCAGCTGAGGGTTTTGGAAAGCCTCGCCGCGAAATCTAGAAGCAAAGGGATTTTTTTCTGGAGATCCGGGCCCACAAACCTGAGCGTGGGCCCAGCCATGCCAAGAGCCGCGATGACGCGCCCTCCTTTGTAAAGAACGGGAGCGGCAATACCACTCAATCCCTTTTCCAATTCTTCGTGGTCGGTAGCATAGCCCTGGAGGCGCGTGAGGTCGAGAACGGGCTTGAGTTTCCTAAGACTCGGAATGGTGAGAGGAGTGTAGAGCTTCATGCCATTGCGGAAAAGGATGTTGTAGGCCTCACGTTGGGGGAGCCACGCGAGGATCGCTTTAGCAGCGGCAGTGCAGTGGGCTGGAAAGCGTTCGCCGATGAGGGTGCGGACGGTGATGATGGAAGTGGGGGAATCGATGCGATCGAGACAGATGATGCCGCCGGCGCCGGGAACGGCGAGGCTGACGCTTTCCTTGGAACGCCGGGCGAGTTCGATGAGAAAGGGGCGAGCTTCGGACTGCAGGGAGCGCGCCTGGAGAGCGCGGGAGGCGAGTTCATGAAATTTGAGGCCGAGACGATATTTATCATTGAGGGGGTTCTGCTCGATTAGATAAAACTTGTGCATGGCGCTCAAGAGGCGGTAAACGGTGGCCTTGTTCAATTGGAGCTCGGAAGAAAGCTGAGTAATGCCCATTTCCGGGCCGTTCTCCCCCAAGTGCAGCAAAATGCGGATGGCCTTTTGGAGCGATTTGCTGGAGCCAGGAGCGGTATTTATTTTAGTGCGCGGCGACATGCGTTCGAAAGGGTGGTCACAATGTGAAAATGACTTTCATAATATGAAACAACAGAACTAGGCCGCAAAGCAAGAGGGTTTTCAGGGCGGCACGGCTGAAAATCGAGCGAGGAGCAGTTCTAGCGGGTTGTTTGCGAGGAGCCAGGAAGGGACTGGTTGGCGCGGAAAATGACGTACGCCCGGATGGCCTCGACATTCTCTTTCGAAAGATCCTTTGAAAATGAAACCATGCCGTAGGATTGGAGCGAGCCACCGAGAATTACGTCAGACCATGCAGAATTTCCGAGCGCGCCAGAGTACCGCAGGTCCGGCAGGACGCCGCCACTCACGGCGACATCTCCGTGGCAACTTGAGCAGTAGCGCTGATACAGGCCCTCGCCCGTTTGTACCGTCGCGGCGCTTGCCGTCGGCCGTGGCGGCTTCAACTGAGGAAATGGAAGCTGGGGCAGGGGCGGCAAGCTAGCCTTGCCTCCTAATTTGAAAGAGAGTACGCGACTGATATTTTGAGTGCGTCCCGATTTCAGCGCGACCTCTCCGGTCGCGAGCGGAAACACGCCTCCCCAGCCAACCACGACGGCGACGTATTGTTCTCCGCCGACGGTGTAGCTTATCGGAGCGGCAATCACGCCGCTTTGCGCATCGGCAGACCACAACTTTTCGCCTTTGTCAGCGCGATAGGCTTCGAGAGCTCCTTGCGCGGTTCCTTCAAAGACGAGATTCCCGTCTGTGGACAGAATTCCGCCGTTCACGGGACTGGTGCGATTCACGCGCCAGATTTCCTTTTGTTGGATGGGGTCCCAAGCCGATAAATGGCCTTTGATGGTCTCGAGAATGCTTTTCTTCACTTCTGGCGCTTGCGGCATGCCCGCGGCAACGAAATCGGTGGCGGTGTTGAACGCGAGGCTTTTCGCTTCATAGTGTTCATCGGATTTGTAGAAGAAGCCGGCATCCTGGACGGGAATGTAGACCAATCCTGTTTGCGTGCTGTAGGACATGGAGTGCCAACTGTGGCCGCCGATCGGTCCGGGAGCAAGCGGCGCTCCTTTGCCGCCGTTTTCATAGCGCGCGTTGGCGGTTTCGAGCGGGCGTCCGGTCGCTGCGTCGATCCCCGTCGCCCAGGTGACCGCGGTGTACGGCTTCGCGGAAATTAGTGCGCCCGTGGCGCGATCCAGTACGTAAAAAAATCCGTCTTTGGGAGCTTGAAAGAGAACCTTTCGCGGAACTCCGCCAATAGTGACGTCGGCGAGTATGATCGGCTCCGCCGAATCGTAGTCCCAGGCATCGCCGGGAACCTCCTGGTAGTGCCAAACATATTCGCCCGTTTCTGGCTTCAGCGCCACAATCGAGCAAGTGAAAAGATTGTCTTTTCCCTGAGGGCTGCGCGCGCGCCGGTCCCACGGAGTTCCGTTGCCCGTACCGATATAGAGCAAATCGAGTTCGGGATCATAAACGATCGAGTCCCAGACTGTGCCGCCGCCGCCAAGCTTCCACCAATCGCCGCTCCAGGTTTTCGCAGCTTTCTCCATCGCGGGACTCTCGAACGGCTTCGATGGATCTCCGGGGACCGTGTAGAACCGCCAGATGAGCTTGCCTGTCTCGGAATCGTAGGCGGAAACATAGCCACGTACACCCATTTCCGCACCGCCGTTGCCGATGAAAACCTTACCCTTAACGACGCGCGGGGCGCCGGTAATCGTGTAACGAAACTTGGGATCGATGGTGAGAGTCTCCCAAACAGGCTTTCCGGTGGCGGCGTCAAGAGCGACGAGCCGTCCATCCAACGTTCCGACAAACACTTTCCCACGCCAAACAGCTACGCCACGATTGACCACGTCGCAGCACGCGTTCACAGCCCACTGAGGCGAGACTTTCGGATCATAGGACCAGAGCTTCTCGCCGGTCGCGGCGTTCAAGGCAAACACTTTGCTCCAAGCCGTGGAGAGATACATTACGCCGTCAACGACGATCGGAGTCGCTTCCTGTCCGCGCCGAATGTCGAGGTCTACAGACCAGGCGAGGCCGAGCTGGCCGACGTTCTGATCATTGATCTGATTGAGCGGACTGAAGCGCTGCTCGCTGTAAGTCCTCCCATAACTCATCCAGTTTCCTGGTTCTTGATCGGCGTTCAGCATCCGGGATTCGTCCACTCTGGCGGGCAAAACTGAACGTTGGGCTTTTTCTTTGACTCCCGGGTTTGAATGGCACGCGGCGCTGCACAGAATCGTCAAACCGATTGCGAGATATCCAAACATCTTTCGCTGCATCAATACTCCTTGGGGCGCCGAGGTGCAGAAACACCGGGCGGTTCAGCGCAGATTCTCTGCACCACTCCAGGGCTGGCTCTCGTGGGCTACTTATATATACTTCATGGGTTCAGTTTCCAAGCGCGAGGAGTTCCTTGCCAGCTGCAATGCTGTGATTTATTGAGCCTCGCCAAATATAGGGTCGTGAGGGTCGATAAGAAAAGCGGCAGCAGGGCTGCCGCACTCCAAATCGCTACGTCGCAATATTATGCGGGACTCAGTGGGCGCTGGGAACTTGCGTTGAGAATGAACTTGGGAGAAATGAAAGATGATGACGAAGGTAGTGCGATTCCACGAATTCGGCGGGCCGGAGGTTTTGCGATTCGAATCACTGGAAGTGGCTGAGCCTGGCGCTGGCGAGGTGCGTGTGCGCGTGGAAGCAATCGGGCTTAACCGCGCGGAGGCCGCCTTTCGTTCCGGCCGATACATCGAGAAGGCGCAACTGCCCGCTCGACTGGGCTACGAAGCGGCCGGCGTCATCGAGGCCCTCGGTGTGGGTGTTAGCGGACATTCGATAGGTGACCCCGTTTGTGTGATGCCAGCGTTTTCGATGAACAAGTATGGCGTTTATGCCGAGCGTGCCATCGTCCCGGCAGCAGCATTGTTAAAGCGGCCAGCGGGGCTCGGAACGAAAGAGTCCGCGTCCATCTGGATGCAGTACCTGACGGCTTACGGAGCGCTCATCGACATATCGAAGATTGGCCCGGGGGACGCGGTGATCATTACCGCTGCCTCCAGCAGCGTGGGGCTCGCGTCGATCCAAATTGCCAACCATGTTGGCGCAGTGCCGATTGCGGTGACGCGAACGCCGGCAAAGGAGACGGCATTGCACAAGGCTGGGGCGGTGAACGTCGTCGTGACAGAGAATCAGAATCTCGAAACAGAAGTAGTGCGCATCACCGAAGGCAAAGGCGCAAAGGTGGCGTTCGATCCAATCGGAGGGCCGATCGTCGCGACGCTTGCCGCGGTGATGGCCCCTCGGGGGTGGCTGATCTTGTACGGCAACCTCAGCGGAGAAGCACAGAGCACGGTTTTTCCGTTCGGCCCATCCGCCATGAAGGGATTCGCCATGCGCGGTTATCTTGTTTTTGAAATCATCCACGACCCGCAGCGATTCGAACAGGCCCGGCTCTTTGTCGAAGAAGGTTTGCGCGCGGGCTGGTTGAAGCCGATCATTGCGAAGACATTTTCCTTCGATCAGATTGTCGAAGCCCATCGCTACCTGGAGGCCAACGAACAAATCGGCAAGGTCGTCGTCACGGTTCCCTGATCGAGCCTCAACGCGGAGCAGTTCTCCTTCCCGCGATTCGAGAATCCGGCTCTAGGGACTAACCGGCGGCGCGCCAAGACCAAGCAGCCGGCACGCATTTTCTTTCATAATGAGCGGGTGCACTTCGGGCCGGAAACCTGCCTGCTTAAAATCCTCCATCCAGCGGTCGGGCGTAATCAGCGGAAAATCCGTGCCGAAGAGCATTTTGTGCTTCAGCAAAGTATTCGCGTACTGCACGAGCTGCGGCGCAAAATATTTGGGAGACCAACCGGAAAGATCGATGTAAACGTTGGGCTTATGAAGGCAGACGGAAAGCGCTTCATCCTGCCACGGCCACGACGGGTGGGCGATGACGATTTTCATGTCCGGAAAATCCGCGGCAACATCATCCAGGTGCATGGGATTGGAATATTTCAGCCGCAGACCGCCGCCGCCGGGCATGCCTGTGCCCATGCCGGAATGGCCACTGTGAAAAATCGCTGGGAGGCCATATTCAGAGATGACTTCGTACATCGGATAGGCCATCCGGTCGTTCGGGAAAAATCCCTGGCTTGTCGGGTGGAACTTAAAGCCTTTGACGCCGTGCTCCTTGAGCAGGCGGCGCATTTCTCGCACACCCAGCTTGCCTTTGTGAGGATCGACGCTGGCAAAAGCAATCATGATGTCCGCATTCGCGGCTGCGGCCGCCGCCACTTCCTCGTTGGGGATTCGCCGGCGGCCCATTTCAAATTCACTGTCCACTGAGAACATGACCAGCCCAATTTTGCGGCTGCGATAATAGTCGATGGTCTCGGCGATGGTCGGGAGCTTTCCGGAATTGAAATATCTCACTTTCGCTTCGTCGAACTCCTTACCGTATTCGTCGAACGGCTGGTGGCAGGAGACCTCCGCGTGGGTGTGGACATCAATGGCGATGAGTTCCGCGATATTCATCAGAGGCCTTTGTAGAGCGAGAGAAGTTCGTCCACGTCGTGGACGAGAAGATGTGGCCGGTGCTTCTCCGGCAAATCAGCGTAGGAATCAGCCGCACCGATGCCAGTGTTGACGGCCACGGCAAGTGCGCCTCCGCGGAGCGCCATAGGAATTTCGAGCGTTGGATCATCGCCAATAACGGTGAGATCTTTCGTACGAACGCCGAGTTGACGGGCCGCACAGCGCAAGGCTTCGAGCGCGGGCTTGCCAATGACGTGAATACGCGCTCCAGTGAGGTCCTTGATCATCGCGGAGATGGCGCGCGAAGTGCCGAGCGCCTTTCCCTGAGCGGTCGCAAAATAGAGCGATTGCGAACAACTGTAAACCTTCGCGCCGCCCCACGCGGCGTGGCAAGCCGCCTCCAGAGCCGTCATCGTGAATTCGCGGAACCAGCCGACCAGGACGGCATCCGCCTCCGGTTTGCCTTCCGGACTCACGATTTCCATTCCAGCTTCGCGAAGTGGTTTCTCGAGCCCCTCGCCGCCTAGCGTCAAGATGCGGCGGAAACCTTGGCGTCGAAAGTGGTCTGCTGCGCTGCTCGCTGGCGTGATCACGCCATTGTCGGGCAGCGGGAAACCGGCGCTGCGTAGCATCTCAACATACTCTTGTGGCGTGCGCGCCGTTCCGTTGGTGAACAAAACAAAGGGCACACCGCGCGCCGAGAGAAATCCAGTGATTTCGAGCGCTCCGGGCAGCGGAAATAAACCGTGATTTGTTTTGTCCCCCAAAACCAGAGTGCCATCCATATCGAAAACAAACGCACGCGAGCTCCGCAACCTTTCGATCGCTGCAGGAGAATGCGCCGTGGCTGCGGTAACTGCCATGTCCTCAGGCATGCGCAGCCTCGCGATTCCGCCGGCTGTGCAGCTCAAGACGAAAGTCTGGCTTTTCAAAAACGATGTCTGAAGCCGTGGGACGCTTCTGCAATTCGCGCAACAATTTGTAAATCGGCTGCATGTCCGGATTGTAAAGCCACTTTGCGGAGCCAGCCGCCAGCATTGCGTCCACTTCTTCGGCAGGCATGGAAGCGCGCAACAAAAACTCCTCGTCCGAAATTCCTGGCTTGAACCGCTTACGCAATTCTTGCGGCGGCAATGGCGGCGGCTCGGACGCAAGCTCTTTCGCGCGCGCGCGCGACAAGATGCGGTCCTTCACATTTACATCGACAGGCACGGTGGGGCGCCCAAATTTTCCGAGCACGTAACGGACGACCTGGTCGGAAACGTTTCCGTAACGCTCGTCGCCAATAATATTGTAGAGCGCCTGCGTACAAACAATCTGCGGGAACGGTGTAACCATGATTGGATAACCAAGTTCCGCGCGAACTTGAATGACTTCGCGCATCACGTCGGGAAATCTGTCCTCGAGGCCGAGCTCGGCAAGCTGGCGCCGCGTCGTCGTCATGACGCCACCCGCCACCTGGTGACGCAGGAAGGAGGCGTCGTATTCCTGTGGCGTGCCTGCAGGCAGATTTTCTGCTTCTGCAAGTCGTGCAAAATATTCAGCCACATGGGCAAGGGCGCGGTCGTCGATGTTCACCGTATGGCCAAGCTCGCGCAGATTTGCAGCCACACGTTGCGCGTTGGGCAGCGAAGATCCATTCGCGAGCGGCCCGCATGCGACGTGCAACACCTCCACGCCGAGTTCTGCCGCGGCCATATAACTCAAGCCGGAAAGGCCAATCGTGCAATGGGAATGAAGTTCCAGCGGCTTGCCGCCCAATTGCGCGCGAACGGCGGGAATAAGAGTACGCGCGCGCTCGGGCGTCAGCAGCCCTGACGGGTCTTTTATATATGCGCGGTCGACGTGCGGCGACATCGACACTTGCGCGGCGAATTTCGCGTAGAACGCATCGTCATGCACCTCGCTGATCGTGTAGGTCAGCGCGGCGATAATTTCCGCGGCGCCGGCCTTCTTTATCATTCGCGCCGATTCGAGCAGCGCGTCCACATCGTGCATGGGGTCCAGCACAACAAATCGCGAGATGCCGTTGGCCACCAGCCGGTCGTAAACAATCTGCATCAAATCAGGAGGCTGGACCTCCCAGGAGATGAAGCGAAGACCCGTGCCGATGAACTGCAACGGCGTGTTCGGCATGGCCGCGTGCGCCTTGCGAATGCGCTCCCAGGGATTTTCTTTATGAGTGCGCACGGCCACGCCCATGTGCGTGCTCGAGGTAAAGTCCAACGCACGGAAACCCACGCGGTCCATCACGGGAGCAATGGCGAGAATCTGCGGCGTAGTGAAACCCATCGCGCCCCACAAACTCTGGTTGCCGTCGCGAATCGAAACATCGAGAAGTTGAACGTCCGCCATTTCAGTTCCTGGCCAAGCCTCTGATCAAGGCCGGCGCTTTCACGCCGCTTCCATATTTCTAGTTTGTAGGAATTCTTGCAAAAAAGCAGTACTCACTCCGCCGCGGGCAAATTCATCGTTGCGCATAAGTTCGCTGTGCAACGGCAGATTTGTCGCAACGACTGTAATTTCAACGTTCGCAAGCGCGCGCCGCATTAGCTGGAGCGCTTCCACGCGGTCCTTGCCATGAACGATCAGCTTGCCGAGAAGCGAGTCGTATTGAGGCGGCACCATCGCACCTGCTTGGATGTGCGTGTCGACGCGAATTCCCCGCCCGACTGGAAAAACAGCTTGCGTCACCGTGCCAGGGCTGGGACGGAAGTCGTGCGCGCAGTCTTCGGCATTTATCCGGCACTCGATCGCATGACCTGTGAATCTGATTTCATCCTGGCTCCACCGCAACTTGCGGCTCTCCGCAACTGCAATTTGCTCCTCGACAAGATCGACGCCGCAAATAGCCTCCGTCACCGGATGCTCGACCTGAATCCGCGCATTCATTTCCAGAAAGTAAAACGTGTCGCGATCGCAATCCACGAGGAATTCCACCGTGCCCAGGCCCCGGTATTTCAAGTGCCTACCAAAAGCAACGGCCGCGCGCTGCAGCTCCTCCCGAAGAGTTGCGCTGATGTTCGGGGCAGGCGCTTCTTCCACAAGCTTTTGGTAGCGCCGCTGAATCGAGCAGTCGCGCGTGCCGAGATGGATTACGTCCTCGCCGTCGCCAAGGATCTGCACTTCGATGTGGCGGCCGTGCGAGATGAAGCGTTCGAGATATAAGCGCGGATCGCCGAAGCTTGCCTGCGCCTCCGCCGTGGCTAGTTCCATCGCGGCAGCGAGCTTACCGGGATCTTGCACATGCTTCATGCCTCGGCCGCCACCGCCGCCAACCGCTTTAATCAGAATTGGCCAGCCGATCTCCTCTGCAATTCGCTGAGCCTCGTTGGGACTGCGTATCTCGCCGCCAGGGACGCCTGTCAATCCCGCAGCTGCTGCGTGTGCGCGCGCTTTGAGTTTGTCGCCGACCGCGTCGAGCTGCTCAACCGTGGGACCGATGAAGCAGACCCCCGCACGAATGCAAGCTTCGGCTAGTTTCTGGTTCTCCGAAAGAAAACCGTAGCCAGGATGAATCGCATCGGCCTTGCTCATGACTGCGGCGACAACAACCGCTTCCACATTCAGATAACTCGCGGATGGGTTTGCAGGACCGATGCAAATGGTGCTGTCCGCCAGTCGCGCGCCCATGGAGTCCAGATCCGCTTCGGACGCCGCCAGCACCGTTTCAATGCCAAGGCGCTGGCACGTTCGAATCACGCGAACGGCGATTTCGCCGCGATTGGCGATGAGGATGCGCCGCAATATCACGGGGCTCCTGGCCTGATGCGCATCAGCACCGCACCTTTTTCGACAAACTGTGCGTTCTCAAGACATAGTTCGACGACTTCCCCGCGCGTCTGTGCATGAACGGCATTCATCAACTTCATCGTTTCGATGATGCAAACCACGGTGTCTTCTTCGACGTGGCTCCCAATCTCGACGAAAGGCGGCGCGCCGGGTTTTGGTGCCCGATAAAACGTGCCGGGCAGGTGCGCGCGAACTTCAATCCATCCTGCTGTTCGTGCATTCGCCGGTCTTGCCGGAGCCGCGGCCGTTGCGGCTTGGACAGCGGGCGCAGCAGTCCCAACAGGCGAGGCTCTTAATACGTTTGGCGCAGAGAGCACCTGCGATTCCTGCGTCCAGTCCCCGCTATCGCGGTTGCGGCGAAGGGTAAGCTTGAAACGCTCGGTTTCAAGATGTAATTCGTCGTACGGGGTCGCATCGAGCAGCTGCAGAATTTGCTGCACATCCTCGTTGGTCAACTTCATTTTTTGCCGGCTCCTCGGCTGAGGAGCGAGAACACATGATCAAACGGCTTGCCCTTGGGAGCAGCTACGGGCGCGGCCTCCTTGGTGGCCCACACGGTTTCCGGCCGGCTCTGCAGCAGAAACACATTTTCGCTTGGCGGCAAGTCGCGGGCGATGGCCCATTCGATATCTTGCGGACGGCCGTAGTGGCGTTCGACTCGCTTTGCAATGTCGACCAGCGCGTGGAGTTCATCGTCATTCAGGCATGTGGCGTTTTGTTGTGCGGCCGGAACCTCTTCGTCGATCACGCCCGCGCCCGAGGGGTTCGGCCGGTGTAGCCGCAACTTGGTGGACACAGTGCGGCCGATGATCTCGCCGGTTATCTTTCCAACCACGTACTTGTCCGGCGTGACTTCCCCGCTGACGACCGCCGAGCCCAGTCCCCAACTGGCTTCCACCACAACCACGGAACGGTCCCCAGAGTTCGGGCTGCGCGTGAACATGACGCCGGAGCATCGCGAGTCAATCATGCGCTGAATCACCACTCCCATTGCCAAACCGAGCTCCGGCAATTTCAACCGCCGGCGGTAAATAACGGATTCCACTGCATACAAACTCGCCCAGCATTTGCGCACGTGTTCGATCACCGAATCCGCGCCGCGCACCCAAAGATAAGTGTCTTGCAATCCAGCGAAACTGGCATCGGCGCTGTCTTCGCTGGTTGCGCTCGAGCGAATAGCAACTGGCTCTCCGTCTCCGAAGTTGCCATTCCCAACATGCAGTTCATCGTAGTGAGCGGCAATCTTTTCTTGTAAGTCTTCCGGCAGAATCGCACTTTCAAGCCGCGCCCGCACTTCCGCTCCGACGCGGATGCAACCAGTGAGGTCATTCGCCGCCAATTGCTCAATCTTGCGGCGGATGGATCCCGCGGGATCAACGACCGATAGGAATCTCTCAAAAGCCGCGGTGGTAACAACACAACCAGGCGGCACGCGGATCCCGGCGCGCACCAGTTCACCGAGGCTCGCCCCTTTGCCGCCCACGCTCGACCGGTCGTTAATGCCGACCTCCGCAAATCGGCTGATGAGGTTCGGATTCGTCAAAGCCATCACCTTCAATCCAAGATCCATACGATACCGCGGTTGCCATCCACGCGAAGCCGTTGGCCTGTTTTTATGCGCTGCGTGGCTTGGCCCGTGCCAACGACCGCGGGTAACCCATATTCGCGCGCGACGATGGCCGCGTGCGACATCGTACCGCCAATGTCGGAGACTGCCGCCTTAATCTTGCCGAACACCGGACCCCAACTCGGCGCCGTCACCGGGCAAACCAAAATCTCGCCTTCGCGAATCTGTCCGATGTCGTTAACGTTTCTCAGCACGCGGGCAATTCCCTCCACGACACCCGGGGAAGCTGCGAAGCCAACAATCTCTTTCTCATGTCCTGCTTCCGCAGTAGCAGACCAGGCTTCCAAAGTTTCCGAAGTGATACCCCAAAGCATCTGCAGCGCCGGATCATTGATCGCAGGTGGGATCGGACCCAGTGCCGGCGGGGGATTCCATTCCTTCAGCTTTTCGAGGATGCGCTTGCGCTTCTCAATAATCGGCCGCCAATGAGCCGAGCCCAGTGGCTTGCCGCCTCCCGCCCAAGCAAGACTGACATCTGCCAGCGCACTTTCGATTTCCACGTATTGCAAATGGAACACATCTCCAGCATCGGCCAGAACACCGTTGGCAACCAGCAGCGCGCCGAACTCGCGCACTTTTTTGAAGAAAAGGCTTGTGAACCAGTGCTCGCAGTAGAATTTATGATTTTCCACAAACGGAAAAACGAGATGGCAAAGTCCCAGCATCTGGTCGAACGCCTGGCGCTCTTCTTCGCTCCTCAGCAATTCCCGATACTCGGCAATGATGCGCCCGCGTTCTTGCTTCAGTCTTTCCGTCGGGCGCTCCAACGACTCGCCGCGCCGAAGCTGTTCGACATAACGCGGCAAGGCCGCGAAGGGCACGGAAAGATCTTCGTTCCAGCTCAAAT
>Ga0209166_10001685_pt1 | contig 17948 bp, 12 predicted proteins | sample Coa_R1_3_FD_187151 | JGI IMG/M metagenome (GOLD analysis project Ga0209166, IMG submission 187151) | Surface soil microbial communities from Centralia Pennsylvania, which are recovering from an underground coalmine fire - Coalmine... | ecosystem: Environmental > Terrestrial > Soil >... | reverse complement strand
GAAATCAAAAAGCGGAAAGTTTTCCACAGGGCGGAGATCTCCGGGGAAGGGGAAACGGCCATCCGCGGCTTTGGCGGGAAAGAAGCGGCTGAACCTGCCACTGGGAGTGGCGCTGGAGTTTTACCGCCCGCTGAAAAAGCCAATCACGGTGCGGATTGATGCTGACGTGCTGGCCTGGTTCAAAAAAGACGGCAGGCGCTATCAAACTCGCATCAATACAGCATTGCGGAAGGTGATGGAGAAAGAGATGAGGGCGGCACGGCGATAACGAGAGACTCTCTTTTCCGAGTTCGATTGTCGCCCCCCAGATGCTGCTCTCGTAACCCAAGAAGATTAAAATCCTAACCCCTTCGAGTCCATTCAGGGCAAGTTCGTCTCGGCAAAAACGCGACAACGATGAGGGGCGGCGCCCCATAAGCACTAACATCGGAATTCCCCCTCCTTTTTTCCCGTAATCCGTCCCAATTAAAGATGAACTGTCTGGGCTACGGCTGAACTTGATACATTGCCATCATGCCCATCTCCATGTGCTCGTCAATGTGACAGTGGAACATCCAGGTCCCAACTTTATCGGGAACCATATCAGCAGTCACGAATTGCGCGGGCAGAATCGAGAAGATGTCCGTGTGATGCTTGTCGACCGTGACCACGTTTCCATGCCAATGGGGCGTGTGGTAATTCACCTGCCCACCCATCGTCATCACGTACCAGCGCACGCGCTCACCGCGCTTCATGGTGGGCATTGGCAAGTTCCCAAAAATGAAGCCATTGATCGAAGCCTTGTAATTGGCGTTGGCGAAGCCCTGACCTGCAAGATCGAGGTTGCCCTCTAGGTCCATCGGTACCGTTTCGAACTTGTTTACCGACTTGGGATCTTGAATGTGAGCATCAATATTCTGTCGCAAATAGTGCGAAGTGTTCTCGTCGATCAGCATGAATAGCATCGCGAATTCGCGATCCACGTCCTTGGGGCTTCCGTCAGGGCGCGCCATTCCGCGGCGAGTGATGACCATGGGGCCGATCAGGCCCGCCTCGACATCTTTCGGCTCCCAGTTGTGGGAATGATAAAGCCAGACCACAGAGCTTCCGTCGTCGTCGCCCGGGCCCGCGCGCTCCGGCACATTCCATACAAACGTGTGCGTCTGGCCGGGTGGAACCAGTCCGGCTCCGTCCATGCTTGTATCAGGATAAGGCGTGCCCTCGGAGTTGCGCTCATAAGAGACACCGTGAGGATGCATGCTGTAGGGCTGAGTCGCCTTGTTCATGAAATGAATCACGATGGTGTCGCCCACCTCAGCCCGGATCAGGGGCCCCATGACGCCCAGGTGTTCCCACTCTGGCGGCCGCTTCTTCTCCGTGGCGAAAGTTTCGTCGGTGTACTCGCGATACATCGCTTTGCGATAGACCTTTCCGATGCGATCCTTCGTATGCTCGCTCCAGACCTTGGGATGGCCTGTGAATTCGGTGCCCGTCATCATGTTCATGCCGCTGGGTGCGTAATCCCAGTCGGCTTCGATGGCAGCGATGTAATAGGTTCGGATCTTCCCGTCAGGAAGTGTGGGCTTGATGTCCAGAGCCGCCTGTTTTGGGCGCGCCTCCGGCGGAATCATTCCGGCCGCGCGGTAGTACACGGTGAGTTGTCCGTACACTTCGCCGGAGTGCTCCACCAGACTGGTCGCCAGGTCGCCCAGTCGTATCTGTTCATGGCCAGCTCGACCGCGGATGTCCTGCGCAAACTGATCTACGACCACTTCCTGGAGGCCTTTGTCACCTTTCACCTTGATCGCCGCGGCGCCGTCCGCAAATGATTTCCTGACGTAAGCGACCAATGCCGCCTTGTCGGCAAACTGCGAGCGCGGTGGATCTTCCTCGCCCGACATTTTTTTCCCCGCCGCGGCATTGGTGAAGTAGTAGTTCGCCGCCGCCGCATGGATCAATCGCTGGGCGAAGCCGTCTGCGCTGGCCGCGCCTTTAAAGTCGTATTTGTCCTCGGGAAAATCCTCGGCCATGGCAATCAGCTTGCGCCCGATTTCATTCCATTGCGCGAGGATCGCACCGGCCGTTCCAGGTGCGGCTTTTAACGGCTCGGATTTCTTGGTGGTTTCCTGCGGGACTGCTGGTGAGACCAACCCAACTGCAACGACCAGGACTGCAAGGAAGGTGGCCCGTTTCATAGTGTCCCCCTTCAACAGGCGGAAATCTTACTGCCAATCGCCAGGAATGGGAAATGAATTGAAATAGAGAAATGGGGAAGGCGTTCCGCCGGCTATTGCTGCGATGGCCTGCCCGACCATCCCATGACGACTCTGATCTCGGTCCGGGGAGTGTGCTCGGAGCGCGTCATGACGAAGGTCTGGCCATCTGGAGTCACATCGTACCCGGCAACTCCAACGCCGCGGTCAAATTTCCGGTCGAAGAGTTGCACCGGCTTTCCCACCAGGAACGTCGGCTGCACTTCTACCGGAACACTCATCATCTTGGTTCCGCTTCGGTAGGTGATCTCGCGTCCGTTCCTCACCCATCGCGGCTCTTCACCACCGTCGGTTGAGATCTGGCGGCGCCCGCCTGCCCCAGGCACCGGTTCGACGTAAATCTCCGAATGGCCTGACTCATTCGACGCGTATGCCAGCCACTGGCCGTCGGGCGACAAAGAACCCTGCCGCTCGGCTGCGGGCGTAGCTTTGAAGAGAGTCATTTCGGCGCCCTTATTCATGTTGAGGAGCCACAAATCAGCGCTTGTGGCAGGGTCACTCACGGTCACGGCGGCATAACCCCCCGCTATCGAAGTGACATGGCTGCTCAGAGGAGTGGCACGAACCAGTTGAAGTGCCGACACGCCATCTGCCACGATTCGGTAAATGCCATGCTGCTGACGGTCGACTCCGTCAAACCAGACCGTCTTGCTATCGGGCATCCAGACCGGGGCGGCGTTGAGCCCGTTGGAAACGAGGATGGTAAACAGGTCACGATCCCGGTCCAGCACTGCGAGTTGCTGTCCGGACATGCTGCGAAACATGCAGGCGATGCGCCTTCCGTCCGGTGAAAACGCCGGATCGACATAGTCATGCGCCGGCATATCGAGCTTTCGCTCCTGCCCCTTTCGGTCGACCAGGTACATGTCTCGGGAAAAGTCGCCGGATGGACCCGGCGCGTACGCCAGAACACCGTTTTCCGACATGCTGGCCTGGTCGATATAGTTTTCTTCGTTGATCCCGGATTCGATCTGAATCGGGTTTCCTTTGATCGTGATGTGGTCCGCGTCGAATGGGACTGCCCACAAAGCTCCGCCCTGGTAATAGACTAGGTAGCCGAGCGCGTAGGATGCCGCTTGAGCATTCTTCAGAAGCACCCGCATTTCGCCAGTGCTCAGTTTCACGACGTATATGCTTCGCCGCTGTGTCAGGTAGTCGGTAAATGCGATCCACTCGCCTCCTGCAAGCCACGTTGGCCCCTCTGGGTAGATGATGTCTTTGGTGGCAATCGAGACTCTCTGCAGCGAGCCGCCGTTGGCCGAAACTGTGGCGAGGCCAGTGGTGGGAAGGGCAACCACAATCACATCCTGCGGCGTCCAGGTTCCTCCAAAGAATGTTGGGAGTTCGGTGATCACGATGGGAACGCCACCATTGGTGGGCGCCTTCTTCAGTTTTCCCTGGCTGAAAAAGGCAATCCAGTCTCCGTTTGGTGAGAAGAACGGGAACGCCGCTCCTTCCGAGTCGGGAATGGCTAAGGGCTCAAACTGGTCGAACCGGCGCGTGAAAAGGCGAGCGACGCCGTTTTCGACGGCGACGTACCCCAGGCTCTTTCCATCCGGCGATACGACGACGGCCTGACCAGTGCTCACACCAAGTTCTTGCCGCGGAGGCAAAGTGATGCTGAACCGCGCCGGCACTAAAACCGGGGAGCGATTCCTTAATTCACTGGAAAGTAACCATACGGCAGCGAGTAGCGCCAGAATTACGGCCGCCATCGCCATCCATGCAACTCGCGATGATTTCGTCCCGCGTTCCGGCTGTGGACTAGCCCCGTGCGCCAGTCCCATCAACTGCAGTTTCACATCGTGAGCGGTCTGAAAACGATCGTCGGGTTCTTTCGCCAAGCAAGTCCGGATTGTGTAATCCAACGGAGGCAGGCCAGCGTCTGGATTCTCAGCAGTGATAGATGGCGGATCCTTTTGCAGGATCGCCGACGCGATGGACAGGTGACTTTTCCCTTGAAATGCGCGGCGCCCGGTGATCGCTTCGTACAACACCGATCCCAGCGCAAAGATATCGCTGCGAGCATCCGCATCCTTCCCCTCGATTTGTTCCGGCGCCATGTACTGGATGGTGCCGATTAATGTTCCCGCGCTGCTGACAGGCGAGGAGGGGCTTTCCATTGTGGCGGTTGCAAGGTCCGCCAGCGACGGCCCATCTTTAGTACCGGCGACATTCGGCTTGGCCAATCCAAAATCCATTAGCTTGGCGCCATTCACCGTCAGCATGATGTTTGAAGGTTTGAGATCGCGATGAATCACGCCCAGGCGGTGCGCTTTTGCCAGAGCGTCAGCCACCTCGATGCCAAGTTTCACAACCGCAGTCATCGGCAGTGGACCTCTCTGCAGACGCGCGGACAGAGTCTCTCCCTCCAGCAACTCCATTACCAGAAACTCCACGCCGCCCTCTTTGCCGACGTCATACAGAGAACAGATATGGGGATGTGACAAGGAAGAAAGAGTCCGCGCCTCGCGCTCGAAGCGCATCTTCAATTCGGGAGTGCACGCCAACTGCGAATGGAGAATCTTGACCGCGACGAACCGATCCAGCCGCGTGTCCCGCGCCCGGTAAACTTCCCCCATCCCCCCCGCCCCGAGAGCGGAATGGATCTCATACGGCCCGAGTTTCGTCCCGGACGTAAGCGACATTCGTGGGCGCCATTATAGCCTCGTTGAGGACCTGCGGTAGCGGATACGACGATTCTGGGTGGTTGGTCGGCAACTCTTCCCTCACCCGGTTGTGGCAGGGTCAAGTTCTAGCCCGGCCTGCCCAAGTTAGATGGAATGAGACGGCTGGCCTCGCGGAACAGGTAACCTGTCCGCACGCACTCGATGAGGTGCAAAGGAGACCAGCCAATGCAAGAGAATATCAGACGTTCAGCGGAGAAGCCCGAGATGACGGTGGGGATCGATCTGGGCGATCGGTTCAGTCGGTATTGTGTGGTGAACCGGGAGGGCGAAGTTATCGAAGAGGGACGGATACAAACGACGATGGTGGCCCTGGAGAGACATTTCAGTGGGGAAAGGCGACGGATTGCGATGGAATGCGGGGCGCATTCGCCATGGGTGAGTCGATTGTTGCAGGGCATGGGGCATGAAGTGTTGGTGGCCAACGCGCGCAAGATGCGGGCGATCACGGACAGCGAATCGAAGAATGATCGCAACGATGCGGAGAAGCTGGCGCGGTTCGCGGCCTACGATGTGCGGTTGCTGTCGCCGATTCAACATCGCAGTCCGGAAAGACAGCGAGACCTGAACCTGCTGCAAGCGCGTGACACACTGGTCAGGGCACGAACCATGCTGGTGAATGCGATGCGCGGGTTGGTGAAGAGCGCCGGGCAAAGATTGCCAAAGTGTTCGACGGAATCGTTTGCCAGGACCGTGCGGACAACGATTCCCGCGGGCATGGAGCCAGCGCTCACGCCGTTGTTAGAGCAAGTAGCGAGTTTGACGGAGGAGATCCGGAAGATGGACAAACAGATCGAAGCACTGGGGAAACAATATCCCGAAGTCGTGAGGTTACGGAGCGTGCCCGGCGTGGGACCGGTGGTTGCAGCGGCGTACGTGTTGACGCTGGACTCACCGGGGGCGGCGGGAAAGAGCCGGGCGGTGGGCGCCTTCCTGGGATTACGGCCGCGGCAAAACCAATCAGGGGAGTGCGATCCGCAGCTACGGATCAGTAAAACGGGAAATTCCTATCTGCGCCGATTGCTGGTACAAGCGGCGCAATACGTATGGGGACGTTTTGGACCGGATTCCGAACTACGGCGGTGGGGCCTGAAACTGTCCGCTAGCGGAGCCAAACGTGGAAAAAAGCGTGCCGTGATTGCTGTGGCCCGCAAGCTGGCGGTTCTTTTGCACCATCTCTGGCAGAGTGGCGAATACTATCGACCGTTTCCAAATGGACCCCAGGCGTTCACCCCATAAGAAGCAGGACAGGAATCAAGTCGGAGAGATCGGACAACCAGCATCGGATGCAAATCTCGCGTTGCGGCGACTGCGCTTAAGCGCTTGGCCTGAAACAGAAGGCCGTAAGTTAGATAGCAGCACCGCTTCATCAGTATCGGACACCAACATGCACCGAGTCCTTACGGACTCACCAGAGTGCGAATAGAAGCCCGAGATGAAACCGCGAGAAGATAAAAGACGAAGTCACCATGGAAATACACGGCCAATACTTGACATAATCAGCCGTCTCATAGAAGCGCTTATGGGACAGGTCCTTGAATTCTTTGAAATCATATTCTTGTGCTTTCGGTCACTGACACTTCTCGCCTGACGGAATACAGGATTGGGCGGGAGTAACTGCCATGAAACGTGTCTCTTACTGGATGGTTCTGTTGGTTGTGTATTCGTTTTCTTTGCTGGCGCAAGATGCGGCCATGTTTCGCGGAAACTTGCAGCATACGGGCGTATACGACGCGGCCGGGGTGCCGCAGTTCAACGGCGTCAAATGGAAATTTCATAGCGGAGGACGCGTGATCTCGTCGCCCGCGGTGGTAAACGGCGTGTTGTACGTGGGCAGCACGGACTGCAATCTGTATGCGATTGACGCAGCGTCCGGCGAGATGAAATGGAAGTTTGAGACCAAGGGGTGGGTGGTATCGTCTCCGGCGGTAGACTCGGGGGTGGTTTATTTCCTCAGCTACGACAGCAATTTTTACGCGGTGGATGCGAACAGCGGGCTGCTGAAATGGAAATTCCAGACCGGCGGCGAGAGGCATTACATCGGAAAGCACATTCACTACTTACAGCCAGCGGCGGAGAGCATGCCCGATCCGTGGGACTTCTACTTGTCATCGCCTGCCGTGTGGAAAGGGGCGGTGTATTTCGGCAGCAGCGATGGAAATGTCTACGCCCTCGACCTCAACAACGGCGATGTGAGATGGAAGTTTCAAACGGGCGATGTAGTGCACTCGTCACCGGCGATAGCGGAGGGCGTGCTCTACATCGGCAGCTGGGACACGTACCTGTACGCGCTTGATGCCGCGAGCGGTGCGGAGAAGTGGCGATTCAAGACCGGAGACGATCCTGAGGTTCACAACCACGTAGGCAACCAGAGTTCGCCAGCGGTTGTGGATGGAGTGGTTTATTTCGGAAGCCGAGATTCATATGCCTATGCAGTGGATGCGGCGAGCGGAAAAGAAATCTGGAAGTTCTCGACCGGCGGCTCGTGGGTGAACAACTCTGCGGTGGTGCATGACGACAGAGTTTATTTCGGTACGTCGGTTCCCGGGATCATGCACGGGGTCGAGGCCAAGACGGGGAAGGTGGTGTTTGATGTACCGGCAGGAAGTCCGGTGTTCGCATCGATGGCGCTGGCCCACGGCATTTTGTACATGGGCAACTTCGCGGGAAAGCTGACCGCGATTGACGTAAAAACGCAGAAGCCGGCGTGGGTGTTCGAAACGGATGGAGCGAAGAAGAATGCGGCTGCCATCACGAACGCGGACGGGTCGGTGAAGTGGGAGTCGCTGTTTCCGGGGAGCAATTTATTTTATGAAGACATGGTGCTGGCAGTGAACAAGCTGTTCACCACGGGGACGATTCTGTCGTCACCGGTGGTGGCGGGGGATACGGTTTATTTCGGCAGCACGGACGGGAACCTGTATGCGCTGCAGTAGAGGCGGCGGTCCCCGCGAGTAGAGGTCAAAACCCCACTTGTCGCGAAGGACGCGGGAGCGCGATTATTGTTGGGCTCGCTCGTTTAATTCATTCAGCAGTTTTGTGTTTTTTTCTAAGGCGTGCTTAAGGATTTCGGCTTGTTGTCTGGCAGTCGGCCAGTCTTGTTTTTCGACGGCTTCGGTGAGCCCCGGCAATTCTAGGTGGGCGTAGGTGAAGCGGGCGCCATAGAGGATGTGCTTGAACCAGGGGCGTCCGGGGATGCCGTCGGGGTTGAGCCAGTTGCGTTCGACTTGCATCATGCCGTGATTGAGGGTGAGAGCGAGCTTGGCATCGATGGGCCCGGCCGCGAGTTTATGAACGAGGGATTCGTTCAGCTGTTTGCCCGCCCTTTCAAAATTATCAATTGCATCCAGCACCGCTTTGAGATCGAAGGGCGGCTGTCGAGCTTCGCTCGACTGGACGGGCGAGGGCCCCCGTCCCCACAAGGGCTGTGCCTTGTCCTTGCTTTTCATCAACTCATCTACAAACTGGCGAACATTGCTCGCATAACTCGCGAAATCGAACGGCAGCAGATCGGCATTGGCGAGACGCAGGGCGGTGACTCCCCACAACTGCGACATGACGGTGTGGTAGCGGTAGCCGGGATCGCCGAAGTGGTTCATCCAGAAGAAATCGTCATAAGCGGAATGGTAGACGCCGTAGTCGCCTTCGAATCCGAGGCCGATGACGGGCATGCCGATGAAGTTGAGAAAGACGGTGTGGTCGGAGCCGCTGCCGATGCGGGTGTCGGCCAGGGTGGAGTTCAGGACTCCGGAATTGAATGGGCCCGATTGTGCGGAGGCTTTCTCGCGCTCGACCGTTGCTTTCCAAGCGTCGTAGAGGTTTTTGCCGGAGGGATCCTGCAACGAGCGCGTAGTTTCCTCGAGCATGGGCGCAAGCGAGGCGACAGCCTGGCCGTGAAAGTTCGGGCCGGAGGTGGCTTCATCGACGTTGATGTAGGCGACGGCTTTGGCGCGGAGGTCGTCGGCGAATTGTTCTCCCCACTCGGTGGAACCGGTGAGACCAACTTCTTCGCCGTCCCAGCTGCAGACCACGATGGTGCGGCGCGGGCGCATGCCTTGTTTCGCGAGTTGGCCGAGAGCGCGGGTGAGTTCCATCATTGAAGCGGTGCCGCTGGAAGGATCGACGCCGCCGAAGACCCACGCATCGCGATGATTGCCGAGCACGACCCATTCATCGGGCAAGTCGGCGCCGCGGATGCGGCCTTCGACCACGTAGTAGGGCTGGAGGCCGTTGTCCATCTCGATCTTGAGGTGCGCCTTCACGCGCTCTCCGCCAAGGTGGTATTGGATGGGGAGGCCGCCTTGCCAGTCTTCTCCTTTCCAATCGCGCGGCGCGATCGGGCCGTCCATATTTTCGAGAAGAGGCTTGGCATCGTGCCAGGAGAGCGGGAGTGCCATGATCTTCGGCGCGGAAACTGCGTCTTCGATGGGAATGCGCCTGGCGCCGGGGACCGAGGCCCAGCCGGGAGTTTGCGGATCGCCGGGCACCATGAAGTCGTAAGTGATCGCGCCGCGTTGAATGTGGTACTCGGGACCCCAGGGGCCATCGGGATCGACCTTGCCCTTCTTGTATCCGTCTTCGGTGGGATCGCTGTAAATGAGGATTGCGACCGCACCTTCGCGCTGCGCGGCTAGCGCTTTGAATCCGCGATAGCTGTAGGGATTGGAGTAGCGGACGAGGACGATTTTTCCTTTGACGCTGATGCCGTTTTTGCGCAGCAGATCGTAATCTTCGGGGTTGCCGCTGTGGGCGTAGACGACTGGAGCGGTGACTTCGCCTGAGATCGACATACCGAGCCAGGCGGCGGTGATGGCAGGATTTTTGGAGTCGTCATCGCCGGGGATCGGAGTCTCGCGCAGGATCGCTTGATAGTGCGTGGGGGCGATCATCTCGAGTGAGGCGCTCTTGGGATTGGTGCCGTAGACGTCGTAGCGACGGACGATCACGTCTTCCAGGCCCTGCTTGCGCCATTCGGCGGCAATGTAATCCGCGAGTTCGTTGTTGCGCTTCGATCCGGCGATGTGAGGTTCTTGCGTGAAGATGCGATGTTGGCGGCGTTCTTCGTCGGGAGTGGGGATAGATTTGAATTTCTTCTCGATGTCGGATTCGCGGGCGGCAGAGGCTGGCGTGAAGCCTTGGATGGAGGTTTGGGGCGAGGCCAACGGCGCGACCAGGATCAACGCAAATGTGGCGCAAAGGGCGTGCATGGGCGGGGTGATTGTACACCAGCAGCGACGATCAAAAACTTTCACCACAGAGGTCACAGAGGGGCACAGAGAAATACTCTGAGACGTGAAGGCTTGGAGTTGAATGTTCGACTTCAGTGTGGGGGCGAGGACGCCCCCACGATAGCCGGCGGGACGCCGGCGCTACGGTTTTGGTTTCAGGATTTCGGTGAGCAGGTCTGGCTTGGAGTCGTCGCGGACGAGGTGCGGGTACATTTCGCCGCCGTGGTAATCGAGTTTGTAGGTCTTGTAGTAGTCGGTGTTTTCTACCAGCAATTCGATGGGAGCCGTGCCGTTTTTCGCGGACTTGATGGCGTCGCGCAGAATGTCGGCCGAGAAGCGGCGGCCGTTGACGGCGACCAGCTTCATGCCGGGGCCAATGCCCGCTTTGGCGGCGAGTTCGCCTTCAGTCGTGTCGGTGATGCCTCCATCATCGCGCAAGTCGAGGCCGAGGGCGAATCCGGCGGGCACCATGTGGAACATCCCAGCTGCGTTCGTGAGCATTTCCGAAGGAGTGTCGTCGTAGGTAAGCTTCCATCCGCTGCCCTCGATGCCGCCGAGAGGAGCGCCGGGCCCATGGTTGGTGAGGCGCTCGGTCCAAAAAACGCGCCAGTCGTAGGGAACAATCTGATTGAGCGCGTTCACCACATCATCGAAAGTGTAGGTCTTCAGCGCGGGCCCCGTGCTGGGAGCGCCGTGAAATAGATGGCAGAAATCGTCGATCGACTTCTTGCCTTTGCTCTGCTGGCGGATGATTACGTCGACCCAGAGCCAGTTCAGCGTATCTTCGCTGTAGAAGTCGGTGCCGCGGCGCCAGGAATACCACGATTGGGGCGTGAAATAGAGTTGCGGCGCCGCATCCGCGGTGTCCTGCAGATTGCGCCACTGGCGGCCTGGCAGGTGATCGAGTTGGGCGGCGGTTATGGCCAGGTCGTCACGATCCTGCCCGGCGGTAAGCAGGCCGCTGCGCGCGGTGAGCACGAACCCGAGATAGTTGGTGAGGCCCTCGTAGACCCAGAGCAAGTCATCTTGCATGGGGGTCTGGTATTCGGGTGTCGCGAGGTCGTAGGGGCGCCGGAATTTTCCGTTCCATGAATGCACGTACTCGTGCGGCAGCAGGCCGGCGGACAGCTTGCGGCCAGTGTCGTCGACCAGGCTGCGCTCGTCCACGCGGCTGTCGTCGGACTCGTGGTGCTCGAGGCCGAAGTGGGCGACGTGATCGCTGAGCGTGTAGAGAAAATGGTAGTCGCGGTAGTGATGCGCGCCGAACAACTTCTGCGCCTGGTCGACCAGGCTTTTGTAGTGATCCCATGTTTCCTGCGGAGCGTCGAGCGCGGCGGCACTGTCGGCGGCGATGTCCATTTCGGTGGGAGGATCTTGCGCCAGCGGGACGACCTTCAAAAATTCTCCGGTGATCACGGGCGAATCTACCAGCGTAGTGAGAGACACCGTGGCGAAGTGGATTTCATTACCGCTCTGATTCGTGATCGGAAGCGGCGTGCCGAACTTCCATCCATCAGGAAGCTTGAGCGAGGCGGTGTAGTTGATGTCGTCGGACTTGTAGCCTTTGGGATAGAGCAGGACCTGATTCCAGCTGATGACCGCGAGCTTGTCAGTGGCGGAGGAACCGGCGGAGAAGCCGCTTTCGAGAGTGGCCGGGGAAAGATAGTCCAGTTCCGCGTCGACTTCGGTGACGCCGGCGGGAACTTCGACGTGCAGGGTCCAGCCATCGAGAAGGTCGCGGCGCCATTTGAGTGTCTGGCCGCTAGCTTTGAAGACGAGTCCGGCGAGATCGGCGACCGGCCCGTCGGGGGCATGCTCGCCGGGAATCCACTTCGGATAGTAGAGCGTGAGATCGCCGGCAGCGGCGGGAATCTTCAGCGAGGCGTGGAAAATTTTGCGTGATGCGGCCGTGGCATCAACGGAGATCGTGACGTTCGCTGGAGTGGCGGCAAAACTAGAAAGAGAAACGACAAGAAAACAGAAGACTGCCCAGATCTTGCAGAGTTTCATTCGTGCAGGCCCCTTGAATGTTATGAAGCGATTCCCACAGCGGCAGAATTTAGAACTATAGCACTTCGGGGGGCAGCCACTGCGGTGAGTAGTGAGCAAAGGAGATCGTATTTACAGCTGACGAAGGTACAACTCAACGCGGTCGGTCGTCCAGGTCGCGATGCCGCTGCCGAAAAAATCCATCTTCGGTCCAGATCGGAAGTGTGAGCAAGAGGGCGACCGCTACGACTGGCCAGTCGTCAGGATCGCGTGGGGCGATGCGGTCACGCGCTGGAGGCTCGTGCTCTTCGTACAAGGTCCGTTCAACGAGTTCGACTATACCGCCAATCTGCCGCAACATCGTGAGCCGCCAGGTCGGATTCAGGCCGCGATGTTTGCAAATCAGGGGAATGTATTTTTCGGCGTCCCGGAAGCAAGTGTCGGGTGCGTAGAAGCTGGCTTCATCTTGATAGCGTTCGATGATTGCAGAACGCGGTTTCCAAACACCGCGCGCACCAGGATGTTAGCGTCCAGCACGAGTCCGCGGCGTTCCATTACTTGCGCCCAGCGCGACGCCACCGCTTGAAATCTTCGAGGATTTCATCCTCGGTGACTCCCGCGGCTTCCATTTCCCGCTGGAGGCGCGATGCAGCTTCTTTGAGAGCTTCATGGTCCGCTTCGGTCCGCTTGCGGCGGGCAGGAATGTAATAACCGACAACGTCACCGTGGCGGGTTACCGCGACGGTCTCGTCCGTTTCCAGGACGTAGGTGGCAAGCTTCTCACGGAATTCGCGAATACCGACTTTCAAGGTTCCCATAAGAGACTCCGAGTAATGTGTACCTATGTGTACACAAATTATAGACCTGTGGACGGAATTTCCGCAAGCGCTGCACTGCTATGATTCCGCAGATGTCCCGGCGCGGAAAGTTCATCACCTTCGAAGGGCTCGACGGAACGGGCAAGAGCACGCAGATGCGGAAGCTTGCGGCGGCGCTGCGCGAGGCTGGACATAAGGTCGTCGAAACGCGGGAGCCGGGCGGGACGGCGACGGGCGAGAAAATCCGCAAGGTGCTGCTCGATTCGGGCACTGCAGGGCTGTCGCCGTTGGCGGAGATGGCGCTGATGTTTGCCTCGCGGGCGCAGCATATTGCCGAGGTGATCGAGCCGGGGCTGGCGGCGGGCAGCATCGTGCTGTGCGACCGTTTCACGGATTCGACCGAGGCTTATCAGGGAAGCGGCCGCCGTTTGGGCAGCGAACCGGTGCGCGAGTTGCATCGGATATTGTGCGGGAATCTGCAGCCGGAGCTGACGATCCTGCTGGATTCGAATGCCTACGCCAGCGTGAGCCGTGCCCGGCGCCGGAACAAGCGCAACTCGAAGAGTGGCGGACGAAGCCACGATGAGAACCGCTTCGAACAGGAGACGCGGGCATTCTTCGCCCGGGTGCGCGATGGGTTTGCGGCGATCGCGAGGCGGGAACCGGGACGAGTTGTGACTGTGGACGCGCGCGGGACACCAGGGCAGACGCATCAGAAGATTCGGGAAGTGGTGCAGAGGAAGTTGAAGCTCTAGGATCTAATTCACCACGGAGTCACCGAGGCACAGAGACATCCCGAGAAAATTCTTCTTCTCTCGTTCTTCTCTGTGGCTCCGTGCCTCTGTGGTAGATTTTGGTTTAAACCTACCCATGCCATTTTCTGATTTTCACGGGAATGCCGAGGTTGTGCAGCGCCTGCGGGAGATGATTGCGCGGGATCACTTGCCTCATGCAGTTGTGCTGGCGGGCGGGCAGGGGGCCGGTAAGTACACGCTCGCGCTGATGCTGGCGCAGACTCTCAACTGCCTGACTCCTCCCAAGAGCGATGGCTTGCCCGACTTTTGCGGAACGTGCGCGAATTGCAGGCGCATTGCCCAGGCTGCAGATCTCGATGTCCGCTTTGCCGAGGCGGTTGAGGCGCGAGAGAACTTGCGCGAGACCGATAAGAAAGAGACGCGCATTTTCGTGCAGACACATCCTGATGTGCTGATCATTCCGCCGGACCCGCCGCAGATGATGATCAAGGTGGATCAGGTGCGCCGCGTGATCGAGACGATCTACTACCGACCGGCGGAGGGCAGGGAACGGGTTTACATCTTCACCGACTCGGCATTTATGAAGGAGGCGGCGAACTCATTGCTCAAGGTGCTCGAGGAGCCGCCTGACTTCGCGACGATTTTTCTCTTGACCGAAAATCCGGGAGAGCTGCTGCCGACCATCCGGTCACGGTCGATGGTGCTCACGCTGGCGGCGCTTTCGGCAGAAGAGATTGAGCGCGATCTGGCCAAATACCATCCGGACTGGAAGCCGGCGCAGCGGACGCTGGTGGCCCGGCTCTGCGAAGGATGCGTGGGGCGGGCGCGGAACTTCGATCTGGCTGGCTACACGTCGGCTCGCGACCATGCTCTGGCGATTCTCAATTCAGCGTTACGTGGCGGGGATCATAGCGAGCTGTTCAAGATCACCGAGTCTTACCGGCCGGGAGCGGAGGGGCGGGCGAAGACTGAGGCGCTGATTCGCACCTTGTATTCGCTGTTGCGCGATCTGGTTTTTATCGACTCGGGAGCGCCGGAGTTGATCCGCAACACCGACGTAGGGACGCAGTTGAAGCGGCTGGCGGAGTCCGCCGATTTTGCCTGGATTACTTCCGCGTCGGATCGGCTGGCCGAGGTCGAACGCGGAATGCGGAGGAATCTGCTGCGGTCGTTGTCGCTGGATGCATTCGTCGCGGCCTTGGAGAAGTAGGATAGCGGTGGGTTAGAGAGTGCAATGTAGGGGAAATCATGGGTCAACACAGCTTTGTTCCGGTTGAGCCGAATGCCGCATCGCGGAGCGACCTCGTCGAGCGCGGGTTTACCCGTCAGCCGCTCAGAGTTGATTTCGATGTAGCGCGCACACTGCAAGATTTGGCCCATGCAGCCTGGTCCATTCCAAGAGACAAATATTATGACGGGGGCGACCGGTATCGTTCGTTGAATCGTCTGCGGGCCGAAATTGTTGAGGGCGGCGTGAAAGTCTGGGCGACGGATGAGAGCACGCCCTATGTACAGTTGGAAAAATACAACACGACATTAGGCGGCCAGGCGCGAGAGTACGCTCCGCTGCCCCAGGAGATCGCTGGTAGCGCAGGCGTTCACAAGCTGATTGCTTACCACCTCCGATACCTGCCGCTTTCGGCGCTGGGTGCGAAGTATCTGGTCAACTTACATGTGATCAGGTTCGCGGCTACGCCGAGCCGGCCATGCGACACCAGCCCACCGGGCTTACATAAAGACGGGGAGAAGTATATCGCCACGCATCTGCTGGGGCGCTGCGGCGCTCGGGGCGGCGAGGTCGTCATCACCGACAACGACAAACACGAAATCGATCGCTTCACGATGCGCGAGGCGGGTGAGTGTTACGTCTTCGACGATGACCGCATCTGGCACATGTTGACTCCAGTGGCGGTGTTGGAAGGCAATCAGTTTGCCTATCGGGACACGCTGGCGTTCGATATGCTGCCCGAGGGTTGGGAACCGGCGAAATAAGGTGGGAGGCAACTGGGCCGGACGGTTACCGGTCCGGCCTCGCGATCGCTTTAATGACGCCGATTGAGCGGCGGTGCTCCCGCAGCGATTCGCTACTGCCCGGTCGGGGCAAGGATGCGACCCTAACCACTCGTATGCCATGGAATCAGTGTGTCGCAAGAGCGGGAATTTGTATTGCGTGAGTCATGAAACCTTCCCACGCTCCCACTCGTGAACGCCCTAGCGCGCCAATCCCAGGGGGCGCGCCAACATCAGCTTTGGCTTGAGCATCTGACCTGAAGGCTTGGCAACAAAGCTTAAAATTATGCGTTTCAGGTTCATTCCCCTTCTCTCAGGCGTGGCATTTGCAATGTATTAATAGCTTGCGGTGGCAGTTCTGGTGGTAACGGAGGCGGATCTACCCCAACCCCCACCCCTACTCCAACTCCCACTCCTACGCCAAGCCCAGGAATCTCAGCAGTGAATCACGTGGTATTGCTGATTCAGGAGAATCGCTCCTTTGATCACTATTTCGGCCAGATGACCGCCTACCGGACAGCCAACGGATACCCGATCAATGGATCGCCCGCGACCATCGAGGACGAGAGCGCGGGATCGTTTTCCAACTTCTCTCAGGCGACCGGGGCAAACATCGCACCGTATCACAGCGGTTCTGTGTGCACAGAAGACCTGACGCCCGCATGGACAGAGACGCACAAGAACTTTGACTGGGAGAATCCCGCAGGCGCCAGTTCCAGTTCGCCGATGGATGGCTTCGTCCAACTCGCAGTCCAGATCAGCCAGTACGCGGCCACGCTGGGAATCCAGATGACAGACCAGGACGGCCATCGCGTGATGGGCTACTTCGATGGCAACGACCTGAACTACTACTACTTCATGGCATCGAATTTCGCGCTAGGTGACCAATTCTTCTCTCCGGTGCCCAGCTACAGTCCAGCACAGCGGGGTTACCTTTTCGCCGCGACGTCACAGGGATACGTCCACGACCCCGGCCCGGGAAAGCTCACAGCCAAGACGATCTGGCAGGAGCTCGATGCCGCCGGCGTTTCCTGGAAGATCTACTCGGAGGAGACGAACCTCTACACCTATCTGCAGGAGTTCGCCTACTACAACCAGCCCGGGGTGTCGGCACATGTAGCGTCCATTGATCAGTTCTTCACCGACGCTGCGGCTGGACAGTTGCCTGCAGTTTCGTACATCGAGACCGGCCTGAACGATGGTCTTTCCGAGCACACCAGCAATTTTGATCCGGCGAATCCGCAGCAGGGCGAGCCTCCGATCAACGTACAGGTGGGCGCGCAGTATGCGGCGAAGATTATCAACTCGGTGATGCAGGGCCCTTCGTGGACCGATAGCGTGATCTTCTTTGCGCATGATGAAGGCGGAGGTTTCTTCGACCATGTGCCTCCGATGTCAGTGCCGAGCCCGGACGGCATCAAGCCGGTGGATCTCATTTCGGACGACGTGACGGGCGATTTCACCATTACGGGCAGCCGCGTGCCGAACATGGTGATCTCTCCGTTTGCGAAAAAGAATTTCGTCTCGCACACGCCCATGGACTACACGGCTTATCTGCGTTTCATTGAGACGCGTTGGGGCCTGCCCACACTCACGGCACGTGACGCAGCGATGCCCGACATGACCGAGTTCTTCGATTTCACTAACAAGCCCTGGGCCACACCGCCTTCTCCACCGGCGCAGAACATGAGTGGAGCGTGCGACTTCAGCAAACAATAGCTGACCTATCCCTGGATGAGACGGGCTGACGCTCTCGCGTACAGGGCACGGGGCTCGGGCTACCCGCCTCATACCAGTGACCGTCCGCGATCCGCCTTTAGATCAGCGATTCGGAGATGGCTGCGGCCGACCTTCAGTAACCACGAATTGGTTACTTCCGAAACCTCGCCGGCACCTTCGCAGTCGATTAATCTACATACGTTTCAAGTACTTGGCGGAATTACTCCGCTGGTTCTACTCCCTTCGGAGAGGTTGCCGGGGGCTTTCAGCGGCACCTATAATCGGACTACTCTGGCAGTACGATTCTCCTTGCAGGTTCGGGTAGAACACGGGAGGGCGAAGTTTGTCCGGCCCCGCGAAGGTTCGGTGAAAGGGACACTGCCCGAATATGCGAAAGCACCTGCAACTCGCATTCATGCTGACGGCCACTACGGCGATCGCGACCTCCTTTGCTCTGACGCCATCCATGTGGGCGGCTGAGGCCGATGGC
>Ga0209166_10001682_pt1 | contig 17977 bp, 23 predicted proteins | sample Coa_R1_3_FD_187151 | JGI IMG/M metagenome (GOLD analysis project Ga0209166, IMG submission 187151) | Surface soil microbial communities from Centralia Pennsylvania, which are recovering from an underground coalmine fire - Coalmine... | ecosystem: Environmental > Terrestrial > Soil >... | reverse complement strand
TCGCGCTCGCTGCTTTCGCTTCACTGTGTGCTGTTTTCAGCGAAATCAATTAATTCGGTTCCTACAGGAATTCAGACTTTTTCAACACCCTCATCAGGATTTGCGACGTGCGTGAACCTGCCCCAGCGGCCGGGCTTGACACGCCAGGAGAATTGTTATAGTATCTTGGTGTATTCCCCCTGGGTCTTCGGCCCCAGGGTGAAAGGCCGCCTTCGGGCGGCCTTCGCTGTATCTATCGCACCCCGCATGAAGACGAACATCTACGTCGACGGGTTCAACCTCTACTACGGCGCCCTGAAAGACAGCCCCTACCGGTGGCTGGATCTCGTCGCGCTCTGCCAGCGGCTCTTACCCAACGACCACGTCCACCGCGTGCGCTACTTTACGGCCAACATTGCCGCCCGCCCCGGTGACCCACCAGCCGCCGCGCAGAAACGCCAGCGGCAGCAGACGTATCTTCGTGCCCTGCAGACCTTGCCCGAAGTCAGCATTCATCTCGGCCACTATCTGTCCAAGACCAAGCGCCGGCCGCTTGCACAGCCGCCGGCCAACGGACCGCGGACCGTGGAAATTCTCGACACCGAAGAGAAGGGCTCCGACGTGAACCTGGCCACCTACCTGCTCGTCGACGCCTTCGACCAGGATTGCGAAGCGGCTGTGTTAGTTTCCAATGACTCCGACTTGACCTTCCCCATCGAGATGGTGCGAGCCAAGTTCGGCTATCCGGTCGGCGTGCTCAATCCCCACCCGAATGTCAGCCAGGCGCTCAAGCGCGTGGCCTCATTTTCCCGCCAGATTCACGCGAGCGACCTCAAGGCGACGCAGCTCCCGCCGACACTGACCGACGCCCACGGCACCATTACCAAGCCACACCCGTGGTAACCGTTCGGCTGACACCGGTCCAACCGCGATGCAACGGTCTGGTATATTCCAGCGATACCGGATTTGGTCGGAAGCAGAGTAGGCGTCATGCGCGTGCCATTCCGAGGTATGGCGAATCGGCTGACCGGCATCTCCACCCCGTTTGGTGGGGTGTCATGGAATCAGAGTCCGCTGGAATCGGTACTGGATATCCGCCGGACGCTTACGGCCGAGGCGGGGCAACTGCCGGCCGATTCACACCTGCGCGCATCGCTCACCGCAATGAGCGCGGCCTGCCGAAAGTTTCTCGACCAGATTCAGGAGCTACGCGGTCAGCGAGGTGGACGTGATGTGCAAGATATAGCGTTAATTGGCCGATTGGTCGGCATTGATGAATGGCAGTTCCTCACTTGGCTTGGTGAACTACGAGGCGTGTTTGGTATCCATATTGCGTTGATTTCGGGCCGTTACCACATAGACGTAGATGAAGGACTATCAAGCATTCTTCCGGCAGAAAATATCTAATAGCGCCAAGCTTCGCAAATGACGGGATGTGCGGCGTGACGTTCATGCATGGCGACCTACGGGTCTGGTGTAATCTGGCCATCATCCTGCATCCCCAGCACAGCCGCGACGAACCGCTCGACCTCGGACGCAGCGACTCGCCAGCGGCCTGTCTCTGCTGTGGGGGGCTCGCCACGCAACCACCCCGTCAAGAGCCAGCGGAGAATCGTTGCCGGCGGAATCTGCAGATGCATCGCAACCTGGCAGATTGTGAGCCAGCGCTCCTCCGACGCCATCAGGTTTAGCGCTCACCCGGGTCTGGCAAATCTAGCGCCGCGCAGATGGCTGCGACGATGTCTACGCCAGCGCTGACCGTGTAGTGCTCCACCGGCAACGCCACCCCGAGCATCGTCTCGCTGTGCTGGTGCTGCGCCGACAGGTAGTCCTGCACGAAGGCGTCGGCCACCCGTTGCGTCGCAAAGGGGCCGCCGACCACGGTCACCTCGCGGAGGAGGACAGCGCGAGCACGGGGCAGCGCCGGCAGGTGCGGTGGTATCCCACCCAGCACGTAGAACGGCATCGCTGGCGACTCGACCGACCGCTCTGTGTCGGTGCGATATGCTGGTGTCAGCATATCGCTCATCACGAGCATGGGAGCAAAGGATAGGCGGATGGCCACCTTCGACCTGAGTCTGAACGAGCTGGAGTCCCAGCAGCTCATGGCCGTGGCAGCTGAGCGTCAGCTGACGCCGGAAGCGCTCATCACTCGCTGGGTGCGCGAGCGCCTGGCGCATGAACGCGAACGGGCCGCTGGCGGTGGGGAAGCCCGTTCACCGCGAGCGCGACGCGACTCGGAGTCCCACCGCTGATGCCCTGCTAGTCAGACCACCCTCGCCGTCGGATAACGGCCGGATACACGGCGCAGGAGCGTGACGTCAGGCAAGAACCACCGGCGCACGTAGGTCGGGATACCAGGCGGAGCGACCGTTCTCCGGCGCCCGCTGCCCCCACACTCCGTGTCCTCCCCTGGGACGGTGCGCCGCCCCGCTTAGAAGTCCTCCATCAGCAGCACCTCGAAGACCTCGGTGGTCGGCGTGCTGGCGCCATAGGTCTGCGCGGTCTGGCTGCGGAGCTGATTGAGGGCCGTCCCGGCGCCCTCGACGGCGGCCGCATCCTCCCAGAGCGTCACCACCATGGCCTTGCCGGTCTGGCGGTTGACCAGAAAGCGCACCCCTTTGCTGCCGCGTTGCTGGCGCACGGTGGCGACGGCGTCGCGAATCGCGCTGAGCAGGGCATCGACCTTGCTGGCATCGCCCTGCAGGGTCGTCTGGCGGGCGTACATGGCGACCTCCTTCGTCGGTGGATAGGTCATCCTAGAGAGGGTCGCTGGCGCTTGGCAAGGCCCGGGCTACGCCGCAGCCCGGCCGCGGAGCCGACGGCCGCCGCCACAGTCAGGCACGTCCAGCGCACGGTGCTGGGTTGGGATACCCGCGCGGCAGATGCAGCCCTTTCCCGTGCATAACGTCATCGAACGCTAGCCTATGTGTTCGGTCCGAGAACCCGCGTTCCTGGATCCACCATGTCTGGCAGCACCTCCAGGCACGCGATCACACACCGGGCCGAGCCCCCGCCGGCCTGTGGCGCGGCGTCCTTCGTTGGTGCGGGGTCCCGTGGGTGTCTCCTGCGTACGTGGTATGACCTGTCGCTACAGCGAGTCTGCGCACGCATTGATGTGGAACAGCGCGATATCGGCAGCTTGCTCAGGCTCGCTCCTCGCCTACGCTGTGTACCACCACTCGCTGGGCTTGGCAACCTGCGCCGGTTCGGTCTACACCGTTCTTAGCACTCATGCAGTGCGAGTGCTAAGTCGTTCGGTAGCATAGCAGTGGAGGTGTCTGCCATGGTCATGCGCTCAGACCCCTTGGCCGGCTTCTTCCCCGTCCGCGACGCCATCACCCAGCTGCTCAACGAGAGTGTGGTGCGCCCGAGCAGCCAATGGGGCGCCGCGACCAGCTTCCCCTTTGACCTCTACGAAGCCGAGGACGAGTTGGTGCTGCGGGCGGCCATCCCCGGCGCCCAGGCCGAGAGTATCGAGCTCACCATCAACCAGGGCGTGTTGAGCGTGAAGGGCTACCGCGCCTTCTACAGCGGGGAGCAGGAGAAGCAGTATCGCTGGCATGTGCGCGGCCTCAGCGAAGGCGACTTCCAGCTGAGCGTGGCGCTGCCGGTCTCGGTCGACCCGGCGGCTGCAGAAGCGACCTTCGACGCGGGCGTGCTGCGCATTCGGCTGCCGAAGGCCGAGCTGGCCAAAACGCGCCGCATTCCGGTGACCAGCGGGCAGCACCAGGACGTGCTCGGTGCCGGCCCGGCCAAGCGAGCGTAAGGGGGTGATGCCGATGCTGCGCCTGCGCGACGGCCGCCGGGTCGCGCGTGCAAACAACACCCGGTCGGCGGGTGTGGAGTTGCTGCCCGTGGCGCTGCTGGGGCGTCTGGCCATGCTGGCGATGCTCCCGCACTGAAGGACCACCTGCCGATTGCACGGGCCGCGCGGGCGGGCCGAAAGGCGTAGAGGAATGCGCCCGCTCGCCGGCTATCCTGTCTGCAGGTCGGGGTGCGCTTGGCTACTTGGTCGCGAAGGTCTAACCCATTTTCTCGGTTCGGTATCTTGGTTTGGCCCGACCTGCACACGGCCCCGGTCGCGAACACGACCGGGGCCGTGCTGTGCCCGCGCGACTGGGCCGTGCGCCGAACGCGGATGGCTGTGACAGCTGCGGGCCGCTACCCGGTCGGCGGCACTGCCCCGGCGGCAGCGTGGTCCCAGTGGCGGGCGGTGCGGCAGATGTCCGCGGCGACGGTGGGGTAGTCCCGCCCGCCGGTGTTGAGCACCAGGTCGTAGCGGCGCAGGTCGTACCAGTCGAGCCCGTAGTGCTCCTGGAAGAACGCCGCCCGCTCCTGGTCCCGCCGGCGCACGTCTGCTTCTGCCTCGGTCTGGCTGAGTTGCCCGTACTGCTGCATGCGCGCCACCCGCTGGGCCACGGGCGCATGCAGAAACACGCGCAGCACGTCAGGGCGGTCGCGCAGCGCTACCTGCCCGGCCGCGTGGCCGACGATGACCGCCGGGCCGGCAGCCGCCAGTGTCTGCAGCACGGTGGCGATCGTGCGACGGTAGTCGGCGGAGGTCGCCGACTGGCCCAGCCACTGCAGCATGCGGTCGAGCAGCCCTGGCCGGCGCTCCGCCGCGGCGATGGTGTCGGGCGAGACGCCGGCTTTGGCGGCGGCCTGGGCCAGCACCTGGCGGTCGTAGAGCGGCAGACCGAGCTCGTGGGCGACGAGGGCAGCGATGACATCCCCGCCGGTACCCCGCTGGCGGGAGAGGGCAATCACGGGCAGAGCCATCGCGGCGCTCCTCTGCCGCGGCCGCACCGGTGCGACGCCTGCAGCGCCTCAGGGCGTGAGCTGCTGGCGCACCCGCTCGGCTTCGCTCTGGCGCAAGGCCGTGCCTTCCGCGGCGGTAAAGGTCTGGTGACAGGCCTCGCAGGTATAGCCGCTGGCCCGCTCCTCGTGCCCGAGGTCGGCCGGCGTGTCCCAGCGCGCGACCAGCACCGTATGCGCACAGACCGCCGCCGCACCCGGCGCGGGCGCGGCCCGCTGCGTGCGTTGCCCGTCCAGTTCGGCTTCCATGCGCTGGCGGGTGCCGTCTTGTTCGTAGCGGGTTTGGGTGGTCTCGCGGCCGTGCATCTCGTTGGCCCGCGTCCGGTCTGCCGCCAACGTGGTGCTGCCACGGGCCGGTTTGCCGAAGAGGCGCCCGAGGCGTTCACGCAGTCCCATGCTGACCATCCTTCCGTCTGCGGCCACAGGCACGGTGGCGCCGTGCCCGCAACAGTCGGCGCACGGGGTGTGTCGTTCACCATAGCGCTGCTGAAGGCACCGACACGGATAAAGCGTGACAGATTGACGACAATCCGGGTGGCGGCGCGCGGTCCCGCGGCGCCGGCTGCCGCAGCGACGGGCTCAGGTCCAGTCGACGAGTTCGTAGCGCCGGGTGAGGCGCCGGCGCACGAGGCGCTCCACCAGGGGCTGCGCGGTGTCGCGGTCAGGATAGCTGCCCGAAAGGCGCTGCTGGCCCTGCGTGCCGATGCGCCCCCAGGTCCGCACGAGGGCGAGGTCGCCCAGGAGCGTGGGCTGCAGCGTGAGCACGTAGAAACGCTGACCGTTCGCCTCGGGGGTGACCCGTTCGAAGCGGGCATAGGACTGAAAGCCGGCCACGGCCGGTAACTCGCGCATGGGCTGGGCGCGGGGCTGCCGTCTCATGCCGGTTCCTCCAGCGGCGCTGCGGCCTGCTGGGCGACGCGTTTGCTGCCCAGGTAGCGGTAGAGGGTGGGACGGGAGACGCCGAACTGCCGGCAGATATCGTCGATAGGGGTTTTCTTGTTGGCATAGAGGGTGCGGGCCAGCGCCAGGTTCTTGGGATTGGCGAACGCCGGCACGCGCGGATGCCCGCCCTTCCGCCCACGGGCCCGCGCCGCGGCGAGCCCGGCGGTGGTGCGCTCGCGGATGAGGTCGCGCTCGAACTCGGCGAGTGCCCCGAAGATATGAAAAATCAGCTTGCCGCCGGGGGTGGTGGTGTCGATGCTCTCGGTCAGGCTCTTAAAGCCGACCCCACGTTCGTCCAGGGCGATGAGCGTCTGGATGAGGTGTTGCAGCGAGCGCCCGAGCCGGTCCAGCCGCCAGACGACGAGCGTGTCGCCGGGCCGCAGGAAGTCCAACGCCTTCCCAAGCCCCGGCCGTTCGGCCTTGGCGCCGGAGGCGGTGTCCTGAAAGACGCGGTCGCAGCCGGCGGCCGAGAGGGCATCGAGCTGGAGGTTGAGCGTCTGTTCCCCGGTGGAGACGCGGGCATAGCCCACTTGGGTCGTCATACCCCAAGTCTATCACAACTCGTCAACTGGCGCCAGTAGTGAGACGGTGATTGTGAAACGGGTAGTGAACCATCGTGATTTTCCGATTCACGCGCAACAGACCAGGGAAACTGGCGGGTTTCCTGGGTGGGCCGGAATGATTCAGAAACGGCCCATTTTGACGCACACGGCAGTGTGCGCGACGAGCGCGCGGGTTCCAGCTGCTTCACCGACAGGGTGGACCCGCGCTCCTCTTCCGTTCAGTCCCAGCGTTCCGCGATGAGCGCGCCATCGGCTGGCCGACGGCTTTCGGGGAGCAGGGCCGCCACGTCGCGGAAGAACGACTGCGGCTCCAGACACGCCTCGGGCGCTAGCACGCCACGTTGCGTGATGTCACCTCGCAGCAGCTTCAGCGCGGCGGCAACCAACGACGCTTCCGTGGAGGTGAGTGGCGACGTGCACGTGAGCCGTGCCCGGCGCCCCGCTTTGGTCCCGCTCGCCCGCACATACCAGGTGAACGCCGGCACCGCCGGGACGGCCGCCGTCGCAGCCGCCGGTTCGGCGGCACAGGCGGTGCAAAAGCGGTCCTGCGCCGCAGCGACCGTGCACTGCCCTGCCGCGACCTGCCGCACGTGGTCCGCAAAGAGGTCGCCAACACGTTCCGGCAGGTACCCCACGAGATGCGAGACCGAGCGAAGCCCGGGAAGGGAGCGCGGCAGCGTGACCGGCTCGGGAAAGCCGCTCGGATAGACGTGCACCGTGCCACCGCCCGGGAGCGTGACATCAACGCCATGCTCATGCCCGACGATGTCTACCCACGTGCCGTCCCCGAAGGTCGGCACCACGCCACTGGCCGAGTCCAGCAGCGAGAGCAGCGTTGCCCCGCGCCAGCTGTTCAGCGGGCCATTGTTCACCCAGCAAATCTCCAGGTCCTCGACGCGGTCGAGCTGACGGTAGGCATGCAACGCTAACAGGTTGGTCAGGCCCGGTGAGAGGCCCACGCCAATCAAGCCGGTAATGCCGGCGGCGCGAGCCTCGGCGTCCAGTGCGAGTGCTCGGCGGATAGAGCGCCCACCGTCACTGACGTCGCACACATGCACGCCCGCCTGAAGGGCGGCCCGCACAGTGGGCACCAGCACCTCGAAGTGCGGGCCACCGGCTTGGACCACCAGGTCACAGCCCGCCATCAGGGTGCGCAGGCGCGGTTCGTCGTGGACGTCCACCTGCGCAGCCCGTGCCTTCTCGCCGAGCTGCGCTGCCACCTGGTCCGCCGCCTCCAACCGGCGCCCTGCGACGATGAGTTCTGTGACGAGGTCAGTACCAGCGAGCAAGCGGCTAACGCCCCGGCCTTGGTTGCCGGCTCCGCCCAAGACCAGCACGTTCATTGGTCTTGCTCTCTCCGTTGATGTCGCACGTGGTGGCGTCGATGAGCGCTCACCGGCCAACCTACGGTCGCATGCGTCAGGATACGGAGCCGGTCAATCCGGTGCAGTGCTGAGACCGCTGCGAAGGCCGCCCAAGTGCAGTTCGCGCGGGCTCGAGTTTGCGATTGGACGCCGGGCAGACCCGCGCGCCGGGTCACGCCGTAGCGCTGCCTTTGCGGGCCACGATCAGGCAGCCCATCCCGGGCGGTCCCCAATGGAACGCAACGTCCGCCAAGCCCGCCGCTGCGAGCCACGAGCGATACTCGGACCCGGTGTAGGCCTGCCCCTGCTCGTAGAAGCTGACCGCGATGAAGCCGTACTGCACCGCACTGGGCGGGCTCAGCCGGCTGTCGTCCGCGACCATCCCGCCGATACAGAGCGTCCCCCCCGGCCGCAGCGCGGCGGCGACGTTCGCGATCACTTGCCGCGCTTCGTCGGCCCCGAACACTTGCACCACGCTGCGGAGGATTGCTACATCGAAGCCTCCCGACAGCGGCCCTGCCAGCAAGTCGCTCGCCAGCGTCGCAACCCGGTCGCTCGCTCCCGCTGCCGCCACCAGCTCGGCCGTGAGCGGGACCACGTTCGGCAGCTCGGCCACAGTGGCGCGGAGGTGGGGATAGCGCCGGGTGAGGGCGACCGCCAAGGCGCCGGACCCGCCCCCCGCATCGAGGACGGTCCGGCAGCCGGCGAAGTCCACCTGCGCGGCGAGGCGCTGGACCGCCGTCTCCACACCGGCGTCGAGGCCTTGATAGATTGCAAGCTGCTGCTCCCGGCTGATCTGCGTGTAGTCGTGCGCCCCGCAGGCGTGGCCGGTCTGGATGGAAGCGGCCGTCTGGGCGACCGCACCCCAGACTTCCGTCAACTGACCGGCCATGCCGACATAGGAGCCCGGGCGCCCGCGAACCAGCCAGCGGTCGGCAAGTGCAGTGTTGGCGAAGCGCCCGTCGGCGACGGTCAAGAACTCCATGCTGACCAGGAAGTGCAGCAACGCGGCGAGCCGCTGCGGGTCTCCGCCCACCGCCGCGGCAAGCTGCTCGACAGTCCGTGGACCATCTGCCAGTTGGGTGAACAGGTCGAGTTGGAGCCCGGCGAGGAGCGCATAGCTCTGATGTACGCCACTGAGGAGCGCCTCAAGCGGCGCGGGCGAGACGGATGCGGCTGCGGTCAACGTCTGTCCCTCCGCTCACGCCAGCCAGCGGCGCACCCTTCAGGATATGGAACCTGTCAATCCAGTACAGCGGCATGTCTCAGAAGCCATGCTGCGGCGGTTCACGCTCGACATGGTGAGACGTGCGCAGAATGCGTCGGAAAGGAGCCTTAACAAGACGATACTCGCAGGCTGATGACACCGTAGCTTGTGTCTTTTTGGGTCCTTTCTGAGACGGCGGTTTCGCTGCGTACCGTCGACCAGTGCCGCTGGCCCCGGGCACCTCGGGGCACACGCGTCACGTATGCTATGCATGGGACCAAAACAAGGGCATGATTTTCGCTGCCATCCACGCCTGCAGCATTGTGCCGGACTGATAGATACATGCGTACTGACCTCGGGACACGAGGCAATTCGGCAGGTAGTGCGCCCCGATGAAGACCCTGAACCAGACGGTCGATGAAGCCCTGGCTGTTCAGATGCTGCGGGCCTTGGGCAATCCCATCCGCTTTCGCATCGTCCAGCTCCTGGCAGCACGGGACATGTGTGTCACCGGCGAACTGGTCGACGAACTGCCGCTTGCGCAGTCCACGGTCTCCTCGCACCTCAAGGTTCTGAAGGACGCAGGCATCATCGAGGGCACCGTTGAGGGCCCCAACACCTGTTACTGCCTCTGCCAAGCAGCCGTTGCGCAACTGACGGGTATCCTGGCCGCTATCGGCCGGGGGGGCTGTCGCTAACCCGGCTCAGGTCTGACCGAGCTGCATGAGGGCGTGCTGGCCAGCGAGCACCGCCGGCGCTGGCAGACGGGGGCGCAAGAGTTCCACCGTTGTGCCCGCAAACGCGACTTCTGCCGGGAGTGGGTGGCCCAGAAAGAGCGCCGACGATGCCGTGAGCCCGTAGGCGCCAGCGTTTGGGAAGGCCAGGACATCACCGAGCGCAAGCGCGGGCAGCGGAGCGGCCTCGGTCAGAATGTCTGCTGGCAGACAAAGACAGCCGAGCACAGCTGTTGCGCGTGCGTCGCTTGGGTGCGGTGCGAGGACCAGCGGTGGCCGCGCCCGCGCCGAGAGCCCAAGACCACAAAGGTCCGCCCGCTGATGCGTGCCGCCGTCGACAACGACCGCGCGCCGGTTGGCGTACTCCTGGTGGGCGACGACACGCGTCAGATACCAGCCTGCCTCTGCCACCAGGTAACGACCCAGCTCTAGCAGCAGCGTCGTCGGGTGAACACGTGCGGCAAGCGCGGCCAGCTCCTCGCCCACGCTGGCAAGGTCGAGTACCGATTCGTCAGGCGCGTAGGGCACGCCAAAGCCGCCCCCGACGTTGAACACCGTGGGCGTAATACCGAGCGCGCTCGTGGCCTGCAGGCAGAGCCTGACTGCGGCGCGGAGGTGGTGAGCGACGGCGCCAGCCGCCAAAATTTGGGAGCCCGCAAAGACATGAAACCCAACGACCCGCAGCGCCGCGCCGTTGATAGCTGCACGACAGCTGGGCAGGTCCGCCAGCGGGATACCAAACCGCGACGCAGCCCCTGCGTCAACGACCGCGGCACTGGCGAAATCAGGACGCAGCCGCAGGACCACTCGCCATGGCTGTTGGGTCGCAGCGAGGGTTGCCAGCTCGCTGACCGAGTCGATAGAGAGGGTTGCACTCCCAGCGGCCGGCAGGCAGGTGAGCAGCTCCGAGGACTTATAGGGTCCGCTGACGAAGATACGGTCGGGCGCAAAGCCGGCCGCCAACGCGGTGGCCAGTTCCCCAGCGGACGCGACGTCGGCGCCCAGACCCCACTTCGCCATCAACCCCACAATGCCGAGTGCGGGGTTGGCCTTCAGCGAGTACAGGAGCTGCGCGGACGTCGGGAGTTGCGCCCGCACCGCCGCCACCTGCCGGCCTATCTGGTCGATGTCGTAGGCGTAGGTGGGCGTGCCGAAGCGCTGGACAATCGCCAGCAGCGCCTCAGCAGGTGCTACAGCAGCTGCAGGCATCGGTGTCGGTCCGGGCAAACCCGAGGCGCTCAAACAGACCCATGCCCGCTGTGTGGCGTGGGTCGGCAAACTCCTCCATGCTCATGCAGCCCCGGGCCGCGCCAGCGGCCATAACGGAGCGCACCAGTGCTTCGCCAAGCCCGCTGCGTCCGTGCCCTGGGACGACGCCGAGGCACGAGATGTAGCACACGCCGTCGGCAAATGAGCCGAGGGCGACGCCCTGCCCGTCCGCCACAAACCACGCCGCCGGCGAGGTCTCGCCGCGGTTGCCGCCTTCGAGCCAGCCCACGCACAGGCGTGCTTCCTCGAGGGCCAGGTCGTGTGGGAGTTCCGCAAAGTGGGTCGCCGCGACCAGCGGGACGACGACAGCGCGGGCGTCATCCACCGAGAGCCCAGCGAGACTATGAATACCAAGGGCAGCGGGTGGCTCGAAGCCGCGTTGGTCAGCCAGCTGCCGCGTCCACGACTCGCAGGCAATGGGTTCCAGGTCGAGTGAAATGGCGGCGGCTGCCTGGGCAAGCGCCGCGGCCACCGCCGCGGGCGTCTCCGCCTGTGCAGTAAGGAAGCCGACATAGCAGCTCTGCTCGGGAAACGGCACGATGATGTCGCCGGGCTCCGCCGTCACGATGACATCCTGAATCCCGCTGACCTGGCGCGCGTGCTCAATGCCGCGCACGGCGACGAGGCGCCCCTCGTCCGGAATCGGCAACATCATCGCTCCGGCCGCCTGCGCCTGTTGCTGCGGCAGGGGAAATGACTCGCCCACGGCTAGGCGAATGATACTGGTGTGAATGTCTTCGCCGAGCACGGAGCGAAACACCCGCGAGCAGGCGCCGCCAATGACGCGACCGGCAATTTCCAGGACGTGCGGTCCGGTACTTGCCAGCCGAATCTCACAATGCGCCAAGCCCGTGCGGAGCCCCACCGCCTTGGCTGCTCGCATGGCCAGGTTCTCGGCCTGGGCGCGAACGCGAGGTGCCAGGCTTGTTGGCGTGACGTAAATCGTCTCCTCGAAGAACGGACCGTGCAGGGGTTGCGGCTTCTCGAACAGGCAGAGCACCTGCGGCTCGCCGTCGCGGAGAAGCAGTTCGACCGAGATTTCCGCCCCGTCCAAATAGCCTTCGACCAGTTGTTCGCTGTCAGAGCGGCCACCGGTATCAAGACCGTGCTCGCGCACGATACGCCGCAGCCGGCGGTAAGCCTGCCGCAGGTCCAGCTCGGTGTCGGCGCGTATGACCCCCTGGCTAGCCGAGCCCCGCACCGGTTTGACGACCACCGGATACCCCGTCGTGCTTGCCCACGCGACGGCTGCATCCTCGTCCGCGGCAACGGTGTAGCGGGCAATCGGTAGGCCAGCCGCAGCGAACCGCTCCTTCATCAGCGCCTTGTCCCGCGCGGCGTCGGCGGCGGTCACCGGGTGACCAGGCAGCTGCAACGCCGCCGCCACGCGCGCGACCAGAGGAACGGCCTCATCGTCGTAGCCCACGACACCGGCAAGCGGATGGCGGCCATGGAGATACCGCGCTGCCTCGACCACCTCCTCTGGCCGGCCCAAGCGCACGCGCTCGAACTGGTCGACCGTATCGGCAGCCACACCGCAGGGGATGCTAGGCCCCATCACTGCGGTGCGGTAGCCCAGTCGCTTCGCGGCCAGCAGCGGGTCACTCGGGATGCACGCTTGACCACCGAACAGGAAGAGAATCTGCCGCTCCATCGCCACCCTGCTTCCGACGGTTGCGCCCGGCTCACGCTGGACCGGCCGGCTGACGTCTGGCCAAATGCTACGCGGGCGCCGCAGCCATCACAAGCCAAGCCGTGCTCGTACTCCTGGTGCTGCCCGGATGGAGCGCAGCTTGCACGCGTGCAACGGTCGAAAAAAGGGGACGCGAGGGGCTAGGCAAGGGCTCGACACATCGAATAAAATCGATGAAGACCGCCGGCTGGGCGAGGCGGCGCGAGGTGCGCCGCAGACCCCGCTGGTGCGGGACCCGAACAGTGCCGGCGAGAGGGAGCATGACCATGCCGACTGTAGGCGAAATCGAGCGGTTCATCCTAGAGGACAACAACGGGGAGTTCTATCTCATCAGCCGCGACATGCTGGAGAAGGCCAAGGTGACCGGCGAGCAGAAGCAAGAGGTCGCCAAGCTCGTGCATGGCGCGGGGCACGAAGTCAGCGGGTATACCTTGAGCAGCCCGACCCTGTCCTTCTTCAGCACCCAGCTTGCGTTCCAGGGAGCCTGCTCCTGCTCGTTCGCGGGCTGCACGACCATCAAATAGAAACAGCGCTCCGCGGAGCCCATCTCTAGAGGCCAAGCGGCCGTGTGGGAAAGTCACACGGCCGCTTGCTGGCGCGCACGTGCACAGGGTATCGACCACGCCGTTACGCGAAGGCGGCTTTCTTCTGCTCGTAGTAGCCGTGCATCGTCGCGTTTGCGCGCGTAATGCCCTCCAGTGCCTCGACAAAGGCAGCCGCGTTCTCACCCGGCAAGACAGCGAGCAGCCGGTCGTCGGCAATCTCGGTAAACGTCCGCATGCCCATGCAGCCCAGCGATAACGTCGAGTGCCCGTCCGCCATCGCGAGCGGTATGGCTGTGCAGGCGGGCCGGCCACGCATGCGCAACGGTGCTGCGGTCCATTGTGCGCTGCCGGCGGCTTCGTTGTAGAGCATAGCCTGCCGTGGGGTGAGCCAGAGCAAGACGACGTCCGGAGTGAGCGGGAAGCCCGCCAGCGGACCATAGACCATGCCGCCAGCCTGCTTGCTCGTGGTTGGAATGCTCTCCGGCTCCTGCGGCGAGAGGTAGCCGACTTCGCACATCAAGGTGACGGCGCTCATCAGTTCCTGCTGGACGTTGTCCGGCAGCGCAAAGCCCATCGTCATGGCCCCAATGGGACAGTTGAAGTGCTTGGCCGCCGGCGCAAAAAAGGTCTTCCCCTCTGCCTGGCGCCAGAACGTGCAGGCAGAGGGGACCTCGTCGGCGATGGTTGGTACGCCGGCGGGCGCGGCATCGGCAAAGGCCAGAGCAACCGGTGGCGTCTCAAGGCCCAGGGCGGCGGTCAAGCGCGTGGCAACGTCGGTACCGTTCACGGGTCCCTCCTCGCGGTGGCAGTTCACGTCCACCTCAAATACGCGGAGCAAACTGCTCCTCAGCGGGTTCTGCTCAGCAGAACCACGCTTCGCTCAAGAACGGGATGGGCGTTTGCGGTCCCTGACCGCCACGCCAGGCGATGGTAGGCGCTGACCGCTGCGCGGCCCGATGCGCCGCACACCAAACCTGATCGAAGACGTCACGCCGACTGCCGTGGGTAGAGGCCTCCCGCGCGATAATCCGCACCGCTTCGTAGAGTGCATCGACCCGTGGCTCGGAGTGCGTCCACGGGTAGGCCAGCGCTCGCTCGTCAAACGGCTCGATCAGGGCCTGGACATCAGGCAATTCAAGCAGCCGCGAGCCGGCGGGAATCAGCAAGCGAATGGCGTACTGGATTGGCGAGACGTTGGCAACGAGGTCGAGCGCCAACAGCGTGCGCAACAGGTCGATATACCCGTCCAGCGTCGTCCAAGGAGTGAACGTCACAAAGGTTGGGTTCAGCGTCAGGCCGAGCTCGCGAAACCGCGCCACCACGGACTCAAACTCCTGGCGGGTGTGGCGCTTGTCAAACTTTTCGAGAATGACCGGGTCGACCGACTCCACCGCGCTGGTCACAAACAGGCAGCCCGTGTCACGGAGCGTCGGCAACAGGGTCGTGAGCTTGACCAGGTGCTCGATTTTGACCGTGACGTCGTAGGTGAGCGCGGGGAAGCGCTGATGGAACGCTTCAACGAGAGGGATGGCGTGGCCCGGCCCGTTGAGAAAATCGGGGTCGCCGAACGTGATGTGTTGGGCGCCCGCAGCGACCTGCCGCGCGATGTCCTCCAACACCACGTCCTGCGGCACAAGCCGGAAGCGGCCATTATAGACGGGCACGATGGGGCAGTGCCGACACAGGTGTTTGCAGCCGCGGCTCGCCTCGGTATAGCCCACCAAGCGATGCTCGTCTGGACCGAGGACGAGGTGCGCATAGTGCTCCAGCCCCGGTAAGCCATGTCGGTCAGGCACGGCAAAGTGCTGACGGGCGAGCGAGATGACTGGCTCGACCTGCGGTGCGCTGTCTGCGCCGGCTGTGGCGGTGTCCAGCCGCTGCACGAGGGCGACGAGGCCGTCTTCGAACTCCCCGCCGAGAACCGTGCCCGCCCCGAGCGAGCGCAGGTATCGTTCATTCACCGACGCGTACAGCCCGTAGAAGCAGAGATGCGCGGTCGGATTGAGCTGCTTGACCTGTGCCACGACGCCGGTCGCCAGGCGGGTCGCGGTATGCATCGGGAGGTAGAAGGCAACGAGGTCCGCAGTGGTAATCTCCTCCGGGTCCAGCTCCTGTACAGCCAAATCGCAGCAGGTGACGGTGGCGCCAGCGTCGATCAGACGCGCCGCAGGAGAGGCCAGGCCGAAGGGCTGCCTTCCCAGTTCATAGGTTGACAGCAGAACAACGCGCATGAACCCATCTCTCGCGACCGTGGGCGGGCGAGAACGAGCCCGCCACCGCTGTGGCCACTCAACCACCTGAACATCCGGGGACGGCCTTGTCAATGGCTTCTCCGTGTCCATGCAACCAACCCTACAGCGACACTTCTCCCGTGCTCGTCGTGGTGTCCAAGCCCAAGGCCGTGGCGATCTGCTGCCACACGCCCGTGGCCTGCCAGAGCCGGTAGCGCCGATAGGCGGTGGCCCACTTGCCGCGTGTCGGCGGTACGGCTCGCCAGGAGGCCTGGTTGCGGAGCACCCAGACGATGCCGCCCAGCACCGGGCGATGGTCGTGCCGCGGCCGTCCCACCGCCGGTCGCTGCGGTGGCAGCAGTGGACGGACTGCCTCCCACTCCGCCGCCGTCAGTGTGCCGTCCGCACTTGCCGCAGGCGCCGCAGTCGGCGACGGGCTGGGCGCGGTGGGCTCGCTGGGCGGCGGGCGATCGCGGTCACGGGCCCGGCGCACGGTATGGCAGCGGGCGGCCGCCGCCTGATGCCCTCGCCGCCAGCGCGACCAGCCGAAATGGAACGCGCGGTGTTCCTCGGGCGCCGCCAGCGCCAGCCGCCGCCGCCGTACCTCCGCCACGGTAAGGGGCATCAGATCGGTGCTGGCCCCCCCTTTTCCGCGGCGTGCTCCTCCGCGTTCGCGGCACACCGCGTCACCACCAGGTCGGCATGCGCCAGCAGGCACAAGGTCACAAAGCGGTGCCAGGCGGTCCAGGTCCGCACCTCGTACTGGTCGAGGCCGACTTCGCCTTTGGCCTGCGCGAACCCTTCCTCGATCTGCCAACGACTGCCGCACACCCGCAGCAGCTCCGCCTCCGGCGTGTCTGCCGGACCGTAGGCGAGGTGGCACGCCCGTACGCTGGCATCCTCCAGATCCTGCTGGAGGAGCAGCCAGCGGCGTTTCCCCTCGGGGCACGCGTCGGAGAGGGGCAGGCAGGCCCACAGCGCGCAGCGGTCGCCCTGCACGCCGTGGCCCACCGAGCGGCGCGTCCAGGCAGCAGCCGGCAGCTGCTCGCCCAGTTGAGCGGCGGTCTGGCGGCAGCCCTCGTACCAGACGGTGTTCGTCTTCGGCACCTGCAGAACGTAGGGCTGCTCGCGCGCCTCCAACCACCGGCGGAAGGCGTGCGAGCGGCCATAGAAGCAGTCGGCCACCACCCAGCCCGCCGGTACGGCGGCGGCAAACGCGCGTTCCAGCATGCGCCGGGCGAGCACGATCTTGGTGACGAAGCGCACGTCCGTCGGTACGCCAGCGGCCTGACAGCGGTCGGGATCGTCCGTCCAGCTGCGCGGCAAGGACAAGGCCCGGTCGAGGAACGCCGCGCCCTTGCGTGAGGCATAGGCGAGGAAGACCCCGACCTGACAGTTGGCCGTCTCCCCCACGGTGCCGGTGTACTGCCGCGCCACGCCGCACGATTTGTTGCCCTTTGAACCGCCCCGAGTTTTGTAGAGGCTCCGGTTATTGGGAAGCAGCCAGCGGCAGTGTTTGCTGCTCCGCAGCGTCGCGCGCCTCGAGCTCTGCCGGGGGAACCATTCCCAGCTCGCCATGGAGCCGGCGCTGGTTGAACCAGTCCACGTACTCCAGCGTGGCGTACTCCACGTCGTCGAGCCCGCGCCACGGCCCTCGGTGCCGGATGAGTTCGGTCTTGTCGAGACCATTGAAAGATTCGGCCAGCGCGTTGTCGTCGCTGTCGCCACGGGTTCCGACCGACGCCACCACTCCGGCCTCGGCGAGCCGTTCGGTGGAGCGGATGGCCAGGTACTGGGCCCCACGGTCGGCGTGGTGGACGAGGCCAGCGAGTTCCTGTCCGCGGCGCCGCCACACGGCCATCTCCAGGGCATCGAGCGCCAAGTCCGTCCGCAGCGACCGGGACGCCTGCCAGCCCACCACGTAGCGCGAGAAGACATCAACGACGAACGCCACGTAGACCCAGCCAGTATGCGTCTTCACGTAGGTGAGGTCCGCCACCCATAAGCGGTTGGGAGCCGGCGCCCGGAACTGCCGCTGCACCGGGTCCGCCGGCCGCTCCGCCGCTGCATCGCCCAGCGTCGTCCGTACGCTGGCTTTGCCACGCACCACGCCGCGGAGACCCAGCGCCCGCATCAGCCGCTCCACCGTGCAGCGGGCCACCGCTATCCCCTCGCGCTTGCGTTGCGCCCAGACCTTGTCGGCCCCATATACCCGCTGATGCTCGGTCCAGACGCGCGTAATCGTCGCCTTCAGCGTAGGGTCCCGTACGGCCCGCGCCGATGGTGACCGGCTGACCGTAGCGTAGTAGGTCGAGGGAGCGACCTGGAGCACCCGGCAGATCGGCTCGACTCCCCAGCGGGCCTTGTTGGCGGCGATGAAGCTCACGGCTTCGGCAGGCGCGGGTCGCGCTCCCGCGCGACATCCGCCGAGGCTGCCTTCAGGATCTCATTGGCCCGCCGCAGCTCGCGGTTCTCGCGTTCCAGCTGTAAACGCCGACGAGCAAGTGGCTCTCCCGCAGGAAGTGGGAGGGCCGGTTGACGGTCATCGGTACCGTAGCGAGCGTGGAGGTGCCTCATGTCCGCGCTCGCCCAGGAGCTGCCGATCACCATCCACCTCATCCCACCTCATCCG
>Ga0209166_10001680_pt1 | contig 17992 bp, 13 predicted proteins | sample Coa_R1_3_FD_187151 | JGI IMG/M metagenome (GOLD analysis project Ga0209166, IMG submission 187151) | Surface soil microbial communities from Centralia Pennsylvania, which are recovering from an underground coalmine fire - Coalmine... | ecosystem: Environmental > Terrestrial > Soil >... | reverse complement strand
ACATCGTCGTCTTCCGCATTGACCAAAAGACAGGGCGCTTGAGTGCCACAGGAAAGATCCTGGACGTCGGCTCCCCGGTCGATCTGAAGTTCCTGAAGATTGATTAGATCGTTCGCGTAATCTTTCGTGCCGCTGTCTATTCGACTCATGCGACGAACCATCCTCAGCCTCCCATTCCTGATGCTCGTTTCTTTTCTATGCGCACAATCGTCCTCTGACGAAAAGAAAGACGCGCAAACCATTCAGCACGCCAAGAACCTGCTGGTTTCGACCCTGGACCGCAGCCTGCCGAAAATCACTCTGGAATATTTTCTGAAATACGAGAGCGGAGGCGCCGCCATTCACTGGGAAGTCAACGATTGCGGAGAACAAACCGGCGATCCGGAGACCGATAAAGGACGGGACTTTCCCATCTGTGTCGAGACCGACTTCGACGTCGAGCATCGCGCGATAACCATTTTCATTGCGGTCGGAAGTTCGGATAAAGGGATATCGAGTGCTCCCGCTCTGTTCTCCGCGACCATTACCGAGCCCGACGGGAAGGTCAAATCACTGCGTCAATTGGGCGAGTTGCCCAAGGAATTGCATCGCCCACTACCTAAGTCGCCCAGAGATGTGCCCAATCCTGCAGGCGGGATCTAGGAATTCCGGTTTGCTTATGATTTCTTTTGGATAAACCTGCGGCGGGCGAGGTGCGTGTTCGCGTCCGGCTTGATCTCGTCATACTTCAGGCAACTGATGGACCCATCCACTTCCAGCACGGCCAGCGCGGTCTGTTCGATGGTGCCAATCCCATGTTCGCGCAATGCACGCTGCAGTTCGTCGATGCTGACGTGCTCGCGCGCAAGGTGTGACTCGATGCTTTTCCCGTCGTGAATCAGCAGCGTGGGCTGGCCTTGAATCAAACGCCGGAAACGGCGGTTTGCGCCGGAGACGTCAGCTACCAGGTAGTTCAGCAGTAGCAGAGTGCCAGCTGCGATGGCGCCGCCCATCAGCGACGTGTCGGGCCCGGTCATCGCATTCTGCACGGAGTTGGAAAGCAGAAGCAGCAGCGTGAGGTCGAACGGCGTCATTTGCCCGACCTCACGCTTGCCGCTCAAGCGCACACCAATCAGGACCAGCACATAGATGACCCCGGTGCGGAGCACAATCTGCAGCAGAACGTGTCCGCCCGGGAAGAACGCTCCGCTCAATTCCCGCTACCTGAAACGCCACCGGCCGTGACCGGCACCGGGGCCGATTTCGGAGTGCTCAGATATCCAGTGACCTTCTTTTTGTCCACGCTCCAGACCACCAGTTCAAACAGCAGGTGATCGCGCCCGGAATAGAACTGGATGGGCTCGGCGACGTTGCGATCTTTCTTTTCGATCGTCTTGTCGTCTGAGGTCACATTCAAAGTGAACTTCTGGTGTTTGGGATCGGCCTTCTTCAGTTGCAGGCTGACGGTGGATATGGGTTGCGGCTTGGCGCCCCGCAGCAGCGTGAACTCGTAATAGTTGCGATCGCCCTTGTGCTTGAGAACTTCCAGATCAGAGCGCGTGTTGGCGATCAAACCACTCTGTACGCCGAGGTCGCCAACCGCACTTTGCAGCTTCGCCTTCGTAGCCTCCAGGTCAGCCCTGGTCGAGGCGACATCTGTCTTGACGCCGCCCACGTCCGTCTTCACCCCGGCAATGTCGCCGCTGACCGCGGTGATCTGAGCCTTCTGTTCCTGCTCCAGGCGAGCTGCGGCCGCGCGCTGTTCCGCCTGCAACTGAGCCGCGCGTTGCGACAGTTCTTTCTTGGTTATCCCGGCTTGGCGGGCGAGAGTTTCTTCCTCGGCTTCCGCCGTCTGCATGCGAGCCTGCAGTTCTCGAACCTGGTTCTGGCTGGCGGTCAGCTCCGCGGTCAGTTGTTTGACCGCCGCATGGTTGACATAGGAGGCGTAGCCGAAACCGGCCACAACCAGTACCGCCAGGACCATCAGAATCCACTTGCCGGCGTTCGACTGGGGTTCCATATGAATATGTTCGCCTTCATCGGCCATACACTCTTCCTCCTCTTGGGAAGCTCACGAGAAACGGATTGCGTCGATCGATTATGGTTCAGCAGGACTATGCAGTGTAAATGTAGATCATAAGATGCAAAAGGCACAACATAGCGATGCCCGGGCTGCGCGGCAGTCTCGGTCATAGCATCCTTGTGTTTCTGGCGGAATTATAAGGGAACCCAAACTTTATCCCGCGTGACTACGGGCACAGGCCCTGGATGACAGAAGTAACGCGTCGCAAGCCTCTCGTGGAGGTCGCTTAAAACACAGCGGTGCCCGCCTCCGCAGATCGCCCTGCGGCCGAGTTCGACACATTAGCGAGTGCCGGCTAGTACTGGCTCCTCGCGATGCGCGGGCGCCTTCTTCTTGATCGCCATCAATTCGATCGCCTTGTGGGCAATATGCTCGGCGCTAACCTCAAATTCCTTGATCAGTTCCCAGGGAGCGCCGGAATCGCCGAAGCGATCTTTCACTCCGATTGCTCCGGTGATGACCGGCAGGCCGTAGAGAGCTGGGCTCTCGGTCAAGATGCTACTCACGCGCCACGCAAGGGCCCCGATCTGATGCTCTTCCGCGGTGACGACTATGCCGGTCTCTTGAGCGGCGCGCAGAATCGCGGCAGCGTCAATCGGCTTGAGCGTGTGCAGATTCAGAACGCGAGTTTCATAGCCAAATTCTTTTTTGAGGATATAAGCGGCGCGCATAGCCTCGGGAACCATCGGCCCGCAGGCTATGATGCTCAGATCTTCATGTTCATTGCCGTAAGAGGCAGCGAGAACGGTTTCGAAGGCCTCGAGGAAATTCGGGTTCTCGTGGCGGAGGCGAATCGCGTTGGCTTGCCCAAAGACGAATGGCGTGACCTTGTCGGTGACAATCGGCGTCGCTTCACGCGCGAAGCGAATGTATTTCGGGCCCTTGTGCTGCAGCAGCAGATAGTCCGTTGCCTTGCGCGTTTCGACCGCATCGCAGGGCACAACCACCGACATGTTGGGCAGCCCTTCCATGGCAAAGAGATCTTCCAGGGCCTGGTGCGTCGCACCGTCGGCGCCCACGGACACTCCACCATGAGCTCCCGCGATCAGCACGTTGAAGTTGCCGTAGCAGACCGACGTGCGGATCTGGTCGAGATTGCGGGCGGCGGCAAAAGTGGCGTACGTGCCAAACACCGGCAACTTCCCTTCCCGCGCCAGCCCTGCAGCAGCCGAGGTTGCTGACTGTTCGGCAATGCCCATGCTGATCCAGCGTTTCTTGCGCTCAGCCTTTCCGGCATAAAAATCGCTAATAGTGATTGACCCCGAGATATCGAGTCCGAGGCAGACCACGCGTTCATCGTCGCCATTCGCGGCGAGCGATTGCCCGAAGCCCTTGCGGGTGGGCTCCATTTTCACTTTCATCGTTTCGGCGGCGTTCCACCAGTAGTCGCGGGTGAACTTCGGCATCTTGGCCGCCAGTCTGCGGTCGACTTCCGACTGGTACGCCTTCGCTTTATCGAGCAGGCGGGCCACGGGAATACGATCCATGAGTCCGAGTTCTTCCAGCCCTTGGGTCAGCTCCTGATAGTTCGGGGCCTTGCCGTGCCAACCAGCCTGATCCTCCATGAAGCTGACGCCTTTCCCCTTCACCGTATCAGCGAGGATCATCACGGGGCGTCCCTTGACGTTTCGCGCTTGCTCGAGGGCGTCGACGACCTGCTCCATACTGTGCCCGTCAATGCGCATCACATCCCAACCGAAAGCACCGTATTTAGCCGCCAGCGGCTCGACCTCCATCACTTCGTCGACGGGCCCATCAATCTGCAAACGGTTGCAATCGATGATGGCGATGATGTTATCGAGCTCGTAATAGCCGGCTTCCATCGCCGCTTCCCATACCTGTCCTTCCTGCTGCTCACCATCGCCCATGATGCAGAAGACCTTGTGCTTCTTAGCGTCGAGCTTGGCCGCGAGCGCCATTCCGACGGCGATGCTGAGGCCCTGGCCCAACGATCCGGTGGACACTTCCACTCCCGGCAGCTTCAGCCAGTGGGGATGTCCCTGAAACGGTGAGCTGAGCTTCCGCAGGGTTACGACGTCGTCAATAGGGCAGAATCCTGCGAAAGCCAGGCCGAGGTATAGGCTGGGAGCCTTGTGTCCTGTGGACCAGACGATGCGGTCGCGGTCGGGCCAGTTGGGGTTCTTGGGATCGTGGTCGGCGATCTTGAGATACAGCGCCGCAGTGATGTCCATGATGGAGAGCGTGCCGCCTGCATGGCCGGATCCGGCCGCATGCAGCGCGACCAGGTCGTAGCCTCGCATCAGGTTGGCGGCATCTTCCAATTCTTCGATGGAGTAGTCGCGGATGAGTCTTCCGTTGGTGGAATCCGTGAGGGCCATGTCCTTCCCCTTCCCGCCGGAACGAAGGCGTGCACCGGTTGCGCTTCTACTGAGGGTAGTTGGAAGAAGTGGGAGGGGGCTGTGATCAGAATCACATGAAGGGGTGAGTGCGGCAGAGGCGGCTCCGCATGAGCGCTGACTCAAGCAAAACTTTTTCCGGCTGACCTCCCGAGAACAAGAACGTCGCGGCGAGCCGACTGGAGGTCGATGCTCGTCGACTGGCGAACAAGGATGGGATAAGCTGCTCCCTTGTCGTTAGGCAAAACTCACATCGCCGGAGGGTCCTTATGCGATTGACTGCAGTCTTGTTGCTGCTGTTGGCCTCTTCGCTCTCTGCACAAACAGCTGGCGTGCCCGAAATTCAGTACCGCTCTGTGCCCGATTTCCTGAACCTCCCAGCCGACATCTCTTTTGGCGAAGTTGCCGGGGTTGCTGTGAATTCGAAAGGCCAAATCTTCGTGTTCTCTCGCGGCAATACGACCGGGCCCGCGTATGCTGCGGCTGCGGCGCAGCTACTGGAATTCAGCCCTGACGGGAAATTTCTGCGGGAGATTGGCCACAACCTCTATGCATGGTCTTATGCCCACTCAGTCAAAATTGATCCGCAGGATAACATCTGGGTTACCGATAAAGGTTCTGACGTCGTCGTCAAGTTCACTCCCGCGGGACGAGTCTCCATGGTTTTTGGCCGCAAGCAGGAGGCATCGGATGAGGGGACGGGGCCTGTGAAACATGTCCAACCGCCTCTGCCGCCTGAAGATGGGTTATTCCGGCAAGTGACGGATGTGGCTTGGGATTCCGCAGGCGACACTTTTATCAGTGATGGTTACATCAATTCAAGAATCGCCAAAGTCGATAAGGACGGCAATTGGCTGAAGTCATGGGGTGAACCAGGGGATAAGCCCGGTCAATTCGCTACTCCGCACAGCATCGCGGTTGACGCGCAGGACAATATTTACGTTGCGGACCGCGGAAATCATCGCATTCAAGTATTCGACCGTGATGGTAAATTTCAGCGCCAGATCGTCATTGATGTTCCCGCTCCGCCAGATGCCAGACCCGCGATTGGCAACCAACCCGACCATCCATCTGGGGCGAGAATGCCAGGTTCTCCTTGGGCAATTTGCATCACCCCGCCGCCTCATCAAGTGCTGTTCAGTTCGGACGCGTTTCCGGGGCGAATCTATAAGCTCAGTCTGGACGGGAAGATTCTCGGCATGTTTGGCAAGTCAGGAAAGCAGTTAGGCCAGTTCGGATGGATTCACGAGATTGCCTGTCCGTCCGAGAATGAGCTATACGTTGCCGAACTCTTGAACTGGCGTGTGCAAAAGATTGTTTTAGAGAAGGCACATTGAGTCGCAGGCGGGGACACACGTCACGATTCGAATTTCCACCGGGTGGACTTGTTTTGGAAATGCTTTTCCCAAAGGCCGAAGACTACGCGCGGGCGCACGGAGTAGACAGGCTCTTTCATGGAGAGAATGTCGTCTTTCATCGTAGCTAAAGAGAATTTGTATTTTCGTTCGTAGGCGGGGATGAGTTTGCGGCGGGCTGCAAGGTTCGCGATCTCGGCTACGCCTTCGACGATGACGGCTTCGTGGGCGTGTTCGGTGCAGACGATGCAGTTGGGGTTCTGCGCCAGGTTGCGGGCTTTGCGCGATTTGCTGCCGGTGCTGAACATCAGGCGGCCGTCCTGCCAAAGGCCCCAGACGACCATGGTGTGAGGAGAAACGTCTTGAGGCGACCCGTCAGGCTTGACGGTGGTGATCCAGTAGTTGTGGGATTTCTTCAGTCGCTGCTCGGCCCACGACCACGGCAGTAGGCCTTTCTTGCTTTCGGGAAAGCCGTAGCCGGGGGCGTGAGGACGGCTGGACTGGGGCTTCCGGCTAGCACGTTTTGTTATCGGCATTGTTTCTCGCGCAACCGCCTCGTTTGATCAGTCTATTGAGACAGCGCTCGATGACTCAAGTAACGTCAGACTGATGGCTTACCATTTTACGAGCAAATGGCTTGAAAAGGCCCAACTCCGGCCGTACGATATAGTCAGGGTATGCACAAGCGAAGTCATACGCCAGAAAAGCCTGCTCCAGTTGCGGCGAAGAAGCCGCTGAAGCAACTGTTCGAACAGCGGAACGGCACTCGTCCTGGATCGAAAGAAGAAGAAGAAGCTACCAAGAAGATCCTGGAATCCGTATTCCCTGATACGAATGCCAGTCAACGTTGAAACCAACTACCACAAATATCCTTCCAGCACTAAACAGCACCTCATTCAAAGGTTTCGCGATCGCAGGTTCACCGCTGGTATGGCGCAAGAACTGGCCGACTGGTTGCTGGCTCGACCGCTAGCACCTGATCTGCTCGAGTCTCCCTCCGGTTGGCATAAGAACTTTTCCTCTTTCACGGTCTGTGGAGAGGGGGCGTTTCTGAAGACGTTATTCACGATCTATGCACCAGGTACGCCGCGCAAGAAGAGCATCGATTTAGACGAGTGGGGACGAGACTGACTATAGATTCTTCTTCGTCCACTGATCGATGCGGTCGAGCGCCTGCTGCAAGTTCTCGAGCGAATTCGCGACGCTAAAGCGCAAGTAGCCTTCCCCGAACTCCCCAAACGCCGTGCCCGACAAGGCAGCGACTCCTGCCTGTTCTAGGAGCGCGTCGGCCAGCGGCTTCGACCTCCATCCGCTTTGCTTGACGTTGGGGAAAACGTAGAACGCGCCTTTGGGCATGCGGCACGAGAATCCTTTGATCTTGTTAAGACCAGCCACGAAAACGTCCCGGCGCCGCTGGAATTCGTCGCGCATGTGATCCACCGAACTTTGGTCGCCGTGGATCGCCTCGATGCCCGCCACCTGGGTGAAGCTGGCGGTGCACGAATTGGAGTTGGTCATTAGACGCGTCATATGCGCGGCCAGGTCGGGACGCATCACTCCGTAGCCCATGCGCCATCCCGTCATGGCGTAGGTTTTCGAAAAGCCATCGAGCAGGATGGTGCGCTCCTGCATCCCCGGCACCGACATGATGGAGAAGTGTTGTCCGCCATCGAAGAGCAGACGGCTGTAGATCTCGTCGGAGAGAATCATGATGTTGCGGTCACCGATGGCGTCTGCGATCTGCTCGATGTCGCGGCGGGCAAGCACGCCTCCGGTGGGATTCTGCGGCGAATTGATGATGATCAGCTTGGTGCGATCGTTGATGAGCGAGGCCAACTCGTCGACGTCGAGAGAAAAGTCGCGCTCCTCGCGCAACTGAATGGGCACGGCGCGTCCGCCGACGTAGTGGATCATGGATTCGTAGATCGGAAATCCAGGGTTGGGATAGATGACTTCATCCCCCGCATCAATTAGAGACAGGATCGTGAAGAAAATAATTGGCTTGCCGCCGGGCACAACCACGACTTCCTCGGGCGTAACTTTCACCCCGCGAGTTCGGCTGACATATTCGGCGAGGGCTTGACGGAGATCAGGCAGACCGGCGGAGGGGCCGTAATGCGTCCAGCCTTTGCGCAGCGCTGTCACGCCTGCCTCGACCACATTCGAGGGTGTATCGAAATCGGGCTCACCAATTTCCAGGTGGATTATGCTGCGGCCCTGGCGCTCCAGCGCGCGCGCCTTGTTCAACACTTCGAAGGCGGTTTCGGTTCCCAGGCGCGACATGCGGCGGGCGAGTTGTAGTTCGTGGGCGATGGCTCTCTCCATTGCGAACTCCAGGCAGGAAAACTCCTAACCACGCAAACTGCTCATTATACCGCCATTAAACGGGTGGACTGTGATTAGGAACACACTGCTGCGGACGCGTAAACTCAGTCGCGGGGGTAGGCATGAGCACATATTTGCACGAACTGTTCGCCCACCAGCAGTGGGCCGATGCCGAACACTGGCGGGTGTTTGAAGCGCATCCCGGGGCGCTCACGGACAAAGCCCTATACGAGCGGCTCTATCACATTCACGTGGTGCAGCATGCCTTTCTTTGGATTACCGGTGCGCGGATTGAGAAGTTCGACTACAAGAAGTTGGAGGAATTTGCCGACCCAGCGGCTCTCAAGAGGTACGCTCAGCAGGGCCTCGCAGACCTGGATGAACGGCTGAAAAGCGTGACGGCGGATGGGCTGGAGGAAATTATCGAGATCGTATGGTTCAAGCCTCCGCTCAAGATTAGCCGGCGGCACGCGCTGATGCAGGCGGCGATGCACAGCCATTATCATCGCGGCCAGAACGCGACTCGGTTGCGGGAACTGGGCGGCGTTCCACCGGGCACGGATTTCATTGTGTGGCTGCGCGACGGAAAGCCAGCACCGCGATGGTGCTGATGAGATTCTATCGGAGGTGCGTCAATCATGACGATGATAAGGTTGCAAGTTGTCGCCCTGGCCTTGGCCGCAAATCTGTTGGTCGTTCTTCCCGTCCGATCGCAGCAACAGCCGGCCGTTAATGATCAGGTCGTTTTGAAATATCTTGGGGCAGCGGGCTGGGAAATCAGCGACGGCAGCACATTCATCCTGATCGATCCTTATGTCTCGCGGATCAACGGTCCAGCGCCGCCCGGTGGAGGATCCGGTAACACTGTCGCCGGCGACCAGCGGCCGAAACTGGGATGGAGTGACCTTGCAGCGTCTGACACCAAAGCCATCGAGACGCACATTCCTCGCGCCGATTATGTGCTGGTCACGCACACTCATTACGACCACGTTCTCGACGTCCCCCAGATCGCGCTCAAAACGGGAGCCACGGTCATTGGAACTGAAAGTACTTCCAATGTGATGCGCGCCTACCGCGTGCCGGAAGATCATCTGATCACCGTCCGTGGCGGAGAAGATTTTGAGTTCGGCAAGTTCTCACTAAAAGTTATCCCGAGCCTCCACAGTCCTCTCGATCACAAGCATTACTTCAGCTCCGCGACAGCTCCAGCGGGAATGAAAGCCCCATTGACACTCGAGCAGATTCATCCCGAAGGAGGAACGCTCATATACCTCGTTCGTTTCCACCGGCACCAGATTCTTGTGTTTGGAGGCAATAACTACATCGAACGCGAATTGCAAGGTCTTGAGCCAGACGTCGCCATTATTGGAGCCGGGGCGTCCAGAAAGGAAATCTATGACTATTCGGGACGATTAATGCGCGCGTTGCATGATCCCGCAGTCGTGCTTCCCACGCACTGGGATAACTTTCTGGTTCCTTACGAAGCCTCGCAGCAACCGGCTCTCGATGCGCTGCAACCGTTCGTGCGCGAGATTCAGACCGCGTCGCCGAAGACGAAGGTAATTATCCCGAAATATTTTGAGCCGATCCGTCTGGATTCGCTATCGCAGCAGTAATTAGGTGATGTCACGCTGCTTGTGTAAATAGGTTGAGGGTGCGGGTTCTCCATTCCAGGGTAAAGCGCTGGAAGATGGAGTAGATAATTCGGTCTACGCTTTTCACGTTCACAAAGCAGACCATGGGGCGCGTCCGTCGTCGCACTTCCACGAAACAGCGTTCGATCACGTTGGTGGTCCGCAATTTCTTCCATAGATGCCGGGGGAAGCTGAAGAACGACAGCAACTCGGGCAGGTCGCGCTCTAGGCGTCGTACCATGGGTCCGTACTCGCGCTGCCAGCGTTGGCGGAAGGCGCGAAATGCGGCTTCGGCCTGACGTCGATTGTCGGCTCGATAGATGGCCTGGGCTGTCCGTTTCACTTCGTCATAGTCACGCTTGCGCACGTGTTCCAAGATGTTGCGCATTTTGTGCACCCAGCAGCGCTGGTGCAGCACTCGCGGATAGACCGTCTGAATCGCCGCCGCCAATCCCGCACAGCCGTCGGTCAAGATCAACTGCAGATTCTCCCCTTGTAACCCGCGCCGGTACAGATCTCCCAGCAACCCCTCCCAGGCGCTCTGACTTTCTCCCTGGCTGCGTAGAAACGCCAGCAACTGCCGCTGTCCGTCGCGCCGCACCCCGTAGGCCACCAGCATTTGCACCCGCTGGCGTCCGCTCGGCCGCCGCACCCGCAGGCTCACGCCATCGAGGAACAGGTATGCCCATTCATCGGCCAAAGGGGCGCGGTGAAACTGGCTCACCGCTTCATCCAGATCGCGAATCAGCCGCGACACCGTCTGCGCGCTGACCACTTCGCCGGTCAGGGTGCTCACCACCCGGCCTACCTGCCGGGTCGACAGCCCGCGTAGAAATGCCTCCCGGATCAGCATCGCCAGTGCCGGCGCTCGGCGTTGTAACCGCTTCACTCCGGGCGGCAGAAAGCTCTTTTCCCGGGCTCGCGCGATCCGCAGCCGAATCGTGCCGAACACGGTGGCAAAACCGCGCTCATAGTACCCGTTGCGATACCCTCCCGCCTTCCGCGGCCCTCGCCCATACTGAGGCCAGCCGGCGTAACGGTCGCGCATGCGATCTGACTCAAGCTCGAAAAACTTCTTCCACGCTTGCCGGGTTCGCCCGTACAAATCTCCCCAGAACGTCTCTTGCAACTCTTCCACAAAATGTTGGAACCGCTCATTGATCGGTATAACCTTGGCCATGGGGTGTAGGTCTCCTTTTTCGGATCGGCTTTAGCTTGCGAGGCCAAAGCCAACTTACACCCTCTCCCTTTTTACACAATCAACGTTACGTCACCGAGTTGCTAAGCGGTTTCGGTGAAGGTGTACTCGTGCTGACCATCGCGAATGACCAGCACTCGTTTGCCCTCGCGCTCTCCCACAACGAACTCGAATCCGTCCGTTCCGGGATCGATGGTGATGAATGAAGTGGTGCCGTCATCGTTCTTGCGCGATGCCACCGTGCTCTTCCACTCGCCGAGATCGAAGGTTGTGGTGCCGTCTTTGGTGAGCACGCCCAGATCTCCAAGTTCCTTGCTGGAATAATGCTTCGCCAAACCGGAGACTGCTGCGGGATCAGGGGGGACGACGAGGCGCTCACGATCTTTAGCGAGCGCGGCCTTGTGAGTTGCGGCACGGGAGGCGACGTCGGCGACCGCCTCGGGCTTGCCGTCGAAGAGAACCTCGAGCAGGCGCCGACGGAAGGGTCCTTCCAACATGCCTCCGTTATCGGCATTGGTGAGCAGCACCGCGCCCACCCCAGATTCTGGCAGGGCATACCAATTGCTCTTGAAGCCGGACATGCTGCCGCCGTGGCTCAAAACCGGGACTCCGTAGGTGCGGTCGACGATCAGACCCATGCCATAGATCGCATCCTCGCCCAAAGGAACTTGGGGCTTGCGGCGCATCAACAGATTCTCCGATGAAACCAGTTGCTTGCCGTCGGGCAGCTTGCCCAGATTCAGTTCATCTTGTACGTAGTGGGCCAAGTCGGCAGCGGAGGTCCAGACCGCGCCAGCGGGACGGGCGGGGTAGATGGAGTAATTGATGTCCATGCTGGCGACCTTTGGTTTGCCATCGATGTCATCGCTATGCGGAGTGGCATGGTTACCGGCAAGCGCGCGAGCGTAATCGAAGGTCGTGGATTTCATTCCCAAAGGATCGAAAACCATTTTTTGCATGGCCTCGTCGTAGGCGGGGCCGAGTTCTTTGTTGGGATAAACAATGTGGCCTCCGATGTAGCCAGCAGCCGCTGCCATCAGGTTGCTGTATTGAAAGACTTCGCCGAATTTGCTGGTCGGCTGCATGGTGCCGAGAAGCTTCAGTTCCGAGTCAGGCGTCGCGTTTTTGTACTCGAACAGCCATTCCAAGTCTTGCCGGGGGAGGCCGGTGCAGGCGCAGATCAGATTCTTGATGAGAACTTTCTTCGTAGTCTCCGCATCGCCTAACTTGAATGCAGGGTAGACGTCGATTACCGGCTCGTCCCAACGCAGTTTTTTCTGATCGACCAGTTCCGCCAGCAGCAGCGTGGTCATTCCCTTGGTGTTCGACGCCGCCATGAACAGCGTGTTCTCATCCACGCGCTCGGGCTTGCCGAGTTCGCGAACACCGAATCCACCCTGGTAGACGATTTTGCCGTTATCAATCAAAGCGATCGACGCGCCGGGGATGCCGAGTTGATGCATGGAGTTCTCGATGAACGATGTGAGCTCGGTAATCCGGGCAGCATCCAGCGGGTGCGCTTTCATTCCGGCGAAGGATTCGCGCTTATAACCTTTGGGACGCAGGCTCTGGAACACCAGCCCTACTGCGGCAGATCGCTTCTCAACGGTAGGATCCGTGCCGTCGAGGATGACGACTGTCCAGGCGGTTCCTGCGCGAGAAGCGAGTGCTTGCACCGCCGCCCGCTCGTTCGGAGAAGTTTCGTAGTCAAAGACCTGGCGCTCGTCCCAACCTTCGCGCGCGGGGCGCGGAGTCACGAGCTTCACCGGCCGCTTGGAGTCGGGCTTGTAGGCGGCCCAGGCTGCGGCCACTGCGCTGGCCGCGTCGCCCGCTTGAGAATCAAAAATCAGAATGTGCGTATCGGGCTCCGGTGCTTCCAGAATGACTAGATTTCTTCCGGTGACGATCGACCATCCCGATGGAATGGTGAAGGTCGCGCCGCCGGGCGTGACACGCGGGGTGTCGGCGGAAACGCGCTCAGGAATGGATTTCTCTTGAGCTGCGGACAATCGGGCCGCGCTCGCGGATGTGGCTGTGAGCGCAAGGAGAGTACAGAGAATGAGGACGATCAGGGCGAGACGATAGGAACGAGCCGGGAGAAGCGACACGGATTCACCTCTGGATTGAAGATCAAGGGAAATGCGGCACCAACGATATCGCAGCCTATCGGCCTTGTAAACGGGTTAGGCCGCCTGGAGAGTTTTTCTCAGGCGAAACAAAACACCAGCCAGTGCCGCGAGCGCGATGCCCCAAATGGCGAAAGCCATATCCACGACCGAGCGAGGCGCTGCTCCCGCCCGGCGCAGCAGAAATGGTAGAAAATTCCAGGTTGTAATGTGAACGTAATCCCATGGGTCCTGATGCATGGCCTCGGTATCGAGTCCCCACGCATTCATCTTGTCCAGAGCGAAGGCGACGATGTTTTTGAACCGCAGTGCGATTACGAACGTGGGATGGCCCAAGGTCTCCATCTGATAAATCTCCAGCGGCAGCCAGAAGGCGAGCGAGGCGAGCTGAATGATCAAGCTGATCCCAATGAAGACCATGCCAACGCTCCACACCCAGCGACCGAGATTCGCGCCGTAGCACAGGAGGAGCGGCAAACTGACCAGGGCCACCATTTGCACCGCACTTGAAACGTAGCGATCCCCCCACGAGAAGTCGCCTGCCCAGTAGGTATAACGCGCGTAGAAACAGATACAGCCGATCAAAAGCAGAAGTGAAGCGATGATGTAGGCTCGAACCTCTGTACCCAGTCGCTTCCACAGCAGCGCAATCAACAGCAGCGTCAGCACGAGCAGTGGATCAAAAAGAAAAATTGATTTCTCCGGCTTGAACAGCGCGCCCATCACGCCCTCGTGAAACGGCGTGCTCCAGGGAAAGTTCGGAGGCAGGCTGGGATCCTGCTCGCGAGACACACGCGCAAAAATGGGAATGTATGTTTGAGTCCACGATCCGAACCGGTAGAAGCTGTAGGCGCGTTCGACGAATCCAAAGAAAAGGTAGATCGGCACGGCGACTTTGCAGTAGGCCAGCGCGCGCTCCCACAGTTCGCGTCCACGGGCTCGCTCAAACCAGAGTACCGCCACGAGAAAAATGCCGGCAGCAATCAGGTCGAGAGCCGTGGTCACGCGAGTCAGCAGATTGAGCCCCAGGCCAACCGACCCGATCCACAGCGCACGGGCCCTGCCAGTGCGCAGCCATTCATACTGATAGGAAAATCCCACCAGCGTCAGCAGCATGATGTAGTTGTTCTCCTGCATGTTCTGGGTGTAATGCAGGTGCGTGGTGCAGAACATCATGGCGAGAACGCCCGCGACTGCTTCCTTGACGCCGAACGTCAGCTGTCTCAGTAGCCGGAACGCGATGAGCGCGGTCAGAGCGTTCACCAGGATGCTGGTGCTGTAGCTGACGAAAATGCTTCGTACCGCGGGGTCATCCTGATATCCGGAGAAAATGCTCCAGTGGGCGATCCACGTGCCCACCAGGTCTGCAGGCAGCATGAGCAGCGATTGCCCAATTCCGTACCAGCTGAAGATCTGTCCGCCGCGCCCGGGCAGCCCGAACTCGGGATATTCATTCGGGAATACCTGGGGCTGCGAGGTCCAGAGCCAGTGCGTGGTCTGCAGGCGGTGCATCGTGTCGGCGGTGCCCAGTTCGCCGGATTGCACAACGAAGGCGAGCAGTCCCGCAGTCAGGCACAGCAGGAATAAAGGATCGCGCAGCCACGTGGCCCAGCGTGAAGTCATCGTTTTGGATGGTAACAAATCGGGCTTCCGGCTTTCGGCTCCCGGCCTCCGAATTCGTCACGCGAATCTCGTAGACACGATTAATCCCGACGCCGGGAGCCGGGACCCGGAAGCCGCCTTGACGCGGTAGACTGTAGCGGAGAATTATGTCCACCTGCTCGTCCTGCGGAACAATTTTGTCCGTCAATGTGCGCTTCTGCTCGTCGTGCGGGAAGCCCGTGGCGAACACCGACGACGTCGCCACCATGGATCTCGGTGCGCTGGATCTTCCTACAGTAACGTCGCCGCTGCCGCCCCGCCCTTCTTCTGCATCGGGTTCGCGAAGCTCATCGTCGCGGCCTTCAGCGTTTCCGGAATACGCAGTGATGGAAGGGCGATTCCTTCCCGGGCGGCTGATCGCAGGACGTTACCGAATCATTGCGCTGCTGGGTAGAGGCGGAATGGGAGAGGTTTACCGAGCCGACGACCTCACGCTGGGCCAGGCCATCGCCCTGAAGTTCTTGCCCGATGCCGCTGCCAGCGACGAAGCTTTGCTCGAACGTTTTCGCAATGAAGTCCGCATCGCGCGCCGCGTTTCCCATCCCAATGTCTGCCGCGTTTACGACGTGGGAGAGGTCGACGGCCAGACATTCTTCACCATGGAATACGTCGACGGGGAGGACCTGGCTTCGTTGCTCCGCCGCATTGGCCGACTCCCGCAGGATAAAGCGGTCGAAATTGCCCGCCAGCTTTGCGCGGGCCTGGCGGCGGCTCACGCTAAGGGTGTTCTGCATCGCGATCTGAAGCCGGCCAACATCATGCTCGACGGCCGCGGACAGGTCGTGATCACCGATTTTGGGCTTGCCGGCGTTGCCGATGACATTCGCGGGGCCGAAGTTCGCAGCGGAACTCCGGCCTACATGGCTCCGGAACAGCTTGCGGGCAAAGACGTCAGCACCCGCAGCGACATTTATGCGCTTGGGCTGGTGCTGTATGAAGTCTTTACGGGGAAGCGCGCCTTTGCGGGGAAATCCGAAGGTGCAGCTCGCGGCGCAGATGATCGCACCCCCAGCCGGCCTTCGTCGGTAGTCAAGGATCTGGATCCGATCATCGAGAAGGTGATTTTGCGCTGCCTGGAGACTGATCCCGCTGCGCGTCCGGCTACGGCGTTGTCGGTCGCGGCAGCGTTACCTGGAGGCGATCCTCTTGCCGCTGCCCTCGCGGCCGGCGAAACTCCATCGCCACAACTCGTCGCCGCTTCGGGCGAAACGGAAGGATTGCGCCCGAAAGCTGCCACTGCGATTCTGGCCGCAATTCTTCTCGGCCTGTCGTTCAGCGTTTACTACTCCATTCATTACAATGCCTTCGAGAAGATGGGGCTGGAGATGACGCCCGAGGTCCTGACGCAAAAGGCTCATGAAATCGTGGCGCGCTTGGGATACGAGGGCCGTCCGGCCGACCGCGCCTACGGTCTTAAGATAGACGGTGACTTTCAAGACGCGGTGGAGAAAAATGACAAACCGCATCCCAACTGGGATGCAGTTCTGGCGGCGCGGCCTTCGCTGCTGCAGTACTGGTACCGGCAGAGTCCCGATACTATGGTGGCAATCGACTTCCAGAATTTTACGCCGGGTGTTGTGACCGAAAGCGACCCGCCGACCGTGTTGTCAGGCATGATCAACTTGCAACTCGATCCGCAGGGCCGCTTAACCTATTTTCAGGCGATCCCGGCGCAGATGACCAAAGAGTCCACAGGCGCCTCGTCAACGGCGGCCGCCAGGCCGTTCGATTGGAATGTCCTGTTCAGTGCGGCCGGGCTGGATCCTTCCAAATTCCAACCCACGCAGCCGGCCTGGAGCTCGCTGGGCGCCACCGATACGCGGATGGCATGGACCGGAGTGTGGCCGGATACCACGCGTCCTTTGCGCGTGGAAGCAGCATCCTTTCAGGGAAAGCCAGTTTTCTTCTCTCTCATCGGCGACTGGACCAAGCCCGATCGCATGTTAAGCACAGAGAAAAAATCCTTTGGCGAAAAAGCGCAGACCATTATCGGACTGACTTTGGTGGTCTCAGCACTTATCGGGTCCATTTTCCTGGCCCGCAGGAATTACCGTCGCGGCCGGGGCGACCGTCAAGGCGCACTGCGCCTGGCCGTTGTGATGTTTGTGCTGGAGATGGCATTGTTCCTGTGCCTCGGCCACTTTCCCAGCATTGGCGCCACGCTTGGACTATCCATCCTCGCGATTAGCACGGCCTTGTTTCTGTCGGGAGCGATGTGGACGCTGTACATGGCGGTGGAACCCTGGGTAAGACGGCAATGGCCGAAGACGTTGATTTCTTGGAGCCGGTTGCTGGCCGGCAACTTGCGGGACGCCGTGGTCGGCCGCGACATTGTCCTCGGGGTTGCGCTGGGGGTAGTCTGGATCCTCGTCTTCCAGATCCGCTACATTCCCATCATGCACATGGGCGCATCTCCGGGCATCGGCTCGACCGATGCCCTGATGGGAGGGCGCATAGCCTTGGGCGCATGGTTGCGGCAATGGCCCCAGTCCATACAGACGACTTTGATCTTCTTTCTCGTATTGCTGGCTTTGAAGGTTTTGCTTCGCAGAGAATGGATCGCAGCATTGGTCTTTATCGCTATTTTTGCGGTGCCACGCGGGCTGAGCAGTTCTTATATGACGATCGAGCTTCCAGCTGAGATCATCGTTTATGCGATCGCTGTACTCATCGTGATTCGTTTCGGCCTGGTGCCGCTGGCTTGCGCCATCTTCACCATTGACATGACGTCGGGAATACCCTTTTCCGCCGACCTGTCTACCTGGTACATGACCACCTCCATTCTGGCCTTTATGAGTGTGCTCGTCCTAGCCGGATGGGGTTTCTATCATTCCCTCGGCGGACAGCCGTTGTGGAAGATAGAAGCGGATTGACTTGCCAATCCTCGCCTAAAATTCCGCAACCCCATGGCTTCCAAGCTCATCTAAAACTTGACAACGATGCACTCAGGTCTTAGCATGGGACTCGGCGCAATCATTTTATTGCTGATTACAAAGCACTTATAGGGTTTAGGAGGAACGTTTTATGGCAAAGATTATCGGAATTGACCTCGGCACCACCAATTCCTGCGTAGCCGTGATGGAAGGTGGGGAGCCCAAGGTCATCCCCAATGAAGAAGGAGGGCGCACCACTCCCTCGGTAGTAGGTTTCACAAAAACCGGTGAGCGGCTGGTCGGACAAGTCGCCAAGCGGCAGGCGATTACGAATCCGGAGAACACCGTCTATTCGATCAAGCGGTTCATGGGACGCCGCTACGACGAAGTTCAGGAAGAG
>Ga0209166_10001677_pt1 | contig 18017 bp, 12 predicted proteins | sample Coa_R1_3_FD_187151 | JGI IMG/M metagenome (GOLD analysis project Ga0209166, IMG submission 187151) | Surface soil microbial communities from Centralia Pennsylvania, which are recovering from an underground coalmine fire - Coalmine... | ecosystem: Environmental > Terrestrial > Soil >... | reverse complement strand
GCGCAGCGTCGCTCACCGGATCCTAGTTCGAGTCGAGCTCCCGTTCATTCTGCATTGGTTCAAATATCGGTGACCCGCCATCACCAACCCGGCAGGCCGGCTTTCAGTCTGGATGCTAGGGAAATTCCTCCGGCTTGGCAAGTGGAAGAGTCGAAAAAGATGGCAGGATGCTTGCTACCGAAGTAATCTCCGCGTCGCACAAAAGCCTTGCTATTTGCCCGGACGCGCGCCTTTTCAGCGGTCGTGAACCACCCAAGTACTTGATTCGGCGATGCACTCGTGAGTGTATACTCTGTGCAACTCGGGCCCCTGCGCTTTCGCCGGCCGATCAGGCGAAACGCTGGAGATGTGTCGAAAGATGTCCAGATATCGGACCTCCGCACTGGCGGCGGCGGCAATCCTCGTGCTCCTGCACGCAGGCATTCTGGTGTTTCGTTACGGCACTTCGACTGCATCGGTCTGGGGCGACTGGATCGATACCGCAGCCCCAGTCGTCGCCATCGTGATCGCGTGGCTGGCGTCCCGCCAAGCTGGCCCCTTTGGTAAGCGAGTATGGCGGCTCGTTGCCTTCTCCTCACTGTTGGCCGCCATCGGCCAGGGTCTCTACACCGAATACTACGATTATCTCCACGCGCCTCTGGGCACGCTCTGGCCCAGCGACGTCCTCGTCTTCTTCTGGATAGTTCCCATCGTCCTGACGCTGTTCCTCGGATCCCGCGATCCAGGCGGACACGGATGGCTGCGCCTGTGGGACTTTGCCCAGGTCTGCACCCTCGCGCTGGCGGTCGAGTTATCGGAAATCTACGTTCCTTCCCGATGGCAGTCTGCCGGGCATGCTATGCAGGTTCGCGCTCTGCACGCCGGGATCTTTTTCTACGGCTTGATTGCGGTCAGTTTCCTCGTTCGCGGACTGCTTACCGCCAGTCGGACCGAACGACGCTACTTCCTGCGGATGGGCGGATTCCTCGTCATCTATGCCTTTGTTCTCAACGGCACGCTCTACTATCAGGCTTCGGGCCATTACCAGCAGGGAGGATGGCCCGACATTACCTGGACTCTCAGCTATTGCCTGCTGATCGTAATCGCCGGCACATGGAGTGATCGCGAGGAGCAAGTCCCGCTCGAATCGCATCCCGGGACGCTGCAACGGCTGGCTCAGTTTTCTCCCGCGCTGATTCCCGCCATCGTTTTTCCCATGGCTTTATCCATCGCCCAGGAGCAATTCTGGTGGGCCGCCGTGCTGGTCATCGTATCGTTCGCCGCCGCTACCGGCCGCATGTTTGTGGTCCAGAACCAGCTCCTGATCAGCTCGGGCGAATTGAAGAAGAACCTAGCCCTGCTGCGCGGCATCACCGAGGGCACCACCGACGCAGTGTTCGTAAAGGATCTCAACGGACGTTATCTGATGATCAACTCCGCGGGCGCGGCCTTGATTGGACGCAGCGTGGAGGAGGTTCTTGGCAAAGATGATTCCGAACTTCTCAGCCCCGACACTGCTCCGAGTGTCATGGAACTCGACCGCAAAGTGTTGGCATCGGGAACCACCCAGACCTACGAAGAGCGCGCCGCCGGAGCCGACGGCATCAGCCGCCTTTATCTCGCCACCAAGGGTCCTTATCGCGACGCGCATGGAGAAATTGCGGGCTTGCTGGGAATCTGCCGCGACATTACCGCCAGAAAACAGGCCGAAGAGGAAATCCGCCAGTCCCAGCAGAAGCTGCGCTTTCATTTCGATCACACTCCCCTGGCGGTGGTGGAGTGGAATCTCGATTGCCGCGTGACCGCCTGGAACCCGTCCGCCGAACGAATCTTTGGCTACACTCGCCAGGAGGCTTTGGGCCAGCATGGCAGTTTGATTGTCCCTGCCGCGTACCGTGAGCAGGTCGATCGCGTGTGGCACGACCTGATCCATCCTGCCGAAGGACGCGATGCGCCCCGCGCAAGGTTCGGCCACAACGACAACATCACCAAAGATGGCCGCCTCATCTCTTGCGAGTGGTACAACACCCCGCTGGTCGATGAATCAGGACGTGTGTTCGGGGTCGCTTCCCTCGTACAGGACGTGACCGAACGCGTCGCTTTGGAAGAACGCCTGCGCCAGTCGCAGAAGATGGAAGCCGTCGGCCGCCTCGCTGGAGGCGTCGCTCACGACTTCAATAACCTGCTCACCGTCATTCTCGGATACTCGCAGCTTCTCGCCGACAACGTCCCTAGCGGGAGCCGCATGGCCGAGAGCACCGCCCAGATCAAATCCGCCGCCGAGCGTGCAGCCGGAATCACCCGGCAGTTGCTCGCATTCAGTCGCAAGACCGTGCTGAGCCCGCGCGTCCTCAACCTCAACGACGTGCTGCAGAATCTCGATTCGTTATTGCGGCGCCTCATTGGAGAGGACATCGAAGTCTTCACCGTGCCTGCCACGGATCTTGGGTCTGTAAAGGCTGATCCCGGGCAGATCGAGCAAGTCATCATGAACCTTGCCTTGAATTCGCGCGACGCCATGCCTCGCGGGGGCAAGATCACGCTCGAGACGGCTAACGCAACGTTGGATCAAACCTACGCCACCGATCATCAGCCGGTGCAGCCGGGACGCTACATCATGCTCGCGGTCAGCGACACCGGATGCGGCATGTCGGCCGAAACCCAGTCCCGTATCTTCGAGCCCTTCTATACCACCAAAGAAGTCGGCAAAGGCACCGGACTTGGCCTTTCCATGGTCTACGGAATCGTCAAGCAGAGCGGCGGATACATTTGGGTTTACAGCGAGCCCAATCGCGGGACCACGTTCAAAATCTATTTACCCCGGGTGGATCAACCAGCGGAAAATGCGGCCGACGAGAAACGCGCCAGTCCCGTGCAGCGCGGGTCCGAGACCATCCTGCTGGTCGAAGATGATCCCCAGCTTCGTCAGCTCAGCTCCTCCGTGCTCGCTCACTGTGGCTATAACATGCTGGTCGCAGCCACGCCCGAAGAAGGACTCGACATCTGCAAGGCGAATCATAACGACATTCGCCTGCTGGTGACCGACATCGTCATGCCCCGCATCAATGGCCGCGAGCTGGCCGAGAAGATTCTCAAAATTTGCCCGAAAGTCCGCGTCCTCTACATCTCCGGATACACCAGCAACGCCATCGTTCACTACGGTGTGCTCGAGGAAGGGCTCTGGTTTCTTCCCAAGCCGTTTTCGCTCTCAGCCCTGGTGGCCAAAGTGCGCGAAGTCCTCGATGCGCCTACTCCCACGCAGTTGGCCCCAGGACACAATTAGTTATTTCGTTTCTTCCGCCCAATAGCTCGTCCTGGCCAGCACCGTGGCGTCACCCGCATCTTTCAGTCTTACGGTAATCTGATGCAGCCCGGGACGCGGATTCTTGGGCGCAAAGCTGAGCAGATACCGGCTGTGCAGGTGGTTGGTGAAGTCATTCATGCGCACTTCGAACTTCTTGCGGGTCGTGAAAAGCTCGTACTCTCCCCCGGTCATCGCCGCGATCGTGCTGGGCACATTCTTTCGCATAGCCTGTGCCGTGCGGTAGGCGAGATCAAGGAAGTCCACTCCTCCGTGCATCTCGTTCTGATTGGTGCCTCGCGCGGTATCGAGAATGTTCGACAGCCCGGGAGAAAATGCCAGCGCGTACATCACCGCATTGCAGCGCCCAATGGCCGCAACCGCGTCAGGGATCTTCACCCGGCTGCCATGGTCGCGCGTCTCGCTGATCAGCAGCAGCACCCGCAGCCGCTCCCGCGGCTCTTTGTCCAGCAATCCGACTGAGTACTGGATGGCATCCAGAATCGTGGCGCCGCCATCCCCCGGTTGCAGGCTGGTCAGGTCGGCATCGATCAACGCTTCGTCGCCGCTGAAGTTTCTGGTCAACTCCACCCGGCTGTCGAACTCGACCACGGCAACTCGCGCCGAGCCCGCCGCAAACAGCGGATAGAGCATCGTCTTCAGTCCTTGCATGCGCGGAAATTCGTAGGCCGCCCGCCGCCCTTTCTGGATGGCGACTACCAGCGAGATGGGTTGTCCTTCAGGCGCTTCGTCGAGCCGAACGGCCTGCTCGACGCCGTTATCTTCGACCACGAAGTTCTTGGCTTCGAGGCCATAGACGATCGCGCCCTGCGAATCTTTGACCAGTGCAGGGATCAGCACCACGTTGGCTTGGGAACGGAGAGTGGTTTCCTGGGAGAGCGCGCCGCCGCTGAGCAGCGCGAAGAAGCGAAGCGAAAAGCCGCCGCAGGCTATCCCGCCTTGCGTTTTTCCTGCAGGATTTCGTCCAGCGCATCTGCTAATAGATGCGCGCGCTTCTGGTAGTCAGTTGCCCCGCCATCCTGCCTTTTCTTGAGCAGGTGATATTCGTCGGCAATGTTCAACGCCGCCAGCACCGCCAGCCGCACCGTGTCGATCGTGTTCGTGGCTTCGGCGACCGCCCGCATCTTGGCGTCCACGTATTCTGCGAGCTTGAGAATGTATTCCGGGTCCGACCCGCGCAGGTTATACGCCTGATCGAAAATTTCCACCCGCACGCTGGCGTTCTGCGGGTCTCGTACTACCTGATCTTTGGTCGCTGTCGCCATCCCTGGTCTCCGTAGTGATTGTAGAGAAGTAGCCTGTTACGTCTTGCAGCTTGCAGCCGTTTCCGGCTTTAGCTTGCCTCGGCCAGAGACTCGATCTGGGCAAGCATCTTCTCAACCCGGCCGCGAATATCCTCCCGCTCTTTCTTCAACTGCACGGTCTCGCGGCGCAATCGGATCAATTCTTCTTCGCGGTCCTCCGTCTGCTGGCGCAACCGCTGGGCATCCCGCTCCGCCGTGGCCTGAGCCTGCCGCGCGGCCTTGTACATCTCTATGGTGCGATAAACTTTGTCTTCCAGCGCCTGAAAATCGTCTGCCGGAACCTGATCTGCTACGTGGTCAACTACATTCGAAGCCATAAGGAACATTCCTGGGAAAGATTGAGAACTTCTTCGCAGTATACTCCACATCTTTGTGGACAAAATCGCTGCTTCGCGGAACGAAGCAGCATCCGAGTCCTGCTGGAAACACCCGATTTACCACAGATGGAACCATCGCAGAAGCAACGCAAGGCTGAGCAGCGCGAGCGGCGGACCGCCCCAGATGTCGAACACAGCTTTCTTCGCCATGCCTTCAATCACACGCTGAGGGGCCTCGCGGGAAAGCACAAGCGGTTCGCGATCGCCCCCTTTGCACAGGACTGTTTGCGGAGACAGCTCGAATCCGCCGCTCACATGCGCGCTCGCTTTCGGCAATTCGGTCTCCGGCACTCCCATGGCTTCCATCTGCTCCCGTCTCTGCAGGTCGGCAGCTTCGGCGCTCAGGTAATGGTTTTCGCCCGCACGGCTCTCCCCGAGTGTGCCCAGCACGAACAGAGGATCGCCGGGCTTGATCACGCACTCGGTCACGGCCGCACTTCCAATATCGGAGAGCCCGTGCCGCCGCAAGAATCGGCGGGTGCACTCGGTCATCGAGATGCCGCTCACGGCTTCGTCATACTCATACGGTAGATCGAGTTGAGCTCCGCGCGGATCGATCATCAGCCGCCCGGTTTCGTCCTCAATGAAAAGAGGCGCGTAGATCGTCTCCACGACGCGGCTCTCCACCTCTTCTTCGGTTTGCGCGTTTTGCCCGTTCGACGCTGCCGCCCGGTAGTAGTAACAATCGGCACCTGCCAGCGGAGAAATCAGAGTGTAGGGACCGGTCGCTTTTCCCATCACCTTGACGCGCCCCATCGCAGCCGCTGCGATCTTGCTCACGGGCGTGTCTTCGATCCACCTTTTTCGTTGCAGCAGTCCAAAGCCTCGAACAAACAGGACCAGGCCAACGACTATTCCCGATGCGCCAAAGAGCAGGAGTAACCAGGGAAAGAGCAGAGCATCTTGCCGGAAAGAAAAAATCCAGGCTACAAACCAGCCGAACAGCCATATTCGCGAGGCCACGGTCCGCGGTGTCATGGAGAATTCTGGAGAAATGAGTTTACCAATCTGCCGGCACAACAACGCATCACCTGAAAGGCTGATGGCGGTAAGAGCGGCTAGGGCGTTGGGTATAATCCTCGCTGCACCAGGAAACTACTCATGAAAAACATTCCGTGGATCGCTGTTGCCTTTTCCCTGCTGCTGGTGGTTGCTCCCCTAAGCGCGGCCAGGAAGGTCAAGAACGATGTCCAGGTCGTCCAAATGAGAAACACTGTGGACAAGAGCGTCGGCCAGATTACCGTGAAAGACGAGGGCCCGGGCGTGGTCTTGGAGCTTCATCTTCACAATCTCATGCCGGGAGAGCATGCCATTCACTTTCACCAGGTTCCCAACTGCGAGGGCTCACAGTTCAAATTAGCCGGCGGGCACTTCAATCCTGACGGAAAGAAGCACGGCTTCGACAATCCCGAGGGACATCATGCCGGCGACATGAAGAACTTCACAGTCGGCGAGAATGGCAAAGCCAGGGGAAATGTCGAGGATCCAGACGTTACGCTGAAGGAGGGTCCGCGCTCGCTTCTGAACGATGGAGGGGTAGCCATCGTGATCCACGCCAAAGCGGACGATTACAAGACCGATCCATCCGGCAATTCCGGGGATCGCGTGGCCTGTGGGGTGATTGACGCTCGCACTCACTGAAGTGACTGCGAAAGCGGACCGGCTATCTCGCTAATCTCGCCAGCCGCCGGCTGGCTTCGTCCAGCGTTTCCGGCTTCTTGCAGAAGGCGAACCGCACCTGCCGCGCCCCGTCCCGCGGATCGCGATAGAAACTCGACCCCGGAACCGCCGCTACCCCGATCTCCTGTACCAGATACTTCGCAAACGAAACATCGTTATTGAATCCGAAGGCGGAAATGTCGGTCATCACGTAGTAGGCGCCGCGCGGCAGGAAGCACTTGAATCCCGCCGCGCCCAGCGCGGGCATCAGATGATCGCGGCGCACGCGGTATCCCTCGGCCAGTTTCTTGTAATACTCCGCCGGCAGGCTTAATGCCGCCGCCCCGGCTTCCTGCAGCGGCGCCGGCGCGCCGACAGTCAGAAAATCGTGCACCTTGCGGATCGCATTCGTAATCTTCTCCGGCGCTACCGCCCAACCGACGCGCCATCCGGTTACGCTGTAGGTCTTCGACATGCCGTTTATGGTGACCGTGCGCTCCCGCATCCCCTCCAGCGATACCATGGAAATGTGCTTGGTCCCGTCGTACAGGATGTGCTCGTAAATCTCATCCGTGATCGCCAGCACATCGAACTCGACGCACAGATCGCGAATCAATTCCAGTTCCGCCCGGGTAAATACCTTGCCCGTCGGGTTATTGGGCGTGTTCAGGATGATGGCCTTGGTGTGCCTGTCGAACGCTCGTCGCAGTTCCTTCTCGTCAAATGTCCACTCGCCGCCCTCCTGCGCCGGCGGGCGTAGCTTCACAAACTTCGGCTTCGCTCCGCTCAGCACCGAGTCCGGCCCGTAATTCTCATAGAACGGTTCGAAGATGACGACCTCATCGCCCGCATTGCACACCGCGAGCAGCGTGGAAATCATCGCCTCGGTGGACCCGCAGCACACCGTCACTTCTTTTTCCGGATCAACCGTGATGCCCTGCCACACGCCCATCTGCCGCGCAATCGCGTTGCGCAGGCTCTTCGCGCCCCAGGTGATGGCGTACTGGTTCACATCCGCCGCCACTGCCTGCTGCGCGGCCTGCTTGATGTCAGCCGGAGCAGGGAAGTCGGGAAACCCCTGCGCCAGATTGACCGCTCCGTAGAGCATTGCCTGCCGGGTCATCTCCCGAATCACCGATTCGGTAAAGTGCCCAACCCTGTCGCTCAGAAAGTGCTTGCCCATTGGGGCAGCAAGACCGCCTGCAGCTACACGAGCGCCCGCGCCGTCCCCGCCGCGTACCCCAGACGTATGCAGGCGATTCGCCGGCTTTTTCTGGCTCCCAGCTTTCTTGGAAATTGATTTTTTGGACCTACCAGAGACGTGATCCGCCATACGACGCAGACTAGCACATCAGAAAGGGCCATATCCTCTGTGTCCCTCTGTGCCCTCTGTGGTTAAGCTCTTAATCCGGCTGCGGCCGCATGCTGAAGTACACCGCCGCGCCGATGATAAAAATCCCGCCCAGAACCGCCATCTGACCCAACCGTTCGTGCAGAATGGCCACTCCCAGAATGGCTCCGACTACTGGCTCCAGGTTGAGGAACACGCCCGCCTTGGACGCCGGCATGTGCGACAGCCCCCAATTCCAAAACAGATACGCAGCCGCCGTCGCCAGTAAGCCTTGAGCGATGGCCGCTCCCCACGCGCGCCCCGAAAAATGAAAGCGCACCGGCTCCGTCAATTCCACCCAGGCCAGCAAAATCATGGTTCCAAGAATCAGGCTGGTTGCCGTTACCGGAAGGGCTCCGTGCGAAGCGATGAGCCGCTTGCTGCACAGAATCATTGCCACCGCCGCGCACATGGAGAGCAGGACCAGGAAATCTCCATGCCAGCTGGCGCGCGGTCCAGAGCCCGATCCGCCGCTCGAAAGCGCAATCAATACCGCGCCCATTGCAGACAACGCCAGCGCGCCGTATTCCAAGCCGTCCAGGCGCTCATGCAAAACGACCGCCGAGGCCGCCGCCAGCAAAACCGGCAGCACTCCTACGATCAGCGATGCGTGCGAGACGGTCGTCAATGCGAGCCCATAAAACTGGATGAGGAACTGCACCGGAACGCCCACGACCGACCCCAGCAACAGGATCCACAGCTCGCGTCCACGAAAGGGTTTCCAATGACGAACCGCCACCGGTATGAGCACCAGCGCGCCGGTCAGCAAGCGGTAGGCGACATTCTCCGCGACGCTCATCTCCACCATCGCGATTTTTCCGAACAGGAATCCGGTTCCCCAAAGGCTGCCGGCCGCTGCCAGAGAAGCTACCGCCAGAGCGTGGCGCGGTCTTGCACTGGCCGCCGGATGAGAATCGCGTGCCTTCATTGTTCTTCGATCTTCGATCAGAGCTCCCCGGCCGGCTTTCTCCACAAGATGTTTCCTGTTTCGTGGCGCGGCAAATAGTGTATCTTGCTCACTTCCCGTACAAAGGGGGAGCGGGGAGGAGTAGGGATTCTTGCGTCTGCGTTTGGTCCCAGGTCGAGCCGGTGCGTTCCTCGTGAAAATGGCGATGGCGGCTGCCGTCATCCTAGGCATGCAGCCCGCAGCCTTCTGCGTGCGCGCTCTACAATCTCCCGCCACTCCGCCAAGCGCCGCGCCTCCGCAACAGGCCTCACCCCAATATCCTTCCCCCTCGGCGCAGGAACCCGAGCCTCTGATCAAGGATCCCGATCTAAAGCCGGCTCCCCGCCCCGAAATCACGCCTCCGACGCTGACCATCCCGCGCCTGGAGCACGCTCCCAGCCTCGATGACTTCCTGACCATGCAGCCGCAGGGCGAAACCGCGCTGCACATGGCCAAGGTCACCGGCTTCACGCAGCGCAATCCGCACGACGGAGAACCTGTCACCGAGCCTACCGCGGCCTACCTTGGCTACGACCAGAAGAATCTCTACGTAGTCTTCGTCTGCTTCGACAATCCCCATCAGGTGCGTGCCCGCATGTCGCGCCGCGAAGACATCTTTGACGACGATCAGGTCGAGTTAATCCTCGATACCTTCCACGACCGCCGCCGCGCCTACGCCTTCCAGAGCACCCCGCTGGGCGTGCAATGGGACGCCATTTGGACCGAAGCTTCCCGCGAAGAGCAGACGCAGGGACATTTCGATACTTCCTTCGACACGGTCTGGGACTCGCGCGGCAAAGTGACCAGCCGCGGCTATGTGGTATGGATGGCGATTCCCTTCAAGAGCCTGCGTTTCCCCACCAGCAAGATTCAGCAGTGGGGAATCATCTTGTACCGCGGTATCACACGTAATACCGAAGACAATTTCTGGCCGCACGTTTCCTACAAAGTGGAAGGTCGCCTCGGCCAGGCTGCCACGCTCAACGGCCTCGAAGGAATCTCTCCCGGCCGTGATATCGAGTTGATCCCTTACGGCCTGATGCGTGGCTTCCGCGCCCTCGACACGCGTGACTTCACCAACCCGTATTTTCAGAAAGCCACCCTGCAGGGCCAGCCGGGGATGGACGCGAAGTTCGTTTTCCACGATCACTTCACGCTCGACTTGACGGCCCATCCCGACTTCAGCCAGGTCGAGTCCGAAGATCCGCAGATCACCGTCAACCAGCGTTACGCCGTCTACTTTCCCGAGAAGCGTCCGTTCTTTCTCGAGAACGAAGATTTCTTCCGCACTCCGATGGATCTATTTTTCACCCGCAATATCGCGGATCCTTCGGCCGGAATTCGCCTGACCGGAAAAGATGGTCCGTATTCGCTCGGCATCATGACGGCGGACGATCGCAGCCCCGGGCTCGCCGTGCCCGACTACAACCAGTTCTCCGGGATCCGTTCCTACTTCACCATCGCGCGCGTCAGCCGCGACATCTTTGGACAGTCCAGCGTCGGCGCACTCTATACCGATTGGGAGTGTCCCACCACCGGAGAGCACAACCGTATCGGCGGCGTGGACACGCGCCTGAAGTTCAATCCCAACTGGACCCTCGACGGCCAGGCCGTCACCAGTTCCAGCGATATCTTTGGGAATTTTTTCAGCCCGACGTATTCCTCAAGCAACTGCGAGGCCAACTACTATCCCTTCAGCTCGGGCAATCGCGGCAACGGCAATCATTACGCCGGACCCGCCGAGCGTCTGCAACTGCACCGCGACGGCCTGCACTTCACCTACGACGGAACCTACAACGACATCAGCCCGGGATTCGTCACCGAGCCGGGATTCATCAATCGCGTCGACATTCGCGAGACCACGCAGGAAGTGGACTACCGCTTTCGCCCCAAGCGGGGCTGGATCGTCGACTGGGGTCCATCGCTCGTCGCGCGCGGCACCTTCGATCACAACGGCTTGCGCCTCGACACCGACTACGTCCCCTACTTCGCGATCCAGGGACGAGGGCAGACCATCATCCTGCTTCGCCCGTACGAGGAACTGCGCGAGCGCCTGCGCCCTCAGGATTTCTGCTTCTATGGCTACTCGGTTTATTGCGCTCCCATCACGCTGGGCAATCAGGATTTCCACGAGCACAACAGCGGCGCGCAATTTCAGACCGGCTACTTCAAGAAGGTGACGATTCTAGCCCAATACTATTGGGGCGACAGTGTGAACTTCGTCGCGCAACCTGCCAGCCCGGCTCCGTATAACCAGCCATTCCTGGCACGCGAGGACACGGCGCAAGCCGGGCTGACCCTCCGGCCCATCAAGCCGCTAAAAATTGAGAACACGTACTTGTTCGAACGCCTGCACGCGACCAACAGCACTTACCAGCTCGTGCAATCGCAGACTCCGGGTGCGGGACGCGGCATCTTTAACGACCATATTCTCCGCAGCAAGTGGAACTGGCAGTTCACACCGCAACTCTCGATGCGCCTGATTCTGCAATACAATGCGCTCCTCGCCGGAACGCCCGGAGTGGGCTCGCCCTATACTTACCTGCCAACTTCGAAAGAATTCAACGCCGACTTCCTGATCACCTACCTGGTGCATCCCGGAACCGCCATCTACGTCGGCTACAACAGCGACCTGCAGAATCTGAATGTCGTCCCCAGAACCGCCATCACACCCGGTTACGTCACCACCACGGCCCGCGGCTACCTCAACGACAGCCGCCAGTTTTTCGTGAAGGTGAGTTACTTGTTTCGGTTTTGAGCGGTGAGCAGTGAGCGGTGAGCAATGAGCGGTGAGCAATGAGCCGTTAGCCGTCTGTCGTGCCGCCGCGTCCGTGGGTGTGGCTTTCCTTCGTGAACCTTCGTGTCCTCTGTGGTTTCAGCTCTTAGCCTGTAACTAAGATTCTGTAGCAATGAGTGGTTGGGATGAGCGCCAGCCGCCGAGCGGCGATAGAATGCAGCCCACGGCGCAAGCGAAGACGAGCAATGAGCAGTGAGCAATGAGCAGTGAGCCGTGAGCAATGCTCGTAAGCAACCATTCATGCAATGAATAGGCAGGGCCGGTTTTGCTCACTGCTCCCTGCTCACTGCTCACAGCTTCCGTTTGCTGAATCCTGCGCAAATCCGGTAGAATCTAATGACTCGAATCGAGGTCCTAAGGTCCCATGAAAGCAGCTATTCATCCTAATTACCACGAAGTCCGTGTGCATTGCGCCTGCGGGAACACGTTCACTACGCGGTCGACCCATAAGGGCGATATCGGCGTAGAAATCTGCTCGAACTGCCATCCGTTCTTCACCGGCAAGCAGAAGCTGATGGACACCGCCGGACGCGTGGAGCGCTTCCGCCGCAAGTACGCCAAGGCCGCCGAGGCCGCGAAGAAGTAAGCCACGGATCTTCACAGATTTCGCGGATCAGAATTCAGCCCTCGCCCCGACGAGGGCTTTTCCTTGTGAAAACGGGCTTCGGGCTTCCGCTTTTCGGCTACCGGAAGCCGAGAGCCGGAAGCCGCACCGGCGAGCAGTAAAATAAAGCAGGCACGACGATATGCGGAAATTTTGGGACAACTCGGCTCTAAGTGATGCGGACGCCCCGGCCCACGAGTCACTCAAGCCGGTCCCGAAAGTTCTCCAGATCGGCTCCGTCACCATCTCCCCGGCGACCGTCCTCGCGCCCATGGCAGGGGTGACCGACACCGTCTTCCGACGCTTCATCCGCAATCTGGGGGGATGCGGCCTGATCATGACCGAGTTCACCTCGGCCGACGGCGTCCTCCGCAAGAAAGATCAGAAGGCCAAGCGCTACCTGCACTTCTACGAAGACGAGCACCCCATCTCGGCGCAGCTTTTCGGCAGCGATCCCAAGGTTATGGCTGAAGCCGCGCGCATGGTCGAAGGGCTGGGCTTCGATCTGGTCGACCTCAACCTCGGATGCCCAGCCAAGAAAGTGGTCAAATGCAATGGCGGTTCCGGCCTGCTGCGCGACCTGCCCGCCATCGGCAAGATTTTCGAAGCGGTGCGCGCCGCAGTCACAATTCCCTTCACAGTGAAATTCCGCGCGGGATGGAACGACGAAGAAATCGTCTGCGTCGAACTGGCCCGCATGGCCGAGAGCTGCGGCTTGGCCGCCGTCGCGCTGCACGCCCGCACCCGAGAGATGGGCTATAGCGGCAACGCCCGCTGGGAATGGATCGCCGCCATCAAAGACGCGGTGAAGATTCCGGTGATCGGCAATGGCGACATCCGCACTCCCGAAGACGCCTGCGCCATGGTCACACAGACTGGATGCGACGCTGTGATGATCGGCCGCATGGCTCCGTCGAACCCGTGGATCTTCCGCCAGATCGAGCAGCACTGCGCGGCGATCCAGGACGAGGGCGTCCGGAGCTCCACGAAGGCTTATGACGAGCCCTCCGAGTTCGACCGCTACCAGATGATCCGCACCTATTTCCAGATGCTGATCGAAGAAGAACTCCCTGACGCCGTCGGCAAGATGAAGCAGTTCGCCTCATGGTTCACCCACGGCGTCCCCGGCGGCGCAGGCCTGCGCAAGGCCATCTACGAATCGAAAGCCGCCACGGAAGTCCTCAGCCGCGTTGAAGATTTCTTTGAAGCACGCCTGACTGACCGCGCGCCCGCCCTGAGCGCGCTGGAAGCCGTTTCCGTCCCCGAAAGCTGAATTCGCTTGGGACATTTCCGACGCGCATTTATGATGTCGAAGCTTTCGTACATCCCCATGAGTCCCCTGCATTCCAAGAAACGTTTCCGCACTCTTGCTTTCACTCTACTGTTCGCGCTCGGCTCTGCTTTGGCGCAGCAGAGCGCTCCGGCCTCGGCTGCGAGAGTTCCGCAAGACCAGGGTCTGAAGGCGATCCTCACCTACATCTCCTCGGCATGGGATACGCTGACGCGCTCGATGACCGACTGCAAAACCGTGGTTGATCCCAAGATCACCGCAACATCGGTGCTGTACTTGCCGGCGGGATTTTCCGAGCCCGCGGCATTGAAGACGCTGAGCGCTGATTGCAAAGTGCGCGTCGAGCACCTGGCGACGCCGATTCACCAGCTCGGGGAGGTCAACACGAGCTATATCGACCCTCCCGGCCTGCTCTACCTTCCGAACAAGTACGTGGTGCCCGGCGGGCGTTTCAACGAGATGTATGGGTGGGACAGTTATTTCATCATCCGCGGTCTATTGCGTGCCGGCCACGTAGACCTGGCGCGCGGCATGGTAGACAACTTCTTTTTCGAGATCGAGAACTACGGCGCCATGCTCAATGCGAATCGCACGTATTATCTGACGCGATCGCAGCCGCCGTTCCTGAGCTCGATGTTTGTGGATGTGTATGACGCGATGCAGAAGCAGGGCGCGCGGAAAGCTTCTCAGGCGGATCGAGCCTGGCTGGAGCGGGCCTACACGGATCTGCAGAAAGACTATGAGATGTGGACTCGCGACCCTCACCTCGCAGGCCAGACGGGGCTGTCGCGTTACTTCGATTTTGGCGAGGGGCCGCCTCCCGAGGCCGTCAAAGATGAGACCGGGTTCTACCGCAAGGTCGGCGAATACTTCTTTCTGCATCCGGCGGAAGCGGACGAGTACGTAGTTGGACTGAAGCCGCCAGCGAAGCAGCCGGTTGCCGGTTCACCGTATTCATTGCAAGTGTGTGATGTCGCGACCAGCATGGCGCAACCCACGTGCGAACCGGCTCGCCAGTTCAAGCTGAGCGCCGACTACTACAAAGGCGATCGCTCGATGCGCGAGTCCGGATTCGACGTGAGCTTCCGGTTTGGGGCCTTCGGATCGGCAACACACCACTATGCCCCCGTGTGCCTGAACAGCCTGCTTTACAAAACGGAAAAAGATCTGGCGCAGATCAGCCTGTGGCTGAGAAATCACGATGATGCCGATAAGTGGAACCAGCGCGCGGAGGAACGCAAGAAGCTCATCACGCAATATCTGTGGAGCCAGGAGAAGGGCCAGTTCTTCGATTTCAATTTCATGACCAACCGGATCTCCGATTACCAGTATGCGTCGACGTTCTATCCGCTGTGGGCGGGGCTGGCGACGCCGGAGCAGGCCAAGGCCGTTGCCGCTAATCTAAAAGCCTTCGAGCAGCCGGGCGGAGTTCCCATGAGCACCTTCAATTCGGGCGCGCAATGGGATCTGCCGTACGGCTGGGGAAACATCGAGATGATCGTGATCGATGGCCTGCGGCGATATGGATATAACGCCGATGCGGACCGCGTTTCTTATGAACTCCTGTCGACGGTCGCGGAAAATTTCCGGCGCGATGGCAACATCCGGGAGAAGTACAACGTCGTGACCCGGTCGTCAGAGGCGCACGTGGAACTTGGCTACGAAATGAATGTGGTCGGATTCGGCTGGACGAACGCGGCATTTCTGGAATTGTTGCACGGCTTGCCAAAACCCATGGCGGAGCGTCTGGAAGCCGAGCAGAATCAGGCGGTTACAGGCGCAAAGTGATTTAGTACTTTTTTGTATGTACATTTTCGTACTTGTTCAGGGGTCGTCAGGGCTGGTAATCGGAAAAGTGATGCAGTATGCCCTCCAGGATGCCCTTTCCTGAGCCGTAGAGGCCCCTGGGAGCGATGATCGCCAGGCCGGTGGAGGAAACCCATCCGGCGGAAGAGATCGTGCCTTATTTCGCCTGCAAATGCGGTTTGACGAATTATCAATGAGTTGCACCAACCTTCAACGACTTCCACCCAGGTTCAACAACTTACAGCTGAGCGCGATTTTATTCTGAGGGAACCTGGCGGGGTTTGACGGTTTCGCCGAGCGCTCCTTAAGATGAATCCCTCCGCTCGTTCCTCGTGGGCAAACCAGGCATGCTGAACCAAACAATTTCGCATTACCGGATCACCGGCCAGTTAGGCAGCGGCGGTATGGGTGTGGTCTATGAAGCGCAGGACCTTACCCTGGGAAGAAACGTGGCGCTGAAGTTCTTGCCGCCACAGTTGGCCACCGATCAGAACGCGCTCGACCGGTTTCTGCTGGAAGCGCGTACGGCCTCGGCGCTGAACCATCCCAACATCTGCACCATTTATGCGGTAGAAACCGCTCCGGGCGAAAACGGACAGCCCCAGTCCTTTATCGCGATGGAACTTCTCGAAGGCCAGAACCTGGCGCAGAAGTTGATCTCCGGACCGCTGCCCACGGATCGTCTGCTCGACATTGCCATTCAATTGGCCGACGCGCTCGACGCTGCGCACGCCAAAGGCATCATCCATCGCGACATCAAGCCCGCGAATATTTTCCTGACGCCGCGCGGCCAGGTGAAGGTTCTCGATTTTGGATTGGCCAAGCTGACACGCCCGGAAACGCAGATGACAACCATCGGAGCGACCCAGGATTTGCCGGCGCACCTGACCAGCCCGGGCGCGACGGTGGGCACGATCGCCTATATGTCTCCCGAGCAGGCGCGTGGCGAAGAATTGGATGCGCGGACGGATTTGTTCTCGCTTGGCACCGTGATCTACCAGATGGCCACCGGCAAGCTGCCCTTCGACGGCGCAACCTCGGCAGTAGTTTTCCATGCCATTCTCGAACGTGACCCGGTGTCTGCGCTGCAACTGAATGCCACGCTGCCGCCCAAGATGCAGGAGATTCTGGAAAAGCTTCTGGAGAAAGATCGCGACCTGCGCTACCAGTCGGCGGCGGATCTGCGCGGAGACCTGAAGCGGCTGAAGCGCGACACGGAATCGGGAAGGAAGCCGGCGCAAACAGCGAGCGCAGCAGCAGTGAACTCCGCCGCCACTCCAGTTTTGGGCGGAGCGGTTGCGCCGGTGCAAACCGCATCCCGTTCCGCGGTGGTGGCTGCCGTTCGCGCGAATAAACTCGGATCGGGCCTTACGCTGGCGATCGTGCTGGTGCTGGTGGCTGCCGCCGCATATGGCATCTACACCTTGGTGACGCGCGCCCGCCCCATGCCCTTTCAGAGCATTTCCGTGAACAAGGTAACCGACAGCGGAAACGCCGCCATGGCTGCAATTTCCCCGGATGGCAAATACCTTCTGAGCTTGATGCGCGACAACGGCCTGGCCAGCCTCTGGCTGCGCAACGTGCCTACCGACAGCAATACCCAGGTGCAGCCTCCAGCGGATGTGTACTACAACGGCCTGACATTTTCCAATGACGGCAATTACTTTTATTTTGTGCGCAGTGACCCGGGGAATCCGGAACTGAAATTTCTATTTCGCGCGCCGCTGCTGGGTGGAACCCCGCAGAGGCTGCTAAGCGACATTGATTCGAATGTTTCGTTTTCTCCCGATGGCGCGAAGTTCGCGTTCATGCGCTACGACAGTCCGGAGGCGGGAAAGTACCAGCTCATCATCCATTCCCTCGATGGCGGCAACGACCGCGTACTGGCCTCAGGTCTGGACAGCCACTCTTTTCACCAGCCGGCATGGTCTCCCGACGGGCAGACCATTGTGTGCGTACAAACGCATGCCGGAAATTTTCTGGAGGCGCTGGTCGCGGTCGACGTCGCTACGGGAAAGCAGACGATCGTGCAAGGCAGCAGTTCGCAGGTCTTTGAGTCGCCGCACTGGCTTCCCGACGGCCGCGGGCTGGTAGGCCTGATCCGCGAGCAGAGTTCGAACTTCGCCATATCGCAGATTGGCTACGTATCGTATCCGGAGGGAAAAGTCTCAAGGGTGACGCACGACACCAACAACTACACCGATCTGAGCGTCACCGCCAACGGACAGGTAATGGGAGCGGTTCTGGGCGAAGGGCGCTGGAATCTTTATGTCGCACCCAGCAACGCGCCCGCCTCGGAGGCCAAGGCCGTCGCTCCCGCGGACGCGTTCACCGGATTTACCTGGATGCCCGACGGCCACTTGGTTGCCGATCAGGCCAACACGTTGCACTGGATCGATCCGGTTACGCGAGCCAAGACCCCGATCCCAACCGAGGAGGGCAAGCCGAGCGGCAATCCCAGCGCGTGCGCCGGACGGTATTTAGTTTTTGAACTGGGCTTTCACGCCGGCACAGGAGACAACAACATCTGGCGGATCGATGC
>Ga0209166_10001676_pt1 | contig 18020 bp, 10 predicted proteins | sample Coa_R1_3_FD_187151 | JGI IMG/M metagenome (GOLD analysis project Ga0209166, IMG submission 187151) | Surface soil microbial communities from Centralia Pennsylvania, which are recovering from an underground coalmine fire - Coalmine... | ecosystem: Environmental > Terrestrial > Soil >... | reverse complement strand
GCGTTGGCTCCGATGGCGGATTTGATTTGACGGCCGATCCACTTCGCCCCGTCGAGCAACGCTTTGCTTTTCCGGCTGGTCTTGAACCGCCGATCGAGTCTGGCATGGCTTCCGCTGCGGCCGCCGCGCAGACGCTTGCCGCCTCGAACTGGGCTGGAAATCTCGCTGCGCCGAGCGCGAGCGCGCCGGCCACGCTTCCGCGGCCCGACCAAATCGCCGACCTCAAGCCGCTAGGGCAAGTGAGTTCGAGTTTCATTGTTGCCGTGAACGGCGAAGGTTTGTGGCTCGTCGATCAGCACGTGGCGCACGAACGCGTGCTCTTCGAGCAGCACCTCGAAGCGCGTCGCGCTGGAAAAGTGGAAGCGCAGCGCATGCTGATGCCTCTGGTGATTGAGCTTTCACCACGGCAAATTGTGATTTACGAAAAGATTGCGGAAGAACTGGGCGCCAACGGCTTCGAAGTCGAGCCGATGGGGCCGCGCAGCGTCGCGATTCAAGCTGTTCCCGCGGGAATCGCGCCAGGAGACGGAGAAAAGCTTTTGACGGAGATCCTTGACGGCATCGAGCGGGAAAACGCGGCCATTTCGATTGACACGCTACAAGCGAAAATCGCGGCTTCGACTGCGTGCCACGCGGCGATCAAGGTGAACATGCCGCTCGACCAAACGAAAATGGAATGGCTGCTCGGCGCGCTGGCAAAAACGGATTGTCCGATGAGCTGCCCCCACGGACGGCCCGTGGTCCTTCGTTATTCGGTAAAGGAAATCGAGAAAGCGTTCCACCGCATTTGATTTTGTAGCGCCGGCTTCCCGCCGGCATCTTGCACGGGCCGGGCTTCAGCCCGGTGACTTGGAGACACAGCGAATGAGTGATGCGCAAAAAACGGCGGTAATTTTTGGCTTGGCCAACAAGCGCAGCATCGCGTGGGCGATCGCGCAGAAGCTCGCAGCGGCAGGTTGGCGGTTGGCCATCTGTTATCAGAATGAGCGCCTGGAGCTCGAAGCGAAAGATTTGATTGGAGAATTGCCGAACGCAACTGGATTCATGTGCGACGTCACGCAAGATGACCAGATCGCGCGGCTGTTTGAGGAGCTCAAAGAAAAATATGGAGTGCTGCACGGGCTAGTGCACAGCGTAGGGTTTGCGCCACCCGACGAATTGAAAAACCCATTCTTGAATACTTCCCGGGAAGGCTTCCGGATCGCGCACGACATCAGCGTGTACTCGCTGATCGCCGTGGCGCGCGGCGCGGCGCCGCTGATGGCTTCCGGAGGAGGGATCGTCACGCTGACGTACTACGGCTCCGAGAAAGTCGTGCCGAATTACAACGTGATGGGCGTGGCCAAGGCGGCCCTCGAAGCGACGGTGCGGTATTTAGCGTACGATCTTGGCCCGAAGGCCATCCGCGTCAACGCGATTTCCGCGGGCCCCATCAAGACGCTTGCGGCGCGAGGCATCGCAAATTTTGGAGACATGCTGAAGACGCAGATAGAGCGCGCGCCACTGAAGCGCAACGTGGATGCCGGCGAAGTGGGTGCGACCGCGGCGTTTTTGCTTTCCGATGCGGGATCAGGAATTACCGGCGAAGTTATCTTCGTGGATTGCGGCTATAACATCATGGGCTTTTGAAGCGCGAATTTGTTCTTGTAGGGGCACGATATATCGTGTAGGGGCACGATACATCGTGTATGGGCACGATATATCGTGCCCCTACAGCGGCCTAATGGTTTGAACCATTTTGCATGCCTAAACTCACCATTGCCATTGACGGACCGGCGGGCTCGGGGAAGAGCAGCCTGGCGAAACGCGTCTCGCAAATTCTCGGCTATTTGTACCTCGACAGCGGCGCGATGTATCGCGCGCTCGCGCTCAAAGCATTGAGAGAGAAAATCACGCTGGACAATTTTCCCGCTCTCGAACAGCTTGCGCGCCGCACGCACGTCGAACTGAAACCCCCGACGCCGGAGCAGGAAGCCGCGGGATCGAAGAATCGCGTTTTTCTCGACGCAGAAGAAGTGACGCAGGATATTCGGACCGCTGAAGTGGCGCAGGCCGCATCGCGGCTGGCCACCATCGCCGGAGTGCGCGAAATTCTTGTTGCCGAGCAGCAGCGCGCCGGCGCGGGCGGAGGCGTGGTGATGGAAGGGCGCGACATCGGCACAGTAGTTTTCCCCCGCGCGGAGTTGAAGATTTTTCTGGAAGCTTCGCCGGAAGTGCGCGCGGAGCGGCGCTGGAAAGAGCACCAGGAAAAAGGCGACAAGTTCACGCTTCCGGAAGTGTTAGAAGAAGTTCGCGAGCGCGACCGCCGCGACCGCGAACGAAAAGTTTCGCCGCTGGTACGCGCCACCGATGCCGTGCTGGTGGACAACACCGCGATGGACGTCGAGGAGACCGCGCGGCTCGTCGTGATGCTGGCGCGCGAGCGCGAGAAGGAATTGTCGAGAACCGCGGGAAGGGAAGGTTGATTCAAGCAGCGCGTATGCGTATAGCAGCGGGCAAATGAAGACGTGGCGCGAAGCTGGAGAGAGCCGGCGCAGCGGGGAGACCTGCTGCGCCGAAACTTTTGAACAGGACGTGCCGAGGGAATGCCCGAGCTTGTTTTCTCAGGCCGGCGCGGACATCGAACCCAAAAATTCCGAGTTGGACTTCGATTTTGTGAGGCGGCTAAGCAAAAGCTCCATGGCTTCGACGGTCGAGAGAGGGCTCAAAACTTTGCGGAGGACCCAAACGCGGCTGAGCTCGTCCGGCGGAAGGAGCAATTCGTCCTTACGCGTGCCGGAGCGCTGAATGTCGATGGCCGGGAAGACGCGCTTATCGGCGAGGCGGCGGTCGAGATAAATTTCCATGTTGCCGGTGCCTTTGAACTCCTCGAAGATGACGTCGTCCATGCGGCTGCCGGTGTCGATCAGGGCGGTGGCGATAATGGTGAGCGAGCCGCCTTCTTCGACGTTGCGCGCAGCGGCAAAAAAGCGGCGGGGGCGCTGCAAAGCGTTGGCGTCAATACCGCCGGAGAGGACTTTGCCGGAAGGCGGCGTGACCGCGTTATAGGCGCGGGCGAGGCGCGTGACGGAATCGAGAAGGACGACGACATCGCGTTTGTGCTCGACGAGGCGCTTGGCCTTTTCGAGGACCATTTCCGCAACCTGGATGTGGCGCTGCGGCGGCTCGTCGAACGTCGAGCTAATGACTTCGCCCTTGACGGTGCGCTGCATGTCGGTGACTTCTTCGGGGCGCTCGTCGATCAGAAGAACGATGAGCGCGACTTCGGGATGGTTGGTGGTGATGGAATTGGCCATGGACTGCAGGATCATGGTTTTGCCGGTGCGCGGCGGAGCGTTAACGAGACCGCGCTGGCCTTTGCCGACGGGGCAGAGGAGGTCGAGCACACGGCCGGTCATGTTCTCTTTGGTGGTTTCCATTTTGAGGCGGCCCTGCGGATAGAGCGGCGTCAGGTTATCGAAGAAGATTTTGTTGCGGGCGACCTCGGGATCCTCGAAGTTGACGGCTTCGACTTTGATGAGGGCGAAGTAACGCTCGCCGTCTTTTGGAGGGCGCACCTGACCGGAGACAGTGTCTCCGGTGCGGAGGTCAAACTTGCGGATTTGCGACGGCGAAACGTAAATATCGTCCGGGCCGGGGAGGTAGTTGTATTCCGGCGCGCGGAGAAATCCGAAACCGTCGGGGAGACATTCGAGGACGCCTTCGGAGAAGATCAAGCCGCTTTTCTCCGTTTGGGCGCGGAGAATCTGGAAGATCAGCTCCTGCTTGCGCATGCCGCTGGCGCCGGGAATATTCAATTCCTTGGCGATCTTGGCGAGGTCGGTGATGTTTTTTTCTTTTAGCTCGGCGAGGCTAATGCTCATCTGGTTGGTTCCTTCAATGCTTGTTTCTTTCATATATCCTTACTTTGATGGTGTAAATTGACCTTCTTTTTTGCGTGGCCGCAGAGCGGTCAACAAAATCCCGGATTGTTCGTGAGGTGGCGCACCGCACTGGCGGACAAACGAAACCATGCCAGGCTGGGCAAACCAGACTTTCTGCAACCGGCGGCAGCGCCGGATCACGGCATGCCTGGAAAATTCCGCAGGACGGGCCGGTCCAAAACCACGCTGCTTAGTTGGTCAAACTCTTGTCTTTCTCGGCGCTGGCGACGAAAGGTTCCGCAACAGGCGCGACCTCAGGATGTTCGAGCGGCACAATCACGCGTTCGAGCGCAACCTGAAGCACTTCATCCATAGTTTCTACAAAATGAACCGTGAGACAGGAGAGGATCTCCTGCGGGATATCCGCCAGGTCCTTCTCATTGTCCTTCGGAAGCAGCACGGTGTGCAAGCCCATTCGGTGGGCGGCCAGGAGCTTTTCCTTGACGCCGCCAATGGGGAGAACTTTGCCGCGCAAGGTGATTTCGCCGGTCATGGTGACGTCGCGGCGCACGGGAATTTTGGTCAGCGCGCTGACGATCGAGGTACAGATGGTGATCCCGGCGGAAGGGCCGTCCTTGGGAATGGCGCCTTCGGGCACGTGCACGTGGATATCGATGGTGCGGTAGAAGTCCCTGGCCAGGCCGAGTTGCCCGGAACGTGAGCGCACGTAGCTCATGGCAGCTTGAGCGGATTCCTGCATCACGTCGCCGAGTTTGCCGGTGAGCGTGAGGCGTCCTTTGCCTTCCATCAGGGTTGCTTCGGTCGCCAGCACGGAGCCGCCGACTTCCGTCCAGGCGAGGCCGGTGGTCAAGCCGATTTCATTGTGCTTTTCGAGCCAGTATTCGCGGTATTTGAGGATGCCGAGGAAGTCGTTCACGTTGGCCGGAGAAATTTCGACGCCGACGGAGTTGCCTTCGGTCACGACTTTGCGCGCCATCTTGCGCGCGATGTTCTGAATTTCGCGTTCGAGGTTGCGAACTCCGGCTTCATGCGTATAGTGCCGGATGATGTGCAGGAGGCCCTCGTCGGTGAACTTGAGGTTTTGTTCGTTCAGGCCGGTGGCTTCGCGAGCGCGTTTGACCAGGAAGCGCTTGGCGATTTCCAGCTTTTCCTGCTCGGTGTAGCCCGGCAGCCGCAGGATTTCCATGCGGTCCTGCAACGGCTGGGGAATGGTGTGCAGCACATTGGCGGTGCAGACGAACATCACTTTCGAGAGGTCGTATTCGACGTCCAGATAATGATCCGTAAAAGAATGGTTCAGTTCCGGGTCGAGCACTTCCATAAGTGCGGCAGACGGGTCGCCGCGAAAATCGGTGGACATTTTGTCGACTTCGTCGAGCACGAAAATCGGGTTCACCGTGCCGGCCTTCTTCATCATTTGAATGATTTGGCCGGGAAGGGCGCCGATGTATGTGCGGCGATGGCCGCGAATTTCGGCTTCATCGCGGACGCCGCCGAGCGAAACGCGGACAAATTTGCGTCCGGTGGCATGGCCGATGGACATGGCAAGGGAGGTTTTGCCGACGCCCGGAGGGCCAACGAAGCAAAGGATGGAGCCCTTGGGGTTCTTCACAAGCTGGCGGACGGCTAGAAATTCCAGGATGCGCTCTTTGATTTTTTCGAGGCCGTAATGCTCTTCGTTGAGGATTTTTTCCGCAGCGAGGATGTCGCGAATTTCCTTCGATCTCTTTTTCCACGGCACGGCGAGAAGCCAATCAAGGTAATTCCGGCTGACGGTCGATTCCGCCGACATGGGCGGCATTAGTTCCAGGCGCTTGAGCTCCTGGACGGCTTTTTCGTGGACTTCCTTGCTCATTCCAGCAGTGTCGATTTTTTTCTTGAGCTCGTCGATTTCGCTTTTTTCGCCGCGGCCGAGTTCCTTCTGGATAGCTTTGAGCTTCTCGTTCAGGTAGTACTCTTTTTGGGCGCGCTCCATCTGGCGTTTCACGCGGGTGTTGATGTTGCGGTCGACGTTGAGCTTTTCGAGCTCGATTTCAAGGATGTCGGTGATGCGGTTAAGGCGTTCGATGGGATCGACGGTCTCGAGAAGGTCTTGCTTTTCGTCAACAGGAAGTTGAAGGTTGGCGGCAATCGTGTCCGAGAGGCGCGCGGGGTCATCGCCGCGGGCGGCGGCGATCATGGTGTCATAATTCAGGCTCTGGGAGAGCTTGATGAACTGTTCGTAGAGGCTGGTGACCTTCTGTACGGTTTGATCAACCTGTGGGGAAGGCTCGATGCGGGCGTTGAGCAAGCGGACGGTCGCGCGGAAGAAACCCTCTTCCGAAGCGATGGAGAGGGCACGAGCGCGCTCGACGCCCTCTACTAAAACTTTGATATTGCCATCGGGAAGCTTGACGCTTTGCACGATGTTTGCGAGCGTGCCGACCGCGTAGATTTCCTCGGGCTTCGGGTCGTCAACCGAAGCGTCGTGCTGCGTGGACAGGAAAATTTTCTTGTCCCCGGCCAGCGCTTCTTCGAGAGCGCGCACGCTGGCTTCACGGCCAACGATGAAGGGAGTCATCTGCTGCGGAAAGATGACCATGTCGCGCACCGGCATCATGGGTACGCGCTTCAATTCCTGTTTTTCGCGAGTGAACATTGGGGCCCCTGAACTACGTTCGAAAAACCGAAACGGCCTAACCGGCCTTTTCGAGCAAACTCCAATTAATTTCCCGTCCGCGGACCATATCCGCGGTGACGACAAAGTCGCGCACCTTGCGCTGCATGGGGAGGTGATACATGAGCTCGAGCATGAGATCTTCCAGAATCATGCGCAGGCCGCGCGCGCCGACTTTACGCTGCATGGCGAGTTCCGCGACGGTTTCGAGAGCGTCGTCCGTGAAGCGTAAACGGACGTTTTCAAATTCGAACAGGCGCTGGTATTGCTTGAGCAGCGCGTTCTTCGGTTCGGTCAAGATGCGCACGAGAACATTCTTGTCCAAGTCATTCATTACGCCGGCAACGGGCAAACGGCCGACAAACTCCGGGATCAGACCGTAGCGGATCAGATCGCCGGGCTGCACTTGCTCGAGCAGTTCGGTGTTGCGCCGTGACGGCGTGGATGGCGCGGCGTCAGTATGAAAACCGAGCGAATGACGACCGGCGCGCTTCTCGATAATTTTTTCCAGGCCAACGAAAGCGCCTCCGCATACGAACAAGATGTTCGTGGTGTCCACAGGAGTGAATTCCTGGTGGGGGTGTTTGCGGCCGCCCTGAGGCGGCACGTTGGCGATGGTGCCCTCGAGAATCTTCAGCAGCGCCTGCTGGACGCCTTCGCCAGAAACGTCGCGTGTGATCGAGGGGTTCTCATCCTTCTTGGCAATCTTGTCGATTTCATCGATGTAGATGATGCCCTGCTGGGCCTTCTGAACATCTCCATCGGCGGCTTGCAGCAGCTTGAGGATAATGTTTTCGACGTCTTCGCCGACATAGCCAGCTTCGGTCAGCGTGGTGGCGTCCACGATGGCGAAGGGCACGTCCAGCATGCGGGAGAGCGTCTGCGCGAGGAGCGTCTTTCCCGTGCCCGTGGGCCCGATCAAGAGAATGTTGGACTTGCTCAGCTCGACGTCGCCCGGCTGCTTGTTCAAGAAGATGCGCTTGTAATGATTGTAGACCGCGACGGCAAGCTTCTTCTTCGTGCGGTCCTGTCCGATGACGTAGCCATCGAGAAATTGCTTGATCTCCGGCGGACGCGGGAGCTTTCGCGCGGGCGCGGCGGCCTGTTCGCGCTTCTCATCTTCGAGAATGGTCTGGCAAACGCCGACGCATTCATTGCAGATGTAAGCGCGCGGATAGTCCGAAGGAGAGCTGATCAGCTTTTCGACCTGTTCCTGAGTTTTATGGCAAAAGGAACAGCGCAGCGGCTCGTCTGGGTTGAATTTTTTCACTGGTGTGAAGGCCTCGTCTCCGCTGGGCTTCGACGGAGTCCCTATTCCTTATTCTAGGCCGATTTTTCCCCGGAGCAAAAGAGAAACTCGAATCGCTACTAACTTTTAAGAACAAGCCGCGAAAGCCCGCCGCCCCTTGCGGCGTCGCCCACTAGCGGTGCTTGTAAATAATCTCGTCGATCATGCCATATTCCTTGGCCTGTTCGGGATTCATAATGAAGTCCCGCTCGACGTCTTTCTCGATGCGCTCAACCGATTGGCCACTGTGCTGCGAGAGCAATTGATTGATGACCGTGCGCATGCGCAGAATTTCTTTTGCATGGAGGTCGATGTCGGTGGCCTGGCCTCCGAGACCGGACATCCACGGCTGGTGAATCAAGATGCGCGCGTGCGGCAGCGCGAAACGTTTTTTCGGAGCGCCGCCGGCAAGAAGAACTGCCGCAATCGAGGCCGCTTGTCCCACGCAAGTGGTTACGACATCGGGCTTGACGAATTGCATGGTGTCGTAGATTGCGAAACCGGCCGTGATCGAGCCGCCGGGAGAGTTGATGTAGAGCTGGATGTCTTTTTCCGGATCTTCGGCCTGCAAGAAAAGCATCTGGGCGGTGGCCAGGTTGGCGACATGGTCGTCAATCGGCGTGCCGATAAAAATGATGTGTTCCTTGAGCAGCCGGGAATAGATATCGTACGCGCGTTCGCCGCGGCTGGTCTGTTCGACCACCATCGGAACGAGCGTTGTGCCGCGATATTCAGGTTCTTCGAAATTTTTCATTGAGATGGTTGAACGACCGGAATGTTTCACTTTGCATCTGCCGCGGCGCTTGCTGCCGCAACAGTTTTGATCTGAGCATTCTGCGCCAGCCAGTCGAGAGTTTTATCGCTGCGCAGCTTAGCTTTCATCGTATCGAGCGCACCTTGCTTTGTCAAACGAGCCCGCGCGACTTCCGCGGATTCGCCACTATGGCCGGCCAAGTGCTCCAACTCGTGCTGGACCTCTTCTTCGGTCACGTCGATATTTTCCGCGGTGGCGATGCGGTCGATGATGAGTTCGGCCTTTACATCACCCGTGGCGCGTTCTTGCTGGCGCTTTCGCAGGGAAACCCAGTCCACATTCACGGCGCGGGGATCCACGCCCTGGGCGGCAAGGGAACGCACCACGCGCTCCAGACGCACATCCATTTGATGCTCGACGAGCGATTCCGGCACAGGGAACTCGTGCAGCTTTATAAGTTCGGCAAGGACTTTTTCCCTTTGCAGCTCTTTTAGCCGGTGATCGCGCTGGTGCTCGAGGCCTTCGGAGACCTTCTTTTTCAGTTCCTCCAAAGTTGCGGCGTCGCTCACATCCTTCGCAAACTCGTCATTCAGATCCGGGAGCTTTTTGTTTTTGATGCCGAGCACCTCGACGGCATAGTTGTAGGTTTTCCCGGCAAGCTTTGCATCGGGATAATCGGCTGGATAAGCAACCTCGAAATTCTTGTGGTCGCCGATATTAGCGCCGCGCAGGTTCTCGTTGAAAGGCTCCATGGTTTCTTCGGCGCCGACGTGGCAGAGAACGCTATCCGCTTGCAGCGGTTCGCCTCCGCCGGCTGGAGTCCCCATGAGCTTCAATTGCACATGATCGCCGTTTCCGACGGCCCGGCCTTCGACGGGAGCAAACGCCGCGGCGCGTTCGCGCATCTCCTCGAGAGCTTTGGCCACGTCTGCTTCCGTGAGGTCCATCGCGGGTATTTCGATCTGGAGACCCTTGTAATTGCCAAGCTCGAATTCTGGGAGGACCTCAAAGACGGCGCGGAACTTGAGCGGCTGGCCTTCGGCAAAATCGAGCTTCTCGACCTGCGGCTGCGAAACCGGCGTGAGCTTTTGTTCGGAGACGGCCTTTTCGACGCGCTCCGGGACGAGCGATTGCAGCACTTCACCCTTTATGTCTTCGGCAAAGCGCCGGCGGATGAGCGATACGGGCGCCTTGCCGGGCCGAAATCCCGGCACGCGGGCGATACGCGCAAATTCCTTGGCCACGCTCTCGATCTTTTTCGTTACTTCTTCCGCGGGGATCTCGAGGTCCAGCTCGCGGCGGCAGGTTGCATCAGCCATGGAACGATTTTCTCCTCGATAAACGATTTGGCAACGATCGGGTCTTCGTGAAACTGCTCGCTGAGCCCGACGGCATGCGGCCCAGTGCTTCGCGGAAAGCCCAGGCTTGCTGGTCGCTTTGCGGCCGCACAGGAACTTAGATGAGGCCAAACAGGTAAGAACTTAGCCTGCAACGCAAAGTAAGAGTATAGGCGAGGCTGCGAAGAGCGTCAATTGATGCGGCTGCAGGACAAATCCGACTCTCTCTCAACAGTCATTGCATTCATCGCACGGGGGAGGCAGGCTAGCTGTGTTCATGGCAACGAGAGATGCGGAGGCAAGAACCGAATCTAAAATGCTCCGAGCACCCCGCGGTCAGTCACGCGCAGCGGTCATGCGCAGAGTCTTGGTGAGATTCGCGTGGAGCAGGCGGTGGAAAAGGTGCTCGCCGGCTTCGCGGCGGACGGACAGGCGCCCGGCGACATAGGCACGCGAACCGAGGCCGCGCTGCACGGAATCGCAGATGGCCATGTCCTCCTCTTGCACTTTTTCGCTTACGGCAATGCTTTCTTTGTGGCGGGCTTCGGCGGCGGCGCTTGTGTCGGCAAAGTAGTAGTCGAAGACCACAGCGCAGCGGTCCACGCCAAGGGGCAGCACCAGATTTGTGTCCATCACGCCTTCGTAGGCGTTGATCATGAAGTTGGGATAGAGCCACAGGTAAAAGGCGCGGCCCTGCCGGGTGGCGGCGACGCCCGCTTCGGACGACGGGTCCGATGAGAGCGGGCTCGATTGGAGGCAGGCGCGCTCAAAATTCTCGATCGTGTATTTGGTGTATTCGATCACGCTGCTCAAACCTTTGTGCGCGTGGGGGACGTGATAGCCGCCATCGAGATAGTTATCGACGTAGACCTTCCAATTGCACTCGAGCGTGTAGACGCGCCGGTCGAAGAAGTGCAGCTTTTTTGCCAGTTCCAGCGGCGCCACAAGCTCCGGCACTACACCCAAAAATTCGAGGAGTGGCGCGGCGCGTCCATCGAGGTTCACAAAAACAAAATTTTCCCAGACATCAACGCGGACGGGCACCAAACCATTTTTAGCGCGGTCAAAGTTGCACACGCCGTCAAACTCGACCATGCCCTTCAGGGCTCCGTCGATGCCATAGGTCCAGCCGTGGTAGGGGCAGCGAAACTGTTTCGCGCAACCCTGGGCCTCGGTTACCACGGCGGCGGCATGATGGCGACACACATTGTAAAAGGCCCGCAGCCGGCCATCTTCGCCGCGGGCGACGACGAGAGGTTCACCTGCTAATTCCGCCGTGAAAAACTGGCCATTGTCGCGCACCTGGTCCGCGCGGCCCACGACCTGCCACGTCGCGCTGAAGACGCTTGCGCGCTCCAATTCCGCGATGCGGGGATCGAAATACCAGGGCGCAGGAATTGTCCAAGCTTCTTCCAGCGGGTCGTGCGGATTATAAAGGTTCACTACGTCGCGGACGTTTCGCTCCATAGCAGATTCCCTTCAGTAGATCAATTTCAGCGAAAACTGAATTTGCCGGGACGATCCGGCCGTGTGGCTGATGAGACCGAACCCGCTCCCGCGCACCGTATTCGAAGGCAAACCGAAATTCACGATGTTAAATACGTTGAAAAATTCCGCGCGAAACTGGAGCACGGCGAGTTCACGGCTGCCTCTTTTTCCAAACGGAGTGTCCTTGATCAAGGCCATGTCGAAATTGTGAAAGCCGGGTCCGCGGAACGTGTTGCGGCCCAGCGTGCCGAAACGCCCTTGGTTGGGGCCCGTTCCGCCAGGGAGGTTGATGGGAACAAAGAAATACGAGCCATTGTCCGCGCCGCGCCCAAAATAATCTTCCCGGACGGTCCGGCTCGTCGAAAAGACCGGCATCGAGACCATGTCCGGGCGATCCGTCCCGCCGGCGCCTACGCCTGTTTGCTGGATTCCAGAATAAACGGAAAATGGCGGCCCGGTTGTCAGTGTCGTGATATTCAAAAACTGCCAGCCTTTGGTAAGCCGGCTTCCGAGCGGCTGGAGAAAACTCAGACGATCAAATGGCAGCGATTGAAACAAGCTGAGGGTGAAGACATGCGTGACATCGAAGGTGGAAGGCCCTTTGTCGGCGGCAGGATGCATCGGATTTTGCGGCAAGGTTTGGAGCGTGACGCCCGGCATTCCCGCAATTCCACCGGGCACGGCGCTGGTATCGTCGAGAGATTTGGAAAATGTATAGCTAGCCTGGAAGCTCAAGCCAATCCGTGAATAGTTATCCGTAACACTGGTCTGCAGCGAATGATAGGTGGAATGAGCGGCGGTATTCATCACCATCACGGGCCCGAACCCGCCAATCGCGTGGCCCGACGAGTTGAACTGCGTGAAGGGCGCAAAGGCTGGGTCAGCACCGCCATAGCCGTTCGGCGAATCCACGCTGGCGAGATGGACGCCTACTGTGCCCACGTAAGCGGCGCTGAATTTCACGCTTCCGAAATCGTGGTCCACTCCCGCGGTGAACGTGCCGATATATCCGTTGCGAAAATGCCTGCTGATGACCGGAACAGAAAACAGTTGCACCTCGTGGCCGGGCGTAATTGCGGCGAGGTCGTTCTGAAATCTCTGGAGATCGATTTGCGTGTTTGCGGGGACGTTGTCGCTTCCCGATGCGAAAAGTGGCTGTCCCTGCATGTTGAACACTGTAGGGAGTGTTTCGGGAACGACGGCATTTTGAAAGGGCACCGGCACATCGGGCAACGCGGTAACGAGCGGCTGGAAAACGAGCGGAAAGCTGCCGGTGACATAATTTTCGAGCCACAGATTCGGGAGAATCGTCGTGACCGCTCCGCCGGCATGAAGAGTGGTGTGCTTGGCCGCAGCATAATCCAGCGAAAGGCGCGGTCCCCAGCCGTTTTGATCCAGCGGATAGATGGGCTGGGGGTTGTACAAGAAGATTGCTTTGGCGCCGGGGGCGTAGAACGAAGTCAGGTTGCCGGCTGCATCCACTGGATCAGCGATGGAGGTACGGTGCTTGGCTTCTTTGATGCGGCTATTCAGGTCATAGCGTAAGCCGTAGCTCACGCTCATCCGCGAATTCACCTTCCAGGTGTCCTGAAAATAGAAGTTGTAGGCCTCACGCCTGACGGCGGCTTCGTCAAACTTGTCTCCGACGGGCGTCACACTCGCGGCAGCAGTGATCCCATAGGAAAAAGGCGTGGCCGTCAACAAACCTGTAAGCGAATCGGGCAAGGGATCGCCGGGCTGGATATCATGCTGTCCGCTCGCGGAAGGGATGAACACCGGCGAATAAGCAGGGCCTCCTCCGAACGTATAGATGCCGCTCGGATTGGTGCCGAAAATCGTGGCATCACGGTTGAAGCGCAGCTCGACTCCCCACTTGAAACTATGGGAACCATGGGTGTAAGTCATGTCGTGCTTGAGCTGATAAACGTTTCCGTAGGAGCCAAAGATCGAGCCGTCGGCTGAGTTGAAGTTCTCAAACAGGCCGTCCGCGAAGGCAATGGCTGGCTGGGTATGATTTGCGGAGGGGAAAAAGGGAGTGCTCCGAATGTAGCCGAGCGACGTTACAAACGCGAAGTGCGGAGATATAGAGCGCGTATACCTTACGGCAGCACTTCGCTGATGGTCAAAAAAGTTGACGCCGAAGCTGGGATCAATCGCCGTCTGATCGGGATTGGTCGTCGGGCCCCTCACCTGGTTCAAGCTGAACCGTGCGAATAGAGCCGCTTTATGGGAAAGGCGATGATCGATCCGCAGCGAAAACTGGTCAGTGTCTGTCGCGACCTTGGAAGAGGTTGCAAACGTGCGGGCCCCGTAGGGCCCCTGGGGCTCATTGGGCAGCGGATAGCCCGCCAATATCCCGACGATTGCCGGATTAACCGGGATGGTCAGCGTATCGCCCGGAAAAGTCGTGGTATCAATCCCTTGTCGTTCGGTCGCTGTTGGCACAGGAAATACTTGCGTCGTTCCAAGCACTTGCCGAAAGCCTTGATACTCCGCGAAATAGTAGGTTCTGCTGCGCCCATCATAAACGCCCGGAAGCACCACTGGTCCGCCGTTGGTGACGCCAAACTCGTTGCGAGCGAAGGGCGGAATTCGCCTGGTATCTACTGCACTTTGATGATCGAAGAAATTTCTCGCGTCAAACGCCGCATTGCGGACAAATTCGAAAGCGCTGCCATGCACGTCATTCGTGCCGGATTTCGTGATCACATTATTAAAACCTGCCGCTCCGTGGCCGGTTTCCGCAGGCATCACTCCGGAACTCGATTGCACTTCCTGAATGGCGTCCACATTAAAATTCGAGAAGGTGGCTCCGCCGAGCTCTGGATCTGTCGTATCGGCGCCATCCATGGCAAAGACAGACGCGGACCCGCGCTGGCCATTCACGGCAAATTGTTGCGTGAAATTCGCGGCGCCGTTGGTGTCGGTCATGGTCCCCGCCGCGAGAAGCAATAGCTTGCTGAAGTCGCGCTCGTTTAGCGGAAGGCTGGAGACTTCTCCGCCGGACAGATGCTCTCCGCCACTTGCCGCAGCAGCCGTTTCCTCGCGATCCGCCAAAACAACGAGCGTCCCCTCTTGCCGGGAGAGTGTAAGAAGTGTCGTAATATTCTTTCCGGCTTCTACAGCGAAGGGACTTGCTGAGAGGTAGGTCTTTCCCGCTAGAGTCACAGATAATTGGTAGCTGCCTGCTGCCAGGTCCGCAAACAAAAACTCGCCACTGGTTGAGCTCCTGGCGGTATAGCTTCGATCATTCGATTTTGCATAAAGATTTATGATCGCGTCTGCGATGGGGTTTCCGTTCTTGTCCCGCAATACTCCGGCCCAGGAGGGCGCCGGAGAAGAGTTGCCGGCGGGAATCAGCAGCAGAAAAACAACGAGCCCAATCACCGAGTTCCTCAGGAAGGGCATACGAAGAAAAAGTAAATTAGCGCGCATATTGCCGCTATTGAGACAATCTCGTTTCCGAAACTTCCCGGCGGTCTCCTTGGAATCCAGGAGAAGGACCATCGAAGTGCCCGGACGCCGGAGGTTCGCATGCTTCCTCCAAAAGAACGTGGAAGTTATGCAGAGCCGGTACATCGCGCACACTTCGTTGCATGCTTGCTCCTCGGAAAGGCGCTTCCTGGCGAGAAAAAGGGCGGTTCTTGCCAGAGCCTTTCATATCGCGAAATCAGGAGGATTTAAAGAGACAATTGTCCTCGGGGAAGTGAGTTTTGCCCGCGCGGGCGCAGAAATGTCGTGACGCGGTACATTCGTACAAGAGTGATTGGGAACAGTCTGCCGCCTCATCTCTGGGAAGACGCTCTTTCATCCGCGTCCCTGCGCTCGGCGAGCAGCGCGCTTGCGAGCAAGGTCAGACAGCCCCAAACTCCAAGCTCCCACCAGAATTGTTTTCGTTCGACCAGTTCGAAATTGAGCGCATCTCCCATGGCTTCGCTAGCGGCCTCTGCTCTTTCGGCAGCTCGGTCACTGTTGCGTTGAAGTTTTGCCACCGCGTATTGATCCTGCGGCGCGGCATTCAAATCCCGTTGCGTGCTGCTTGCCACGCTGGCGCTAGCCTCCTTCTGCGCATTCATAGCCCGTTGGACTTTCACCTCAGACATGGCGCCGGCCGCAGACCATTGAAGCGCTGTGCCGACGGTCACGGCAGTGAGACCAATCCAGCAAGCGAGGACCGTATAGGCCAGAAATCTATGCAGGTTCATGCTTCTTACCTCTATCCCGGAGCCAACCACCGGGGATGGAATCGTAGTCGCCGAGCCTCCGGCCGAAAACGGGCAATCTGGAGAAAATGCCAATAAATAAATGAGTTGGTGCGGAAGGAGGGATTTGAACCCCCACGGCCTTTCGGCCACAAGATCCTAAGTCTTGCGCGTCTGCCAGTTCCGCCACTCCCGCGGTGGTCCTTCCCAATATACCGGGAACGAGCCCCTGGACGCCACATCCACGTTTGGACTGGAATGTGACGCGTCTCGGGAGCATAATGACATCGTACTTAGATTCCTATTTGGCCACCCCCGCGGCCGAAAGCTCACGCCTCACATGGCGGGCGCGATCGAGAGGCCCCGCTGCGAACGAGGGCTGCGTCATGATCATTCAAGAGCAGGGCGACCAACTGATCCTTATCCGGCAGACCGACCATGCCATGTTGGCCGGGTTTTTTGCTCGGGCGCTGGGAAACAAGCTCTTCCACCGTCCCGAGCCGTTTGAGTCTTTTTATTTGGCCGCAGCAGAGCATGACAACGGTTGGTATGAATGGGAGTTGCTGCCGCAGATCGACCCCAAGACTTTTACTCCCTATAACTTCATGTCCATCCCAACGGAGGAGCACATCGCGCTTTACCAGCGCGGCATCGAGCGCGTTGTGAGAGCCGACCGCTATGCGGGGCTGCTGGTCAGCATGCACTGCTCGGGGCTCTACGATCGGACTCGCGCGACCATGCCGGGGTTCTCCGCGAAGTACGTCAAGTCCAACGAGTCGCATCTTGTCACGGACTTTCTCCAGCGGCTAAGACTTCAGCAATTGCGCCTCAAGGTTGATCTACGCGCGGACCCCGTGATGAAGTCCTACGCGGACGACCAAGCGCTGCAAACGAATCTTCAGCGCCTGGAAGCGCTCGATCGTCTTTCGCTGTATTTCTGCCTGGCGCCTTTGGATGGTTCCACAATCGATGCCGTGCCGGTGAATGGCAACGGTACCGAAGCGGATTGGGATCTGCAGCCTGCGGGAAACAATTCCGTCACCCTTAAGCCGTATCCCTTTGCGAAAGATCCGCTCGAGATCAGCATTCTCGGGCGGCGGGTTCCCAGACGCCGGTATGCAGACGAGCACGAATTCCAGAAAGTCCTGGCCCAGGCTCCGTATTTCGCGATGAACTTCACGTTGAGCGCAGACGGGGCGCGCATACAATCTCAGTCCGCGGTCGCCTAATCAGTCCAACACTTGACCGCGCGTTTCCGGCAAAGCTAGTGCGAGAAGCGCTGCCATCAGGAACGCCCCCGCTTGCAAGAAAAATGCCGGCCCGAGGCCAAACCGCAACGCCAGCGCTCCGACGGCGAACGGGGCCACGGCGGAAATTCCCCGGCCGATGTTGTAACTCAATCCCATGGCCGCGGCGCGAATCTCGCCGGGGAAAAGCTCGCTGGCAATCGCGGCGTACCCCGAGAAATAGCCTGTTCCGAAGAATGCGACAAGAGGCCCGAGGGCCAGCAGCCAAAACGCGCTTCGAGACATTCCGTAAACCGGAACAAGAGCCGCGGCGATGATTAGATAGAGGAAGTAGGGCTTGCGGCGCCCGAACGCATCTGAAAAAAAACCAAAGAGCGCGTAGCCTAGCCATTTTCCAAAGCACAGCACCAGGAAAAAAGTCGTGGTTTTGACGAGGCTCAGACCTCGGCCGCCCTGCGCGGGCGGCAAGGACAAATAAGCCGGAATCCAGGTGAACAATCCCCAATAGCCGAACATGCTGCAGGCATTCATGGTCGTCGCCAAGACGCCATTGCGCAAGACGCCCTTGTCCAAAAGCCTGCGCAAAGACACTTTTTCCTTGCGCGCCGCTCGTTGTTTCCACAGCTCAGGCTCCGGGACGCTGCGTTGAATCCAAAAAACAAGAAACGCCGGCAAAACGCCCACAAGAAAGACGGGCCGCCAGCCAAAATGCGGCAATACGAGCGCTACGACGAGCGCGGCAATCGCTTCACCGATGGCATACGCTGATTGCATGAATCCCAGCGCTTTGCCGCGATGGTCCGCGCGCCAAGTCTCCGCGATCAATGCCGCACCGGTTGTCCATTCCCCTCCCATTCCCAGTCCAAGCACGAACCGGAACGTGGCGAGTTGCGGAATCGTGTGTGACAAGCCACAGGCAGCGCTTGCGAGCGCATAGACAAGAATGGACGCCATGAGCGCGCGGATGCGGCCAATGCGATCTGCGATGACCCCGAAGAGCAGGCCACCAATCGCGGAAGCAACCAGCGTGAGCGAGTTCAGCAACCCCGCCGTACGCGTATCCATTGCGAATTCCCGGATCAAGAACGCGAGGACGAGGGAATAAAGCATCACGTCCATCGCGTCGAGCATCCAGCCGAGCCCGCCTGCGATCAGCGACTTCCG
>Ga0209166_10001675_pt1 | contig 18030 bp, 12 predicted proteins | sample Coa_R1_3_FD_187151 | JGI IMG/M metagenome (GOLD analysis project Ga0209166, IMG submission 187151) | Surface soil microbial communities from Centralia Pennsylvania, which are recovering from an underground coalmine fire - Coalmine... | ecosystem: Environmental > Terrestrial > Soil >... | reverse complement strand
CGGCGGTCAATTTCGGGATGAACAAACAGGGCCTTGAGTTCCGAAGCGAAAAACAATTCTTCCTCGTGCTTCGCGATGTAAAGCGGCTTGATCCCCATGCGGTCGCGCGCCAGGACGATGCGCTTGTGGGACTTGCTCCAGAGCGCGACCGCGAACATACCGCGTAGCTTTGCGAAGCAATCCTTGTCCCATTGCAAAAACGCGCGCAGGACGGTTTCTGTGTCGGAATGCGATTCGAAACGATGGCCCAGACTTTCAAGTTCGGCGCGTAATTCGAGGTGATTGTAAATCTCACCGTTGAAGACAATTCCGCCGTCGCCATCTTCCGTAAAAATGGGCTGATTGCCTTGCTCCAGGTCAATGATTTTCAGGCGCGCTCCGCCAAAGGAAAACAAATTGGATTGAAAGACGCCCTGCTGGTCAGGCCCGCGATGAATCAGCGTGGCGGTGGCCTGCCGGATTCTCTCCGGCGGCGCGCTCCAGTTTTTAGTGGTGAAACCGGCAATTCCGCACAACGCTCGGCACCCCTCCGTCTTACGCGACGTTTCTGCGAAGTGTTCCTTGGGATTTCAGGGAATTTCCGCCCACTAGAAGTTTATCTGGTGTGCCGAGTGACCGCAACGCAAGACTCCGCGGCGGGTAAATATTGCGCACGCTGCTCTAATCCTTGCCTAAACAGGAACTGCGAAAGTCAGTGGGCAACGCCGGCAAAGGTGTGCACGAGCGCACTGACGCCGTTCCACATGATTTGCACGCCAATACAAACCAAAAGAAACGATGAGAGCCGCAGGATAATCCCCATTCCGCTTTCGCCGACAACGGCGGCCAAGCGATCGGCAAAGCCGTAACAAACATAAATGCTGACCGCCACCATAGCCGAACCAATGACCGTTGCGAGGATGGCGAGCAAATTGGCTCCGAGATGGTGCGGCAGGTTGGCGCCAAGCGTAATGGCGACGGAGATCGAGCCGGGACCTACCGTAAGGGGCAGAGTCAAGGGATAGAACGCATTTCGAAAAATGTCGTTCAGATCGACTTTCCGTTGGACGTCGTGGCCCCGATCGGGCTCCTCTTTCTGCTTCAGCATGGCCCAGCCGTTAGAAATCACCACCAGGCCGCCGCCTACTTGCACCACGGGAATGGAAATGCCGAAGAAGTTGAGGATGTGTGTCCCCACCAAAAACGAAGAGACGAGCAGAATAAAACTGTTTACGGCCACTTGGCGTGCCAGGGCACGGCGGGCTGCGGTCGGATAGTCATGCGTCAGCGCAAGAAACACGGGGCTGCCACCGAGCGGGTTCACAATTGGAAAAAGAGCGCTCAGGATGAGCAACAGATTTTTGGCGGTTTCGAGCAATGGTCCCCCGGGGCGGAGAGTATAGCCGAGAGGCGGCTAAAAGGAAGAACCTACCAGGGTGATTTGAGAATCTGCCCAAGCAGGGATTGAGCTGTTAGGTCGCCGTCTTGGTGAGTTAGGTTGAAACGAATTCGTGGCGGGAGCTCTCCTGAGGCACCCTGCCGCGATGAAAGAGTGCGCGGAAGTCAGAAAGTGATCTTGGCACCGACCTGAATCTGGCGTTGCCCAATCAGCGAATTGCTGGATTGCGTGGGAACCCCAAAGTGCAGGTTGAAGTTTAAGTTCGTCCCGGAGATGGTGTACATCTGGGTGTCAACCGCGGTGAAGTTGACGTGGTTAAACAGGTTAAAAGCGTCACCGGACAGCGTAAGTTTGGCTTGTTCCCAGATCGTGAAGTCCTTGGCCAACCGCAGGTCCACTATGGCCGTGCGCGGCATTTGGAAGGCATTTGTTGGAAGAAATGGCGGGCGATTTGAGCCGCCATCGGCGAGAACGCCGGAACCACCTGTTACGGCAATGAAGGTTCCACCTGTGCCCGTCTGCGAGGGCGCATTGCCTTGAATTAGCGGAGTGAAGGGAGCGCCGGAAGAGATCGTGACGATTGGTGACAAGGCGAATCCGTTCACCACCTGCTTTAAGAAGGCGCTGTCGCCCTTGTAATAGTCAGGCGACCAAACGGCAGCGAAAATAAACCGATGGCGAATATCGAAGTTGGAACGGCCATATTCCGCGGAGAGATCGAATGGGTTCAGCACATTATTCGTAGCAGTGAAAGTTTGCGAGCTTTGTCCGTAGTCATTCGCGTGAGTATAGGAATAGGAGGACTGAATCTGAAGGCCGTGGTATAAGCGGCGATTCAGGGCCACGACAAGGGCGTTGTATTTGGAGTCCACACTGTCGGAAATGTTCGTGATGGCCCCAAAGTTTATATTTGGCCTTCCGGTGCCGCCGCTCGCTGGTTTTTTCCCCGTAGAGTCCGCTAACACGCCGAAATAGGGAACCGTCAAGGTTTGATTAATAAGAGCATCGTTGAGAAAAGGGCTCGTGACCGTTCCAGTTGGCTGCACCACAGTGTACGTAGTTTGCAGAGTGGGCGCAGCCAGGTTGGTGTCCACAAAACGTGGCAAACGCCGGCCGAGGCTGCCGATGTAAGAGACAGAGACCACGGTGTTGTTGGCGATTTCCCGTTCGAACTCAAGATCGAATTCGTGGACCATGGGAAGCTTGGTATCCGGCGCAAATTGGATGGCGTTCAACGATGCTGCAGGAGAGCCAGAAGCGACCACCGCAGGATAAATTGGGGCAGCTGCGCCACCCGCGGTCTGACCCGGCAAAAGAAAAATTGTGTTTTGTCCGGCGGCCACCGCAGTGCTGCTGATAGCGCTGAAGATCGTGGAATTGATGATGCGGCCATAGACTATCCCGTAGCCGCCGCGAATAATGTTCTTGCTCTTCCCGTTGACATCCCAGGCAAAACCGATCCGTGGGCCGAAGTCCGTGCGGTCCGAAGGAAACACGCTGGTGGCTGGAAGATTGGAGTTAGGAATCTGAGGCGAGGGCAGAAACTCCGATTCCCAGCGCAAACCAAGATTTAGCGTCAAGCGTGGCTTGATCCTCCAGTCGTCCTGCGCAAAAAAGGACAGGTCATTCGTGGAAAAAGTGAATCCTGGGGTGCCAAAGCCCTGAGCGAAATTGGCGTAGCAGGGCAAGGGTGCAGTTGTAGTTCCACAGAAGGAATTCAGGCTATTCGTTGCTGAAACGAAGTCGCTGATATAGTCTGCGCGCGAGTTGTAGGAATAGGCGCCGAATTGTTCGAACAAATTCGTGTCGTTGTCATTCACATGGTTGAAACCAAAGCCAAACTTGAAGAGATGGGTATTGTGGGTCCAGGTGACGGTGTCGGCAATCTGATTTCGGCGTTCGTCTGGAAAGGCGGGACGGTTCAGGAAGTTGGGCATACCAAATGTAAATCCGCCCACGCCACCGACGGAAGTTTGGGCGGAAAGGCCCAATTGAGAAACAGGTTCACCGGAAATGGGGGGCTGGCCAAATTCGAATTCGAAATCACGTCCGTATTGATAGCGCAATTCATTGATGAGCGTAGTTGAAAATGTAGAAGTGAGACGGGCGATGCCCCAGTCGTCCTTTACGTAGTCATTGCCAAAGCTTTCGATGCCGCGGCTCACAACCGGAGCGGATTGGATACCTTCCGGAGAATTCCAGCGGAGGCGATTATAGGTAAAAGAAGCGTGATGCTTGGAACTAATGTTCCAATCGATCTTGGGAAGAAGAATCAGCTGATCTCCCCGTCGAGCAACAGTGCCAGTAAGGGTCTGCAAAAACGCCACTGCTGTATCCGTTTGCGCCTGCGTAACCCCGCGGCACGATAAAACGTTTCCGTCGGAAAGCCCCTTGGAAGTACAAGTGTTTGGTGCGGTCGGGGGAGCGACAGTGATGGGGGCAAAAATCGCATTGGGTGTGCCGGAATTTGCACTTGCGGGGAATGGGCGAAGTTGTTGATCCGCGCTGAAAAAGAAAAACAGCTTGTTCTTGATGATGGGCCCGCCAATGCCGCCGCCGAACTGATGTCGCTTATCTTCAGGCAGAAAAGGTACGCTGGTAAGAACCCCGTTTACAGGAACTTTGTGGAAAGAGAAAGGGTTGATTGCGCCCCAATCGCTGTTGCGAAGATACCAGAAAGCCTCTCCGTGGAGGCGATTGGAGCCGCTCTTGGTCACCGCGTTGACGACCCCGCCGGCGGCCCCTCCGTATTCGGCAGAATAGTTGGAGGTGTTAATTTGAAATTCCTGAACCGAAGCTTCGCTGGTGGAATAGCTGATGCGGGTGCGGCCGCGCTCCTCGCTAAAGAAGGCTTGATTGTTGTCCGCGCCATCCACGGTGTTGTTGTTGAGGAGGCCGGAAATGCCTCGGAAGCTGACCAAGCCGAAGCCGCCGTCGGGAACAGCGCCGGGAGTGCCAAGGGCAAAGAAGGACCAGCGCCTGCCGTTGATCGGGAGATTTTCGATGGTGGTGGAATTGATATTCGTGGAGAAATCGGCGCGGTCCGTGACGATCACTGGCGCTTCTGCGGTTGCTACCACAGTCGCAGTTTGTGCTTCAACGCCGAGGGTGGCGTCCACAGAAGTGACGCGACCGACCTCTACCGTAATACTCGTCGCTTTGTAGCCCGCGAAGCCCTTGGCGGAAATCTCAATGGAGTATGTGCCAGGCTGTAAATGACTGACGAGGTACCGCCCGTTGCCGTCGGTCGTGGCTGTCGCGGCGCTACCTGTACCAAGGTTGAGCCCGGTGACGTTGGCGCCGGGAACTATCGCTCCGGAGGGATCAGTCACGACCCCGCCGATGGCTCCGTCCGTGGTGGACTGGGCAAACAAGCCGGAACTCAAGACGCACAACGCCATAAGCACGACGATTGAAACGACAAGGGCCCTGATGATCGAGCGGTCTATCTCATTCTTTCTCATGTGTGCATTCCTCCTGAGAGAACTCGCGCAGCGAGCCGGCGTGCGTACGCACACCTGTGTCTTTCCCGGGGCAATAGGGCGGCTTCTGTCTGGGTCAAACCTGATGACCACGCGCACCGGCCGTCGACTGCAAAATGTGACTCTGAATGCCTTATCTTCTATCACAAGAGTGAGTCGAAGAGAAAGGCACGGCCTGTGGAAAAACTCACGCTCCCAGCATCTGTGAGTTTAATGAAACGTGCACACCCCAAACTCCACTTCCCGACACCCGAGTGGAAACTAAATGCCAAATCTTGCAGGCTGATGAATGCTTTACGGCGGCAATATTACAAATCTCAAGATTCCCTTACGATTGCCTTGCGGACAGGCGTGCGGTAGAGTCTCGCTTCCGTGAACGGGGAAGAAGAATGCCACAGGCAAGACCAGCAAAGAAGAAGAGCAAGCCAGGACAAAGAGAGAGTGTTCGGTCACTCATCTCGGCGGGCCGTATCCAGAAGAGAATCAGCGCGCTCGCCAAGGAGATTCGAAAGGATTTTCCCGAAGAACGGCTGCACCTGGTGAGCGTTTTGAAAGGCGGCGTCTTTTTCCTTACGGACCTCGCGCGAAGTATTCCCGGAGAAGTTTCCTTCGATTTCATTGCTGTCTCAAGTTACGGGCAGAATACGCACTCTTCGGGTCAGGTACGGCTGACTCGGGATCTGGATTCCAGCATCGAAGGTAGAACCGTAATCGTGGTGGAAGACATTCTGGATACGGGAATGACGCTGCAATACCTGTTGCGACTCTTTCAGCAACGCAAGCCCAAACACTTGCGGGTCGCGGTTTTGTTGGACAAGCCGGAGCGGCGCATCGCCGCGGTGCGCGCAGATTACGTGGGCTTCACGATCCCCAACGAATTTGTCGTCGGATACGGGCTGGACTATTCAGAACGCTATCGCAATTTGCCCTACGTTGGAATTCTGAGCCTTGGTAGCGCGGCAAAGCGCGAGAGTACGGAATAGGGACCCCGGGGAAGTCCCTCCGGATGGGATTCATTTACGAGCGGCGCAGACCAATAAGGACCATGACTCAATAGCTGCTTCTATGGGGTCAAACCGGCTCCGTTTTCCCCACCTGCTATACTAGTTTTCAGTCCATGAACCCAACCGATGCACATATTGAAACCGCCGCGTTAAATGGCGGCCCGGAAATTTCCGCCGAAGTGCTGGGGACGCTCGCCGAAATCGGCGAGGAAGTGAACGCCTCGCTGGATTTGGATGAAGTGCTGGCTCGGGCGGCGGCGCTTATCAAGCGGCATATTGACTACGAAATCTTCGGCGTGCTGATGATTGAAGGAGACGGAAGCTATATTCGGCACCGTTTCGCCATCGGCTATCCGAGAGAACTTGCGGAGAATTTGCGAATTCCCATGGGGCAGGGCATAACGGGAACCGCCGCAGCCACAGGCCACTCCGTCCGTGTGAGCGACACCTCGAAGGATCCTCGCTACATCAACGCCATCGAGAGCGTACGCTCTGAGCTCGCCGTGCCGCTCATCGTGCGAGGGAAAGTCGTAGGTGTTCTGGATATTCAGAGCCGCCACCTCGATTACTTCACGCGCGATCAGCAAAATATACTGACCCTGCTGGGAAGTCGCCTGGCCATCGCTATCGAAAATGCGCGCCTGTTCGAACAAGTGAAAGCGCAGGCGGATACTTTGCTTTTGTTGAGCGAGGTGGGCCGTGAAACCAGCGCGATTCTAGACGTCGAGGAACTGCTCCGTCGCGCCGCGGAGCAAACCAAGCGCGTGATTGATTATCAGATTCTGAGCATCATGCTTTACGACGAGGAGCAAAAGGTGTTCCGCCATCGCGTGGATGTAAAACACGGTCAGAGCGTGCAAGGAAAGCTTCGCTCAGGAGCGACCGAGGGCATCGTCGGAGCCGCCGCAACTTTGAAGGAGCCGGTTCTTGTGCCCGACGTCACCGTGGATTCGCGTTACGTCATGATGAATCCGGAAACGCGATCGGAACTGGCAATTCCCATGATGCATCAAGGCAAGGTCATTGGCGTTTTGGATCTTGAGAGTCCCACGCCGAATTATTTCACCCAGGACCACGTCCAGACTCTTTCGATTCTCGCCGCGAATTTGGCGGTATCGCTGGAGAATGCTCGCCTGTACGAACAACTTGCGAAGGAAGAGGCCCGGCTCGAGCGAGACTTGCAGGCAGCAAAAAGAATTCAAGGCGCGCTGCTCAGACCCGTTCCGACGGACGATTACGGTGTCGACATCGCCGCCCGGTATTTGTCGGCGCGCGAAGTGTGCGGCGACTTGTATGAGTTCTTGCGCTACGGTCCGCAGCAACTTGGCATCGCGCTTGGCGATGTAAGCGGAAAAGGGACGGCCGCAGCCTTGTACGGCGCAGTGGCCATCGGGATTATGCGCAGCCTCGCGCCACAGAAGCTGCAGCCCGCGGAGATGCTCAAGCAAATGAATCAGCTCGTGGGGGAACGGCGCATCGAAGGCCGGTTCATGACCGCGTGTTTTGCGACGTGGCAAAAGGGCCGCCAGAAATTGCGCGTTGCGAATGCCGGGCAGTCGCAGCCGCTTCTGTACAAGGACAACCGCTGCGGGAAAATTGAATTGACGGGCTTTCCGTTGGGAATTTATGAAGACGTGACCTACGACGAGTGGGGAGTGACTTTAGAGGCGGGCAACATTCTCGTCTTTCATTCCGATGGCATCGCAGAAACCACGAATAGCGAAGGCCAGTTCTTCGGAATTAGCCGGTTGAAAGAACTGATTGAGAAACACCACGAGCTTGCCGCGGCGGAGCTGGCAGACAGGATTTTGAACGAGGTGGATTGGTTTTCACAGGGTGCGCCGCTGTTTGACGACCGTACTCTGGTGGTGATGAAAGTCCGATGAAGCATCCGAAATCCGGTCCGCCTCGTAAATTGAAATTTGTCGATCCGGTTGCGTTCACGCCATATTTTGCCTGGAAAGAGGCGCCTTCGTCTTCCGGGGAACAGGTGTTTTGCGAAGGAGTGTCTTTGACGTCGGCGGCCGAGAAGTTTGCAACGCCGACGTATTTGTATAGCGGCGCCGCAATCACGGATGCCTATCAAGAATTTCAGAACGGCCTGCATGGCGTTAGCCACACCATCTGCTTCGCCGTCAAATCCAACGGCAACCTTTCCATCCTGAAGCGCCTGGCCGAACTGGGAAGCGGCTTCGACGTCGTGTCGGGCGGCGAATTGCGGCTCTTGCAGCACATTGGCGTGCCTGGGAATCGCATTGTTTTCTCTGGAGTAGGAAAGAGCCGTGAGGAGATTCGCGAAGCACTGAATTATCGAACTGGCGCGAAAGACGGGGCAGGGATTCTGCTTTTCAATGCAGAATCGGAAGCGGAGTTGGAAATCCTGACTGAAGAATCCGCGCGTATCGTGGAAAAGGGCGCAAAGCCTCCTGCAATCGCCATTCGCGTAAACCCCGACGTGCAGGCTGGCGGCCACCCGCACATTGCCACGGGACGTCACGAACATAAATTCGGTCTGGATTGGAAGGAAGCGAAGCGGCTGTATTTAGCCCATCGCAATTCGAAATGGATTCGCTGGGAAGGACTCAGCTCTCATATTGGGTCTCAAATCACAACGCTTGATCCATTTCGTCGCGCCGTGAAAAGGCTCGTAGGATGCGTCGATGAACTAAAAGCGCAAGGAATTGTTATCCGGTATCTTGACGTGGGCGGCGGGTTGGGCGTCCGTTACTCCGATCAAAAGCCGCCGAAGCGAACCGAATACGCAAAGCTCATCAAAGAACTCGTGCGCGGCACCGGCTTGGAGATCTTGCTGGAGCCTGGCCGTTCGATCATTGCGCAATCTGCGGTTCTACTCACACGCGTTGTTTACACGAAAACGAATCGCGGCAAACGTTTTGTGATTGTGGACGCCGCCATGAACGATCTGATGCGGCCCTCGCTCTACGGAGCAATTCATCCGATTACTAAAGTGAGGCGTCATGGAGGAGAAAGAAACGGCAAGCACCAGCGCGCAGACATTGTGGGGCCGGTTTGCGAGACCGGAGATTGCTTTCTCCACGACTGGCCGTTAGGCGAAGTGAAAGCAGGAGATTTACTCGCAATCTGGGGCGCGGGGGCCTATGGAATGGCGCTCGCTTCCAACTACAACGCGCGATGCCGTCCGGCGGAAGCGCTTGTCGAAGGCGATACCTTCCGGTTGATTCGCAGACGCGAAACGAAAGAAGACTTACAGCGCACTGATGTTTTGGACCTAAAGGCCGCTGCAAAAACTGACGCATCGTATTGAATCTAAAATGGATACTCGTTTTGCAGGAAGTGGACGCCGCGGAAACGAAATCCGTAAACTAGCTTACAACGTAAGCTAATCTGCGGAATGAAGTACTTGGAAGGGCAGCAGTTCGCTGATTCTTTCCCGCTTCGCACACGACTCTGCCGCCCAACCCAACGAGGCTTGCGCTCAAGCCTCGCCCCATTTCAGCTTGTTGCGCAAAATCTCGAAATACGGTTTCTTGGGCGGCTGAATCAGTTGAAGATGCTCCTTTGCTCGGTGCACACGAAGAATATCCGTTGACTCCAGCGGAACCCCTCGCTGGCCGTCCAGTGTCAGATAGACGGACTCCGCGTCTCCATTCATTTTGACTTCGAGTTGGCAATAATCCCGCACGACAACTGGGCGATCCGTGAGCATGTGCGGACAAATCGGCGTGATGATGAAAGCTTCGACCGCGGGATGCACGATGGGCCCGCCGGCAGAGAGGGAATAAGCGGTCGAGCCCGTCGGGCTGGAGACAATCAATCCATCCGCGCGGTACCGGCAAACGAAGTCGGAGTTGATGCTCAGCTCCAACTGAATCATGCGGGCCAGCGCCCCTTTGTGAATGACGACATCGTTGAGAGCGCGCTGGTTTTCGATGACGGAACCCGCACGCACGAGTTCCGCCTGCAACATCACTCGCTGGCTGATAGAGGAGTTCCCCGCAAGCGTTTCTGCGAGCGCCGGATAGAGCTCATCCAAAGTGAAGCTCGTGAGAAAGCCCAAGCTGCCCATGTTGATAGGCAAAATGGGAATCCCCCGCGGAGCGGCCAAGCGCGCAGCCGCGAGCATCGTGCCATCACCCCCGAGGACAAGCAGAAGTTGTGAGGCATCGGCAACTGCCGAACGTGGCTGGCCTTTCGACCCGCTTTGGAGCGCAGCCGCGGTTTCCTCGTCAAGCACCGTTTTGATTCCGCGCGCTTCAAGCCATTTCAAAAGCGGAGGAACGACCACGGAGAGTTGTTCGCGGCGTGGGCGCGAAAAAATGCCAATAGTATGAAAGGCTTTTTCAGTGGCCATGAGTGTTTGCGATTCTACCCGGATTTTTTTTCGCGTGCAGAAAATACTCCTGATTTCCCTCCGCGCCGGGAAGGCAGCTGGGGCGAACCTTGAGAAACTTTAGCCCGAGAGAATTCAAGCCTTTGCGAACCGACAGAACGGCTCTTTTTTGAAGGTTCTTGCTCTTAATGATGCCGCCGGGGCCGACTTTGTCACGAGGCAGTTCGAACTGCGGCTTGATGAGAATCAGGAATATGGCGCCCCGCTTTGCGAGCTTGGCCGCCGGCTCGATGACCTGCAATGCGGAAATAAACGACACGTCGATGGTGACGAGCTCGACCGGCTCTGGAATGTCTTCTGGACTCAACTCTCGAGCATTGCGCTTGACCGGAACAACGCGCGCGTCTTGGCGAAGCTTCCAGTCCAGCTGCTTCACGCTGACGTCCACGGCATAAACGCGCGCAGCGCCCCGCTGCAGAAGACAATCGGTAAAACCCCCATGTGAAGAGCCGATATCTAAGCAGGTCCGGTCCGCGGGACGGACCGCAAAATCTTTCAGTGCGCCTTCCAGCTTGAATCCGCCTCGGCTTGCGTATTTTTGATGCCGGCTGACAATTTTGATTTTTGCATTGCTCGGGAACGGCGTGCCGCCCTTATCCGCTCGTTTGCCGTCCACCTCTACTTCGCCGGCAAGAATCAAAGCTGCTGCTTTTTCAGGAGACTCCGCAAGGCCGCGCTCAACCAGAAGAAGGTCCAGACGCTGCCGAACTGGCTTTGGCTTCATAGGGGCCCGAATGTCAGGTTCTGCGCAGTACCAAATATTCAGCGATTTCGCGAAGACGGGAGGCACGTTCGGCATAGGGCGAAAGCTCATCGATGGCTTTGGTGGCGAGTTCGCGGGCAATTTCATGCGAGCGCTCGAGTCCATACATGGCAGGATATGTCGCCTTTTGCTGCGCCAAGTCCTTGCCGGCCGTCTTGCCAAGAGCAGCCGAAGACTCTTCGACGTCGAGAATGTCGTCCGTAACCTGGAAAGCCCAGCCGATGGTCTCGCCAAATCGCCGCAATCGAGCAACATCATCAGAAGCCGCCCCAGCACAAAGCGCACCGGCAGTGACCGACGCCCGAATCAGCGCGGCTGTTTTGGACCGGTGAATGTATTCAAGCGTCTGGGCATCAACAGGCTTCCGCTCGGCTTCGATATCTGCAACTTGCCCCCCAACCATCCCGTTCACCGTGCCGGCGGCGCCGGCAATCTCGCTCACCATTGCAACACGGCGTTCCGCAGGCACGGGTGCTGCGCCGATGGATTCAAATGCCAGGGTCAAAAGCCCATCGCCCGCAAGGATGGCGATGGCTTCACCAAATTGTTTGTGGCAAGTGGGCTTTCCCCGGCGGAGGTCGTCATTGTCCAATGCTGGCAAATCATCGTGAATCAACGAATAGGTATGAATAAATTCGATGGCGCAGGCAGGATGGAGCGCAGACGTTACGTCCGAGGTGAAAATGCGCGCCGATTCCAAACACAAAATCGGGCGCATGCGTTTCCCTCCGGCAAACACGCTATAGCGCATGGCCGTATGAATTGAAGAGGGCTGAGTGGATTGAGGGGGCAGCAGCCGCTCGAGGGCAGCGTCAACCGCGAGCCGGTCCTCTTCAAAAAAAGGAGAAAGTTTCATTGTGGCAGGGAAGTGACACCCGGCAAACCGCGGCGCTGGCTCAAGATTCGGTCTCCCGCTCGGGGTCGAAAGGTTCGGCGGCAAGTTTTCCGTCCGCTTTTTTCAGAAGGATCTCCACGCGGCCTTCCGCTTCTTCGAGCTGCTTCTGGCACTCGCGGGAAAGCGCAACTCCTTCTTCGAATAACTTCATCGCGTCATCCAAAGAAAGTTGCGGGCTCTCCAAGCGGCGTACGACTTCTTCGAGCCGCGCAAGGGAGCGCTCAAAGTCGGGCTTCTTTGGCGCGTCAGGTTTTTTGGGTATGGGTGTATTCACAAGCAAACCTTTTATCTTGTCTTCGCAAACCGGTTATTTCTGGCAGTGGCGGCACCAATACGTCGACCGGCCGCCCTGCTGGATTCGTTGAATCGCTACTCTGCATCGCCTGCAGGGCTCACCTTCGCGGCCATAGGCGCGCAGAATCCTCTCCAGTCCTTGAAACCACCATTGCGAATCGCGAAAGTCCGGCGCCGGGTGTAGGCAGCATTCTAAGGCACGCCGGAGAACTGACACAATTGCTTTGTGGAGGCGCTTGACCTCCTCCGGTCTTAACGATTTTGCGCGCCGTCTTGGATCAAGCCGCGCGTGCCAGAGCGATTCACAGGAGTAAATGTTCCCGAGACCCGCGACGCGCGTTTGATCCAGCAAGAAATCTTTCAAAGGACGAACAGAGTCCCCAAGTAACTCCCGGAAGGCCGCGACGGTGAAATCTTTTGAAAGAGCGTCGAGTCCCAAAGAAGCGAGTCCCGGGCTCTGTTCGAGAGAATCCCACCCATAAACACGCCCAAAGTGCCGCCGGTCTGCAAATCCGAGCACGCCTTTGCTTAACTCGAACGCGACGTCAACGTGGACACCGTTTTCAGCCACGTTGGCACGTGCAAGCAACTCTTTTCCATCAGCAAACCAAACGAGTTGCCCATCCAGTTTGAAGTGCAACGTAACCAGCCCACGGTCCAGCTTCAGAAGCACATATTTGCCTTTGCGCTCGACTCTGCCGATGCGCTGATCCGTAGTAAGTTCTGGCAGTCGTCGCACCGGCTGTGGCTTCACTGCGATAGGATGAAAAATCTGCACGCAACGAATCCGCTGCCCCTGAACCAGCGGGCGCAGCGTGCGTACCACAGCTTCTACTTCTGGCAATTCGGGCATCGGCGTGAGAAGAGATTAAGAACCCGGCTTAAGCGTAAGCGTGTGCTTCTTCGCTTTGGCTTCGGCGGCCTCGCTAAACGGCGCAAGAATCGGCTTGCCTTCGTACCAATAGGAAAATTGGTCAGAGTAATGGCTGCTGCCCGGCTGGCCCGATTCGCCGGAAGGAATCAGCAAAATGGATTCATCCCAATTCGCAGGATTCGCCACAAAGCGCATCGCGGGGCCATGAGTTTTCGACGCCGCTCGAACGCTATAAATCGTGCCCGACTGCGGTTTGCCGGTGATGCTCAGAAACGTTTTCAAAAGCCCGTCACGCCCCAGAGGATGAAACATGTCCAGGGAGTTGAATTTCTTCCAGGCCCAATCGTCAACTAGGTCACTCTTGCTGTTTTCCGCCAGCTTTTTGACGGCGTCATCCGCGGCCGCTGCCAGCAGCTCATCGTAGTTCTTGTAGGCCGCGGGCAGCCATATGGAAGGGCGATCCGTCAGCGTCCTCTGCAGAAATGTCGTGCTGCGCCACTGGTACAGTGCCGCTTCCTCTCCGAGAACCGGCTCCAGAACCAGCTTTAGCGCGGAATTCCTCGCGGCAAAAAGAAACGAACTCTGCGGCGAGTTAGCATCTGCGATGCCGTTCCAGTCCTTCAATCCATCGATGAGCTGCTGCGCGCGCGGATCTCTGGGTTTCACCGTTTTCGCTGCCGCCAAAAGCTGCTCGGCGAGAAAGACATGCGGGTAGCTGTATGTGTCTGTCTGGACTTTTAGCATGTCCTCGACGCGTAAATCGTGGCGGTCGTGCAGCAAATCATAAATTCGTGCTGTGCGATACGGTTCTTCCCAGCGATCCGTCAAATAAGGCTTGTAATTCGGTCCCACCACGCGCGCATTCGCCGTCGCAATCAAGCCGCTGTCAGGATTGAGAGCCTGCGGCAATTGCTCAAACGGAATGTAGCCAGTCCATTCGTAATCGTCCGGGTCGCCCGGAACCGGGACTTCTCCATGTCCTTTCTTTCGAGTCGGCACGCGCGCCGCCATGACGTAGCCGATGTTGCCTTCCACGTCCGCGTAGACCGCGTTTTGTGCAGGTCCCCAAACGCGCTTCATCGCTTCGCGAAATTCCTTCCAATTCCGCGCCGTGCCGAGCCAGGTGTAGCTGTTCGCCAGTCCGCCAGGCTCCGTCGCGGTCCAACGCATGGCGTAGCCCTTGTCTCCCTCGCGATGCACGACCGGACCATGACGTGTAACAACGACTTGCAAATGCTCGTCCGACCGCCCCTTCACGCGAATCGTTTCGTCGATGATTTGCGCCTTGGCCCACGCGCCTTTGGCGTGATACTCATCAGGAGCGGCGGGATTGAAGGTCTCGATATAGAGGTCCAGGACGTCCGCGCCGTTGTTCGTGAAGCCCCAGGCGATGCGATCGTTGTGGCCAATGATAACCATCGGCGATCCAGGCAACGCGAAACCCTTGACGTTCCATCCCGGAGCGGTGACATGCACTTCGTACCAGATGGAAGGCATCATCAGTTCGAGGTGCGTATCGTTGGCCAGCAGTGGCTTTCCAGTAGCCGTATGCGCGCCGCTTACCACCCAATTGTTGCTGCCCAGTCCAGCGCGGACCTCATTGTTGGTTGCTTTGAGAAACTCCACAACCGATCGCGCCAGCTCTGAAGTTAAGTCAGGAGCGCCTTTCTCGAGCGAAGCGCCGTTTGGTTTGACGAGGCCCGCCTTGAAAACCGTATCCGGTTGCATGTCGTCATCATCATCTTCATCGGGATCACTCGCTGTACGCTGCGAGCCGTCATTGGGGACGTTCGGGTCGCCCACAACAAAATGATCCAAAGGCGATTCGACAGAGAACAGATCCTTGGCGCGGTCCGCTCCTGCGCGTGCAGTGACCTTCGCGCGATTAATCTCGCGTTCTCGAGTGTCCGCTAAAGTCCGGTACATGTAACCGGAAATGGCCAGCGTATCCGCGGATTTCCAAGGTTGCGGCTTGTAACGCAGCATGGAAAATTCCAGTGGCAGATTTCCCTGATGTTGATCGATAAACTGATTCACGCCGCGCGCGTAGGCTTCCAGAATCTTGCGCGGCTCCGGCTCCAGCGAAGTTGCCTCGCGGTCCGCTACACGCCCCAACCCAAGCGTCCTAAAATCCTTGTCAATTTGGAGCGTCCTCTCACCCAGAATCTCCGAAAGCTGGCCCCGCGCAACACGCCGTAGCAAGTCCAATTGCCACAACCGGTCCTGCGCCATCACATAACCTTGGGCCTCCGCTGCGTCCTCTGGCGAGGCCGCCTGGATGTGCGGCACGCCCCAGCCGTCGCGATCCACGGTGACTTGCTGCTGAAGGCCAGGAAGGGAAATGCTTCCATCGAACTGCGGAAGCGGCCGGTAGATAAACCACCACGCGACTGCGCCAACCAAAATCACAAGGAACCCAAGAATCCACAAAGAGACTCGGACGAAAGTTCGCAATGGCGCTCCCGGGTAAGATGAGAAGAAATCAGTTTAGAGGAGCCGTTTCCCATGCGCAACCGCACGGGAAAGAAGCGTGCAAGACTGGCTACTTCTTTTTGGGCGCCGCTGCGGGTGGCGGCGCTGGAGCAGGTTTTACATCCGCGGCCGCTTTTTGCAGGTCTGTGATCGCTGTGGCACTCAATTCGTAGAGCGCCGGCTCATTTTCGCGTTTGGCGATGTAGCGGTCGCCGTTCTTCGCGATCAGCACTTTCTCCACGCGCTTCCCGGTATCCGAAGTGACCGTCAAATCAAGCGAAGGCGTCGTGAATCCGCCTTCCGGAAATTTGGTCGCGCTCAAATCGCGAATGTCGCTGACCAGCGTGCTCACGCTGCCCTCATCCATTTTTGTTCCGTTGGACCACCAGTCAGACCCGCTGCGCGTCAGAAAATAGCTCTTCGCACCGTCATGGAGTTCAATCTTCTCCGGGTCCACAAATCCAAAATCAAAGAGTTTCTTGTTCCGAAAGTCGTCGAGGTTCTTGTCCACTGAAGTGCCGACCGACGACAAGACTTTGTACACGCCTGGAACCCCGCTCGATTTCGCGTAATAGTCGTCTTTGTTCTTGCGGACCTGAAGTTCCTGTGTACCGGCAACATCGGTTACCTTGGCAGTAGCCACGGGCTTTGCGGTGTTAAACGCAGTCAAATCTTTTTTTTCGTCCTCCGTGGCGCTCAATTCCATCTTCGCGTCGCCAAGTGACCGGACAAGGTCTTCCACCGCCGACTGGTTCGCACGCATCGGCTTGGGTTTCAGGATTTGCCACTGATCTTTGTTTCGCCCGAATTCAATCTTTTCCTTCTTCGCCGTCAACTCCACGCGGCTTAGCTTCTCCGCATCAAAGGTCAGCAACCGCTTGTCCCGCAGATCGCTCTCACTCTTGTCCAAGCTCGTCTTGTTGTAGCTCGCGATGATGAAAACGCGGGGATCACCCTTCACGGCAGCATAGGCGCCGCTGCTCGTCGGCGTATCATCACCCAGCAGCAAATCTTCGGACTTGCTATTCTTTTCCGTGACGCTGATTTGAACCGCTGGCTTTGCCAGCCCATACGCGCTCAGGTCCGTAGCTTTTTCTTCCAGCAGGCGATCAGAATTCAGGGGAGAAAGTGAGGAGAGCAGGCTGGAAACAGCCTCCTGGTCCGCAGCCAATGTTTTTGGCGCGGCAATTTGCCACTTTCCGCTGGCGTTCTTGGACAGCGCCAGTTCCTGGCCGTCTTTCTTTGCGATCTTGATCCCGACGACGTCGGCCGGCTTAATGTCCAGAACTTTTGGCGAACTCTCGGCGGCAGAGGTTACGCTACCGGCGGATGGCTTCCGGTGATTGGACCAGTACAGTGTTCCTGACAACGCCGCGAGAACAATTGCAGCAGCAAGCAGCCCTTTACCTTTCATAGAATTATCCCTGAGAATGCTTTCGCACTAGAACCCACGCCTTCTACCTTCTCCGCCACCACACCGTCACTCCAACGAGCACCACGGCAAGCGGAAGAATCCCCAAACTCGTAATGCCCAGCCAATTCAACTGCGAGCGCGTCATCGTGATGCGCCGGTCGTCGCGGTCTTTTGGCCGAATGGAAATCAGCTCTTCGTCCGACGCGAGCCAGTTCACCGTATTCATTGCCAGGTCCCGGTTTCCATTGAACGGAAGGAAGCCATTGGCCACCCAGTCCGAGCTCCCCACCACCACGAAGCGCCCTTGTACATTCTCCTTGCCTGTTCTGTACGTCCCAGCGGCAGCGAGCGTAAGAGGCCCCTTTTTGTTTTTCGGGTCGTTGGCATTGATCCTCGGCGTGTCCAACTTTTCCGTGGCCAGGCTTGTTTCTGATGTTTCGAAAAGCTTGTCTACCGATGTCTTGTCGCCGCTTTTTACCTCCAGCGACCGTGAATAGGGAAACGCCGTGGCCGTGCCCTTCATCTCGTTCACGATTTGGTGCGAGTCGTACTTCGTCACCAGGGCATCTTGATAGCCAAGACCAGCGATCTGACCTATGGGATTCAGATCGAGGATTAAATTCTTGTCGGCCGTGACGCCCCAGCTCTCCAGAACCTTTGAGAGCTCTTCGTTATCGGCGATCTCCGTCCGTCCCATTTTTAAGGGCGGATTCAGCAGAAACATCGCCCGGCCGCCATCCTCGACATATTTCTTGAGCGCATCCACTTCCGGCTGCTGATAATCCGATTTGGGTCCTGCAATCACCACAACGGTGCATTCGCTGGGCACTTCCGCTTTCATAAGCAAGTTGATGGACTTCGTTTCGTAGCTGTCTTTGCCAAGCAAGTCCTTGAACCGCGAGTAGCCGTCAGAACCCGTTTCATCAATCTGATGTTCGCCGCTACCGGTCACGAAGCAAATCGTCCGCGTGGTGGACTTCAGGTCGCGAATAATAGCCCCAGTGATGCCTTCTTCATTTAGCCCTTTGGCTTCTTCCTTGCGGCTGCCAATTTGCACAACGGCCGTGCCCAGGCTTCGGATT
>Ga0209166_10001673_pt1 | contig 18048 bp, 7 predicted proteins | sample Coa_R1_3_FD_187151 | JGI IMG/M metagenome (GOLD analysis project Ga0209166, IMG submission 187151) | Surface soil microbial communities from Centralia Pennsylvania, which are recovering from an underground coalmine fire - Coalmine... | ecosystem: Environmental > Terrestrial > Soil > Unclassified... | reverse complement strand
GGCACGGGATAGTCAAACCCGAGAGGCATGATGCCCACGACGTTATACTTACGGCCGCTCAACTGGATTACGCTCCCGAGCAAGCCAGGATCGCCGCCGAATCGGCGCTGCCAAAAGCCGTGGCTTACAACCGCAACTTGATCCGCGCCAGACTGTTCTTCCGAGGAATTGAAAGTGCGGCCCAGCGAGGGGCTCGCACCAAGCACTTCAAAAAAATTGGCGGAAACTTCGCAGCCGCGCACCGGCTGCACATCTCCGGCAGCGGCCAGATTGAATTCGCGGCAACGATAGCCGGCCAAGGATTCGAATACTTGTGTGCGAGCGCGCACTTCGTACGCGTCGGGCGCGGAAATTCGCCTCGCATCGATGCCTTCATCGACGCCGCGATCCTCCCAAACCTTTGCAAGCTGGTCGAGTTTGCGAAAGTTATAAGGATGGAGAAGCAAAGCATTCACCATGCTGAAAATCGCGGTGTTGGCGCCGATGCCGAGGGCGAGGGTGAGAACAGCAATGCACGTGAAGCCGGGATTCTTGCGGAGCGTGCGCAGGGAGTAGCGGACGTCCAGGAGGAGATCTTCAAGTGAGGGCCAGCGCCAAACTTCGCGGCCGTCCTGTTCGATGAGTGTGACATTGCCGAATTGGCGGCGTGCCGCGGCGGTGGCTTCTTTTCTGGATAATCCGCTGGCAACGAGTTCTTCGATCTTTTCTTCGAGATGTTCGCGGATTTCGTTGGAGAGATCGCTGTACGTTTGTCGACGCGAGAATAGTTGCTTTAGCCAATTCATGATTCACCCGACGTCAAGACGCGTATAACGGTATCGAATATTCCTTCAGTGTTGTCACTCGCACGGCGACGCGATTATGAGAATCTCCTGGCTCTCGCCGACCGAATCGAGGCGTCATTTTCATCGCAATGCGTCACTCCTGGCGCAGCGCCGAAATGGGATCCACGCGGGCGGCACGCCGCGCGGGAATATACGTCGCCAACATCGTCACCAGAAGAATGGCGAGCGGGACGATCAAGTAGAGCCACGGCTCGCGAAAGTGAAGGCCATAGAATATTCCGTCGAACAGTATTGGCAGCGGCAACGACAACGCGAGTCCGATAGCCCCGCCGATTGCAGCCATTTTCAATCCTTCCCGCAAGACCATGCGCAGCACGTCGGGCGTTCCGGCTCCAAGAGCCATGCGTATGCCGATTTCGTGCTTTCGCTGGCCCACGGAATAGGCAACCAGCCCGTAAATTCCAATCGCCGAGAGGATCAGCGCCAAAGTGGCGAAGCTGCCCAGTATCCGCACGAATAATGGATTGCCCTGTTTGTTGCGTTGGATAACCTCGGACATGCTCATCAGGCGGTCCAGCGGAAGCTCGGGGTCCACTTGGCCAACCGCATTGCGCAGAGCAGAGGAAAGACTGCCTGGATCAGAGTCCGTCCGAATCATGAGGGAGAAAGAGCTCACGGGCCGCTGTAAGAAGGCTTCGTAGACTTCGGGGTTGTCGCGAGTTAATTCGGAATGAGTTTTAACGTTGCTAACAACTCCTATGATCTCGCTCCATTGCGGCGTCGCGCCGCTCACATCCAGGCGAATCTGCTGACCAAGCGGTTCTTGATCATTGAGATGTCGATGCACAAACTCCTGGTTAACGAGGACAACGCGGGGGGCCGTGGCGTTATCCATATCGGTGAATGTTCGGCCGTGAAGCAATGGGATACCCGCCGCTCGAAAGTAATCGACAGACACGACCACGTCGCGTGTTTGGAGCCGCTGGTTTTCAGGCAAAGCAGGCTGGCCCTTGATTTGGAGAGCGACGCTGGCCAGTCCGGATGCGGGCAAGTCGGAAGCAGCGGCGACTGCCTCGGAACCCGGAATGTGTTGGAGGCGGGGAAGCAGATTCCGGACGAACAGGATCTGTTGAGCGGCGTCCTTGTAGCGAGCCTCGTCAAGGGTCACGTTGGCGGTAAGAAGATGATCTGAGCGGAAGCCGAGATTCTGATGCTCAATTAGAAAAATCCCGCGCACCAGCAGGCCAGTTCCGATCAGGAGAATCAGAGCCAGCGCGATCTCGCCGGTAACCATCACCGTACGGAGACGGCTATGCGAACTGCTCTGTGAGGCAGCGCGACTTTCGTTTTTCAAATTTGTGTTGACATCGGTCCGCGACGCGCTCAGCGCCGGCGCGAGACCGCAAAGCACTGCGCAAACAAGTGAGACACCCAAGGCGAAGAGCAAAACGTTGCGGTCGAGGCTTAATGGCACGGCGCTGATTGCTTCGTTGAAAGTCATCATTGGCCGAACAAAATCAATGCCCCAATACGCAAGCAAAAGCCCCGCACTTCCGCCAAGGAATGCAATCACCAGATTTTCGGTCAACAATTGGCGAATAATGCGCAGGCGGCCGGCTCCAAGAGAGATGCGAATGGCCAACTCCTTTCTGCGACCCGCCGCGCGCGCCAAGAGCAGTCCGGCCACATTGGCGCAGGCGATCATCAGAACGAACCCTACGGTGGTCATCAAGATCGTCAGAGCACTGCGAATACTGAAATAATAGATCAGGAAATCGGGCAGCGTGCGCACCGCCGCGCCCCACCCCTTCTCGGTCTCGGGAAAATTTTCCTCGGCGCGGCGGGCGAGTGTAATCAGCTCCGCGCGCGCCTGCTCGATGGTCACCGTGGGTTTCATCCGCGCGAATAGAAACAAGGGCCGGTCCTTGCGCGCGACCGCGGTTTGATCCGCTGCGGTCAACACCAGCGGGGTCCACAGTTGCGGAGTGAAGCCCAGCAGGTGGAAACTCTGGGGCATCACACCGACGACGGTGTAATCTTCGCGGCTTAGCCGGATGGTGCGGCCGATAAGCGAAGCGTCGGAGCCGAACTGGCGCTCCCAAAGATCGTGGCTGAGAATGACGACGTGGTCGCGCCCCGGCTGGTCTTCGCCGTCAGAGAACGCGCGGCCGAGCTCGGGGGAGACGCCGAGCACGCTGAAATAGTTGGGGGAAACCGCGGCAGAGCGAAGCGCTTGCGGCTGCCCCTGCGGCGTCAAACTAACAGTTCGATCTTCATCCGCGGCGGCCATGTCCGCGAACACGTGGTTTGCTTCTCGCCAGGAGATGAAGTTGGGCGCGGAAACAGGATTAGCGTCGGAGAGGAAGCCTTGCACCGGGCTGAGCGAAGTAACGACGGCCACATGCTCGGGGTCGCGACCGGGGGGACGGCGCAACAGGAAGGCGCTCACGAGACTAAACATCGTGGCGTTCACGGCGATGCCCAGCGCCAATGTCAGGACGGCGACCGCGGTGAAGCCGGGATTCTTGCGCAGCGTGCGCAAGCCATAGCGAAGGTCTGCGAGAAAGCTCTCGATCGAAGGCCAGCGCCAGACTTCGCGGCTGTCTTCTTCGAACAGTGTGACATTGCCAAATTCGCGGCGGGCGGCGGCAGTGGCTTCCTTTTTGGACATGCCGCCGGCGACGAGATCCTCGATTTTTTCTTCGAGATGCTCGTGGATTTCGGCGGAGAGATCGCTGTACGTTTGTCGACGCGAGAATAATCGCCCAATCCAATTCATGATTCACCTGCCGCTAAAACTCGAGCTACGCCCTCGAGCCTTTCCCAAAATCCGTCACTCGTACCTCAGCGCAACCACCGGATCAATCCGCGTGGCGCGTCTCGCCGGAATAAAAGACGCGGCAAGCGCCACTGTTAGCAGGACAATGGATACGCCGATGAACGTCCACGGATCCGTCGCGCTCAGGCCGTAAAGCTGGCTGGCCATCAAGCGAGTGAGCCCGAAGGATGCCGCGAGCCCAATAAGAATTCCGGTAGTTGCCAGCCGCAATCCCTGCGCGAGGATCAGGCGAAAAACCTCCGCCGGCTGTGCGCCCATCGCCACTCTAATTCCAACTTCACGCGTTCGCTGCCGCACCGCATAAGCCTGTACGCCGTAAATTCCTATCGTTGCAAGCAGAAGGGCCAGACCCGCGAAGGCGCTCAGCAGAATCATGTTCAGGCGGTTTTGCGCAATGGACAAGTCCACGACCGCCTCCATCGTTCGCACGCCAATAACAGGCTCGTCCGCATCGACGCGATGGATCGCTTCTGTCACTGAGGAAATCAGGCTCGTCGGCGGCAGGCCGGTGCGCAGGGCCAGTCGCATGAAGGTGGTCTGAGGGTTCTGCGCCATGGCGTGATATACGGCCTGCACCGGTTCTGTGACATTCAATCCGTTCAGCCTCACATCGCCGACCACGCCCACCACTTCGCTAGCGGCTCCAGGCAAAAACGTCAGCTTCACATGCTTGCCAATTGGATTTTCCTTTGGCCAGAACCGCTTCGCGAAGGACTCACTCACCAGAATCACCGGCGTCGCATTCTCGTTATCCGCCTCCGTAAAGTCACGCCCCTGCTTCAGCGGGATTCTCATGACCTGCAGATATCCGGGAGTGATGACGCGAACGGGGACCTCTGGCTGGTCCGCCATCGCAACCACGGGTTGCCCTTCCACGGCCACAGGCTGGATCGAACCTCCTTGCAGCGGCAGGCTATCGACCGCACTGGCGAACTCCACGCCGGGCAACGCGCGGACCTGCTCCAGCACATGATTGAAGAATCCGTTTTGCTGCGTAACCGTGGCATACTTCTCTTTCGAAATGCCCAAAGTCACCGTCAAGACGTTCCGCGCATCCATCCCGGAATTAGCGTTTCTCAGCAGATAGAGCGTCCTGATCATCAATCCCGCTCCAACCAGAAGCACCAGCGATAGCGCCACCTCGGCCGCTACAAATACGCTCCGCGCTCGCCCGCCGCTCGAGTCGGCGTCCGTCTTGCCCAAGCCTTGCTTCAACGAATCATTCAGATTTGTTTTGGTCAAATGCCACGAGGGCGCCAGTCCCGCGATAAGCCCGGTTAGAATCGAAATCGCCAACGTAAAGCCCAGAACCCACCCGTCCAAACCGATCTGCACCGCAAGCGGTAACTGCGGGCCGATGAACTCTGCGATGGCCTGAATGACAAAGTGCGCGAGCAGCAGCGCCATTGCGCCGCCAGCCACCGAAATAAGAATTGTCTCCGTGAGCACCAGGCTAAGGATGCGTCCCCGGCCCGCCCCCAGCGCCGTGCGAACGGCAATCTCCTTTCGTCGTCCGAGCGCTTTTGCCAGCGTCAGATTTGCCACGTTTGTGCACGCGATTAGCAACACAAATCCAACCGCACCAAATAGCACAAATAGAGCTGGTCCCACCTGCTGGAACATCTGCTGGTTCAACGGCAGGACGACCGCGCCCCATCCGGCATCGTCCGCGGGATACTGCTGCGCCAGCCGCGCTGAAATCGTATCCATCTCGGACTGGGCCTTTTTCATGTCTGTTTCAGGCTTCAGCCGAGCGATGACGATATAGCCGTGATTTCCCCGCACAGCCCGGTCCTTTTCCGTCCAGGCCAGCGGCACCCAAAGCTTCGTTTGAAATGGAAAGTCAAACTTCGCCGGCGCCACCCCAACGACCTCATAGCTTTTGTCGTCCAGTTTGATCTGCTTTCCAAGGACATCCTGACTGCCCGCGAAGTGCGTTTGCCAAAATTCGTGGCTGATCACCGCCACTTTGCCATGCCCAGGCTGATCTTCTTCTTCAAGAAATCCCCGCCCGAGGACCGGCTGCACGCCCAGCATAGGGAAGAAATCTGCCGACACTCCGCGCCCTTCCACCGACTCCGGCTGCCCCATGCCCGTCAAATTAAAATTGCGGAAGGCCACGGCGCTCATCTGTTCGAAGACGTGATTTTGGTTGCGCCAATCAAGATAATTCGCCGGCGAAACAACAAACTTGGAAATTCCCGGAAAACTTTTTTGAGGCGGCGTGTGCCACACGACCACGAGCCGCGTCGGATCTCGAAACGGCAATGGCCGGAACAATATGGTATTCACCACGCTGAAGATCGCGGTATTCGCGCCGATCCCAAGCGCCAGCGTCAGCACCGCGACTGCGGTAAACCCCGGATTCTTGCGCAGTACTCTCAATGCATAGCGAATATCCTCGATCATGTCTTCCACCCCTGGCCAGCGCCAGACTGCGCGGCTGTCTTCTTCCGTCAAACTCAGATTGCCAAATTCGCGGCGAGCGGCGGCGGTAGCTTCTTTCCTGGACATGCCGCTGGCGACGAGCTCTTCAATCTTTTCGCCAAGATGCTCTTGAATCTCATCGGAGAGATCGCTATAGAGGCGGCGGCGTGAGAATAGTTGTTTGAGCCAGTTTATGATTTTCACGATTCACCCGGCGCCAGGACGCGCGTGATTCCATCGAGCATTCTTTCGAAACGAGAGACTTCGCGCTGCAAGTGCTTTGCGCCGGTTGCGGTCAGTTTGTAAATTCGAACGCGACGGTTTGTAGTAGAGATGCCCCATTCCGCTTTCACCAACTCTTCCTTGAGGAGACGCTGGAGAGCTGGATAGAGCGAGCCTTCTTCAATTTGGAGCAAATCGTTGGAGGTTCGCTTGATGTGCTGGACGAGAGCGTAACCGTGGAGTGGCTGCCGCTTCAGCGTGCGCAGGATCATCATTTCCAGCGCGCCGGGGAAGAGGTCTCGTTGTTCGGACTTTTTCATGAGTTGCTCCCGGCTTAACCACGAGGCCATGTTGGACAAGGCCTAGAGCAAAATAGTGTAATTGCACCTGGCCGTCAAGAGCTATTTTTGGTGGTAGCTGAACTGAAAAAAGGGAAGAGATGCGGGCAAAACTCGCGTCGAATTATTTTTGGGTCTGGGACGCGCGCGGGTAGCGCCGGGCAAGGAAGAATTATTCATAGCGCAAAGCCACCATGGGGTCGACGCGCATGGCCCGGCGCGCCGGAATGTAGCAGGCAAGTGCTGCTACGATCACGACGAGCAGCGCGACGGAAGAGATTGTGAGCGGATCGAAGGCGGTTACTCCAAAAAGAAGGTTCTGAATCAGCCGTCCGCCCGCGCCTGCCACCGAGATTCCAGCAAACAGGCCGAGCACGACGGGAGTCATGCCCTGCCGCAGGATTAATCCGAACAGCGACGATGCGCTGGCTCCCAAGGCGAGCCGAATTCCCAATTCATGGCGGCGCTGCTCCACGGAGTAAGCGACTACGCCGAAGATGCCAAGCGAAGCCAAGAGCAGCGCGCAAACGGCGAAAAGCGCAGCGAGCAGCATCTGAAAGCGACGGGCATCGACGGTGTCGGAAACAACTTGTGTCATCGGCCGAAGAGCAAGAATTGGAACAGTGGAATCGACGTTTCGAATGACGCCGCGGAATGCGCCGGCGAGAGAGTCCGGTTCAGCGGCGGTGCGAACGACGATGGAAGCGGATTCTGGCGCGCCCGGAATCAGCTGGCCGTAAGAGTCAGAGGTATAAACCATGAGCAGCGGAGGCGCTTCCAGATTTACGGTTCGAATGTCGCCCACGACGCCAACCACCTGGCTGCGCTGTAATTGCCCCCATTCCCCGATACATTCACGGCCCAAGGGGCTCTGGCCGGGCCAGAGTCGATCGGCGACGCTCTTCGAGATGATGACGACTTTTTTCCCGCGGTCGCTCTGAGTGAAGTAACGGCCTTCGATCAGCGGAATGGCCATGGCGCTAAAATAATCGGGACTCACCGCGCGAAAATTCGCGTGCATGTGTTCGGTGGAAGAAGACTGCTCACCGGGAAGTGAGATACCAGTCACGCTGCCTTGTCCCTCGAGAGGCAAAATGGTGACCCATCCCGCGGACTGGACGCCGGGAAGTGTTCGAAGGTCGGTCAATACCTGTTCATAGAAATGCTCGCGAGCGGGAACCTGGGAGTAAGACTGAGGCGGCAGGCTGATGTCGGCCGCGAGGACGCGCTCGACGGAGAATCCCGGATTTATCCGGATGACGTGGAGCAGGCTGGAGGTCAACAAGCCAGCGAGAATCAGAAGAGCCGTGCAAAGGCCGACTTCCAGACCGATCAAGGATTCACGAAACTGGCGTGGGCGGCGGCCTTCGCTTGTGGTTGTGGAGCCCGATTTCAACGCGTCTTGAGGATTTGCATGGGAAAGACGCCAGGCGGGGAGAATACCGAAGATTACGCCGACAGACATGGAGAGCAAGAGAGCAAACACAAGCACGCGGCCATCGACAGCGACCTCATCGAGGCGCGGGAGGCTGACGGGTGCGACGGAAACTAGCCAGCGGACGCCGAAATCGGCTAGCGCAAGGCCAAGCACGCCACCGATGAGCGAGAGGAGAAAGCTTTCCGTGAGCAACTGGCGCAGAAGGCGCGAACGGGCTGCGCCAAGCGCTGTTCGAATCGCGACTTCGCGCATGCGACCAGGTATGCGAGCGAGCAAGAGATTGGCCAAATTGACACAAACGATCAGCAAAACTGTGCCAACGGCGGCCAGCAGGAGAATCAGTCCTTTCCTGGCAGGACCGACAATTTCCGACTCGAGCGGAAACATAGCGACGGCAAGGTCAAGATTTCCGTTTGCTTGCTTGGCAATCCCTGCTTGAACCACATTTAGTTCGGAAAGAGCCTGGGCAGGTGTGACGCCCGGCTTGAGGCGGGCAATCGCAGCGAAATCGAATTCGCCGATCAGGTCCCGCTCATAGAATCGCGGCCCTCCGAGAGGTTTGAAGAAATCGATGCGTGAACCAAAGGAAGCCGCGGTGCCTATATCTTTCGGAAAACGAAAGGTTGGAGGGAGGATGCCGATGACGACGTGGGATTCGCCATCGAGCGTAATGCTCCTCCCCAGAAGTGCTGGGTCGGCATGAAACCGGCTGTGCCAGAAGCGATCCGTCAAGATGACCACGCGATCATGGCCGGCCAGGTCTTCTTCCGGGAGGAAGGAGCGACCGAGCGCCGGACGCTCGCCAAGCAAATCCAGCAAATTGGCGGAGGAGCGAACGCCATGAATTTCTTCAGCGTCTCCTGTACCGCTGAGATCCACATCCGTCCCTTCGGCGATGGCAATTTGTTCGAAAGAGCGACATTGCTTCTGCCAAACTTGAAAGTCGGGCAGATTCGCAGCCAACAACGGGGCGGACTTCGCCCATTGTGGAACGATTTCGCGGATCAAGTAGAGTTGCTGCGGATCCTTATAAGAGAGAGGACGGAGAAGGACGCTGTTAACGAGAGAAAAGATGGCTGTGTTCGCGCCGATACCGATGGCTAGCGTGAGTATAGCAGTCGTGGCGAAACCGCGTTTTTTTCCGAGCGTGCGGAAGGCGAAGCGAAGATCGTGGAGGAGGATTTCGAGAAAAGGAAGGCCGCGGCGGTCACGGTAGAGTTCTTTTGTCTGGTCGAGACCTCCGAGCTTTAGAAGGGCCTGGCGGCGGGCTTCTTGTGGAGCCATGCCAGCGTGAAGGTTGTCTTGGATGTGCATCTGGAGGTGGCTTTCCAGTTCTTGGGAGAGCTCTTGTTCGCTCTGTTTCTTATGGAACATTTCGCTTAGTCGTATCAACCATGCTCGAAACCGTCCCATGGCAACTCCTTTCGATCTATTCATAATGCTCTTTACTGCAAGTTCCTGGGATTACTCATAACGCAGGGCCAAGATGGGATCCACCCGCGCGGCGCGGTGAGCCGGAACGTAGCACGCGAGCAGCGCAACGGCCCCGATAATGGCTGGCACGATCACAAAGAGCCAGCCGCCCCGAACATGAAAGTCGTAGAGCGCAGCTTCGAATAGACGCGGAAGGGAGAATGCGCCGAGCATGCCGATGGCGGCTCCGATGGCGGCGAGCTTCAATCCATCGCGAAGAACCATGCGCAGAATTTTTCTCTTCTCCGCGCCGAGGGCCATTCGGATGCCAATTTCCTGGCTGCGCTGTCCTACTGTGAACGCGACAAGACCGTAGATGCCGATGCCAGCCAGGATTAGTGCGAGAGCGGCAAAGATCGCCATGAGCTTGTTGAAAATGAGGTCCGGAGTCGCCTCGTTCGCCAATAGTTCCGGCATGCTTATGACACTGCCGATGGGCTGATCTCTGTCTAGGGACCAAACCGCTTCGCGCAGGCCCGGCGCGAGCGAATTCGCATCGCTTGCAGAACGCATGACGATGGACATCTCGGCGGCCGGATGTTGTGAGTAAGGCTCGTAGATTTCTGGATCGTCGGCGAAATTCAGCGGCCAGCTTTTGACATCATGCACAATTCCGACAATCTGGCGCCATCGCTTCGCGAGACCATCGCTGGAGTCGATACGAATCTGACTTCCGAGGGCATCGCCTTTGGGGAAGAAGCGCTCGACAAATTTTTGGCTGACGAGCGCGACAGGCGGAGAGTTCGCGTCGTCGGTTTCTGCAAAAGCGCGCCCGGCAATTACCCCGGCTTGAATTGTCTCGAAGTAGTGCGAACTTACGATGTAGTAGCGGGCGCGCGAGCGATCGGAAGCTGGGAGATTTTCCTGGCCTTTCAAGAGGAAATTTACAAACCCAGCCCCGGCGGCAGGCAGATTGGAAGTGACCGCTGCGGAAATGGCCCCGGGCGTGGTTTCGAGATGCGTGGTGAGCGCGCGGTAGAACTCGATTTGCTTGACCGGCTCCTTATAGCGCGATTGGGGCAAACTGATTTGCGCGGTGAGCAAGTTCTGAGGCTGAAACCCGAGGCTTCGATGCAATCCCTCGAGGAATCCCTTGATGAGAAGACCGGCGCCGGTCAGCAAGATGACGGCCATGGCCACTTCAGCGGCCACGAGTAAGCCGCGGCCCCTGCTCTTCGATTTTCCTGCAGAAACCGTGGTGCTGTCGTTTTTCAAAGTGGGGAAGACTTCCACGCGCCACGCTCGCAGGGCGGGAGCGAGTCCAAAGAGAAGCGCCGAGAGCACAGCGATGCCAGAAGTGAAGGAAAGAACGCGCCAGTCGATCTGCATGTCGAGCATTTTGATGGCTTCGTTGAACGACAGGGCTTTGTGCAAGAGTTGCGTGCCGGCCAGCGAAAGACCCAGTCCGGCAATAGTTCCGAGCATGGCGATGAGCAATGCTTCCGTCATCAACTGCCGCACGATGCGCATTCTTCCCGCGCCGATGGCGATGCGGACGGCCATCTCCTTGCCGCGGCCGGTGGCGCGAGCGAGAAGCAGGCCGGCGATGTTGGCGCAGGCAATCAGCAGAACGAAGCCTACGGCGGAAAGAAGGATGATGATGGCGGCGCCGGCGTTGAAATCGCGGATTCCGTATTCCTGAAGCGTCACGCAGTTTGCGCCCCATCCGTTTTCGGTGTCCGGGAACGATTGGGCTGTGAGAGCGCCTAGCGTTCGCATATTTGCCTGTGCTTGATCAAAGGTGACACCAGGCTTGAGGCGCCCGAACAGGTACAGAGTTCGAGTTTGTCTTGCTGCCACACTCTGCTGGGATTCGTCGAGCACGAGCGGAAGCCAGAGCTGCGTCTGGAACGACATAAGGTGGAACCGCTTTGGCAGGACGCCAATGATGGTGTGTTTCTCCCCGTTGAGGCGAATGATCCTGCCAACGATGTTTGGATCGGAGCCAAACTTTCGCTCCCAAAAGCGATAGTCCAAGAGCACGGCGCCATCGTGTCCGGGCTGGTCTTCGCCAGCCGAGAAAGCTCGACCCAGTTCAGGAGCGACGCGGATCACGGAAAAATAATTCGCAGTCACGCGATTGGCACTCACCCGTTGCGGATCGCCTCCTCCCGTTAGATTGACGCCACCGTACGGCTCGATGGCAGCAACGTCTGAGAAAACTCGATTCTCGCGCTTCCAGGTGAAGTAGTTCGGAGCCGAAGCTCGGTTAAGTCCCATCAGATCCCATTGACCGTGCTTCAAGGTCGTGCCATAGACGACTAAAACGCGGTCGGGGTCGTAAACGGGAGGGCGTTTATAAAGGACGGCGTTTACGAAGCTGAAGATTGTGGCGTTGGCGGAGATGCCGAGAGCGAGCGTGAGCACCGCCACCAATGTGAATCCGGGATTTTTTCTGAGCATGCGCGCTCCGAAGCGCAAGTCTTGCAAAAAAACTTCGAGCAGCGGCAGTCCGCGGCGTTCGCGGCAATTTTCTTTCGTTTGTTCAATGCCGCCAAGTTTCATGATTGCCTCCCGCCGTGCCTGAGCAGGCGACATGCCGGCGCCCAAGTTGTCTTCGATGTGCAGCTGAAGATGGCTCTCCATTTCGTCGGACAGCTCGCGTTCCCGGAGCTCTTTATTAAACAATCCGCCCCATCGAAAGAGCCACGCTCGCAGAGGTCTCACGGACGCCTCTCGTTCTGCGAGAGCACGGACTGCCTACCCGATAGGGGGAGCTCACTCATAACGCAATGCCACCATGGGGTCGACGCGCATCGCGCGCCGCGCCGGAATGTAGCCGGCGAAAATTACGGCCAGTAACAAAGCGAGCGGCACGCCGAAGAAAACATACGGGTCGCCGGGGCTTGTGCCGTAAATCAGGCTTGCCAACAAGCGCGCGCAGACGATCGACGACGGAAGACCGACCGCGAACGCCACGCCAGCGACAAGCAGGCCGTGACGCCCGGCTAGCCAGAGAATGTCGCGCGGCCGCGCGCCAAGCGCCATGCGTAGGCCAAATTCTTTCGTTCGCTCTCCCACGGAATAGGCCATCACACCGTAGATGCCTACGACGGCAACTGCAAGAGCAATGAGTCCGAGGATTCCCATCATGGCTCCTATGTATCCGAGGCCCACAGTGGATTCGTGGATGGCGACGTCCAGCGGCTTCATGTCAAACGCAGGCAAATCTGGATCGATTCCCGCGATGCGACTCCGCACCGCCGTTTCGAGCGAAGCTGGCTCGGAAGAAGTGCGCAGGCCGATCAGGGATGCGGCTTGCGGGGCCTGGGTCAGGGGCCGGTAGATCGTTGGCGCGGGGACATGCGTGGTCCAATCGTAGAGAACGTCGGCGGCTACACCGACTATCGTCAGCCACGAGCCGGATTCCTTGGGGGCGCCGATGCGAATGTGCTTGCCGAGCGGGCTTTCTTTTGGCCAGTACAAATTGGCAAGCTTTTGATTCACGATGGCGACGGGCTGCGTGTTTTCGCGGTCGTCGTTGGTGAATTCTCTCCCCGCATCGAGCCGCACATGCATGAGCTGCGGATACGCCGGCGTGACACTTTGCGTATCCGCCCACGGAGAATGTCGTTCGTCGGACGCGACACGCCCTTCCACTTGGAAGTAGGTCCACGAGGTGCCGTTGTTGCTCAACGGGTAGCAGCTGAACGCTGCGACGGATTGCACGCCGGGAAGCGTCGAAAGGCCGTCAAGCGCCTTGCGATAGAAAACAAGACGGTCAGCCGGTTGCGCGTAACGGGTAGAGGGCAGGTTCACGGCAAGAGTCAAGACATGATCCGGGGCGTACGCGTCCGCCGAGCCAGTCATTTCGCGCAAGCCTTTGATGAGCAGGGCTGCGCCAACGACCAACACAAGAGCGACGGCCACCTGGGCCGTGACAAAGATGCTTCGCAGGCGCTGCACGCCGCGCCCTGCGGTTGCGCTGCGCCCTCCTCGGAGCGCGTCACTTGCTCCCTGATTAGAGGTACCCAATGCCGGAAGAATGCCAGCAAGAATTCCGCAGGCAAACGCAGCGGCGAGCGTGAAGGCAAAAGCCCAGCCATCCAGGCGAATCTTGTCGAAACCTGCCCAAAGGCGGATGACATAAGCGGGCATTCCCGAAACGCACAGCCCGAGGCATGAGCCGGCGAAGAGCAGGCTCGCTGCGCCTCCAAGAAGTGAAAGGAGCACGCTCTCTGTAAGCAGCTGGCGAATGATGCGAGAGCGGCCTGCGCCCAGAGCAGTACGGACGGCGATCTCCGATTTCCGCGAGGTCGCACGAGCGAATTGGAGATTGGCGACGTTCGCGCAGGCAACCAGAAGGACGATTCCGACGATGACGAGCAGCATGACGGTGTAAGCGCGCGTAATGGTGCCCTCAACGAACTCCACGAGAGGCATCACCTGCACCTGACGGTCTTTATTCGATAAGGGGTAGGCCTCAGACAGATGGCGTGCGAGAAGTGCCATCTCCGCTTGTGCTTGGGAGAAGTTTGCACCGGCTTTGAGTTGTGCGACGACGTGGAGCGAAGTGTCGCCGCGATCTGATTTTTCTTGTGGAGTTAGCGCGAGTGGAATCCACAGATCCGTCGGAACTGGGAACTCCACGCTTTTGCCCATCACGCCGATGACCGTGAACGGCCTTCCGTCGATGCTGACACTCTTGCCAAGGACAGCCGCGTCGGCGCCGAAGTGGCGTTGCCACAAGCCGTGGCCCAGGACGACAACCTGATCGCGGCCTCGCTCATCTTCGCCGGAGGAAAATGCCCGGCCCAGGGAGGGTTCGACACCGAGGGTGGCAAAAAAGTCAGCGGAGACTGCGGCTCCGTAAACGCGCTCAGGTTCTCCGGTGCCCGTCAGATTCATATCGCCGGATCGGTAGGCCGAGATGTGCTCGAACGAATGACTTTGCGACTTCCAGTCAAAATAATCGGCTGGAGCAACGGGGCGCTTCTGCCCATTGGTAAGAGCCACAATTCGATTGAGCGACGGCAGGGCAAGTGGATGAACGAGGAAAGCCTCGGCGATGCTGAAGATGGTAGTGTTGACCCCGATGCCGAGCGCCAGTGTGACCACGACGGTAGCCGTGAAGCCCGGGTTCTTCCAAAGCACGCGCGCGCCAAAGCGCAAGTCCTGCAAAAAAACTTCCAAAAGCGGCAGGCCGCGGCGCTCGCGGTAATTTTCTTTCGTTTGTTCGATGCCGCCGAGTTTCACGATGGCCTCCCGCCGCGCTTGAGCCGCCGACATGCCCACACGCAAATTGTCTTCGATGTGCAGTTGGAGGTGGCTCTCCATCTCGGCGGACAACTCGCGCTCGCGGCTTTCCTTGCGGAAAAGTCCGGCTACGCGCAAAAACCACGCACGTGTGCGTCCCACGGCCAATCCTTTCGATCTAAATTGCAAACCAGCAAATTCGGTTTCATTTCATCAAATCATTCGTAGCGCAACGCTATGATCGGGTCCACGGATGCAGCGCGGCGCGCTGGGATCGCACTGGCGATGACCGCGACCAGCGTCACTCCCAGCAGCGCGCCTACAAACGACATCGAATCTCCGGGCATGACGCCAAAGAGCATCGAGCGCATAAGTTGCGCCCCCGCGATGGCCAACGGAACGCCCACGACGACACCCACCACGCTGATCAGCAAGCTCTCTCGGAGGACCATCCAGAGGACCTGTGAGCGTTGCGCGCCGAGCGCCATTCGCACGCCGATTTCGGACGTGCGGCGGCTGATGCGGTAGGCCAGCGTGCCGTAGAGCCCGGCGGCGACAAGCAGCGCGGCGATCAATCCGAAGAACATCGAAAGCCGCGCGAAGAGGTGTGCCTGCGAAAATGATTCATCGAATTGCGCGCGCTGAGTCATGGGCTTTTGCATCGGAAGATTTGGATCGAGGTCGTGGAGCACGGCGCGAACGCTAGGGATGAGCGCTTCGGGATTGCCGCTGGTGTGCAACTCGACCTGCATGTCGGAAACGGATCTCTTCTGGCTGAATGGGATGTAGGCCATGGACCGTGGTTTCTCATCCACGCTTGTGTACTTACTGTCTGCAGCGACTCCTACAATCGTGTACATCTGTTCGGGCTTGGTGCCGCCTATCATGTGCCCCAGAGGATCGCCCTTTGGCAGCAGACGCTTCACGAAAGTTTCGTTGACGACGGCGACTTTAGGCGCGGTGGGGCTATCGGAATCCAGAATGTCGCGTCCTTGCAGTATGGGAATTCCCAGCGTGTGGAAATAATTGGGGCCGACGTCGTTCGAGCGCACGCCGATTTGGTCGAATGAGCCGGTTGGCAACATGCCATCGATGGCAAAGACGTTGTTGTCGCTCCAGCCTGAGCCTAGGCGGTTCTCCATCAGGGTTGCGGACTCGACGCCGGGGACAACGCCCAGGCGATCGAGAAGAGTCTGGTAAAAGCGGACCTTTTCGTCGTCGGACTTGGTGGTGAGCGGGCTGGTGCCGAACACGAGCAGTCCATCGGTGCGAAGGCCGAGCGGCAAAGTTTCGTAGTTGCGAAGAGAGCGGACCAGAAGTCCTGCGCCGACGAGCAAGATCAGGCACAACGCCATTTGAACGGCGACAACAACTTTGCCGGCCCAGGTAGTTTTCTTATTGCGCTGGGCGGCGGCGTTGCAAGTCTTCACGACCGTACCGGCGGGTACGTTGACGGCGCCGCGCAGCGGTGCCACGCCGAAAACCACGGCGCACGCGAACGAAATCCCCAGCGTGAAGAGCAGCACGTTGGCGTCGAGCGAGAAGGGTACTTCCAAATCCGACCACGCCGCGAGGGCCCGGCTCGCCGAAATCGCAAAGAGCCAGCCCAGAGCGGCGCCCGATGTTACAAGCAAGAGACTTTCCGCGAGCAATTGGCGCAACAGGCGTCCAGGTCCGGCTCCGAGAGCCACGCGCATGGAAAATTCCCGCTGCCGCGCGGAGTTGCGCGCCACGAGCAGCATGGCGACGTTGGCGCACGCAATCACCAGAACCAAGCCGACCATCGCCATAAGAATATTGATCGGCTGATCATATTGTTCGCGAAGGCCCTGAATTCCTTTCGCGGGTGCAAGCGCAAGAATGTTTTTTCGGCTTTTTGGATCGGGCGTGCCCAGTCCGATCAATGCAGCATGCTGAAAGCCGGGGTCCAGAGTTGCTAGCGCCTGCGCTGGCGTGACGTTCGGCGCAAGGCGGCCGATCAGCCGGAGGCACCACCAGGTTGGACTGCCATAGAGTGTGTTTCCGGATGCCGGCGTTCCCCACGCGTTGAGTTCGGGGCGATTTTGCAGGGGAATCCAGAAGTCAGTCGAGGCGCCGGGCTCGACGCCGTAGAAATCTTGCGCCGTAACCCCGATGATTGTAAACGGCAGTCCTTTGACGTAGATGGTCTGGCCGAGGACGGAGGGGTTGCGGGCAAGGCGGCCTGTCCAGTAGGCGTAGCTGAGCACGGCGAGCGGAGCGTGTCCAGTTTCATCCTCGATGGTGAAACCGCGTCCGCGTGCGAAGGCCGTGCCGAGACCCGAGAAAAAATTGCCGCTTACCATATCCGCTTCGGCCTCTTCGGGCTCTTCGCCGATGCGCACAGCCACTTTGCTAATGGAGAGCGGCACGTAGGCCATCAGATCGGAAAAGGCAGCTCGTTCTTTGCGGAGTTGCTCGAATGCCGGTTCCGAGAAAGAGGTATCGCCATCGCCCGTGTTGCTTGCTCCGTAGGGTTGGTTATTTGGCAAACGCAAATACATGAGCTGCTCGGGATGCGGCAGAGGAAGATTGCGGAGAAGGACGCTGTTCATGACGCTGAACACCGCGGTGTTGCCGCCGATGCCCAGAGCGAGCGTGAGAATGGCGGTGGCCGTGAAGCCCGGATTTTTCCAGAGCATGCGTAAGCCGTAGCGCAAGTCCTGCCACATCGTTTCGAAAATCGGAAGACCGCGGCGCTCGCGGTAATTTTCTTTCGTTTGTTCAATGCCACCAAGTTTCATGATGGCCTCCCGCCGCGCCTGAGCCGGCGACATTCCCACATGCAAATTGTCTTCGATGTGCAGTTGGAGGTGGCTCTCCATTTCGGCGCAAAACTCTCCGTCGCCAGCATCCTTGTGGAAGAAGCTGCGCAAGCGTACCAGCCACGCGCGAAAACCCCTCATGGACGTTTCCGTTCCTTCAGACGCGATCGTTGTTCTCTCGGCCGCAACAGTTCATTCATAACGCAGTGCCACCAGGGGATCGACTCGGGAAGCGCGGCGCGCCGGGAGAAGCGCGGCGATTCCGGCGATGAGGATCATCAAGCAAATCGCAAAACCAATGCTCAGCGGATCAGTTGGCTTCACTCCCCAGATCGTTCCGCGAATCATCTGCGCAGCCGCAACACCAGCCCCCAAGCCGAGCGCTATGCCTATGCACACGACTCGCATCATTTCGCCAAGCAACATGCGGAATACATCGGTTCGTTCCGCGCCCAAGGCAATGCGTATCCCGATTTCGCGGGTCCTTTCTGATGCCGCGTGGGATGTCACACCATAAACGCCAATCATTGCCAGCAATCCGACGAAC
>Ga0209166_10001672_pt1 | contig 18054 bp, 14 predicted proteins | sample Coa_R1_3_FD_187151 | JGI IMG/M metagenome (GOLD analysis project Ga0209166, IMG submission 187151) | Surface soil microbial communities from Centralia Pennsylvania, which are recovering from an underground coalmine fire - Coalmine... | ecosystem: Environmental > Terrestrial > Soil >... | reverse complement strand
ACACAAAGAAAATCTCAGGACGGCGGAACATCGAGATTAACCAAATTACTTGTAGATTTTTGATTATCGACAGTGATTGGTTTGTAAGAGCTGGGGAGCACGCTTTAATCGAGAGCTATGAGCCGAAGTGGAACCTTAGCGGCTTTGGGAGCCACGTTCCTGGACGGGGTAGGCCGGGCATCAAGGTATCGAAATGGGATCAAGAGTTTCCTCCGAAGTAAGCCATTGCATTTCTGTAATTCCGAGCGCACGAACCTTCCCCGTCAGCAACACAATAGAGGTCATCCGCCAAAAGTCCTGGTCGAGCCCGCAGTCGTCTTTTTCTTTCTACCGCCAAGACTATTGTGTTGCACAAGGGCATCGTCCATGATCCGTCGGAAAGTCTGCGCTTTTTCTGCGTCCGACATTTCACGAACAGGAAATTGACTTTCCATATCCTGCCGCAATTCATTGAACTTATTCACCGCAACTTTCTGCGAGCGCGTCACGAGAACCTCATGGCTGTCTACCGTAACCCGGAAAGCTCCACCTTCCAAAGTTTGCAGGTTTAGTTTTCCTGGCAAAAATGAAAGTTTCATATAGCCTATTATCACTTCTTTCTAAGTACAACTGCTGACTCGTAGAGAACGGTCTTATGCGCCGCTTTGTCCACGCGCACTGAAGATTGTATGATGCTGCTTCCGGTTCGTTTTTTCCTAAGCATCAGATTGTCCTCAAAAGCCAAGCCGCAAAGCTCCGCAATTCGTCCAAAGAAATCGTCGGTCTTAACTTCGACCCCTTGAATTATGCTATTACCAAGGACGATGACGGCGACCCCATTAGGGCGGAGCAGCTTGGTGGCGACCTCGCAAAAACGAAATGTGTCATTGAAATAAGTTGCCGCATAATTTGCCCAACCAGCGCCCCCATAATTTCCCTTGCCGCCATTGAGACTTCGTATGGAATCGATTACTTTCTGCAGTTGGGGCAGGCGGAAAGAAAGAGCCACTGGCGGAAGATCCCGCACGGTTTGCCAAAATTGACCGAAGCTCTCGTGCTCTCGTGCGGCCTTGTAGCCCGGCCCCGAGGCCAGACCCAGCCAATGAAGCTGAGGTCGGGTGTTGCGCGGATAATGATAATTGTTCAGGTAGGGCGGCGATGTGATGATGAGATCAACGAATGCACTTCGTTTTAATTTCGCGGGAGCGGAGAAAATACTATCTGCATAAACTTTCCAGTCCGGAGAATTCGGGAGTTTCTTCTTCTCGGCCTGTAACCACTCAATATCTTTTAGTATCAGATTCAGCTTTGTAGAGATCACTTCGTCAACCGCCGCATCAAGTATCGGCTTCTTATCGACGGCGCAGCGCCGCGTCAGGCTCGGTTCGTAGGTGTAATTAGAAACGCTCACCATTACCGACCCGAAGGCGAGGCGGAATATATCTCTGATCGTAGGAACCCCAATGCTGTTGATGTAGTCCAACGCAAGAAGCATCTTGCGTTCCACTTTCGGACTGAATAACTCCATTCGCCCTGCAAATCCGATTGGGGCCACTGAACGTGGATTGCCATTACGAGCGCCATTCGAGCTGTGCTGTTTCAAGAAAGTCTTGAAGCCATTGATATGGGCGGCAAGCGCTTTCGGCCGGACTGAGCTGGCTTGCAACTTCACTTTGGCGGCGAGAGCGGCGTAAGGATTGATCTCAAACCCAATCACGTCGTACCCGCGCGCATAGGCTTCCACCAGCGTTGTTCCCACGCCGGCGAACGGATCAAGGATGCAGGTATTATTTTTTCGGCTCTCAGGAAGATATTTCGTAAGGCAATCACCTACAAACTGAGCGGAGAATCCCGCGATCCAAGGAACCCAACGATGTACCGGCAAATCCCGGTTTCTTGCGAACGCTGAATCCCTTAGTCCGGTGTCTGTCGGCGGTAGTTCCAGCAGGGCTTGCCGCATGGCTCACAATGTTATCGTCAGAAGCGGGTGAGTGCAAGAGTGCATTCTAAAGCGAGACGGCGAAATGCCGCCCGCGCTCGTGAAAGCCCACGCCGACCTCGACCGCGCCGTTGACCTTTGCTACTGCCCGCAGCCATTCGATACCGACCGCCAGCGCGTCGAACACCTCTTTCCCCTCTACGAAAAACTCACCGCGGCCCTCCTTCCCCCACCCAAGAAAGGACGACGAAAAGCATCGTAGACCTATAGGGAGCATGTCTGCGCACTCGCCTTTTTCAGGGAATTCTTTGATCAACCTGAGAAACGAATTTGCCGGAGATTTGGAATACTTCATTGGTGAACTCTGTCATCATTTCTTTGGCCCGTAGACGTCGGGTGCGCTTCGACTGAGCAAATTCAGCATCCATCTCATGCGCTATCTGATTTCTCGCACTGAATATGCGGGTGAGGTATGGGATATCCGTGCAAAGGTCCTTTGAAGGAATATTAAAGTGCGATGCAACCCGCATCAGTTGTTCAGTGGATTGTAAGCTCCTTGAAGTTAAGTCTGATACAAGTTCTCCAATCAACCGTGACCTTGGTTTCGCGTCCCCGAGGATATCGGCAAGGAATTGTCGGTCAAGCTCTTCGCTCTTCTTGAGGCGGCGTTCGATAAACTGTTTGAACATCTGGGTGGCGCCGGCATCTCGCTCGATAATCTCGGAAAGCGCATCGGTCACGAGTTGCTTGACCATTGAATCAAGCCCAGCCGTCGAGAAGATGAGCATTGCTCGAAGGAGGTCTTGCTCCTCGTATGTCGCCATACCCTTTGCTTTTCTGGTTTTCCGCACCTCTTCAAATATGTCTAGGAATGAGCTTGCGGCATCGTGTGTATTACAAAGTATTAGATAGGCCTTCTTGCATTCGGTGTTCTTGGGCTCGGGTGGGTAGTGTTTGAACCGGGTGGTCATTTACTGTTCCTCAAGTTCGTCTAGATTTACATTCTCTGCACCGATGGGAAGAGGGGAGTAACCTGCATATCCTGGATAGCCTGGATAGCCGGGGTATCCCGGATAACCGGGATAACCTGGATAGCCACGATAAGGGACATAATAGAGTCGATAAAAGCGGTTGTTGGGAAAGATTGTGCCCAAATATTTCCCGTGTGTATCTACGACGTAATCATCCTGCCAAGGCAGCCAACCAATCCAATGGCATCCCTTGTTAAAGACAAACTGGCCAATCCGAAAACCGATCCAGTATCCGTTCGAGTCGAAAAGATATTGAAAATCATTCTTCATGGCTTTTGGTCGCATTCCCTAACGAGCAGATCAATATCTGCGGTCGCCCGGGGCTGCGCGTGGAACGACACAGCATATCCTCCGACGATCAGATATTTAACCTTTTGGGCGTTGAAGATGGACAAGAGTTTTTTGAAGTCGTCGAACATTCCGGGTCGGTTCCTTGATCTGGTAAGCCGCAAGAGTGACCTGCGCAACGGCGCTCATGCGTTCGTGCGCTGGCAGTTGCTGCCAGTCCCGATATTCCTCAATTTTCAGAGCATCGAGGCTGGGGTACTTGCGGATCGCCTTCTCCATGAATTAGTTTTTAGCATGGACTTGTTGGTTTTGCAATGCAGATCCGCAACATTCAGGCAAGCAGGCGGCCCGCATGTCACTATTTAGACTTGACCACTATAGGATCTGTCAGGAGGATAATTCCCTCTTTTTCCGACGGAAGTGAAAAACGGCTCAAAAAGGAACAAAACGCGCAATTCCCTGCTTTCTCCAGGAAATTAACGTTCTGTAACACTCTTGTATTCAAACACATAAAATAAATACTTCATCTTGTAATGCAAGTAACCACAGTAACATTTCAATTTGCTATGCTCAAAATTTGGTATTGGGTCACTTTGAATTTTTTGTAGCGGCGGTTGGAGCCTGTCCTGACGGCAGGAAGGGACCGCCGGAAGTTCTTCGGAATTCGAGAGCGGCGCTCACCATTCGACTTGGCTCATGGCCCTAAGCACGCCGAAAGGGAGAGACGCCGCCACAGCAAACTGACCACTCTCGTACTCGGTCGAATTGGAGACACCATGTCCATAAGAAAATTCCCCAAACAAACCGCTGGCGCGCTGGCGGCTCGCCGCCTGAACTCGAAGCAATCCACCGGACCGCGAACGCCGGAGGGCAAAGCTCAATCGTCGCAGAACAGTTTTCGTCACGGATTTTACGCCACGCCGGACAACACGGTGCGCGAGGAGATGCTGCGGATCGGCGAAGATCCTGACCTGCTGGCCCGCCTGGAACAGGAGTTCACCACAGCGTGGCAGCCTCAGGACGCCATGCAAGCCTCGATTGTGGCTGACATCGCCCGGCTCTACTTAAAGAAATCCCTGCTGGAACGTGTCTTCCGCGCCGCCCGCCTGCAGGAAAAAACGCTTAACGAAACAGCCATTCAGAATCCTGTGATAGCATCCGAGCGTGACGAAGTCCCTATCGACGAAGATGAGCTGAATGAGTTGGGTTACCGGCGGGTCCCGCCCAGCCAGACGGCGTTCAGCGAATGTCGCAGCCTCCTGAATGAACTCCGGGCGCGGGTGGAGCGCGAGGACTGGAGCGGGGATCGGGAGGAGATATTCACCCCCCTCTACGGCACCCATCCCACTGGGCTCGGCAAGAGCATTATCGACATCTTTAATGCCCATGCCGAGACCGCTGACCGAACTGGACCTCACGCGAATGAGGCCGCGCGCGAAACCCTCAAATTGCTTATAGATTGTGAGCTCAACACTGTTCTTGAAGAGAAAGAATCATATTTGAATGAGAAACGGGAAGAATTTATGATGGGCCTGGGCTCGGACTGGCTTCCCGGCACAGTTAATTGGGGATTGCTGCTCGACCAGGAAGCGAAGATCGACCGCATGATTGAAAGCAAATCAAGGTTGCTGCTCCGGCTGCAAAGTCCCCGCCGATCCGCGCAGCGCCATTCAACCCCCCTGGCGGATGATTGCGTGGAAAGCGAGACGCAAAAGGTGGAAGAGGTTGATGAGCAAGAGTGGCGGGGTGAGGAAGTCGAGATCCCAAGTTAAAAGTTTAGAAGGCAACGGTTAAAAGTTGAAAGTTAAAGGTAAAAAAAGCGATAAGAGGCCGCGCGTGGCGACAATTCAGGGCGGATTTGAACGTAACGCGGATCCAAATGAATTTGTGCAAAGTAGCCTTCTCGAGGAACGAAGCTGGAATGTGCTTTAGAATCAATAAATGGATTTGTAGTTAGCCGATGGCCGGTGACAGGTTGCCGGCTCAAACGCAAAACGGTGGACCCAAGCGCAGCCAACAACACTTAAAGTACTACTTTAAGTTGCATACTGGCGCGGAAGGTGGGATATTGCAAGACGATAATTTTCTGCTCTTAACTTCCAATCCTTATCCGTGGGCTCTTTCCAAAATCTAAGGTCGTACCTGAAGAATTGTCGTCGCGCCGACATTGTGGAATGTGAGTGAGGCGAAGCGACAACTTCGTTATTTTCTCTTCCTACTCCTGACTTCTGACTTCTGACTTCATTTTTTCCTAATCCATCCACCGAAATCGTCCGCCAGCTCGACATTCAGCCAACCCTCAAGGGGAATAATTTGTACGGGTAAATCATCCACCCAAAGCGCCACCTGCACCTGGGTCTTGTCATTCAGCTTCAAACCTATAAGCTGGAAGCTCAGTTTAATCTCCAGGATTTTGGAAAAGCCGGCTTCCAATCCATCCACCGCCGAGGGAGCGGCGCCCGACAGTTGCTCGCCCTTCCAGAATTGTATCCGGCTCAGTTTGCCTTTAGTGATGGTCGCGTAAAGGTGCGACGGGATCTCGCCGCAGACATTCACCCGAACTTCGAATTCCTCATGCTCTTCCAGGAATGCCGGGCACAAATCCAAACGCAAATAGAGCGCCTGGAGGCTGTAGCCGTAATAGAGCGCCTCAAAAAACCGGGCGGCGCCGTGCATTGACCCGGCACGCTTATCGGGCGTATAAACTCCAGCACCCAGCCATTCAAAATAACTTGTAACCTTGCCATCAATCGTGGCCTCCATCAGGCCGCTGGGAGGGATGACGAGATCCCAGGCTTTAATGCGTTTGATGGGCGCCGCCAGGGCGTCAGGCGGGCAGCCATCCAGCAGGCGGTAGATGTTGCTCAGGTGGGTTCGATACAGGCGGTCAAACTGTTCGTCGTTGGGAGTAGAATGTTCGGGCCCATACCACCAGTTCCAGTCGCTGCCCTCGGCGATCCACAATTCTTCCTGGGCCATTTTCATTGCTTCCGGCGAAACCACAGGGTTGGCGGAGTTTTTGGCGAAAAAGTCGCGCGCATCGGCAAGCAAATCCCAGGCGCGATTGTCTTCGTCGGCGCCAATCCAAACATCGAAATTGGCGTTGATCCACGAGCCGGGCACCACGTGCGTCAGGCTTCCCTGTTCGGTGAGTGCCAGCGCTTCGCTCGCGGTTACCGCCTGAAGATCGGGGTCGCCGGCAATGCGGCCGTAAAACTCTTTAAGGAATTCCCGGCCGTTTCCGCGGAAAAATTCCCAGGCATTCTCACCATCCAGAATAATGGAAACCACCGCCGGCCGGTCAACGGTGCTCCTCGCCGCGTTGCGAATGCGCTGATGGAGGTCGGCGGCCGCAGCACGGGCGTCCATGCGCGAGTAGACAAATCCGATGAGGTCGGAAAGCTCATGGTCGCGGAAAAACATAGAAATCTTTCGGTCGCCCGCATGAAATTGGTGAGGCCGGTAGAGCTCATTCCCTCCCCAAATCGTGCCGTCGGGCTGGCGATGGAATCCTACCTGGAGCGAGCGGCCCAGAACCCCTTGGTCGGTGGCTGTCCACTCAAAACCCTCGTCAGCGGCCAGCCCTAACACTTCGTCAGATACGCTGCCCTCACTTGGCCAGAGTCCGCGCGGCCGACTGCCAAAAACTTTCTCATGGAGCTGAATCGCAGCGCGTAATTGGCCTCGGGCATCCTCCGGGTGGACGAAAGGCCGCTGCGGCAGTCTGATTCCCGGACGGGATTCCGCAGCCACTCGAGTGTCGCAGATCAGAGGCAGGATGGGATGATAGAACGGAGATGTGGATAGCTCTACCTGGCCGCGCGCCGCGGCATTTTTATATTCTTCAAGTGTTACTTTAAATAGTTCAATTTCCTTTGCCCGCAGGATAATCTTGTCTTCCTCTGAAAAGCCTCTGGCTTTTTTCACCAGCCGTGTTAACTCCGGGTCGGTGGCAAGATATATTTCGTCGAACCACGCGATCTGAGACAGCACTTGAAGGTCAAGTAAATCTTGAATAGTGAAGAGGCGCGCCGCATCTGCAAAATGCGACCGGGAACACGACCGGCCGTGCAATTCCCTGAAACGCGGGTAACGATTCAACAGGTTTTCCCAATTCAATTGGAAGGCAAAAACCAGCAGTTTTTCGCACTCCTCAGCAGTCAATTGGGCGGCGGGCTTAAAAGCGATCTGGAAATCCTCTTCGCGCGCTTCATCGCGGGCATACTCCTCCAGCTGCGTCACCAACGATGGAACCATGTTGAAAGTCATGTGGACCGCGGGAAACTCCCGCAGGATTGCCACCATTCCGTAGTAGTCCTTTAGAGCGTGGAGCCGCACCCAGGGCATCGTATAAACACCTTCGGCCAGGTCTTTATAGAAGGGCTGGTGCATGTGCCACAACAGCATCAAGTAATTTCGCATGGTCGGTGGGCGGGCGATTTCTTTACGGTCTTCCAATCAATGTGCTAGCATACCACTAGAATTGGAGATTGACGATTGGCGATTGTTGATTGAGAAAAAATCTTTCAGCGGCCGGTTTTCAGCCTGGACATTGGAATCGACCGGCATTTTGACTTTGGCTGAGGGCTGGCGGCTGAAAGCGCATGCCTTCTGCAAATCGGCAATCATCAATCGTCAATCGTAAATCTATCATGCGCATCCTGACCCGGTATATCTTTAAAGAAATCTTTTACCTTTCCCTCCTGGGCCTGGTCATCTTTACTTTCGTCATTTTCATCCCCCACATGAGTCACCTGCTGGAGCTTCTGGTGCGCCATGACTTGTCGCCCGGTGACATTGCCATCCTGTTTATGCTGCCCATTCCGGGGATCGTGGTGTTGACTATTCCCATGGCCGTATTGGTGGGAACCTTGATTGGCCTCAGCCGCATGGCGGCGGACGGCGAAGTGATTGCGGTGCGCGCTTCCGGAATTGGAATTGCTCAGTTCGTCCGGCCCGTCATGGTTTTCGCGGTGATTGGATGGGCCACCACATCCTGGATGAGTCTGGTTGTCGCCCCCAAAGCCATCCACCAATTAATTAGGATGGAAGCGGGTCTTAAGAGCAGCCAAATTCCTTACGAGATTCAGCCCAGAGTATTCCTGGAGCAGTTTCCCAACCTGCTGTTATATCTCGAAGATGTCTCCGGCTCTCATGCCAAATGGACCGGCGTTTTTATCGCGGATACGACACAGCCCGATAAACTTAAAGTAACACTTGCAGAAAGGGGAATTCTAGTCAGTGATCCGAAGGCTGACCGCCTGATGCTCCACCTGGAGCAAGGCACGACGCACGAAATTGATTCGCAAAACCCTGCGGTGTATTCGGTGGCCTCGTTTTCAGGCACGGATATTCCCATCCCGATCGATCAATCGGGAGGCACGGCGTTCGAGCGTCAAACACCCGCCGTGATGTCGCTGGGCAAGCTCCTGGATGCGGCCCGGCATTTGCCTGATCCGCAAGCCCGGCTGGCGGCGCTGGTGGAGTTGCATTATCGTTTTGCACTGCCCGTCGCCTCGCTGGCCTTCGCGCTAGTGGGCATTCCCCTGGGCCTCTTCACGCGCAAAGGCGGCAAGGCCATGGGCGTGATGCTTACAATTTTGATGGTCTTCGCTTACTACATTTTGATGGCCTTCGGATTAAGTCTGGCACGCCAGGGACGCCTCCATCCCGCCATAGGACTGTGGCTGGCCAACGCGGTTTTTGGGCTGGGCGGCTTCTTGATGCTTCGCCAGATGCGCCGTGTGAGGATGCGGCTTCAATTCATCCAGGAATGGTTTGTGGACACCGTGCGCCGCGTGGAAAGACGGAGCCTGGAGAGTGGCAGGATAGGCGTGGGACTGGCCATGCTCAACCCACTATCTTCACGCGATCGGTTCTTCCAAATTCTCGACGTTTACATCATCCGCGGCTGGCTCTTTTATTTCGCCGCCCTGCTCGTGACTTTCACCGGCATCTACATTATCTTCGACTTCTTCCAACTGCTGGGTGATATCGTCCACAATCACGTGGCGGTGGTAGTGGTGGCAAACTATTATCGCTACCTCACGCCTCAAGTAATTTACTTAATGCTTCCCTTGAGTATTCTGGTGGCAACCCTTGTAAACTTTGGACTTTTGACCAAGACAAATCAAATTACTGCCATCAAGGCAACGGGAATAAGTTTGTACCGCATCGCCCTGCCGGTCCTGCTGGCGGCCATTCTGACTAGCGCCGGGATGTTTGTTCTGGAAGATTTTTATCTGCCGCAAATCAACCAGCGCCAGGATGCGTTTAGAAATCAGATAAAGGGTAAGCCCGCCCAGACATATTACCGCCCCGACCGCCAGTGGATTTTCGGCCAGGGCGAGCGCATATACAACTATCGTTTTTTTGACGCTGACCGCGATGTATTCGCCAACCTGTCAGTTTTCGAGCTCGATCCGAAGACTTTTAAATTAACCAGGCGCATTTATGCGGCGCGCGCCTTCTGGGAAAGCCATCTCCACCGCTGGGTTCTTGAACAAGGGTGGGTGCGCGATCTTGATGGCGACCGTGTGACGGCGTACACACCTTTTGCCGTATCCACCTTCGACGAGTTATCGGAGGAGCCGCCTTATTTCAAGAAGGAGGTGAAGCCCTCGGCGCAAATGAGCGTGTTTGAATTGCGGCAGTATATCAGCGAGCTCAGCCAGAGCGGTTTTGACGTGGTCCGTCTGTCCGTCCAGTTCTATCGCAAATTTTCCTACCCCATGATGGCTTTCGTCGTGGTCCTCATCGGCATTCCCTTCTCGTTTACCACCGGCAGCAAAGGAGCGCTTTCAGGAATTGCCCTGAGCATCGGAATCGCCATCGTCTATCTCGCTACAGCGGGAATGTTCGAGGCTATGGGGAACCTCAGCCAGCTTCCGCCCATCGTGGCCGCATGGTCGCCTGACGTTTTGTTTGGATTGGGTGGAGTCTATATGCTGCTGCGGGTGAGAACGTAGCGGCGGGTTTACCCCGCCATTTTTTCTGCTTTAATCAAACCAGCGTGAGCGTTCAGCTCGACTCAGACTAATGCACAAGACTTAAAGTAGAACTTTATGTTTTGGATTTAACGCTTGAGCGTCATCTGCCGCCTTACTTCACCAAGCACTTTAATAATTGTCGGCGCGCCGACAAATTAAACCATTCAAAGCGTCCGCAGATTACGCCGATGACTCAGATTAAAAACTTTCTGTGAAATCTGTGCAATCTGCGGATACTGTTTTTCATCTATGCAGTCGAATAGACCTTCCCTGCCGCTTTTTTCACCGCTGCCTGCGCCGCGGCCAGCCGCGCGATAGGCACGCGGTAAGGCGAGCAGCTCACATAGTTCAATCCCGCCCCGGCGCAGAACTCGACTGACGATGGATCTCCGCCGTGCTCGCCGCAAATGCCCACTTTCAAGTTGGCGCGGGTCGTCCTGCCCTCTGACGTTGCCAATTTCACCAGGCGGCCAACGCGCTTGGGGTCCAAAACCGCAAACGGATCCGAGGGCCAGATCTTCTGCTTCACGTAGGCGTTGATTATCTTCCCGCAGTCGTCGCGAGAAAGCCCAAAGGTGGTCTGGGTCAGGTCATTGGTTCCGAAGCTGAAGAACTCCGCTTCCTTGGCAATTTCTGCGGCAGAGAGCGCGGCAGCGGGCAATTCGATCATGGTCCCAACCAGATAGTCAACCCTCACGCCTTTCGCCTTAAAAACTTCCTCCGCCACGCGGTTCACGATTCCCTTTTGCAGCGCCAACTCGCTGACGTCCCCCACCAGGGGGATCATCACTTCGGGTTTGGCGTCAATCCCCTGCTTTTTGGCGTCCGCGGCCGCCTCAAAAATTGCCCGCGCCTGCATTTCTGTTATCTCTGGGTACATGATGCCCAGGCGGCAGCCGCGCAGCCCGAGCATGGGATTAAATTCATGTAGTCCTTCAACTACCGCAAGCAAATTCTTGAGCTGATTCAGCTTGGCGCCTTTCTTGTGCTTTGCCTCCATCACCGCTATTTCCACCATTAACTCTTCGCGCTTGGGCAGGAACTCGTGCAGCGGCGGATCGAGCGTTCGGATGGTCACCGGCAATCCGTCCATGGCTTTGAAGAGGCCAAAGAAATCTTTGCGCTGCATGGGAAGGATTTTTGCCAGCGACGAACGGCGTTCTTTTTCGTATTTGGCGGCTTCTTTTGCGTCATTCGTATCCTTGCACGCCATAATCATTCGTTGAACGTGCGGCAGACGGTCCTGCGCAAAGAACATGTGCTCGGTGCGGCACAATCCGATACCCTCCGCGCCGAATTTCCTTGCCACGGTGGCGTCGCGCGGAATATCGGCGTTGGCGCGCACGCCAATCTCGCGCTTTTCATCCGCCCACTTCATGAATTCGGCGAATATGCCGGAAGACGGATCCGGCTCTTTGGTATTGGCTTTGCCCAGAATCACGCGGCCCGTGGAGCCGTCAAGCGATATCCAGTCGCCTTCCTTGATGGTCAGTTTTCCTACGCGGATTTCCTTCTTCTTGTCGTCCACCTGAACTTCATCGCAGCCCGCCACGCAGCTCTTGCCCATGCCACGCGTCACCACCGCGGCGTGTGACGTCATGCCGCCGCGCGATGTGAGAATCCCCACCGCCACCTCCATGCCGTGAATGTCATCCGGCACCGTCTCGGCGCGGACCAATATGACGGGCCCGGACTTCCCCTTGGCCACCGCGTCGTCTGCGGTAAACACCACACGCCCGACGGCGGCGCCGGGCGACGCCGGCAAACCTTTAGCTATTACTTTAAGTGTTGCGGACTCGTCCAAAATAGGGTGAAGCAACTGGTCCAATTGATCCGGCTCGACGCGTAACAGAGCTTCTTCCTTGGTGAGCAACCGTTCGTGGACCATGTCCACGGCAATTCGCACCGCGGCCGGCCCGGTGCGCTTCCCATTGCGCGTCTGCAGCATGTAGAGCTTCCCTTCCTGGATGGTGAACTCGAAATCCTGCACGTCTTTGTAATGCTGTTCGAGGCGCGATGTGATTTCGCGAAGCTGGTGGTAAGCCGCGGCGTCGATCTTTTCCAGCTCCTTGATGGGGACGGGCGTGCGCACGCCAGACACCACGTCCTCGCCCTGCGCGTTCATCAGGAACTCGCCGTAGAAATCCTTTTCGCCGGTGGCCGGGTTGCGCGTGAAGCCCACACCCGTGCCCGATGTCTCGCCCATATTGCCGAAAACCATGGCCTGGACGTTGACGGCGGTTCCAAGATCGTCGGAAATTTTGTTCATGCGGCGATAGGTTCCGGCGCGTGGGTTGTACCAGGACCGGAACACGGCCTCAATGGCCATGCGCAATTGCTCGCGCGGCTCCTGCGGGAAATCTTTGCCGGTTTCCTTTTTCACCAGCTTCTTGTAGCCGGCGATCACGTCCTTCAAGTCCTGCGGGGTGAGTTGCGTGTCCAGCTTAAACCCGCGCTTCTTTTTCTGGCCGTCGAAGATGTGCTCGAATTTGTCTTTGCCGATATCGAGCACCACGTTGCCGAACATCTGGATAAACCGCCGGTAGCTATCAAAAGCCCAGCGCGGGTTGCCGCTCTTGGTGGCAAAGGCTTCCGCGATCACGTCATTCATGCCCAGGTTCAGGATGGTATCCATCATGCCGGGCATGGAGAACTTGGCGCCGGAACGCACCGAAACGAGCAGAGGCGCCTTGGGATCGCCGAGACGCAGTCCGAGAAGGCTTTCAAGCTTGTCGAGCGCGGGGGGATATTCCGTGGCAATAGCCTCCGGCATTTTGTTGCCACCTTCGAAATAAAGCCGGCAGGCGGACGTGGCAATGGTGAATCCCGGTGGAACGGGCAGGCCGGCGTTTGTCATCTCCGCCAGGCCCGAGCCCTTGCCGCCCAAAACGTCTTTCATGGTGCCGTTGCCTTCAGCCTTGCCACCGCCAAACGAGTAAACGTATTTTTCCATGGGTTGATTGCTCCTTAGTTTTTTCGTCGTCTTTTTGTAGAGCCGACCTTTAGGTCGGCATATTCGATTTTCAAAACCTGTGCCGACCTGAAGGTCGGCGCTACATCGTGCCGCTGGCCAACTCAAATACTTAAAGCAATACTTTAAGTATTAGTTTGCCGTGGTACTACTTTCACTTGCCACTTGCGGTTCGACTTTGCTCACCGCCCTGAGCGATCAGTCGAAGGGTCATTCGCCACTAGCCACATTCTTGCCGACTGTCGGCGCGTCGACAGAAGTTGAAGTTGAACTTTCAATTTGTGACAAGTCGGCGACGCTTGAAAACAGTCGGTCGAGTCTTCCCAGGAGACGTAGCCTGTTCTGCCGGACGGCATTTTCTTCGGCCATAACCAGAACTTTGTCAAAGAATCGATCCACGGATGGCCGCAATTGGGCGAGCGATCGGAACGCGTCCTCATATTCCCTGCGCCTACTGAATTCGAACAAACTTGGTTGAATTTGTTCGAAGGCGTTATGTAGGTCCGCCTCTGGGCCTGGCAAGAGCAAGGTCAAATTGATCGGCTCGGCTGCCGCCGCGCTCAAATCATTTGGCTGTGCCGACTTTGCAAGAATATTGCGCGTACGTTTGGCCGCGCTCGAAAGCGCGACAAAGTCCTCGCTGTCTCGAATTCTCTCGAGAGCCTTACCCCTTGCCAGGGCGTCCGCAGGGGTCGCCCAGCCCAAGTCCGATTGGACGACAGCTCGCACTGTGTCAAACCGGAGTCCTGAAGCGCTAAGATATGATTCAGTGCGTTCACGAAAAAAATCCACCACTGGGCTGAACGCACCTTCCTTGCTTACCAAGTTAAGCAGGCCGAGGCTGGGGAGCAATTCGGCCGTAACCCTGATTACTCCATTTCCAGCCCTGCGTAGCCCAAACGGATCGCTCGAACCGGTAGGCTCCAGACCAGCCTTGAACCCCGCCGTGACGTTGTCAATCTTATCAGCGAGCGAGACTACCGCACCCACGATCGATCGTGGACACTTGTCATCCGCGCCTTGCGGCAAGTAATGGTCGTAGATAGCGTCCGCGACAGGTTGCGGCTCGCCTTGCGCTTTCGCGTAAAGGCCGCCGACGATTCCCTGCAGTTCGGTGAATTCCTGAACCATCTGGGTGGTCAAATCGCATTTGCAAAGCTGGACCGCGCGGAGAGCATGCTTTGTGTCCACTGCCGTCATCTTTCCCTGGTCAACGAGCGTGGCGCACAGTTCCCCGGCAATCGCCTCCATCCGCCGCACCTTGTCCGCATAGGTACCAAGCTTCGCCTGGTAAGTTACTTTTTCCAACATGCCGCGCCGCTGCTCAAGCGTGACTGTCTGGTCGGCCTCCCAAAAGAACTCGGCATCGGAAAAGCGGGCGGTCAAAACGCGTTCGTGCCCCCGGCGGATGAGCCCTTTGGGGTCGCCCGCGACATTCAGCAAGGTCACAAAGCTGGGGCGCAGCTTTCCTTTCTCGTCCTCGACCGCAAAATACTTCTGGTGGTCACGCATGACGGTGACGAGAATTTCACGGGGCAACTCTAGAAAGCGTTCTTCAAAATTGCCCAATAGTCCGCGAGGCCATTCGGTGGAGTTTACAATCCAATCTTCGAGGTCTTTATCTTCCACCACCCGCAAACCAGAACCTTCAAGTAAAGCTTTACATTCGCCCCGGACCCGTTCGCGTCGTTTTTCAGGTTCAAGCTCTACCTGCGACTGGTTGAGTTTTTGAACGTATTCCTTAAAGCTCGAAGCGCGGACCGGAGTTTGCCCAACTGCCCGATGTCCAAAGGTAAAATCTCCGGCTTTGACCCCGGCAATCTCAAAGTGGATTACACCGGCGTTTTTACTTTCTCCGGCCAGTGCCAAAATCCAGCGAATCGGCCGGATAAATCGAGGGCCGGACTTCCCTGTCCAATACATGCTCTTAGGAAAGCTCAACCCGGTGATGACGGGGGCAAGAATCTCACCTAAAACTTCAACTGCGGGGCGCCCCAGGGTGGTTTTTTTGACGGCCAAATGTTCGCCCTTGGGAGTTGTGGCCCGAATCAGATCCTTCAATTCGACGGAATTCTTGCGGGCAAAGCTTTCCGCGGCGCGCGTGTATTTCCCTTGTGCGTCCACGGCCACCTTCACCGGCGGTCCGGTGATGAGTTCGGTTTTATCAGGCTGGCGCGCCAGGATAGCTGGCGCGTGAGCGACAAGCCGGCGCGGCGTTGAGAATGTGCTGACGAGTGACAAGTGATGAGTGACGAGTGAAGACGCGTCAATGTCACGCCTCGCGGATTCTGACTCCTGACTTCTGACTCCTGACTCCTCCGGCAAAAATCTTGCTTCTTCAAGGGCAGCTTTAAGCCGGTCGCCAAAATCCTTCTGCGCCTGCGCCAGGAATCGCGCGGGAATTTCCTCGCAGCCAATCTCAAGCAGCAAAGGGAGTGTGGATTGTGCCGTCATAAATTGGCTGCCTCCGTGATGGGAGACATTCGGCCCACGTAAATGCGCGCTACTTCGCTGGCCATGCGTCTGATGCGGGCGATCAAGGCCACGCGTTCCGTCACGCTGATGGCCCCGCGCGCGTCGAGAATATTAAACAGGTGGGAGCATTTCAGGCAAAGCTCATAGACCTTGCGCAAGGGAAAGCGGCGCTGTAAATCAGGCGGATTTTCGATTGCCGATTGGCGATTGGCGATTGAAGAAGGGTTGCCGGGCGCTGACACATCGCTCCCATCTCCTGCTTTCTGACTTCTGGCTTCTGACTTCTGACTCCTCCGGTAAGCCTCGAGCAATCGAAGCGCTTCCGCCTCGTGCAAATCGAAAACCTTGCGGCAGTTTTCAGCGTCCGCCATGTCGAAATCATAAACCGAAAGCTCAAGCTCCTCCGCGCGTCGCAAATCGCCATAAGTCAATGAGTTGTTCCACCGAACCTCATATACATCTTGAACGTTTTGCAGGAACGCCGATATGCGTTCGAGACCATACGTCAGCTCGACGGAGATCGGCTCAAGGTCAAGTCCGCCGCACTGCTGGAAGTAGGTGAACTGGGTAATCTCCAGGCCGTCGAGCATCACCTGCCAGCCCACGCCCCACGCACCCAGCGTCGGCGCCTCCCAGTTGTCTTCCTCAAAGCGGATATCGTGCTCGCGCAAATTGATGCCCAGCTCGCCGAGGCTCTGGAGATAGATGTCCTGGATATCGGCTGGAGGCGGCTTCAGCACCACCTGCATCTGGGTATGTTTTAGGAGTCGATTGGGATTCTCGCCATACCGGCCGTCTGCCGGGCGGCGCGAGGGCTGGGGATAGGCCACGCGGTAGGGCTCGGGTCCCAGAACGCGCAGGAAGGTTTCCGGACACATGGTTCCGGCGCCCACTTCCAGGTCATAAGGCAGCGCCAGGACGCAGCCCTGACGAGCCCAGAACTGGCTGAGCGCGATGATGACGTCTTGGAAGTTCAGAGTGGACATGGTTATTTAATGCGCACAGGTGGTGCGTACTTCTTGCTGTCCCTGCTAGGCACTCGCCGCAGGGCGGCCGCGCCTGGCCACAAAATAGACCGGAACGCCCAAAATCATTCCGACAATCGCCACCACCGCTGCCGCGATTCCGTGCTGAAAGGCGTGGGTAAGCGGCGGCAGACTCATATGTTTCCCCATCATCTCGTCATAGTAGGTTGGCATCCCAGTGCGCGCGGCGATCAGGATTCCGGTGATAATCAACCCCTGGCACCAAAAGGCAAACGCCGCGAACCACGCTGCGGCGCGCCAATAACATCCCCCTGCCGCGCGGCCATTCATGGCAAAAATGATCACCAGGCCCACCAGCGTAAAAAGTGTGATGCTGGCAATGAACGATCCGGCAAAGTCACTCACACCCATGGGTTGAACCCAACCCTTCATGTAATACCTTAACACCGCCACGACCACGGCAACGCAGGCCAGTATTAAAAACGTACGAAGGTTTTTGGACATTTTGACCTCCTGAAGCAAAGGCTTTCAGCCATCAGCATTCAGCTCCGGATTGCCATTAGCAAACCTCATCTTGAAGGTTTACTGATAGCTAAAAGCTGACGGCTGAAGGCTCTTCATTTCAAACCTCCTCCGCCAAAAGACTGCGCGTTACCAGGCGCTTTTCAGCGTGCGAGTCAATCACTTCTTCGAGGAAGAGTCTCGCCTCTCGGCATCCCGCCGGAGCTTTCTCCTGCGCCAGCCACTGATCGAGCGAAGCTTGGCGGGCTGTCCTAACAAACGTGAGCGCCTGGGCAGACACCGTCTGCCGGGCAGCGCCTGTCTTGCACCGGAGGCACAGCAGACCCTCCGCACCTTGACCGTAGAAGCCCCCATCATCACCCAACGCCTTGCCACAATCGAGGCAATGCTCAAGGTCGGGCAAAAAACCTTCCAGGCGCAGCAGCCAGAAATTGAAATACAAGAGCGGCCTCGTGACCTCGCCCGATCGCTTGAACGCCCGAAGCACGGCGAGCACCAGACGGAAAGCGCGGTCATTAACTTCGCGCTCCGGGAGATAGCGCTCGGCAACCTCGGAAACATATTGGGCGGCGATCTGCACCCGATAATCCTTCTGCATATCGAAGAAGGACTCGAGCAGCTCGGCGGAATTCATCCGCAGCAGGTCGCGATTCTCGCGCTCAAAGAGCCAGAGCCGGATGTAACTGAGCGGCTCCAGCGTGCTGCCGTAACGGCTCTTGGCGCGGCGCGCGCCCGCGGCCACTGCCCGCAGCCGGCCCCACTGCCGCGTGAAAACCGAGACAATCTTGTCCGCCTCTCCCAGACGATAGGTTCTGAGGACAATGGCTTCTGTTTCACGGAGAGGCATTCTTTTTACTGATGTCGATGCGCTTTG
>Ga0209166_10001669_pt1 | contig 18072 bp, 18 predicted proteins | sample Coa_R1_3_FD_187151 | JGI IMG/M metagenome (GOLD analysis project Ga0209166, IMG submission 187151) | Surface soil microbial communities from Centralia Pennsylvania, which are recovering from an underground coalmine fire - Coalmine... | ecosystem: Environmental > Terrestrial > Soil >... | reverse complement strand
CAACTGAAACCGCGCTGTGGTATTTTTCACTCGCATCGGGGTGTAGGCTCCTTTACCGGAGATTTTGTTGCCGTCACAACAAAACCTACACCCTCTCTCTTTTTACACACTCAAAATTACGTCACCCGTCCGTGAGTAGCCTTGTTGCGTGGTACTGAGTCGTCCGTTGTGCGCTTCTCTCTGTTCTCCTTTCTGCTTTCGGCTTCAGCCTTGCCCACGGCCGACCCCGAAGAATCATTTGCAAGACCCCCCACTACCCCCGGGTACTGTTGCAACGTTATCAAAACAAACGGCTTGCAAATTGGGCAGTGCGTAAGTGCATGAAAACAAAGAGAGTCGAAGTGGGGTGGAAGCGTGGAGGAGCTTGTAAGCTGTTGATTTCTGGAAGACCCCCTACCCCCACCCCCGGCAATTTGTATCGTTATCAAAACAGAAGGGTTACAGAATTTGACTGTTGTAAGCCGTTGAAAACAAACGAGAGTGAGTCGTGGTGAGTGGTTGGTGGTTATAGACCATACCCCCCACTCCTCCGTGGCGATGAGAGTTGTGCGCAAGTGTATGAAACGAAAGGAGTTAAGTGCGTTTCTATCGCGCATGGCAGTGCGGAAGTTATTGAAAGGAAAGAGGTTGAAGGAAAGTGGCGAGTGGCGAGTGACGAGTGGCGAGTTAGAAAGACCGTAAAACGTGGGTAGAAAGGTGCCGTGGAGATCTTTAGGAAACTCGTTATGGCCGCTTATGATCATGGTCCGGGCACACCAACATCTGCCCCAACGGCCAAGACACAGTATAAACCCAAATTACGATTTTGTCAAGTCGCGCAGAAGTGACTGAGAGGAAAGGGGTTGCGGAGGCGTGGGATGGGTTCAAAAGGTAACAAATGAGATGGCAGGCTAAGTCGAGTGGATGCTATAGGTTAGAAGATCGAGGTTTAGAGTTATTTTGCGCCGGAGATATACTTACCTTCTATGTCACGACTGACCGGGAAGCCCGAGGCTATGCGCCTCGGGTCCCTTCGGCATTGCTAGCGGCCTACCTGATTGGACGGGCAGTCCGGGTTGGTGCAGGCATTCGCCGTGCGCGTTCCCGTTTTTGGATCTACCACTATGTCCAAGGGCTGGTCGCAATGGCGGCACCGAGGATGCTCAAAAAAGTGCGGCATCTTAGGTACCTCCTTTCTTCTATGTTTAAGATGCCCGAGTTCAAAGAAGGTTCTCCGTTCATGCCCTAGAACGGGCGTTCTTTTCATTTGTTTTTTGTTCGCCCAACGGAGTATCCTTTGCCTGGAACCATGTTTACTCCCGAATTACTCAAGAACTTTTTGGTCGCGCCGGAATTGTCGAGTGTCGGTAGTTTCAAGGAACGCGCCGCCTTTGTCGCCTTACATGTAGACGGAAGAACGATCCGTGATACGGCAGAGGCCCTCGGCGTCAGCAAGTCACAGGTTCCAAACCTTGCCACCGTCTTTCAGACCAAGCTAGTTTCCAAGATTCGCGAACTCAGAAGGAAACGGATCGCCGGCTCGCCAGGATACAAGGCAGCGTTCAAAGCCCTTCGAGACCGACTCTATGAGCTAGCCGAACAAAGTAACAGTAACGCATACGACTTTGACTCGGATTGGGAGATGAGCCGGGAAGACTTGGCCGAGTGCTTTGGTGAGCCAGCTCCACGGTTTGACGACGAGTGAGTTTTGTCCAAAAAGTTTAGGGCTGTCTTTTCAATGACATAGGCGACAATCGGCCATCATTTCATCCATATAGTAGAGGGCCACAATATCGAGTAGCAAACGACGAACAAATCCCGACAAGAGCGCTATGCTTTGGCTTCCCCGACTAGTTAGGTCGGTCGGAGGTATAGCACCTGTCGGGCGTCGCAACATACCTCCTCAGTTTGGTGGAATACTGGCGACAAAATCAGTCGGTATGTTTTTGGTGTCCCTGCATAGGTGTCAACCAACGTAAGGTCAGCACTCCCTTTTGACTTCATGAAAAACAAGGACCCACCGGAGGTCTGCCCGTTCGTCCCGGCGCTGCATCATTGCCGCCACCGGCGGCACACCTCGAATCGCAATGAAAAATAAAAATACTCGCAAGACTTCGATGGACATCAATTCCGTCCTTGAGAGTCTTGTGAAGCTGGCCACACTGATTTATCTGATCTTCAAGATCGTAGCTCACCACTAAGTCCCATCGCCCTTTTTACGCGGGGCGGATGGAGCACGCGGTCTGAGCCTGCCATCTCTTGAGCCCTGCGGGAGGTGTGTCTTCACACGCTGGCGCTGCATCCAAACCTTCCCTAAATTCCGTCATCAATTCTCCGTTAGAGTGCAGGCAAGTCATGGTCTTATACGGTACACTGTGCCCTTGCATGTTTCCGATAGTTCATCATTCGTTATTCATGCGAGGGAACAATGAGGCTGAAGACGGTTCACGTCCGAAACTACCGGTCGATCGTTGACAGTGACCCAGTCGAAATCTCCGAGAGGGTCACAGTCGTAATTGGTAAGAATGAGCAGGGCAAGACAACATTTCTAAAGGCACTCACGTCATTCAATCAAAGGAACAAATACAGCCCCAATGATTTGCCGAACCATTTGCGGGCGGTTCTCGAAGAAAAGAAGCCCGCGGAAATCCCCATCATTAGCCTGCGGCTGGAACCAGAAAAAGAAGACCGAGAATTGCTTGTGGAAGCCGTGCCCGCGATCGCAAATGTTACCGAATTTGAGGTAACCAAGTTCTATGACGGTCACTATACGTATAATTTCAAAGACGCTAACGGTCGAAGCCCCGCCGTTCAATTTGCGCCGCCGAATATCGGTGATTTGGTCTCTCAAGTAAAGAAAAGCCTTGATGCACTTAAGGCAAGCCTCGTTGAGCACGCGACGCGATATCCGACATTTGCACCATCAAAGCCTCAAGCCGATGCACACATCGATCAACTTGCCACGGCTAAATTCTCTGATCCGGCTACGCTAGATAATATTTTCGCTACTTTCTTGACTGCGCTTAAAGGGTTGCCTGGACAAGACGGAGCAATTCAGCAGGAGATTGCGGCGACTGAGGCGACCTTACTCAAAGCAAAGGCACAAATTCTGGAGAATTTGAAGAAAGACCCGGTAAGGGTTTTCCATCAAGCCGTTCCCTACTTTGTGTTTCATAGTACGCTGTTGGACAAAATCCCGAATGAGGTTTCGGTTGCCGATTTTGTCCGCGACCCGGAAGCAATTTCAAAAGGAATGTCGAACCTGTGTAAGGTAGCTGGATTATCCACTCAAAAGATTCAAGAGCTGGCGGCTGCCACGGATGTTGGACGCAGAGAAGCGTATGAAGACCACTATCGCTCTTCCATTTCTGGTGGAATCAACGAGTTTTGGACGCAGGAAACGTACAATGTGCACTTTCGGATTGACAGGGACAAGCTTTCAGTGACAATCAGTGACAATACATATAACCGCAGGATCAGCCCATCAGAGCGGAGTGATGGCTTTCAATGGTACCTCTCCTTTTATACTGCGCTCCTTAGCGAAGTCAGTGCCACAACTCCAGCAGTAGTGCTGCTCGACAATCCAGGACTAGAGCTTCATGCTGATGGGCAGAGAGATATCAAAAGGTTTCTTGAAGAAAGGCTCCCGGCAATCGTTCAAGTCATATACGTTACGCACTCTCCCGCCATGATCGATACGTTTAACCTGGAGCAAGTACGACACGTCGAGCTCCGACCGGAAATGCAGGGCACAAAAATCAAAAAATTATCCTTTGAAGGCGGTAGACATACAGATCTATTGGAACCTGTTCGTTCAGCGATTGGTGCCAGTCTTATCACAACCCTGTTCTCAAACGAATTTAACATTTTGGTAGAGGGAGCAGCGGACAAACCAATACTGGAAGGCGCTTTTACTCTGCTCCAGGGCGTCGACCAAGCTCGCATTGCCATCAACGGAAGTATTTCCGAAACGGGACGATTGCTTCCTCAGTTCTTCCAGAGAAGTGGACTACCATTCCTCGTTTACCTAGACGCAGACTCCCGTGGCAGAGAACTGAAGCGGTCTCTCGAAGAAGTTAGGATCCCCGCAGACAGAATTGCAATCCTGAGTGAAGTCTTCGAACGTCAGAATGACTTTGAGATTGAAGATATTCTGACCGCGGATTTCTATGCCCAGGCTGTGACGGACACTTATCCAGCGAATCCAGTCCCGCGTCCAGAGGAGGGTGAAGGAAAGCGGACAAGAGCTTACGAAATTGCTTATAGGAACGCACACGGAATTGGGTTTAGTAAACGGAGAGTGGGGGATACTGTGAAGAGGTTGATTCTAGCTGGTCGCGCAGATGAGCATTCTCGTCGCGACCTAGGACGGCTGGCGGAAGTACTTTGGCAGAAACTCGAAGCACAGGCAGCCCCGAGGCGCGCTTAGGCCTTCCACAAACTCGCTCACAGGCCGTTCATCAGTCACCGATTATTTCGATGGCCACCGTTTATCAATCTCTTCAAGGATCTGCTCCGCCTTCTGGATAGCGTCCGTGATGGCCACGGTTCACGGCCAGGCCTTAATATCCTGCTCGTCCATCTTTGTCCTCCAGCGGAAACGGGAAGGAAGGATACCGGTAGGCGGGGTGTCGGGCTGCATCAGATTTGGTGATGGTTATCACTAGATATTTCAATACGCGGTGCTATACTCCCCGGCTAGAAACAGATTCAGCCCCTTGCCGGTCGCGGGGGCGGTCGGCAGAGGGCGGTTCCATCGGGAGGTCTCCATGGAAGGCACCCTTACGCCACCAGTCTTTTATCTTCTGATTGTCTGGGGCATCGTTACCGCTGTTTTCGTCATCCTGCTGATCTGGCGCGGCGTCTTATCCAGCCACGAAGACGATCAAATCTTCCTGGACGCGGCGGAAGAGCATATGGCCCGGGAACAGCGCGAGCTAGTGGCCAAAATCAATACGCTGTCCCGTCCACTGCTCATCACCGGCATCCTTTCCGGAGCGCTACTCTTGATTGCCGGGAGCCTGTGGATTTACGAAGGCTTGAAACACTTCTAAAGGTGTTTCGGCCGCGTTGGGCCGCGTCTTGGCGCGTATTGGCGCGTCTTGGCACTAAACGGGGGGGCTGCTAGAACCCGTTTGGCTTGGTGGGCGCCGGCTGGGGCGCAGGCGTTGTGGTATTCGCGGGAGCGGGCGACGCCAGCGAACTGTGGTTATGCACGATGACCCAGTGGCCGTTCCTTTTCTCCATCACCACGGTGGTCTGCCCCTGTGACTGCATCGGTTGCCCATCGATCGTGGCCATAAAATTCCACTGGTAGCAGGCCCAGGCAACGTCGCCTTTCACTTTAATGTAGGTATTGGTGCGGTCCATGCGGACGCGCTGCATGTGGGTGCGCTGCTGCTGGTAAATGGCGAGGTAATTGGCCCAGCCCATGACCGGCGGGGCCCACGCGGCGCTGACCAGGGAGACATCGTCGGCGTAGGCGGAGTGCAATTTTTCGACGTCGCCCACCTGCATCGCGCCCATCATTTCCGACAGCATGAAATCAATCTGCTGCTCATCGCTCATCAGCGACGTGTTCGAGCTAGCGGCATCGTCCTTTTTCTTTTTCTTGTCTTTCTGCGACGCCGGAGAAAGATTTGCCAGGAGGAATCCAACCGCGAGCAGGAACGCCAAAGTCCTGCAGGACGCCGCGAAGCGATGATCCATTGCGAACTGTTTCTTCATTCGTGTTTGGCCCCTCTGGGCCATGAGAATAACACGCCGCATTACGGGCAGCGCCGGTGGGATGTGGTTGTGTTGCGTTGATTACTTCGCCCGGGACGCGCTGAGCAGGTTGACGAACAGCCGGTAGGCACCCGGAACGCCGTCCGGCAACTGCCGGAAAAACGCCAGCCCGGTGTAAATGTAGGTGCCTTTACCGTAGTGGCCGTAAACCAGCCCGCCATTGAGGTCCGGTTCGCCGGGATCGTGCATGGACAGCAGCGGGGTGTATTTCGAGTCGAATTGCGTCCAGAAATAGAGGCCGCGCTCCTGCACCCAGCCTTTGAAATCTTCCTGGGTGATTTTGTTTGGCGTGTTGAGGAGCGGATCGCTGGGTTTTAGAAATTTGACGGGAGAATTTTCGTCGGTGATGCGCGGAAGCGGCCGCGGAGTGGGTGGAGCGCCTTCCTTCGCCGGCGGGAGCGGCGGGGAGATGAGCGCGGGATAGGGAGCGGGCTCCAGTTTGTCCCAAAAGAAATCGCGGTTGTACTGCACGACGAGCGTTCCACCGTTCGAGACGTAATCGAGCAAGCGCTGGTTGGCGCCGGGAAGCTCCGGGCGCAACTCGTAGGCGCGTACTCCCACAACGATGGCGCGGAAGCGCGACAAATCGCCAAAGGCCAACTCTTTCGCGTCCAGCATGTCCACCTGGATGGCGAGGCGCCGCAGGGCTTCCGGTATCGGCTCGCCCTCGGCGGTCACGTAACCCACGCGAAGATTCTGCGGCACCGCGACGCCAAACGCGTGCGCCACGCACTGCGCGGGGTCGCTCCAAAGCTCCGTGGGAAGACTTGGCAACGGCTCCAGCGATTGCGTAAACCTCTCTCCCTTTGCGCCGCGGGAGTGCTCTGATGTGCGCTCCGCGTAGGCCGTAATCTTGTAGCGACCCGCGGCAAGTTTTGGCGGCGGCGTGACTGTCACCTTGGCGTAGCGGTCTCCGGTTCCGGCGAATTTCAGCGCCACGGGAGCGCTGGCCTTCCATCCTTTCGGAGCCACAAGCCCAACGTGGACTTGACCGGGCTCGGTTGCGTACGAGTGCACGCGCAACAGAACATCAAACGGTTTTCTTGGCTTTGACAGATTCTCGAGGTCCTGTTTCGGTTCCACGGCGAGCGTGTAAGCGGGAACCACCTGCGGGCTCGTGCGGTCCACGCGCGCGGAAGTGGATCGCACGCTGGTTACCGGTGAAACCACGTTGAACGAGTAACCTGCAATCCCATCTTCCTGGCTGGCGGTCAAGAGTGGCGGCGGCTCCGGCAAAAGAGCGGCGATCGGCCCATCTCCCATGCGCGGCGGTTTCTGCGCGGTTTGGACGGTGAAGCGAGTGACATTCGGCGAATCGTTTTCTTCCTTCGACACGCTCCATTCCGGCGGCAGCTGCAGCGCCGGTTTCTTGAAGTCGCCGGAAATGCCCTCGCGGTGGCGCGACTCCACTCGCACGGTAAAAGTTTCGCCCGGAACAATCTCACTGCGATCCGCAGTCGCTTCCACTCGCAGCCCCGCCGCGAGCCTCAATGCTTCGTCGATTTTTTCCCGCTTGCGTGCCGTGCTTCGCGCCAGCGACAGCAGCGGCTCGGGGTTATTCGCGGACGGATTTGGCCTGGGCACATCGTTCAACTTCCTGCCAGCCGCCGCCAATGCATTGGCCGCCGTCTTCCAATCCAGCCGCAGAGCGGCATCGCGCGCCTCCACCAGCGCCGAATCAACCGATCGCATGAGCGGGTCCACGCCCATGTTCGCTTCTTCGTAATCCTCATCCAACGGGCCGAGCGGTTGCGCAAGAATGGCCGGATTCAACTCGCCCCCGTCCTCGCGTTTGAGCGCAACCGGGCGACGCAGGAAAGGAGAACCGAGGAAGACGGCAATTCCTTGGGAGCGGTGATTCGCGAAGGCATCCAGCCCAATCTCGCGCCAGGTCTTGCCATACAGCGGAGAAATCTCATCGAGCGGCAGCAAGTAACCCTGGGGCTTTTCACTGCGGTCGAGATCCAGAACCACCACTGGTTTTCTGTCGCCCCACGGCCCCAAGTCCTTTTTCTCAGACGCAGGTCCGTGCAATTGGAACGAGGGATCAGCCGCTAGCTGCACCGCTTTCGGCGTAAGCAGCCCTGCGGCTTGATGGTGTCCGTGGCCGCCATGCACGCCGCCCCAGTTATTGATGACCACATTCGGGCGAAACGAGCGAATCACGCGCACCATATCCTCAAGAACCTGTTCGCCCCATACTTTCTCGGTTTCTTCGGGCGTCTTCGAGAAGCCAAAATCTTTCGCGCGCGTGAAATACAATTTCACGCCATAACCTCGCGTGGCCGCCAGCAACTCCTGCGTGCGAATCACTCCGAGTTGCGGCGCTTGCTCGGGGCCAAGATCGTTTTGCCCACCCTCGCCGCGCGTCAACGACAGCAACGCAACCTCCGCGTGCAGTCCGCGGGCCAGATACGTCAGTACGGAACTGGACTCATCATCGGGATGCGCGGTGACGTAAAGGATTCGCGTGGTCACGCGCGTGCGGTCGATCGCTTCCACCGTCTCCGGTAATCCTGGGCCCGTTCCGGGCGCGGGCGGAAACTGCGCTCTAGTCAGGTTCACCAGCGCCGCGCTTGCCGCGCTTGCCAACAAAATGACCGCGAATCGCCTGGACAAAGAATTCACACGTCCCCCAAAGAAATTCAGCTTGGAGTTTCTGAAGGCCGGCTGTCAACTGCCGGCTGCGAACCTGCAAAAGGCCATTGCTTCTTGTCCCAAGTCCAAACCAGAAACGCCACAACTCCGAGAGCAATTTGCAGCACTCCCCACTTCCGCGCTGCACCGGTTCTCCAAAAAAGCCACAACCAGCCGATCATGGTCAAAACCGCGGGCACCGGGTAGAGCCACATCTTGAAAGGAAATCTATCCGAACTCCACCGCTTATGAAGGAGTATGACTCCCACAGCCTGGCCGATAAACTGCACAATGAGCCTCACGGCCAGAATTCCTACGATAGCGGTTTGCAAGTTCAAAATCACGCTGAACAAGAAGGCCAGACCGCCCAGGACCAACAGAGAAATGTGCGGAAACCGTTTCGTCGGGTGCAGGCGCGCAAAGATCGGGAAAAAATTGTCGTCCAAGGCGGCCGAGTAAGGAACCCGCGAAGCTCCCAGCAATACCGAAAAGACAGAAGCAAGGGCCACCCATAAAATCATGCCGGTCGCAAGTTTTGCGGCTGTGGGGCCGTAGAGTTTCTCGACAAACAGGCTGGCCAGGAATTTGGAGTTTTGCGCTTCACGCCATGGCACGACGCCCAAGATGCTCGTCTGCATCGCCAAATACAGGACGGCGATTCCGAGCACGGAAAGGAAGATTCCCCGGGGGATGTTTTTCTCAGGATCACGAATCTCTCCTCCGAGATGACAAATATTGTAGTAGCCCCAGTAGCTGTAAATCGTGTTGATCATGGCGGACCCGAGCCCCGCGAACCACACCAGCGAAATGTCAAAGGCTCCAGGCGGAAAATCGAAAGCGAGTTTTGAATTGAAGTTCCGCATTCCTCCCCAGATCAGCCAAAGCATTGTGCCAACCACACCCGCCCAAAGAAGCACCGAGATTTTCCCGATGGTTCCAATCCGGCGATACAGCAGAAACACGAGGAAAATTACGAGTCCGCCGGAAATCGCTTTATGCGCGAGCGGCGACAACGGATGAAGATACTCAGCGTAGTTGGCAAACCCGATGGACGCCGAAGCAACGGAAAGCGGCACATGCAGGAACGTCTGCCACACAAACAAAAACGACATCAGCCGGCCCCACTTCTCGGGGCCGTATGCTTCGCGCAGAAAAACGTACGTGCCGCCGGCTTTGGGCATTGCCGCGCCCAATTCCGACCATACAAAGCCGTCCAGCGTCGCCAGCAGAGCTCCCGCCAGCCATGCAACCAGAGCTTGCGGCCCGCCCATCGCGCGGATCACCAGCGAGCTAACCACGAACGGCCCAATGCCCACAATCTCGATCATATTCAGCGCGACAGCCTCTTTCAGGCCCAGGCTGCGCTCGAGGCCGGGATTCTTCGCTTTATCGGAAGTGGTCATCAGTCCGCCGAGAATAGCAAATGGGCTTCGTACCTCCTAACGCTTCCGGCCCTGCCGAAGCCATTTCAGTTTGCAACCTTTCTGGAACAGCTTAAACTCGTCCAGCGCAAGACCTGACCCTTGTGCGAAACTTTTCTTGCATGGAGACCACTGCCCCCTTGGCGCCACTTCGCAGTGCCGTCATCGTTGCTCTTTTTCTTATAGCGCTTTCGTCCAACCCGGCGCGAGCTGCGCAGCTTGCGGTGCCGCCGGAAACCTCGGGGATCCTCGAAAAAATCTATTCTTTTGATCTCGACGGTGCGCGGGAAGCCGCGAGGCAACTGCAAAAAGAGCATCCCGAACATCCCCTCGGATATCTTCTGGAGTCCGACGCAATCTGGTGGCGCTTCTGGTGCACGGCGACCGAGTTCAAATACGGGATGAGCGATGCCCGCCGCCGTTCGAAAATTCCTGCGGACCAGCATTACCTGGAACTGGCAACCACAGCCTCTTCGCTCGCTACGGCTCAGATTCAAAAGAACGATTCAGCGGAGATGCAGCTTTACGCCGGAATGGCTGACGCAGCCGCCGCGAGGCTATATGCGTTACGCGGAGAAAATCGCAATACGGCTCGCTTCGGCGTGCGCGCCCGCGAACATTTCCTTCGCGTCAAGACTCTTGATCCCAGTCTGGCCGACGCCGATTTTGGTCTTGGCCTCTACAACTATTACGTCGACACTCTCGGCGCCATGGCAAAAATCATGCGTTTCTTCATGGGCATTCCCGGCGGCTCGAAACTAGAGGGAATTCGTCTGCTCGAGCACGCCATTGCCGACGGCGTTCTCACCCCCAGCGTGGCCCGCTTTTATCTCGCCATGAATTTGCATCGCTACGATCAACAATACGAGCGCGCCCTGAATGTCATCAGCCCCTTGGTGGAAAAGTATCCTACGAACCCGCTCTTTCAATTAGCCCGCGGCGATCTCTACGCCAAGCTCGGCCGCAAACAGCAAGCATTGGCCCGCTACCGCGCTGCCGCTGCCTTGCCGGTCCACGATCCGGAGTGTCAAGCGCGCATCCAACAGTTGGCTCGCACCGCCATTGCCGCACTGGGTTTGCCACAGGATTCTACTTCTCCCTGATTTTGCAGACCATTTGTCGGAGACGGCCTGCGTTCCAGGAAAAAGGAAAGGGATTCTGGGTTATTGGCCGCCTTGGGTTCTACGTTGACCCGCCCCCGCGCCGATGGTAAACATGTAGGGTTGCCTAAGGGCCGTGATTTGTGGCAGAGCGTCCTCTTCTGCAGGGGTGAGACTCCCCGAGACGTTCTTCTTAACGCGCCCGGCCTTGGTCAACGCTTCGCGCGGATTTGGCATCACACCCCCTAATGTGCGCCGGCACTGCGGCCTCCTCGCCGTTTGACCGGACAGATGGGCCCCTGCGTTCGGGGTCGCAGGAATGCAAAAGGAGTGGCAATGAAGCGGTTTTGGACAGCAATGGCTGTCGCATTTTGTGGAATTTTCTTCGGGGCCGGCTGCAACGACTACGGCAACACTTTTCAGAGTCCGGGCGGTGCCGCGCTTGCTTTCTTATCCCCCTCTCAAGTCCCCGCCGGCAGCGGCCAATTCACATTGGCGCCGAATGGAAGCGGCTTCGTGAAGGGAACCCTAGTGCAATGGAACGGCAAGACCTGCCCTCTCAGTACAAGCTCCAGCGCGTCGACCGCTTCCTGCATGACGAACATTACGCTCGACACCAATAACAACGTCACTGCGTTGACGGCTACAATTACCGCGGCCCTAATCTCCAAACCGGGAACGGCAACGGTTAACACCATCAATCCCAACTCCAACTACGGAACTGGAACCAACGGCCTCTCCAACACCATCATTTTCATCATCAACAATCCCGCCAATCCCATTCCCACAATCACTTCCGTTTCTCCCACCTGCGTTGTCGCCGGGAATGCCTTGACGATGACCGTCACCGGCACCAACTTCCTCAATGGCTCGACCGACCCCTCCCAGGTTTCCACCGTGAATTGGACACTTGGAGGATCTCAGATCCAGATCACAGCTCCCTCAGCATCGACGGCCACCCAGATCAACGTTACGGTTCCCGCCAGCAACATCAGCGCCGCGGGCACCGCCAGCGTCACTGTTTACAATCCTCCTTCTCTGCAAGTTCCGAACGTTCCCGGCAGCACCGGCAGTGGGGGCGGTACCAGCACCCCCCCGATTAGCGTTGCGGTCCAGGCCGCGGGTACTGTTTGCACCACGGCCGCGAAGGCTTCGTCCAATTCCGCTTCACAAGCCGCCGTCTCCGAGGAAACCCCTGCCATCAGTCTCGATGGGCGCTATGTGGGTTACACTGCGGTTCAGGGCGAACACGCGCAGGTTTTCCTGCGTGATACCTGCGAAAGCGCTTCGTCAAGTTGCCAGCCGAACACTTCTTTGCTGTCCGTCACGAGCGATGGAGAAGCCGCCTCCGGCGACAGCCATACGCCTTCCATGAGTTCCGACGGCCGCTACATCGCCTTTAGTTCCGACGCGGCTAACTTGGCCGAGAATGTACCGCCGGGCCGGCAGATCTATTTACGTGACACGTGCACCCACGCCGATGCCTCTTGCAAGGCCTCCACGATTCTTGTTTCCACCGATCCCAGTGGCGCTCTCGCCGGTGCGGAAAGTATTCTGCCTTCTATCAGTTCTTCAGGCCGCTTCGTGGCGTTTATCGCCATCACGCCGAGTCATGCTACGAATCATCCTTCGGCGGAGGCAAAATCTTCAGGCAGCGCCGTCAACAGTGGTTACCGTCAGGTATTTGTTCGCGACACGTGTCTCGGCTTCCGCCCGCCCTTACTCAGCCCCGGGGATCGCCTGATCTTTTTAGACGGAACTCAACGCAGCGGCAGCACTAGCTGCACGCCGAAGACAACGCGCATTTCTCTTCAACCTGGGGACGGAACCGGAAGCGACACAGCGCCCGCCGGTCCCGCATTGAGCGGCCAAGCCAAACACGTGGCGATGACCGGTGCGAAGACTTCCACTCTCTTCACGCGCTCCGTCCCCGTGGATGACAGCGTCTTCCTGGCCATCACCAGCGACCAGCGCTAACACTTCAAGGTCTAGGAACGATCTCAACTCGCGCGCGAGTCAAAGAGTATTGAGCGAAAGGTTTTCTCTACAGCTCAGTTGAACCGCACCTTAATATCCGGCCTCTTCTCCAGGTGAACCGAATCGATGAACCGCACCTGCCGGTCATCCAGCGTCAGAATCATCGAACTGGTGCGCACGCCTTCTCCAAAAAAGCGCACGCCCTTCAACAAATTCCCGTCCGTCACGCCCGTACACGCAAACACCATTTTCTTCCCCGGCGCCAGATCTTCCGTGTCGTAAATGCGCTTCGGATCTTTCACGCCCATCTTCGCCAGACGCTCCGCGTCTTCTGGTTTGCTGATCACCAGGCGGGCCTGAATCTGCCCGTTCAGGCAGCGCAGCGCCGCCGCGGTCAGTACGCCTTCCGGAGCGCCGCCCGTTCCCATGACCGCGTGCACTCCCGTGCCCACCACCGCAGCGGAAATGCCGGCCGACAAATCGCCGTCGCCGATCAGCCGGATGCGCGCTCCCGCGGCGCGAATCTCATCAATCAATTTCTCGTGCCGCACGCGGTCGAGCACCACCACCACCAAATCCTCGACGTCGCGTTCCAGCCGCTTCGCAATGGACTTGAGGTTGTCCGCCACCGGCGCATCCAGATCGGTCGCGCCCTTGCACGCCGGCCCCACCACAATTTTTTCCATGTACAGGTCGGGCGCGTTCAACAATCCGCCGCGTTCGCTTGCCGCGAGCACTGCAATGGCGTTCGCTGCACCAGTCGCGCAAAGGTTGGTGCCCTCCAGCGGATCCACGGCGATGTCCACCTGCGGAAACAGCGCCTTTGGCGCGTGCGTCGCCAGCCCGACCTTTTCGCCGATGTACAACATCGGTGCTTCGTCGCGCTCGCCCTCTCCGATGACCACCGTCCCGTCAATCTCTACCGAATCCATCGTCTTGCGCATGGCTTCGACGGCCACTTCATCGGCCTTGTGGCGGTCGCCAAACCCCATCGTGCGAGCCGCTGCAATTGCCGCGTTCTCCACCACGCGCAAAAAATCCAGACTAAGCTGTTCTTCCATGCGTTCTCTCTCCGTCTCCAGGACAGCCCCACCCCTGGGGTCTACCCCGACTTGCTCGCGCCCCGTCCACTCTTGCCGGGGCTGAGCGGGTCTCTCGGGCGGCGCTTATCATAGGCCAAAGCCGAGTTTATAGTCGACAATTTCCCATTCGTGAAGCTTGCAAGATATACCGGGTGTCCCTAAAATTTTTGCATGTTCGACGCGCATCGGTTTCTGCTCTTTTTTGCGGCCGCGTTGCTTCTGGCCATCACGCCCGGGCCCGGCATTTTCTATGTTTTGGCGCGCAGCCTGGCTGGCGGAAAACGCGAAGGCGTTCTCTCCTCCTTCGGCACTCTCATCGGCGGATTGTTTCATGTCTTGGCGGCGGCCCTCGGGCTCTCGGCTATTCTTGCGTCATCCGCCGTTGCGTTTCACACGGTCAAATACGCGGGGGCTGCGTATTTAATTTGGCTGGGTATCCGGATGATTCGCGGGCGAAACGCGGAAATGCCCGTAGAAACTTCGGGACCCTCCAAAGGGGCCTTTCGTCAGGGCATCTTCACCGAAGTATTGAACCCGAAAACGGCGCTATTCTTCCTGTCATTCATTCCGCAATTCATCTCTCCTGCCCACGGACACATTTTTCTTCAATTCATTGTGCTTGGCGCCGTCTCTGTCAGCCTTAATACCAGCGTGGACCTGCTCGTCGTCTGCATGGCCTCTCCCCTGGAACGAAAGCTGAAGAACAGCGTCCGCTTCCGTCATGGTCAGCGCGTCGCCTCCGGCCTGGGCATGATTGGCCTCGGCGCCTACGTGGCTTTCGCTGAAACTAAGTAGGCCACGCAAAAACGTATGCTGACTTCAATCAGGAAATCCTTTGGCATCGATACCCCGCACCAGTTTTAGCGCGTTCTTGTAATACACCTTTTTCAGCACTTCGTCGGGCACCTGAAAACCGTAGATGCGCCAGAACGCGTGCCGTGGCCGGTAATACTCGAAATACTCGTCGCGCGTTTCGAGGGCCCGGAAGTACCATTTGTATTCGTTCACCTCGTAAATGTCTTTGCCCATCAGCACGCGGTCTTGGTACTTCACCAGGAAATCGTGCGCGGAATACGGCTGGCGGCCCAGTTCGGCCAGCACCGCAGCAATGTCCACGTACATATTCGGCAGGGAATCGAGCGTCTTCCCCAGGCGCTCGAGATCGTTTCCGTGAAACGCCAAATGTGCGGCGATGAAATTTGTTTTCGGATGCTTGGCAAAAAGATGGTTGCGCTCGGCGATCAGCGTTTCAAACGGCGGATATTTCTCCGGCGGCCGCGCGCGCTGTGGGAATTGCTTTAACTCCAGCCAGCGTTCGTTGTGGTAGTCCCAGGGATCGAAAAACGGCGAAGGCTCGGCAATGTGGATCAACACAGGCAGGCCGAGTTCGGCGCACTTGTCCCACACGGGATCAAATTCCGGGTCGTCCACGTGGACACGTTCGCCATTCGCATACTTCAGGTCCATGCCGAAATTCTTGAAAATCTTCAGCCCTTGCGCGCCGTTCTTCACGTCCTGCTCAAGCCGCGCCGCGGCACGCTTTCCGTAGCCGGGCGTGTTGATGTCGTCGTAGCTCAGGTTCGCAAACACCACGAAGCGGTCGGGATGGCGTCCCTTCATCGTCGCGACGGTCTGGCGCAACTGCTCGCCGGTACCGCCGCTCAGATTCACCATGACGCGCAAGTTGATCGTGTCCATTTCTTTTACAAGGCGGTCCACTTCTTCTGCTGTGGGATTCCAGTGATGGCTGTGAATATCAACGAACGGAAACTTTGCGCGATCGACCTTGTGTTCTTTCGTGACCAGTGCGGACTTGGGCTGATAGTCCTCGATGGTCGGAGTTTGCGAGTATTTCTTCTGGTCCTGTTGCGCCACTCCCGCATGAGTGCGAGCCAGCAGGAAACTGAAAATCGCGGCAGAGAGTGTGAGAACAAGCAGTATGGTTCGCGGGGGTCTCATGAAGCTCCTTTTCGTTATGTTGGTTAGACTTATCAAACCACAAAGCCGTTACCGGGAGGACAACGAATCGTTTGGGCCTCGATCAGGGAGAATTCGCAGATTCACAACGCCGAAATACGTTCGGGAGTTACGCTGTAGGACAACTTTTTGAGTTTCACCCGTTGAAGCAAGTGGGAACAGCCCTAGAATGAGATGTGATGCGACAGCATCCGCTAATTCGCAACCTGCTTTTTGGAGGGCTAGGTCTCGTCGCAGGTTTCCTGGCGCTCGCCGTGGCCGTGCCGCTCGAACCGCAAATCCCAGCGCCGCTCCTGGTTCTGCTGTCTCCAGGTCTGAAAATCGCGGAACTGATTATCCCGGATACTCACGGCTCGCTCGCCTGGACGTTCGGCTGGTTCCTGCGCATCGCCATCCTTGGCAACGGGATTTTCTATTACGGTCTGCTTGCCCTGCTCGCGCACTTTCTGACACGCCGCCGCGCGGAGAGCCGCTGATCTTTCCACCCCTGCACCGTGAGAAGCGGCTGCAAGCGGGATTTTGAGTCAATTTGCGACCATTTGGATAGCAGCGGACGGACGGGCGGAGACAAAACTCTCCCGAGAAATGCCCCCGCCATTAGACCTGCGAACTCATGGGAACAAGGGCCAGAGGCACGGGTTGAGAAACGGCGCCCGTTCCTATGGGTTGTGGTCTACGGGATAGTGATGGGAGCAGTCGAATCGTATCATGCTGGTTACCTAGCCAGAATTCTACAAACCCCGAGTAACAACTTCGGGCGGGCCTTCGGAAAGTGTGCGTGTCTCAGCGGGAAGCCAGGAACGTGTGCGGCTTTTCCTTGGATTCCACTTGGGCGCGGCAAGCGTGTAGAACCTCTGCCGTGTTCTGCCGGGATTTTCCTTCATAGTCGTCACGGTCCGTCGGCAAAAGGTCGATCACATGACCGAATTCATGAAGGAGCGAGAGAACTTGCGCGTGGAACGAGCCCCCGCTATACGGTCCGACTTGGATAGCTCTTGCGCCGCGAAAACTCACGGGTCCGCCTTCGAACCGATCGTCAACCACAGTGCCCATGGAGAAGAAAAAGGCGCCGTTTACATTGATCGTCACGGTGGCATTGGTTCCTTCGCCTTGCAGGACCTTGGCAACGTAGGGATTTCGGATGAGTTGGATTCCGCTGGACTCAGGCATCGAGCGGACGTAGATGTCGCTGTCGCGGTCGAGGGCAAAAGTCAGCGTGCGAAACGTGGCGGCGGGGTTGGTATCTTTCGTGCGATACCACTCGGAGCAGGCGTTATCCGTTTGCAAAATTTCAAGGACTTTGTCTCTCGCGTGAAGAATGGATTGCCCGCGTTTTCCCATGGTGTTCAGGTCATCGCGTACGATGTCACTGGAAGCTGAGCAGGAATGCGTGGATTGAGTTGCCAGATTACAGGGGACGGACAGCGCAGGATGATCGGCGGCCGGCAACGAGGAGGCGCAGGAAGAGAACGAGTTGCCGGACAAAGGAATGTCCCCTGCAAGCGCGGCCAGCGGAGAGTCTGAGTGGAAAGAACAAGGGCTAGCCGATGACGAAACCCCGAGGTGAACGGAGTGGTCCTCAGCGATTAAGAACCGCGAGGACAGTGAAAATGCAGGTGCGCTTACAACGCTGGACAAGACTATAGCAACGACGGCCTGAAGGCTCCCGCGAACTGCATGCATCTGGGTCTCCCGCCCGGACACGGAACTCACCACAGACCGTTCTCTGAGCAGGCCGCCTGATGGCCGTCAACCGGAGGCTGCTCAAGGAGCGGTTGAACCTCAATCCGGGACTAATCGGGAAGACGAAACAAGCCGCAAAGAATCACCTCAAACTTTTATAGAAAGATTCTCAGGACGCGCTTAAACGTCACGCATGCAAAATCCCGCGAAAACAGACCCCTTTTCAGCAATACGGCGGCGAAGTAACCTTGTTAAATTTAGAGAACTTTGTGAATACGAGCGAGGCGCGTGAATTGTGCAGCCCTGTCAAGCCATCTGAGAATGTAACCGTAGCTGGGGTGGTCGAGACATTTGAAATGTAACCGAAGGTTTGTTGTTGTTGCAGGTGTGGGAAAGTGGGAATCGCGAAGCGATTTCCAAGCTCGCGGA
>Ga0209166_10001662_pt1 | contig 18093 bp, 12 predicted proteins | sample Coa_R1_3_FD_187151 | JGI IMG/M metagenome (GOLD analysis project Ga0209166, IMG submission 187151) | Surface soil microbial communities from Centralia Pennsylvania, which are recovering from an underground coalmine fire - Coalmine... | ecosystem: Environmental > Terrestrial > Soil >... | reverse complement strand
GGATCTGCCGGATGTTTCCCTGTTTGCGAGCAACGGTTTTCTGGGGACCTTCTATTTGATTTGCCAGTCGGATGCGACGGGTGGAATCTGCGACCTCAACAATCTTGCCGGGTTTGGAGGGACGTCGGTTTCCTCTCCGGCGTTCGCCGGGATCATGGCGCTGGTGAATCAACAGACGGGAGAGCGCCAGGGCAATGCCAATTACATTCTTTATAAGCTGGCGGCGCAGCAGCCGACCGCCTTTCACGACGTCCCCACCGGCAGCACCATTGCCATGCCGTGCGTGACGGGATCTCCGAACTGCACGACGACAACCGCGGGCGACAGCTACGGCGTGCTCAGCGGGTACAGCACGACGGCGGGCTATGACCAGGCGACTGGGCTGGGATCGGTGGATGCAAATAATCTGGTGACGAAGTGGAGTTTGGTGACGCTGGCTCCGTCAGTGACGACCCTGAGCAGCTTGACTCCCACCACACTTACGCACGGTCAGGCAGTGAATTTCACTGCCTCGGTGAAACCTCAGTCGGGCACGGGAACACCGACGGGACAGATTTCTTTGATGGCTGGGTCGAGCGGTAGCACGCAAGGAGTCGCAGCATTTACTTTGGCCAGTGGCGCCGCATCCGGGAGCACCGAGATGCTGCCGGGGGGCTCGTACTCGGTGACGGCGCATTATCCGGGGGATGCGACCTATGCGGCGAGTGATTCGGGACCGATCAGCGTAACGGTAAATCCGGAGAACAGCAAACCGCAATTATTTCTGGAGACATACGATTGGAACGGGAATCTGATTAATGGAAACGCGACCATAGCCACCTACGGTTCGCCGTATTTGTTACGGGTGAATGTGGAGAACGCGGCGGGAAAGATGTGCGTCCCCGTAGCAACATCAGGCGCAACAGCGACTGCATGCCCGACCGGCACCGTAACGCTGACTAACAATGGCAGCGCGCTGGATGCTGGGACTTATACGCTGAACAGTTATGGGTATTTCGAAGACCTGACGGTGCAGTTGCCGGGAGGGAGTAATTCGGTTCAGGCGTCCTATACGGGAGACACGAGCTTCGCCGCCAGTTCCAGCACACTGCCGATCACAATTTCTGCAGCACCGACCACGAGTAGCACTCCCTATATCCAGTCATGGGGAGTTGGTTACGATTTTGTGGGCAGCCTTACGATACAAGCCCAGAGTAGCGGAGTTGCGCCGACCGGAACGGTCACTTTTTATGTGAATGGAACTCCCGTAACGGGCACCACGACGTACCAAGGCACAGCAGGAACCGCCAACGCACCGACGGCGAGCCTGAGCGCTTCGTTTACCAGTCAGACAAATGTATTTCCGAAGGCAGGGTCCTACACAATCAGTGCGTCATACAGCGGCGACGCGAACTATGCTGCTTCTACATCTCCTTCGTACACGGTCAACGAGAAGTATCCCAATCCTTTTCTGTCCATTAGTCCATCGTCAGTGACTGTAGCGGCGGGACAAAGCGTCACGGTCTTAGCGACGATCGATACGAATATGCAGAACGTTCCGCTGCCTACAGGGACTGTGCCGTTTGTTAATTGGGGTCCAATGACCTCGATTAATGGCACGGAGACGTACTCGCAAACAACGGATTCGAACGGTAACGTGGTGTTGCTGGCATCGATGACTTTTGTCCCGGCGGCAAATGTGGAGGTTACAGCGAGCTATGGCGGCGATGCGAATTATCCTTCCGCATCGGGGGGCGGACTGAGTGAGGTAACTGTGACCGGATCGGATTTCGCGCTTATTCCAGTGCAAAATTCGATCACGTTGAGTCCCGGACAGCAGAGCGGATTCTCCATCTTTGTTCAAGCGCAGTCCGACTATAACGGCACGATCACCTTCTCATCAGCCTCCTGTTCGGGACTTCCAGCAGAAAGCAGTTGTGTGTTCGGTCCTGCGTCGATGACTGGGGCCGGGTATACAAATCTATCGGTCACGACGATGGCGCCGCATTCGGCCGCACAGCGGAGGTTATTACTAGGCTGGATCCTGACCGTTTCATTGCCCATTGGGGGCGTTCTGCTGATTCCATTCCCGCTGAGGAGAAAGCGCCTGCTTGCGCTGATCACACTCGCGTTTCTCTTGATTTTTGTTGTGAGCTGTGGGGGTGGAAGCGGAAGCAGCGGAGGAGGCGGTGGGGGTGGGGGCGGCGGCTTCACCGACCCTGGAACTCCTCCTGGAAATTACACGGTGACGGTTACGGCGACCAGTGGAGCCTTTTCTCATAGCTTCAATTTCACCTTGCTGGTGCAATAGCAAGTGCTCGGGCTGAAAGCTGAAAAAGGTTGAGCGATGGCGGCCACCTGACGGCGAGTTCTTTAGCCGTATCGGAGACCCCTCGGCGTTGTTGTAGGATGATCGTGCATCTCTGTCCATTTCCCATGAAACTTTCTGCACTGGCTTCAGCTCTCGACGTACGCCTCGAAAACGGCTCTTCTGACACTGAAATCACCGGACTGAACGGGATTGAACAGGCTGGGCCTGGAGAGCTGACGTTCGTTTCCAATCCCAAGTATGCAGCGGCGGCGCGCACCACCAAGGCCACTGCTGTCATCGTCAGCGAGGACTTCCCAGCGATTCCGGTGGCCATGCTACGGGCAAAGGATCCGTATCTGACGTTTGCGCGGGCGCTGGAGTTGTTTCATGCGCCATTGCAGTATTCGCCGGGGGTGCATTCGACGGCAGTGGTCGATGCCGGCGCGCGCATTGGTGCCGGAGCGCACATTGGCCCCTACGTTGTCGTGGGCGAAGGCGTCGAGATTGGGGCACACGCCGTGTTGCTGGCGCATGTGGTGATCTATCGCGGGGTGACAATTGGCGACAATTTTTTTGCGCACGCGCACTCGGTCGTGCGTGAGAACTGCCGCATCGGCAATAACGTGCTCTTACAGAACGGCGTGGTGATCGGCGGCGACGGGTTTGGCTTTGCCAAGACCGCGGAGGGCCGGTGGCACAAGATTCCGCAGCCGGCTCCGGTCGTCATCGAGGACGATGTCGAGGTACAGGCCAATTCGTGCATTGACCGGGCGAGCGTGGGCGAAACGCGAATTGGACGCGGGGTGAAGGTCGACAATCTCGTGCAGGTGGGGCATGGGTCGCGCGTAGGGTCGGACACGCTGTTATGTGCCCAGGTCGGGCTGGCCGGGTCCAGCAATATCGGCAATCGTGTGATTTTGACTGGACAGGTGGGCGTGGTTGGACACTGCAAAGTTGGGGACAATGCGATCGTTACGCCGCAGAGTGGGGTCGCGGGAAATATTCCTGCAGGAGCGCTGGTGAGCGGGGCGCCTGCGGTAGATCACAAGGCATGGCTGAAATATTCGGCGATCCTGCCGCGGTTGCCGGAGATTGCGCGGGCGGTGCGAAAAAAAGGATGACTACAGGGGAGATGGGGATCAGAGGGATTTCAGATTGAAGATTCTAGATTTCAGATTGCCGGGTCGGCCGCGAGCCCAGCGTTTTCAATCTGCAATCTAAAATCTTCAATCTGAAATTGTTCTGCTGCTTTCGTCAGCCTTCGCGCTACTTCCCTGCCGGTACTCTTCCGGCAATCCGCTCTCGATCACCGCGCGGACTTTTTCCATCAGGCATTCGCGGGTACCGAAGTCTTGGGGTTCGATGGGAGCGTGGAAGATCACTTTCACGCGGCGGGCCTTGATAGAGAAGCGTTTCTTGGGCATCGCCTCGTGCGTGCCTACGATCGTCATCGGGATTACGGGCACACCGCATTCCATTGCCAGATAAAACGGACCCTTCTTGAACGGCAGCAGCTTTCCATCGAAGGAGCGCTTCCCTTCCACGTAGATAGTCATGTTGAGTCCCTTCTCCACGACCGCTTTGGCGGCTTTGACCGCTTCGATACCGGCGTCGCGATTGCCGCGATCGACCGGGACCAGCGAGGCCAGGCGCATGGCCGGGCCGAGGATGGGAGTCTTGAATAATTCTTTTTTTACCATCACTGAGGTCCGTCGCGGAATCAGCGGAATCTGGATCGGCGGATCGAGGTTCGATACGTGGTTCGTCATGAAGATGTAGCTGCGAGCGTGGTCGAACTGGTCCATACCGACAGTGTCGACGCGGACGCCGGTCAGCCAGACTCCGGCGTAAGCTCCCCAAGTGAATAAGCGGTAGAGCGGGCGAATATCGTTGGCCAGGAAGACGAAGCCAAAGCCAATGATGGCTGCGAAGGGCATGGCTAGCGCCCAGAACAGCAGCATGATGATGGTGCGGATCATTTCTTGCTAACCCCGCTCGGGTTTGTTACTGGCGCAGCCTGATGATTTTCTCCTTCTGCTGTAGGTTGCGCTTCGCCTTTGAGCCACGCCGCGCGCCGGGCGCGTTGCTCGGGCGTGATCTGGTCCAGATCTTTCACTTCATAGACAGTTTCTGCACGACCAGCGACCTTCCACTTGAGTTCGCGCTCGGGACCACGGCGCGAGCGAGCTTTGACAATGACCGTGTCGCCGGCGCTGAAACGAGCTAACTGCTGAGCCGACTCTTCGCCGGCGGGCTTGCCTTGCAGTTCCGTGATGGTGTCGCCGACCCGGAGGCCGGCGTGTTCGGCTTCACTACCAGCCGTGACGGCGACGACGGACATGGGTCCATCAAAATTGCGCGAGGCGACGAAGCCTGGGTCGGGCACGGTGTTGGCAACTGAGTCCACGCGCAGCCCGGCGGAGCGCAGAAAATCGTTCCAGGGAATCTCTTCCGTTCCAGAGACGTACTTGGTGAAGAACCATCCAAGATCGGCATGGCTGACGGCTTCGGCGGCCTCGCGCACACCGTTGGAGTCGTCGAAGTAACGATGCTTTTTAGCGTAGTTGGCGTTCATCCATTGCATGAGATCGCGCAAGCAGGCCTGCCCGTGGCTGGCGTCGCGCACGGCAAGGTCGAGCATAATCCCGAGCAGGTTCCCTTTGTTGTAGTAGGAGACGCTGCGGTCGGGGCGGCGGTAGTAGCTGAAACCTTCGAGCCAGGCATCGAGGCTGGAGTCTTCGGCCGACTGCGTGAGATGTGCGGGACGCCGCTCAAGCTCGGTGATGTCGCCGGCGAGGTTGTTGAGATATTGCTTTTCGTCGATCAATCCAGCGCGCAGCTGGATGATCCCCTCGGCAGTGCTGGTGACGCCTTCGCTGAACCACAGGGCGCGAGTGTAGTTCGCTTTTGTGTAGTCGATGGGTTCGAGCGTCTGCGGACGGATGCGCTTCACGTTCCACAGATGGAAGAACTCGTGAGCGGTGACGGCATTGAATGGGTAAAGACTCTGCTTGATGGATCCGGCGTTGATTTCGATCGCGGTGGAGTAAGCGTGCTCCATGCCGCCTCCGGCAGGGCCGCGGGGAAAGTGATAGAAAAACGTGTAGCTGTCGAAGGGACGGTCGTTCATCCAACTGGTCGCGGCGGCGACGATCTTGTGCAGCGAGGCTATAATTTTATCGGCGTCGTAGTCGGCCGGATCGGCGTCAATGATGACGCGAAAGTGGGCGCCGGCCTCATCGAAATCTTTTTCCTGGAACTCGCCGATTTCGACTGGAGAGTCGACGAGCTGGTCGTAGTTGTCGGCATGGAATTTGAAATCGGGGGGCGGCAGCGGCATCGCAGCGCGCCACTGGCTCGGCAGATTGCTGAACAGGAGCGCCACGGGCGTGTTTCGCGCGTCGACCGGGTACATCAGGACTTGCGCCAGGTTCAAGAATGCGTGATGAGAATTCAACTGCGCGCCGAACGGACCCGGTGAATCGACATAGATTTGATATTCGACAGATGCTCCGTCCTGGCCAGCATCGATTTGCCACAAGCTGTTGTTGAGCTTGCGCACGGCGAGAGCTTTGCCGCTGCGATCTTTCGCACGCACCCAATCGACGAACTGCGAGAAATCGCGAACCTGGTAGAGCGCATTCCAAACCGGAAGCTGCAGTTCTCGAGTGGTGGGCCCGGGCGGGAGGTCGATCTGGACTTGCACAAGATGCTGTTCGGGGCTGGAGAGCAAGACCGTGTACCCGATCGGCGACTGAGCCGAGAGGCCGGGAACAAAGAGCAGCGCAACGATCGCAGGGGCTAAAGCCCAGACCAATGCGAAGCGCCCGACGCCGCCCTGAAGGGCCGCTCTTCCACGGCGCAGGGATTGGGGCGACTGCCCCGCAGGATTCGATTCCAAGAAGTTCATTTGTGGTCTGTCAGCTCGCGCAGGCGCGCTGGAAGTTTTTCATAGATGCCGCCGAATCCGCCATTGGAAAGAATAGCGATGACGTCGCCGCTGCGCAGTTCGGGGGCGATGGTTTCAACAATGGCATCGGCGTCGTTCAAAAGGCGCGCGCGGCGGCCATTCTGCTGGATTTCAGCCGCAAGCGCGGGCAGTTCGAGGCGCTCCTTTTCGGGAACGGCTTCGGAGCGAAAGACGCCAGCGACTACTACTTCATCTGCCTGCGCCAGGCTGCGGGCGAGGTCGCTTTGCAGAACTCGGCGCCGCAGCGTATTGGAGCGCGGCTCGAGGATCGCCCAGAGGCGAGCTCCGGCGTAACGAGCGCGAAGCGCCTTCAACGTTCCTGCGATCGCGGTGGGATGGTGGGCGAAGTCGTCGATGATGGTGATGCCGTTGACTTGCGCTTTGACTTCGAGACGGCGCTTCACGCTCTTGAAAGTCTTGAGGGCGGTAGCGATCGCATCTTTCGAAATGCCGCAGGAAAATGCCAGAGAGGCGGCGGCAGTGGCGTTCCAGACGTTGTACTCCCCGGCGAGCGCAAACTCGAGATCGGCCCAAGGCTCGCCATTGTGTAGAACACTCCAGGTTGTATGGCCGGGTTCGAGGCGCAGATTGGTGATCTTCCAGTTCGCGCTCGCGCCGGAGCCGTAGCGTTCGACCGGGCAAAAGGCCTTGGCCAGGCAGCGCTCCAGGCTTGGACTTTGCGGCGCGTCGCCGAGCGAGCCATCCCAGGCCACAATGCGGCCTCGGCGTGGGATCAAGTTCACCAGGCGCTTGAATGCGGTTTCTACAGCGGCAAGATCTTTGTAGATGTCGGCGTGATCGAACTCGACAGAGGTGAGGATGATGGCGTCGGGAAAGTAGTGGAGGAATTTCGGTCCTTTGTCGAAAAAGGCAGTGTCGTACTCGTCCCCTTCGAGGATGAAGTGCTTCCCTGCTCCGAGATGGAAGCTGGAACCAAAATTTTCGGCGATGCCGCCGATCAGGAACGAAGGATCGGCGCCCGCAGAGTGGAAGATCCACGAGAGCATGGAAGTGGTCGTGGTCTTGCCGTGAGTTCCGGCCACGACCAGGACTTCTTTGTCACGGAGAAATTCGTCATGCAGCAACTGCGGTAGCGAGCAGAACGGAATGCGCTGGTCGAGGACGTGTTCGAGTTCGACATTGCCGCGCGACATGGCGTTTCCGACCACGACGAGGTCGGGACGAGGGTCCAGATTTTTCGCATCGAAGGGCTGGGCTACGGGAATGCCGAGGTCGTGCAGGAAAATGGACATCGGCGGGTAGGCGGCGGCATCGGAACCGGTGACGCGGAAGCCGCGCTGCTTGAGCATTCCGGCGAGAGACGCCATCGCCGTACCGCAGATGCCGATTAGGTGGATGTGCTTGGGGTTGGGCATAAAGTCAGAAAATCAATTACCACAAAGGTCACGAAGGTACACGAAGGAAAACCTTCAGGGGCTCACTGATGAGTCCAAGATTTTGAAGCTTACCTTCCCTTGGCGCACTGAAAGTCTTGCTTGCACGCCGAACGGAAGCGTGATGTTTCTGGCAGACACGTGGCCGGAGCGAACGCCGTAGGCTACTGGCACGTTCAGTTCGCCGACGATTCGGGTGATGACTTCCTGCAGCGTGTATCCCTGATTGGCCGTCTGGACGCAGTCCAGCATCTCGCCGAAGATGATGCCGCGCACTTTCTCAAGTTGGCCGGCCAGCTTGAGTTGCGTGAGCATGCGGTCGATCTGATAGGGCTTGGCCCCAAGGTCCTCGAGAAAAAGAATCGTGCCCTCGGTTTGGATGGAATACGGCGTCCCCAGCGAGGCGACCAGGATTGAGAGGCATCCGCCATAGAGCACGCCTTCGGCTTCTCCTTCGATCAAGGCGGTGACGCCGTCGTTCAGGGGCACATCCCATGGTGTCGCATTCGACAAGGCAGAGTGCCAGGCCTCGACATCGACTCCGTTTTGGTGCGCCCAATCTTTTGCGGCCATTGGTCCGTGGAAGGTAACGAGGCCGGTGGCGTCTGTGATGTAAGTCAGCAGGGTGGTGACATCGCTATAGCCAACGAAGATTTTGGGATGCGCTTTAATCTTTGCGAAGTCGAGTTCCTGGAGCAGGTAATTGGCGCCGTATCCGCCGCGGGCACAGACGATGGCGCGGACGTCTTCGCGCTCGAACATTTGTTCCAACTCGCGAGCGCGACGCTGGGGCGATCCGGCGAAGTAGAGATCGCGTTCAGCAATTGAGTCTAAGTAGAACGGGCGGTATCCCGCACGGCGCAGGGCTTCGCAACCGGCATCGAGTTCTGCCTTATTTACGTTGCTGGCAGGCGCCACGATGCCGACAAGATCGCCGGAGCGAAGGGCGGGAGGCTTGACGGATTGAAACTTCGAACTCGGCATGCTTGATGAACCAGACTGGCCGATTTAATGCGCGCGCTAGCCTACAAAAAATTCTCCCCGGCAAAGCAGGCGCGCGGGGCCACGCAAAAGAATACTATTTCCCTCCTGGCGAACGGTCTGCGTTCCGCCCGGGGCGTGTACCTTGACCGGCGAATCGGCACGGCTGGTGGCCATTGCGGCCGCAGCTGAGGCGCACGATCCGGTGCCCGAAGATTGCGTTTCGCCCACGCCGCGCTCGAAAAAACGGGCACGTATCTCGTGCTTACCATCGGCGGCAACAAATTCGACATTGACGCCGTGCTTGAATGGCGACGAGCGCTGTATTTCGGCGGCTTGCGATTGCCAGTCCGGAGGGAAATCAGGAACGAAGACGACGTAATGCGGATTACCCATGGAGACCGGAATCCCGCGGACCTCTCCAACTCGCGTCTTCACGGCCAGTTCCCTTTCCACGGTGGCGGCGCCCATGGCAATTTCAAATTCGTATTCCCAAGCATTATGCGAAGTCAGAACGCAAGTTTTCAGTCCGGCGCCGGTTTGAATGGCGATCTTCTCTTTGCCCTGCTCGGAGCACAAAAATGCCGCGACACAGCGGGTGCCATTGCCGGAAATTTCGGCGTCGGAGCCATCGGCATTGATCAGGCGGATCTCAACGTCGGCCGCAGAATGAGGTAGCATCCACTCGACCCCATCGGCGCCGACGCCATCATGCCGATCGCAAATGCGTTGCGTGAAGCCATGAAGGTCCGAACCCGTGGGCGCGGCGGAGAAATCGATCAGCAGGAAATCATTGCCGCACGCGCTGGCCTTGACGAAAGGAATGGTGCGCACGCCTGAGTTCACTCGCGCTCCACTCGGCCCAAAGAACTGGCGCTTTGAAGCATCATGCCGGTACGGTGTTGTGAGTTCATGCCGTGTCGCAGTGTTCGGACCTTTTTCGGATGGCCGGATTTTATCATTGCAGCGCAGCGAGGCCGCGTTAACCCGGATGATTACCGCGCGCGGTAGAGGATGGCTGGGGCCTGTCCGGTGACGTGAATTTCGATAAGCTCGCGCAGATGCCGATCGTGAACCGCCTGCCACACCGGATCGCCTTCGAACGCCAGTACGTAATCAGCATATTGCGAGGGATTCGCCAGCGCGCGCTCCCACAGGCCTTCGGGATCGCTGGGTTGTTTCCAGACGCGGTGGTTGCCTTCGTTGATGGTGCGCTTCAAGGGAATACCGGCGCGCTCAAGGGCGCCGACCTGGTCGCCGAGATACATGAGAAGAGTCGAGTCCGGTGGAAGCTCACTCAGCAGGTGAGCGAGTTCGCCCTGGAGTTGATTGCGGGTGCGCATGTTGACCTGAGCTTCCTTCAGGCAGATCGGACCGGCGCGCCAGACATTCGCGTAGCTGGCGACGATCAGAGCGAACACGGCGACGATGCAGCCGAGGCGGAGGCGAGCATTCCACGAGTCGAGAATGATCCAGACAAGAATCGCGAAGGCGGCCGCAAATGCAGGGAGCAGATGCAATCCGTAGCGCACGTTGTAATGCGAGAACGGCCACCAGTAGGGAATGAAAATGGGAATGCCGCCGTAGGCAATGGAGAGCGCGTAAAACGGCACAGCCACGAGCAAGAACAGTAAGGGCCACGTACGAGACAGCGGTATCGGGCGGTGGGGGATAATTAACGCTAAGGCGGCGGCAAGGGCGAGCATAAGCCATGCACGTTGCAGCCACTGGTTATCGGCGACGTTGGCTTCGGCGGATTTGAGGAAGTACATTCCGGCGATCAGCGGATTATTGCCACCGGGATGGCCCGGGTTCCCCGTGCTCTGCGTTTTGCGTTCGATGGCCTTGGCGGAATACGGGCCGTTCTCGAATTCCAGCGGGTTGCGGTAAACGATTCCGTTGTAGGCGAGCCAGAGGACGGGAGCGGCGACCGCGATGAGGATGAACTTGACCACGGATGCGGGGGCTAAAGCCCGGATGGATTCGGATGCGCTGACGCGGACCTGAAGGGCCGCTCTTCCACCCGCAACGTCCGTGCGCTCGGCTATTACGCGCGCGAGTACAAGAACTCCAACCATGGCTGCCGCCAAGAACCAGCCGTCGTAGCGTGTCAAGCAGGCCGCTGCCAGGCAGATGCCGCACTTGGTAAGGGCCCTGGTATTGCCGCGCACCGATTCGGCGAAATAGACGACAGCCCAGATGAAGAACGCGAGGTACAGAGCCTCGCCCATCGCGGTGGACTGCATGTAGATCAGATTGGGATTGGCCGCGTAGATCAACGCCGCGGCCCAGGCGGCCACACGGGCGGGACGGTCAGCCTCGGCGTTTTCTGACAGGACGCCGCGAGTGAGACGAAAAATTCCGATGACCCCGAAGACATAGGCCACCATCGAAGGGATCGACCCGCCGACGCCCGTCTGCCACATGTTTTTCGAAATCAAAAAAGGGATCATCAGCACGTGCGGCAGCGGGAGCCACACGGTGCCCAGTTGTAGCAGGCCAGGGGTTCTTGAATCGAAGACACGGCGGGCAATATTGATGTGGGCGATCGCGTCGCCGTAGAGCAGCACTTCCCCACGACGATAAAAGAACAGGAAAGAGAAGACAGAAACGCACGTCGCCAGCCAGATGAGGAGATTGACCTCCGAATCCCAGAGCGGGTTCGTGGGGGCGTTCTTTGGGGGCTTAGGCATGCGATGGTGCGAAAGGTCTTGGGTCTTCGGTAGTAGGTCTTGGGATTCTTGCCGACAGCACAATCCCAATACCTAACACCGAAGACCCAAACACCGCTTTCCGCAAATTATTCCAGGTGAGTCAACTCGCGAAAGATCTGGAAGCGTTCTTCAATTTCTTCCCGCCTCAACGATTGCAGGCGCTCGGTGCCGAAGCGCTCAACGGCGAACGATCCCATGACCCCGCCATAGAATAGCGCCCGCTTCAGCACTTCACGGTTCATGTCCTGCTGCGAGGCCACGTATCCCATGAAGCCTCCGGCGAACGAATCTCCGGCGCCGGTGGGATCTTTTACCTCTTCAATCGGCAAAGCCGGGGCGCGGAAGGGATGGCGCCCAATTCCGAATGAACCTTCGCGGAAGAAAATTGTGGCGCCATACTCGCCGTGCTTGATGACCAGCGCCTGCGGTCCCATGGCCAAAACTTTTTGCGCGGCCCGCGGCAGGTTGGTTTCGTGCGCCAGCATCTTCGCTTCGGTGTCATTAATGAGCAGCACGTTCACCAGCTTTAGCGTTTCGGCAAGCTCCCGGGGCGTGCGGTTGATCCAGTAGTTCATAGTGTCGCAGCCGGTCAAGCGCACGCCGTTCATGTGGCGGCGCACGTCGGCCTGCAGCGTTGGCTGGATGTTGGCGAGGAAAAGGAAATCGGTATCCTCGTACTCCTTGGGAATGCGAGGCTGGAAAGTTTCAAAGACATTGAGGTCGGTGTAGTCGGTCTTGGCCTCGTTAAGGTTGTCGACATATGATCCGCCCCAACGGAAGGTCTTACCCTGGGCGCGCTCCAGGCCGCGAATGTCGATGCGGTGATCGCGAAAGACTTTTTCCTGTTCGGGGCCGAAGTCCTCGCCCACGATGGCGACGACGCGCACTTCGGTGAAATAGCTGGCGGCGAGCGCGAAGTATGTTGCTGCGCCCCCAAGAATGTTTTTCACAGTGCCCGAAGGCGAGGTGACGTCGTCGAACGCTACGGAACCGACTACGAGTATGCTCATGCTTCTCTCTTGAACCAGGGCTCGGCGGGCGAGGACGCCCCGCCGGACAGCCGGCAAGATGCCGGCGCTACTTCACGTATTTACCGATAATCAGCTTTAACTTCTTTTTTGTCGCTGCTGGAATCTTCTTCGGATCGGTCAGCAGCGCGTGGGCCAGAGCCGCTCCGCACCTGCAGGAACGGCCGGCGGGCATGGCCGCAATCGTCTGGCGCACAACTCTGGCGGCGTTCTCGGCATTCTTGATCAGCACCCCGACGATCTGATCCACCGTCACTGAGTCGTGATGCGGGTGCCAGCAATCATAGTCCGTCACCATGGCCACGGTGACATAACAAAGCTCGGCTTCCCGCGCGAGCTTTGCTTCCTGCAAATTGGTCATGCCGATCACGTCCATTCCAAGGCCGCGATACACGTTCGATTCGGCCTTGGTGGAAAACTGCGGGCCTTCCATGCAGAGATAAGTGCCTCCCGGCTTGCCGACAACGCCAACTTGGCGGCACGCGGCGGCGACCACGCTGGAAAGTTCGGCGCACACGGGATCGGCGAACGCGATGTGCGCCACGATGCCGTTGCCGAAAAATGTATCCACGCGATGGCGGGTACGGTCGAAAAACTGATCCGGGATGACGAACTCGAGCGGCTTGTGCTCTTCCTTGAGCGATCCCACGGCGGAGATGGAGACGATGCGCTCGACTCCGAGTTGCTTGAAGCCGTGAATGTTAGCGCGGAAATTCAGTTCGCTGGGTAGGATCCGGTGGCCGCGCGCGTGGCGCGCAAGGAAGGCAACTCTGCGGCCTTCCAACAGGCCGCAGACGTAGGCGTCAGAAGGCGCGCCGAAAGGCGTTCTCAGGCGCACTTCTTTGATCTTGGTCAGGCCGGGCATGGAGTAGAGCCCGCTGCCGCCGATGATTCCTATTTCCGCCTGTGGCAATCCCCCTCCCGAATGGATCAGCATGGCTAAATCAAACCTGTGATTATACAAGACGCGAATTTCAGGTCAGACCGAGGTGCGCGCGAAGGGCGCTACAATTTGGGTGATGAGGTTTGTGATCGCATCATGCCTGTTGCTTTGCGGCCTTGGGTTGGCCCAGCAGAAAGCTGCTCCCCAGCAAGAACCCACGTCAGTCACCGTGCCGGCGACCATTGATCACAACCGCGTGGTCATTGATGCCGACATTCTTTTGCCCAGCAATTCGTGGCACGGCATTCATGCCTGGGTGGATAACGGGAATCCTGATCTCTATCTGTCGCGGCGAGTCGCGACGCTGCTTGGGCTGGCGGTCAGCTGTGGTGAACAGGAGTGCACCGCGCCCGCGCCCCGTCAGATTGCCGTGGGGGGAATGCTCATTCCGCTGACTGGCGTGAAGGAGGCAAAAATACCGCTCAGGCCAGTGAGCGCAGCGTCGGTGCTGGCCGCCGGGATGAATGCGGAGATCAACCTCCCCGCGAGCGTGCTGCGGCACTATGACATTCTGATTGATTTTCCTGGGCACACGTTTTCGATCGGCGTGCCGGGGACGATTCAATTTCACGGGTCGTCGGGGAAGGTGCTGGTCAATGCGGACAACGGGCTGATTCAAGTTCCGAGCAAGATTGAGAACAAGAAATACAATCTGGCGCTCGATCTTGGTGCGTGCATCAGTTTTCTCGACGAAGACGTGTTTGATGGTGTGCAGGCGGCGCATCCGGGATGGCCCCATATGACGGGCGCGGTGGGTTCGGCCAATATGTGGGGAGCGGAGGCCGAGACGAAATGGAAGGTCATGCGTCTGGATCGCGTGCAGTACGGGCCGATGTTCCTCACCGACGTAGCGGTGGTCGCGCTGCCCAAAGCGGTCCAGGATTTTTTTCAGAAGCGCGCTGGTGTTCCGACGGCGGGGCTGCTGGGTTCAAATGTTTTCCTGAATTACCGCGTCGGGCTGGATTACGCGCATTCCCTGGTCTATTTCGATATCGGAAAAACTTTTGAGTTCCCTGACTTCGACGTGGTCGGACTCGTGTTGCGCCCGCAGGACGATGGGGGATACACGATCCTGGGCGTGGCAGACGTTGAGGGGAAACCTTCGGTGCCAACTGGGCCTGACGGCGTGCAGGCGGGAGATCACTTGGAGGCGATCAATGATATTCCGGTGCACGGCGTGACCATGGGGCAAGTATGGGCCATGCTGGGCGGATTGCCCGGGCAAGAACGCAGGCTGAGGATTGAACGCGGCGGCAAAGAGTTCACAGTGGCCGCGAAGGTGCAGCACTTTTTAGCAGAAGTGCCGGACGAAAAGGAAAGCAAGCGGAAATAGCTCGGCGCGTTTCGGCAGAATTTAGCGCCCCCAAGGGCCGCTCTTCCACAATAAATCTTTACTTCACATCTGCAGGCGCACCGAAGACTTCTTTCTCCAGCGTGGCGGTCGTGCCCGGGTCAAGGCTTTCGCTGATGAACACCATATCGCCTTGTTGTTCGATCACGACCGTGCCCTCTTCCGTGGTCCAGGCGTGACGCCCCTTGAGCAAGGGCGGGGATTTCTCGCTGCTCGAGTCAGACTTCTGGGCGGAAATTTGCTGTATGGCAGGACCGCCGACTTCACCCACCTGCTTATAGCGTTGCTTCAGAGAATCTGCGTAAATTCCAGCAAACCCGGCCGCTGCGTCGGCACTCGACCAGCGTGATACATAGAGCAGACCCAAAGGCGCGTCAGGTGGCGGCGCGACGTTGCCCTTAGCTTTCGGCTTAGCCGCATAGTAATACCCGCCTCGCCATTCGGGATACATGCGCTTGGAGATCGGTCTTCCGACGTACTGATCCATCAAAACCGCGACATCGAATTCGCCCATCGCGCCGATATCGAACTTCTGATAATCCTTAAAGTCATGCTTGAAGTCAGGCACGCGCATGGGCGCGATCTTTTCGCCGGACAGGTACATCTCGGGTTGCATGATCTGGCGTGTAGTATGCGGAGGATTGCGCAGCACCCCATCGAATGCCCGTTCCTTTCCCCCGGCCTGCATCACCTTGATGACGAAGTCCATGCCGTAGCTGTAGGGAAAAGTCAGCGACTCTTTCATGAAAATAGGCGCGGTGTTGAAGACCTTTGTTCCGGCAGTGCCGGTCAGGGTTTCTTCTTCCATGGCGCCGACCAGGGCGGGCGAACTGGTGATGGTGTGTCCGGTGGGGGCGATCGCATACTGGAACATCATGGCCTGCGCTTGGCCTTCGATGACGGCTTCGCGGGCATTGTCGATCTCGTCGTTTTCGATGTCGGCGGGCGTGGGATCCTTCTTGATCTCGGCTAGGTCTTTGTCACCCTTCTTCATCCACTTCTGCAGGCCGACGTCCTGGTCCTGCAGCGCGTGAGTGAGTTCATGCGCCATGACCGGCTCCTGCTCTTCGATCGGGACCCAGTCGAGCATGTTCACGGTCCTGGTCTTGGGATCGTAGTAGCCGGCGACTTCTTCTTTGAGTAGCGCAACCAGAAAGGTTTCGAGATTGAAGTCGCGGGGCAGCAAGCCGAATTTCTTCAGAACCAGTTCGGAGCGGCGCAGGCGCTGGGTATCTTCGTCATTGAGGTGCTTGGTGAGATAAGACTCGACTTCATCGCGGCTGGTGAGCTTGCGCTTCACTTCTCTTTTTATAGGCAAGCCGGTCTGCTTGCTGTCGAATTCGAGGATCTCATCGACGGAATGGAAGAGTTCTTCGGCCTGCCGGGGAGTGATCTTGACCTCGCCTTGCGGAGGTTGCTCAGGTGGAGGAATCGGCTTGGTCGGCTCCTGCTGCGTTTGAGCAGGAGTGGCGGGCTGGTCCGTGGGCTGCGGATTCTGTGCGGCTGCTGGAAACAGCGATAGGACGGCGGCCAGCAGGACCGGCAAAAGCAACCGTACAATTCCGCGATAACGCATTTCAGCGCGATTCATTAAGACTGAGTTTATACGTTCTCTATACTTTGTCTCCATGACCACTGGCAACGTAAATCTCTGGACTTCACCGGACCATGCGCGCGAGTACTTGGGGCGCGCGGATCAGATTTCTCATCGGACGGAAGGCGAGGCGGCCCTGCTGGAGTTTGTTCCGGGGGAAACGCGACGGATTCTCGATCTGGGCACTGGCGACGGGCGGCTACTGGCGCTGGTGCGGGACGACCTCGCCCGGCGTGGGAATGAGATGATGGAGGCAGTGGCGATTGATTTTTCTCCGGCGATGCTGGAGGCGGCGCAGAAGCGGTTCGCAGGGGACCCGCGCGTGAAGGTCATGGCGCACAATCTCGACTCTTCCCTGCCCAGCCTGGGAAAGTTTGACGCGGTGATTTCCAGCTTCGCCATCCATCATCTGTTGCATGAGCGCAAGCGGGCGCTATATGCGGAGATTCTGGAACTGCTTGAGCCGGGAGGCGTGTTCTGCAATCTGGAGCACGTATCGTCGCCCTCCCCGCGCCTGCACGAAGAATTTTTGCTGCGGATCGGATTTACCGTGGAGACGGAAGATCCTTCCAACAAGCTGTTGGATTGTGAGACCCAGCTCGGGTGGTTGCGGGAGATTGGGTTTACCGATGTGGATTGCCACTGGAAGTGGCGAGAACTGGCGCTGCTGGTGGGGGAGCGGCCGTAAGGGCTTAGGATGACACTGCTTTGGCGACCCACTCGCCTGCTTCGGTTGTGCCCAGCCCGCCACCGATATCCTGCGTGGTCTTCTTCTGCCGCACCGCTTCCAGCACGGCAGCTTCAATCTTGTCGGCCTCTTTCGTAAATCCCAGATGCCGCAGCATCATGGCTGCAGTCAAAATCGCGCCGAACGGGTTTGCCATATCCTTTCCGGCGATCGGCGGCGCGGAGCCATGGACGGGCTCGAACATCGACGTTCGCCCGGGATGGATGTTGCCGCTGGCGGCCATCCCGAGGCCGCCCTGCAATCCGGCGGCGAGGTCGGTGATAATGTCGCCGAACATGTTATTAGTGACGATGACGTCGAACTGGCGCGGGCTGTGGACCATCTGCATGCAGAGCGCGTCCACATACATGTGCTGCGCGGTGATCTTGGGATATTCCGCACTGACTTCCTTGAACACCCGCTGCCACAGGCCTCCGGCGTGAGTCATGGCATTCGACTTGTCGCACATCAGCACCTTGTTGCGCGGCGAACCGTCGAGTTTCACGTGTTGTTCGCAGTATTCGAATGCATAGCGGATGATGCGCTCGACGCCTTTGCGCGTGTTGATATCTTCCTGGATAGCGATCTCGTCGGCAGTTCCCTGCTTGAACACGCCGCCCGCGTCGGTATAGACGCCCTCGGTATTTTCTCGGACGACGACGAAATCGACATCTTTGGGTTCGACCCCCTTCAGCGGGCAGAGCGCCGCATTCAGCAGGCGGACAGGACGAATGTTGGCGTAGAGATCCATCTTGAAGCGCATCCCCAGCAGAATCTCTTTGGCGTGAATGTTGGTTTTGACGCGGGGATCGCCGAAGGCTCCGACCAGGATGGCATCGAAATCGCGGGCCAGCATGGCGAATCCATCGGGAGGAACAGTGGTCTGGTCGCGCAGGTAACGATCGGCGCCCCAGTCGAATTCGGTGAAACCGACCTCGGCTCCTGACGCCTGGATGACCTTAACCGCCTGAGGAATCACCTCTTTGCCGATTCCGTCGCCGGGCAGCACGGCGATGCGCTTCTTTGTTTGCTTTTTGTGGTCCACGGCAGGAACGTTAACACAATCGCTATAATCGAATACAAGTATGGGTCTTACGATAC
>Ga0209166_10001661_pt1 | contig 18098 bp, 17 predicted proteins | sample Coa_R1_3_FD_187151 | JGI IMG/M metagenome (GOLD analysis project Ga0209166, IMG submission 187151) | Surface soil microbial communities from Centralia Pennsylvania, which are recovering from an underground coalmine fire - Coalmine... | ecosystem: Environmental > Terrestrial > Soil >... | reverse complement strand
CTACATGGGATTCGCCACCAAAACGGTCACCTCCGGTACCCGCTCTGCGGCGCCGCCCACGGGGCCGAGACGATCACGAAATGTGGGCCAGATCCCAGCCGGAACGGTTCGTGGACACTTACTACCGCAAGTACAACCGCGGCCCGGACAGCAAGGACTGGCGCGACTGGCCGTACTTCGCCGGCGACGGTGCGGTCCAGGCCGCCGACGGGTATTTCCGCATCCTTGGCCGGGTCGACGACGTGATCAACGTCGCCGGGCACCGGCTGGGCACCAAGGAGATCGAGTCCGCGGCGCTGACCGTTCCCGAGGTCGCCGAGGCTGCCGCCGTCCCGGTCATCGACGACATCCGCGGCCACGTTGTCGAGGTGTACGTCTCGCTCAAACCCGGCTTCCAGCCGAGCACGGAGATGGAGGGCAAGGTCAGCAAGGCGATCGAGACCGAGATAGGCAAGATTGCCCGGCCGAAGAACGTCTGAATCGTCCCCGACATGCCCAAAACCCGGTCCGGGAAGATCATGCGCCGGGTGATCGCGTCGATATCCAACTTCGCCGATGTCGGCGATGTCACAACTCTCGCCAATCCCGAGGTTGTCGACGACATCCGTCACCACGTGCAAACCGCCAAAGTCGCCAGGGACGACGTGCCGCGCCAGCTCACCGAGGCCGAGTTCGAGGAGATAAAGAAGTTCGGCGGCGAGTAACCCACCGCGGCCCTGATCCGGGCGGAGGCCGCAGGCACAGGGTCAGTCTGGCAGATGCCAACGCGCCAGGGCAGCCGTGGCCGCTGAGGATTTCAAGACCGAGTGTCGAGCCGCACGGATGGCTGCGGCGGGCGGCACTGGCATACCGCGGAGCCGCGGTATGCGATCAAAGATCGCTAGCTCCTGGAGGGGGCGCCGCTGGGGCAGTCGTAGAGGATCACCGTGACCGCGCGGGCCGTCTCGGTGGAGGGGTTCACGTAACGGTGCGGCATGGACGAGGGGAAGTCGATGCTGTCACCGGGCTCGAGCCGGTAGCTCTCGAACCCGACGGTGATTTCCAGGCATCCGCTCATCACCAGGACCATCTCGGTGCCGGGATGGGTGTACTGGCGGGCGTGTGACGTGGCGCCCGGCTCGTAGACCAGCTCCAGGAAGTCGAGGTGGTCCAGGGTGCTCCGGGTCAGCCGCTCCCAGCGCACGCCCCCCTCGATGTCGATCGCCGCCCTGTCCCCCCGGCGGACTACATAACGGCCTTCGGCGGCAGCTGCCTGACCCGGAGGGACCAGCCGGCGGGCGCTGCCCGGGTCGGCGACGGGAGTGGCCGGCCCGGAGGCCGTGCCGCGTCCGGACGGCACCGGCGGAGCAGGGCTGGCCACCACGGCTTGCGCAGGCTCGCGGAAGAACGCGTCAACCGGCACGTGCAGCGCCTGGGCGATGGCGAACAGCGTGGATACCGACGGACGGGAAAGACCACGCTCGATCTGGCTGATGAGGCTCGGGGTAACCCCAACCTCCCGCGCGAGGTCGGCCACCCGCATGCCGCACTGGGCCCGGTACGCCGCCAGACGGCGCCCGATGTCGCCCGCCAGATCATCGCCACCGGCTGCCGCGCGCTGCGGTGGCTCGCTCTGGTCTCGTGGTGCCACGCCGTCGCCGGACGGAGTAGCGCCTTCAGTAGTCACGCTCACGTTCGCCATGGTACTTGAATGCTACTGCATCTCCAGTTGGTGTCCTGACCCCGGGGTTTCCCCATCATGTTTAGTACTGCTATCGTCCGTCACTAGAGTGGCCTGCGATACTTACCAGCACTGAAATATATCGCTTGCCTATGATCTTAGGGAGCACCTCCGTGGGGCCAGGATCGGACCGCGGCGGCCAGTACCGGCTGCCAGCGTTCAGTGGCAGGTCAGCATGACACACCAAGTCAAGGTGGTCATCACCGACCAGGTGTTCCCCGCCATCGGCACCGAAACCGAGTTGCTGGCCTCGATCGGGGCCACAATCGAGGTGGCTGACGGCACGCCAGAGGATGTCGTGCGGCTCGGCGGTGACGCTGACGCTCTGCTCAACACGTACATGCCAATCACCGACGAACTGCTGGGCCAGCTTCCGTCGTGCCGGATCGTCGCGCGATACGGCATCGGGGTGGACAACGTGGATCTGGCGGCCGCGGCCCGCCGTGGCGTGACCATCACCAACGTGCCCGACTACAGCGTTGAAGAGGTCGCCGTCCACACCCTGGGCCTGTTGCTGGCGCTGACCCGCCGGCTGCCCGAGGCGGCCAGGCTGGTTGCCGCCGGGGGCTGGGGGCTGGGCGGGCTGCGGCCGATCCGGCGGCTGTCCACCCAGCGGGCGGGGCTGGTGGGGTTCGGCCGGATCGCGAGGCGGCTGGCCAGTTATCTCACCGCCATGGGCTGCGAGGTGGTCGCGTATGACCCGTTCATCCAGCCGGTGCCGGGCATCCCGCCGCTGATGAGCCTGCCGGACCTGCTCAGCGGGTCCGACTTGATCTCGCTGCACGTCCCGCTGACCCCACAGACGCGAGGCCTGATCGGCGCGGCAGAGCTGGCCACGATGAAATCAGGTGCCGTGCTCGTCAACACCGCGCGCGGCCCCCTGGTGGACGTTGACGCTCTGCTCAATGCGCTACGGGCTGGGCGGATCGGCGCAGCGGCCCTCGACGTGCTCGACCAGGAACCGCCCCGGCCTGGCCGGATACCCGGCGACCTCCCGCACCTCCTGGTCACGCCGCACATGGCGTACTACTCGGAGGAATCAATCGCGGAATCACAGCGGAAGGCAGCGACCCAGATCATCAAGGTGCTGACCGGCGGCCAGCCCGACTACCCGGTCCGGCCGTAGCCCTCCGGAGCCCAGCCTCCCGGAGCGTTCACCTCTAAGAAAGGACCCAGGGCATGAAGGAAGCGTTTGGTGGGCTGAGCACGGACTGGAGGGAAGGCATCAACTGGGCCGCGGTCAGGGCCTGGCGGCTCCAGCGCGCCCGGGAAGCAATGCAGCGACACGGCCTGGGGGCAATGCTGCTGTTCTACGACGAGAACATGCGCTACGTCTCCTCGACCTACACGCCGGGCTGGAACCGGCTCAAGCCTGGCCTGCGCTATGTCGTCCTGTGCGAGGGCAACGAGCCGATCGTCTACGAGCAGGGCGACATCGGGATCCACCTCAAGGCGCACAACCCGTGGATCCCGTCGCAGAACGTGCGGTACTCCTACACCTGGATCAAGGGCGCGGCCGGGCCCGCCGCGCAGAACCAGGTCGCCAAGTTCACCACCGCCCTGGTGCATGACCTGGAGGACGCGGGGGTGCTGGACAAGCCGCTGGGCGTCGACTTCATCGACATCAACATGATCGCCGCGTTCCAGCGGGCGGGCATCACCTGGGCCGACGGAATGACGCCGATGATGGAAGCCCGGTCGATCAAGAGCCCCGACGAGCAGAAGGCGTCCCGCATCGTCGGCGCGATCTGTGACTCACTGCATTACGAGTTCACGCAGTTCCTCCGGCCTGGGCTGACCGAGAACGAGGTCGCCGCGTTCGGGTTCGAGTATCTCTACAGCATCCCCGGCATGGAGGACGTCGAGGACATCATCGTGTCGTCCGGGCCGAACGCCTGGCCCAACTGGCGCAACTTCTCCGACCGGATCATCCGGCCCGGTGAGCTGGTCATCGTGGACCTTGCCGCGCTGACCTGGAACGGGTTCAAGTCCTGCGTGTACCGCACGTACTGCGTCGGCGGGAAACCCACCGACGAGATGAAGCAGTACTACGACACCGCGCACAAGTGGCTGTGGGACGCGATCGAGGTCGTCCGGCCCGGGGTGACAACCCGCGACATCGCCTCGAAGTGGCCATCGGCCAAGGAGGCCTGGGGCTACGAGGAGGAAGACCAGGCCGCCGCGAACCTGTGGGGCCACGGGCTCGGGCTTGCCCAGTACGACCGGCCGGTCATCTCCCGGATCTGGTCGCTGGACTACCCCGAGGAGATCAAACCCGGCATGGTGTTCGCGCTGGAGACCCAGCACGGGAAGGTGCATGAGTTCGGCGTGCGGCTCGAGGAGATGCTGCTGGTTACCGACGACGGGCACGAACTGCTTTCCTCGTATGCCTCGGACAACATCATCGAGGCCGGATGAGGCAACTGGTACCCCTCGGGCCCTCCGGCGCGGAAGGGGGGCCGGGCGACGGGGGTGTGGCAACTGGCGTAACGCCATTTGCCACACCCCCGCTCGCCTGGCCTTCGGCGGGCGGGGTCGCCGAAGGCCCAAATTCCGCAGAGGTGGGGTTCAAGGCGGCGCGGCTGGGGGGCGCGCTGCGGGCCGGGTTGCCGGTGTTGCCGGGGTGGGTCGTACCGGTGAGTGAGGGGCGACGCGCGATGGCGGCCGGGGCGGAGGCGATCCGGGCCGGGGGGCTAGCGGCGGGGCGGGTGGCCGTGCTGGGCCTGGTGCTCGACGATGGGCTTGCTGCGGAGCTGAGGACGGCCGTGGATCTGCTGGGGGGGCGGGTGATTGTGCGGTCGTCCAGCCCCCTGGAGGCCGACGCCCGCTGGTCCGGTGCGTTCTCCTCGATCGCCGAGGTGGGCCCTGGCGACATCGTGTCCGCGCTGCGAAGTTGCTGGGCGTCGGCGTTCGCGGTGGACCCGCTGGAGCGCCTGGAGGAGTGCGGGCTGCCGCCGGAGGCCCTGGAGCTCGGCGCCCTGATCCAGCCCGAGATCCATCCCACCGCGGGCGGCGTGGCCAGGGTGACCGGCGGTGGCGCTCGGGTGACGGTAGAGGGGGTGCGCGGGCATCCCGGTGCGTTGCTGTCCGGCTGGGCCGAGGGCGCGTCCGCCGAGGCTGCCCTGCCGCCCGGCCCGGCTGTCCCGGCAGCCGACGGGGCGATCCCTCGCCGCCCGGGGACTGGCCGCCCGGGGACTGGCCGCCCGGGGACTGGCCGCCCGGGGACTGGCCGCCCGGGCCGGGATGAGCTGACGGACCTGCTGGGGCAGGAGATGGTCGGGGCCGTGGCGGCCCTGGCCGGCCAGGTCTTGCGGATCCTGGGCGACGACACGATCGAGTGGGCGGCCGACGGCGACGGGATCTGGCTGCTGCAGTCCATGCGGTCCGGCGGCACAAGCGCCGCCGCGCCGGAGGCCTCGCGGCCGCTCGCCTCGCGCGACGGGATGCCGCCGGTGGCCGTGCGGCAGGGGGCGCCGCGGCTCGCGGCGGAGGTTATGAGCCGTGGCGCGCACGTACCGGGACGCCCTGGAGCACCCGGGATGGCGGCCGGCCGCCTGGTGGCCTGCCGGCCGCATGAGCGCCCGGCCGGCGACACCGCGGATGCCATCCTGCTCGTGGACCGGCCGGTGCCCGCGCTGGCGCCGTTGCTGTTCGGCGCGTGCGGCGTCATCGCCCGGTCCGGGGCGGCTGGGTCGCACCTTGCCGGGGTGGCCCGCAGCCTCGGCGTCCCGATGGTGATCGGCTGCCGCCCCGAACCAGTGACCGGGCCGCCCCCAGTGCCGAACGGCCGCTGGCTCGCCGCGATCGATGGCACCACCGGCGACGTGGCACTGCTGCCCGCTGGGCAAGCTGGGTGACCGGCCAGGAGCAGCCGCCAGCCCCGACGGCGCGGCCACATCAGGGCGCGGCCACATCAGACGCCGTTCCACGCTCTGCCCCGGGATGGACGGGCAGCGCGGTCAGTAACTCTTAGGTGGAGGCAACGCATGGTGCGATGGGGAATCATTGGCCTGGGCCGGATCGCGGACACCGAGATCGCCCCGGCGATCGGTGCGAGCTCCCGCGGCGAGCTCCACGGGGTGGTCAGCAGGGATCAGGGCCGGGCGGACGCCTTCGCGGCGCGCCACGGCGCCGCGCGGGCGCTCACCAGCCTCAAGGACCTGCTGACCGACCCCGAGGTGGACGCCGTCTATATCGCCACGCCGAACGCCCTGCACGCCGATGAGGTGGCCGCCGCCGCGGAGGCGGGCAAGCACGTGATGTGTGACAAGCCGCTGGCCCTCAGCGTCGCCGACGCCGAGCGGGCGGTCGCAGCCTGTGAGCAGGCCGGGGTAAAGCTCGGGATCACCTTCCAGACCCGGTTCCACGACAACTTCGACCGGTTCCGCGGCATCGTGCAGGACGGAACGCTCGGGGACATCCGGGTGGCCCAGGTGGAGATGAGCGCGGGCCGGACCTTGCTGAAGGGGTGGCGGACCGACCCTGCGCTGGCCGGTCTCGGCACGATCAACAACATCGGCGTGCATGCCTTCGACCTGCTCCGCTACCTGCTCGGCGCCGAGGTCCAGGAGGTGACCGCCATGACCGGGCACGAGGAGGGCCTGGTCCCCGAGACGCTCGCGCTCGTGCTGCTGCGGTTCTCGGGCGGCGCGCTCGCGTACGTCAACGTGAACCAGTCGGCCGCCTTCCCGCAGGCGGACATCACCGTCTACGGCACGAAGGGGCGCGTGGTGGGCCGATCGTGCACCCGGATGAACATGACCGGGACGCTCACCGTCACCACCGGGGAGGGCGAGACCACCCTGGAGACCGCCAGCTTCCACGCCTACAAGAACGCGGTCATGGCCTTCGAGGAGGCCGTCGAGGCGGGCCGCGAGCCCAGCCCGTCCGGCCAGGACGGGCTGCGCAGCGTGACGCTGACCGCCGCCATCGCCGAGTCGCTCAGCACCGGGCGGACGGTCGCCTTGGCCGGTTAGCCCTCGGTCATCCCCTCCAGCACCGCGTACACGCAGGCCGGATCCTCGTCGAGCCGGCCCTGCGCCAGCGCGGCCAGGTGCAGCTGTGCGCTCGCCGAGAAAAGCGGCAGCGGGCAGCGCGCGGTGCGGGCGAGGGCACTGATCAGGTCAATGTCCTTCTGGTAGTACTCCAGCCGCATGTTGGCATGGGAGAAGTCGCCGGCGAGCATCATCGGCCCGCGGACCTCGAGCATCCGGGAGCTGCCCGCGCCGTCCGACAGCGCCCGCAGCGCGAGCGCCGGGTCGAGCCCGGCCCGCCTGGCGAACAGGAGCGCCTCGGCCGCCGCGGTGTGGTGCACGGTCACCAGGTGGTTGGCGATCAGCTTCATGTGCATGCCGTTGCCGAACTCCCCCACCTCGTACTGCACGCGCGAGAAGGCCGCGAGCACGTGGCGGATGCGCCCGATCGCCGCCTGGTCGCCGCTGGCGTACACGGCGATGTCCCGGTCCCGCATCTGGCTGGCCGTGCCGCTGAGCGGGCAGTCGAGCATGGTCGCGCCGCGTCCGGCGAGCGCCTGCCTGGCCTCCTGTTTTACCTCGACCGGCAGGGTGCTGGTCTCGATGACGATCAGCCCGTCCGAGGCGGCGGTCACCAGGCCATCCTCCCCGCTGACCACCTCCCGCAGCGCGGCCGCCGAAGGCAGTGAGGTGATCACCGCCAGCGCCCCCGCCGCCGCACCGGCCGGCCCGGTGGCGGCCGCTCCCCCGGCCCTGGCGAGCTCCCCGGCCGCCTCGGTACGCACGTCATAGCCACGGACCGCGAAGCCCGCCGCGAGCAGATGCCCCGCCATGGGGCCGCCCATGTTGCCCAGCCCGACGACGCCCACGGTGACGGCTGCGGTTGTCATGTGCGATCCATCCCTCCAGGGGTACCGGCTCAGCGCCGCCGGCGCCTCAGATCTCACGGCCGTGGCGGTGCCCCTCGAATACTGCCTCGAACGTGCTGCGCGGCGCGACCGCGTCCCCGATCACCGTCGCGGGTACCCCGGCGCCCCGCGCGGTGCCGGCGAGTGAGTTCACCGACTGGCGGGCGGTCGCCATCACCACGGTGTCCGCGGGGATGCCGAAGGTGTGGCCCGGCCTGTAGATGTTGTAGAGCGTGGCCGACGTCTCGGCCAGGCCGGCCACGAAATGGTCCACGAGCAGCCGCACCCCGGCCTCGTAGACCTGCGGCATGATCCACTCGAAGTAGGCGTCGGCCACCGTCTCGGAGGCCACCATCGGCCACCGGGTCACCAGCGTCACCGTGGCCGCGCCGTTGCGGGCGGCGTGTACGGCAATCAGCGGCCCGGTCAGGTCGGCCTGATCGTCGAGCACGAGCACGTTCCCGGCTGCTTCAGCCTGCCCGGTGAGCACCTCGTCCCAGCCCACGCAGCGGGCCAGGCCGGCACCGGGCAGGGCGGCACCGGTCCAGCCCTGGAAACCGTCCCGGCACACCCGGGACCCGGTGGCCACCACCACGTGGTCTGCCCCGGCGTCCCGGCACAGCCCGGCCAGCGACTGTTCGGTCACCTCGGACCCAGTGACGATCTCCGCGCCCGCCGCACGCGCCTGCCCCTCCAGCCACCGGGCGATCTCCCGGTAGGGAGCGCGCCCGGGCAGCAGGGACTGGAGCCGGACATGCCCGCCGACCTCGGCGTCCTTCTCGTGCACCGACACGGTGTGGCCACGCCGGGCCGCGATGCGCGCGAACTCCAGGCCGGCCGGGCCGGCCCCGACCACGACGATCCGCTTGGGATCGCTGGTCTCCAGCGGGACCGCCTTGCCCCAGTGCCGTTCCCGGCCCACGGCCGGGTTGTAGACGCACTGGACGCGCTGCCCACGTGACACGCTCTTCCAGCAATGGTTGGCCGCGACGCAGCGGCGGATGTCCCCGCTGCGGTCCTCCGCGACCTTCAGCACCCAGTCCGGGTCGGCGAACAACTGGCGGGCCAGGCCGATCGCGTCGGCCACCCCGGCCTCGAGCAGTTCCTCGGCCACCTCCGGTGTGGTGATCCGCCCGACCGCGAACACGGGCGTGGAGCTGATCGCCTTGATACCGGCGGCGTACTCGCGCTCCCACCCGCCCTCGAAGTGCATCGGCGCGTGGATCCACTGGTGATGGACGCCGACGCTGACGTCCACGAAGTCGACGTCGGCCCCGGCCTGCAGGTCGGCGACGATCTGCTGGACGTCGGCTTCCTCCAGGTCGCCGGGCCACAGCGAGGTCGAGTTGATCCGGAACCCGAGGAAGGCGCCCGGCCCGATGGCGGCCCGCATCCGGCGCAGCGCCTCCAGCGAGAACCGCAGCCGGTTTTCGTAGCTGCCGCCCCACCGGTCGGTCCGCTTGTTGTACAGCGGGGACAGGAACTGCCAGGACAGGTAGCCGTGGCTCAGGTGGAACTCGACCCCGTCAAGGCCCGCCTCCATGGCACGCCGGGCCGCGCTGGCATGGCAGTCCAGGAGCTCCTCGATCTCGTCGCCGGACAGCTCCTTGGGGGTGTGCCCGCCGGGGAACTCGCCGAGCGGCACCTGGCTCGGCGCCATCGTGTACCAGGTCGCGCCGAGGTCGTAGCCGGGGTCCATCTTGTACTGCGGGAAGCCGCGCACCCCGGTGTGCCGGAGCTGGACCGCCAGCTTGGCGCCGTGCCGGTGAACCGCCTCGGCGACCTTCGCGAACCCCGGGATCTGGCCGTCCTCCCACAGGCCCGGCTGGGCAAGCGGTGCGGCGATGGAACTGCGGTGCACGTGGGTGCCGCCGATGATGATCAGCCCGGCGCCGCCGCTGGCGCGTTCCTCGTAATAGGGCGCGGCGAGGTCGTTGAACCGCGCGGACTGCGGGTCGCCGACCCAGGACGGGCAGGTGGGCGGGAAGACGACCCTGTTCCTCACTACGTGTCCCCGCAGCGGCAGTTCGCTGAACAGCCGCGGGAACCGGCGCATACCGGCCAGTCCGGTATCCACCCGGTTAGTCCCTTCCCGGCACGTGCATGAACTTGCTGGTGGTGAACCCACCGTCGATCAGCACATCGGTGCCTGTCAGATAGCTCGCCTCGGCCGAGGCGAGGTAGTGGATGAGCGAGGCGATCTCCTCCGGGTTGCCGATCCGGCCGAGCGGGGCCATCGCGCTGCGGCCGGCCAGGATCTCCGGCCGGCTGTAAAGGTCCTCGGTCATCGGGGTGCGGACCATGCCGGGGCTCACCGAGAACGAGCGCACCCCCCGGCCCGCCCACTCCAGGGCGAAGCTCTTGGCGAGCATCATCAGCGCGGCCTTGCACGGCGCGTAGGCACCGGTGTTCGGGTACGGCGCGTGCGCGGCGGTCGAGCCGATGAACACCAGCACGCCCGATCCCTGGCGGAGCATGATCTTGCCCAGCTCGCGGCCGAGCAGGAAGCCGCCCCGCAGGCCGACGGCGAGCAGCCGGTCGAAGCTCTCCGTCGGCAGCGACTCGAGATGCCCGGGCATGCGCTGGATCGCGCCGTGCACGAGCACGTCCACGCGGCCGCAGCGCTCGTCCACGGCGGCGGCCATGGCGGCGACGGCCCCTTCGTCCGCGACGTCGATCGGGAACTCCAGCGGGGTGCCGCCGGCCGCGGCGATCTGGCGGGCGGCCCCGGCGCAGGTCGCCGGATCCACCTCGACCACCGCGACCACGGCACCCTCGGCCGCGTAACGCAGCGAAGTCGCCCGGCCGATGCCGCCGCCGGCCCCGGTCACGACCACCACCCGGGCCGGCTGACCGCCGGCGCCACCGGGGGCGGCAGCCGCCCCGGCACCGCCGCTGGGGGCACTGCCGGGGCCGCTCACGGCCGGCCCCGGCACCGTGCTCCCGGATCCGGGATCCGCGCTCACCGCACCTTCTTTTCCGCGGCGCTCACCCTCGCTGCGGAGATCGTCTCCACCAGTTGCGGCGCCCCGGATGCAGCGGCCTTCACCACGTTCCACGGGCCGGAGACGTTGTGGTACTTGTCGAAGTCCATCGGCCCGCTGGCACCGTCGTAGTTGATCTTCTGGCCCTTCTTCAGCGCTGCCAGCCCGGCCGCATAGGTGTCCACCATCGTTCCGGGCGGGTTGGACACCAGGGGCAGGCCGCGGTTGATGTCGGCGGCGGCCGTGCCCTTCGTCGCGTCGATGGCCAGGGCCATGTCGATCACGCCGTCGTAGGCGTAGTTCGCCCCGGCCAGCGGCGCGTTGTGGAAGAGCTTCTGGTACTCCGCGGTGAAGACCGGCCCGGCGCCGGTGGTCGGCGTGCCGCCCTCGACCGAGGTCACCTCCGCGTGCGCCGTCGCCGCGCCGACCGCGGTGATCCAGTCGCTGCCCGCTGTGACGTCGGTCCCGATGAACGGGAGCTTGGTGCCGTTCAGGCCCTTGAGCCCGCTGAAGAAGGTGGCCGCCGTCGGCGGGTCCAGCTGGCCGAGGATGACCTGCGGATGCGTGGCGAGCAGCTTGACGATCTCGGAGTTGTAGGAACTCTGCCCGGGCGTCACGTTCACCACCGTGGTCAGCGATCCGCCCAGCTTGGTGAAGTCGTTCTTCAGGAACGGCTCCAGCTCCTGCTGGGACGCCTCGGTGGTGAACAGGATCGCCGCCTTGGTGTAGCCCTTCTGCCGCGCATAAAGCGCCAGCGCGAGCGCAAGCTGGGAGTCCGACGGGTTGATCCGCCAGATGTAGGGGTCTTTGTTGGTGTCGAAAGCGGTCGAGCCGCCGTTGAACATGTCCGGAATCTTGTTCTGGTCGATCACCGGCTTGACCCCGAAGATCTCCAGGGTGGTCGGGCCGATGATGCCGACCGGGTGGTTCTTCGCCAGTTCCTGCTGCAGCGCGGGCACCGCGTCGGCGGGGTCACCCTTGGTGTCCACCTTGTCGAGGATCAGATGGCGCCCCAGGATCCCGCCGGCGGCGTTGACCTGGGCCGCCCCGGCGACGGCACCGTTCCACATGGCCTGCCCGATCTCGGCGTAGGCGCCGGTGTCGGAGCCGAGCACCGTCATGTGTATCGGGCCCCCGCCCGAGCCGCCGGAACCGCCGCTGCCCGACGATCCGCAAGCGGCCAGCGCGATGGTCCCCATGCCCGCCAGGGCGGCAAGCGTGCCGAACCGTCTGGCGCCCCTTCTGCGCGATGCAAGTCGTTCCACCGTCAACACTTCCTCTCTTATCGGGATACCGGCTCCGAATGGGAGGGGGGCTTAGCCGCCGCCCGACGCCGGCACTCAGCTAGCCGCCGAGGTACATGTCCACAAGCTCGGTGCGTTTGAGCAGGTCAGCACCTACGCCTTCGGCGGCGACCAAACCGTTCACCATCACGTACGCCCATCCGGCGTGGCCCAGGGCCCGCCGGGTGTTCTGCTCCACCACGAGCACGCTGATGCCCTGCTCGCGCACGGCCAGGATGTGCTCCCACACCTGCTCTTCCACCATCGGGGCGAGGCCGGCGGTGGGCTCGTCGAGCAGCAGCAGCGCCGGCTCGGCCATCAGCGCCCGGGACAGCGCGAGCATGCTGCGCTGGCCGCCGGACAGGGTCCCGGCCGGGCGGCCCAGCGCGGGCCGCAGGTCGGGAAAGAGGTCGCAGACCCGGTCCACCCGGGACTTCACCCCTTTACGGCGGCCGAACGAGCCGACCAGCAGGTTCTCGTGCACGGTCAACGTGGCGAAGACGTTGCTGACCTGCGGCACGTAGCCCAGTCCCCGGGCCACGCGCTGGTCGGTGGCCAGCCGGGAGACGTCCTCGCCGGCGAAGGTCACCGTGCCGCCGGACAGCCGCAGCTCGCCCGCCAGCGCCTTGAGCATGGTGGACTTGCCGGCCCCGTTCGGCCCGACCACACAGGCCAGCGCCCCCTTGGCGACTGCCAGGGACGCACCGCGGACGATCGGCGCGCCGCCGTAGCCGGCCACCACGTTGTCGGCCTGCAGGTGCAGTGGCTCAGGCATGCGCGGCCCCCCGGCCCAGGTATGCCTCAACCACCTGCGGGCTGCGGCGCAAGTCGCTCATGGTGCCCTCGCCGATGACCCTGCCGGTCGCCATCACGATCACGTGGTCGCAGGTCCGCTCGACGAAGCCGAGGTTGTGCTCGACGATCATCACCGTCGCGCCCCGGTCACGCAGGTCGGTGATGGCCGCGCGGAGTTCCTCGGCGAGCACCGGATTGACCCCGGCGAGCGGCTCGTCCAGGAGCACGATCTTGGGCGATGCCATCGCTACCCGGGCGAACTCCAGCAGCCGTTTCTGCCCGCCGCTCAGCCTCCCCGCCCGCTCCTGTGCCAGCGGGGCCAGCTTCAGGCGTTCCAGCAGTGTGAGCGCCCGCGCCTCGAGCGCCCGTCCCTGCGCGTTCAGGGCACGGCGCGCGAACAGGGCGCGCCAGATGGCTTCCCGGTGGCCGGCCGGGGCGGCAGCGATCACGTTCTCCAGGACGGTGAGCGCCGGCCACTCCCTGGCCACCTGGAAGGTGCGCACGAGCCCACGGCGGCTGACCCACTCCATGCCGCGCCCGCCGATCTCCTCACCCTCCAGCCGGACTGCCCCGCGATCCGGCCTGATCAGGCCGGAGATCAGGTTGATCACGGTGCTCTTGCCCGCGCCGTTCGGGCCGACCAGCCCGGTGATGCTGCCGCGCCTGACCGAGAACGTGCAGCCGTTCACCGCGGTCACGCCGCCGAAGCTCTTGTAGAGATCGGTCACCTCCAGGCAGGCCTGGCTCCTGGCTGGGGTGGCCATCTCAGGCCTCCTCCGGCCCGGCCGGGTCAACCACCGGCCCGGCGGGCTCGGCGGAGTCAGCGGCCTGGCCCGTGGCCCGGCGCCGCCAGTTCCAGGCACCACGGGTGCGCAACTGCCCGCTCATGGTGGTGAGCTCGGGGAGAATCCCCGCGGCGCGGAACAGCAGCACCGCGAAGATGAGCAGCCCGATCACGATGTTCTGGATCGCCGGGCCCGCGTTGGAGTTGCTGCCGAGCGCCGGGATCAGCTGGGTCAGCTGTGGGAAGGCGATCAGCGCGATCAGCGCGCCGACGACCGCGCCGAGGTTGTTCGCCGTGCCGCCGACCAGCAGCGCCCCGTAGAGGAGGAAGGTCTCCAGCGGCGACCACGAGGCCGGGTTGAAGGCCGTGATGTAGTGCATGAACAGGCTGCCGCCGAGCCCCGCGACCACGCCGCCGATGACGTAGGCCTTCAGGCGGAGAAGATAGGTACGCTTGCCGAAGGCGGACGCCGCGATCTCGTTCTCCCGCACCGCCTTGACCGCCAGGCCGAACGGGCTGCGCCGCAGCAGTTCCAGCACCACGAACACGGCCACCAGCACCACGACGCACAGCCCGAAGTAGAAGGCCTGGTAGCCCTGCGGGCTGAGGTTGAGCGAGGCCGCGAACGGCTGGCTGGCTCCGTACAGCCCGTTGTAGCCGTTGAACAGCGGCTTGTACTGGCTGATCACCGTGTACCCGATGATCGTGGCGGCGACGGTGACAATGGCGAAGTAGTCGCCGCGCAGGTTCTTCAGCGCGACCGCGCCGACCACGAGCGACACCAGGCCGGCGCCCAGCCCGGCACCGGCGAACCCGGCCAAGAAGGGCAGGTGCAGCCCGAGGATGTAGCTCACGTCCGGCTGGGTGTGCGCGGACGGCAGGGTGAGCACGCCGTCGATGTAGGCGCCGAGCGCGACGTAGATGTAATAGCCGAGATCCAGCTGACCGGACAGCCCCCACCGGGAGTTCAGGCCGAGGGCGATCACGGAGGTGATGGCGGCGAGCGTTCCGACGCTGACCAGGTACTCGAACATCGCTGGCTTTCGCCCCGCCCCTCAGCCGGTCGCCGCGCGGCGGGGCGCCACCAGCCCCTGCGGGCGGAACAGGAGGGCGAGGATCAGCAGCCCGAACGCGACCACGGTCTTGTAGTCGGAGCTGATGTACAGCGCGCTCACCTCCATGGTGACGCCCACCACCAGCGCCCCGGCCATGGCCCCGTAGGGCTGGCCGATCCCGCCCAGGATCGCGGCGGCGAACACCACCAGCAGGAACTGAAAGCCCATGGCGGGATACAGGCCGCCTGTGGTGATGGCGAGGATGAACCCGGACAGGCCGGCCAGGGCCCCGGTGAGCAGCCAGGTCCGGTTGATCACCCGGGCCGCGTTGACCCCGCTGGCCCGGGCGAGCGAGAGGTTCTCCGCCACCGCGCGCTGGGCCCGGCCGAAGTAGGTGTACCGGAGCAGCGCGTGTACCCCTAGCATGATCAGCACCGCCACGGCGATGATCAGTTCCTGCTGGGTGGTGAACAGGAACGGGCCGACCTTGTGCGGGGTCCCGCCGCCCAGGGGCAGCGACAGGGTGGAACCGTTGAAATAGAGCAGCACCGCGTTCTGGATGATCAGCGACGCGGCGATGGTCAGCACGAACAGGGTGAGCCGCGCGACCTGGCGGTGGCGGAACGGGCCGAAAAGGAGCTTGTTGATGGCGGCCCCCAGGATCGCGCCGGCGGCGATCGCCGCGACCGCACCCAACAGGGTGCTGTGGGCCGCCCGTATCGCGGTGTAGGCGGCGTAGGCGCCCACGGTCATCAGCTCGCCGTGCGCGAAGTTGGGCACCCTGGTGACGCCGAACTGCAGTGACAGCGCGACCGTCGAGATGGCCAGGACGGCGGCGGTCACCAGTCCGAAGCCAAGGCCCAGCAGCAGTGTGTTCATCCGCGCATGAGGCCCGCGCCGGGCAGGTACCGGGGGCGGATCAGGCGCACCGCGGGCACGCTGGCCGGACAGTCACTGACCACGGTGGGCTCCTTCGCTCGGGCCGGGGGTGCGACGGAAAGTGAGCAGCTCATCCCGGCCGAGACACCAGACCCAGCCAAGCTGCTGTTACTATCAAAAGCGAAGCTAAACGCGAAAGTTAGCATGACTACCGATGACCGTCAATGATCCTGTAGGAGGTCCACCGGAAAGGGCACGGCCCGGCCTGTCACGGGCCTTGTTGGCAGCGGAGCTTAAGGAAAATTGCCGATAACATCGCGTATCACTTAAGGTCCGAGCGTGGCGCTGGGAGCGAACAGCGTGCTGCTACGAGCGAACCAGGCACGCGAAAGGCTCCCGGCCTGGGTCTTGTCTGCGGCCGGAAAGACTCACCGCCCGCTGTGCCTGTCAGGAGGCTGGAGTGTTCATCGACGTCCACAACCACGTCATCCCGGACGCCGTGCTGCGTCTTGCCGAGCAGGACAGCAGGCTGGGGATCTCGGTCGAGGACGGGCAGTTCCTCAGCCCGCACCATGTGCCGTTCACCCTCCTGGCACCGTTCCGCAGCCCGGCCTCCAAGCTCGCCGACCTGGACTCGCGGGGGCTGTGGGGCGCGGTGATCTCCCCCGCGCCTGTGCTGTTCGGCTACGACCTGGCCGAGGATGCGGCGGTCGCGCTGTGCGAAGCCACCAACGAGGGAATGGCACAGTTCTGCGCCGAGGCCCCGGACCGCATGCACTGGCTGGCCAACCTGCCGATGCAGGTGCCCAAGGTGGCGGCGCGCATGTATGCGGACGCGGTGGCGGCCGGGGCGGCCGGCGCGGCGATGGGAACCTCGATCGCCGGGCGCCGCCTGGACGAGCCGGATTACGAGGTCTTCTGGGAGCAGGCCGACGCGATCGCCCGGCCGGTCCTCATCCATCCGGCCTTCAACTGCAGCCACCCGGCGCTGGGCCAGTGGTACCTGCAAAACGCGATCGGCAACCCGCTGGAAACCACGATCGTGGTGGAGCGGCTCATCTGCGCGGGGGTGCTGGCGCGGCATCCGCACGTGCGGCTGGTGCTGATGCACGGCGGCGGCTTCCTGCCCTACCAGACCGGCCGGCTGGTGCATGCCCGCAGTGTCCGGCCCGAACTGGCCGGCACCCCGGTGAACGCCTGGGAGTTCTTCGGCCAGCTCTACTTCGACACCATCACCCATGACTCCCGCGCGCTGCGCTACCTGGTGGAGCGGGCCGGCCTGGACCATGTGGTGCTCGGCACCGACCTGCCCTTCGACATGGCGCTGGCCCAGCCGGTGAAGACCCTCACCGAAGCGCTGACCGAGGAGCAGGTCCAGGCGGTCGCGGTCACCAACCCGCGGCGGCTGTTCGGCCTGAGCTGACCGGTCACAGGCGCACCCCGGCGGGCAGGCAGAACTTGGCCCGGGGTAAGGGCCAGGAGGTGGGACGCCACACATGATCCAAAAGCGATCACGCGTCACTCTGAGTTACGGGAGTCGACTGATTACCCAAAAGTAACAGTGATAACAGATTTCGTAACAAGCGCCCATCAATGCCTATCCGTGTACCAGAATTCTGTGCGCTTGGCCGGCAGCTATACGAAGTCAAACCCAGGAGGAGACGAAGTGGCTCGCACCCCCGCTAAGCTCTTCGGCCCGCAGCGCCTGAGCGCCGTCGCAACCGTGTTTGCCGTGGGCATCGTGCTGCCAAACATGGTTAATACCGGCGGCCAATCGGCCAGTGGCGGAACCGCAACGAGACCGGCGGCCAGTCCCACATCCGGCGCTAGCGCGAAAACGGTCTGGGCGGCCACCGCATCGGGCCGGAAGGTCCCTGTGCCCGCGCCGACGTTCGTCCCGACTCCGATCCATCCGGAGAAGCTCACCCATCCGGGCGCGGACTCGATGCAGGCGGTGACCGCCGCCCACACGAACTCGCGTCCCTCGGTGCAGATGCGGTCGGCGGTCACTGTGCTGCAGATCCCCGGCATAGACGTCAGCGCCTATCAGGGCAACATCAACTGGGCCTACGTAGCGCCCTATCTTGATTTCTCCTACGCGAAGGCGACCGAAGGCACCTACTACACAAACCCCTATTTCTATAACCAGTACGTAGGGCCTTACGACTACGGCCTCATCCGCGGCGCTTATCACTTCGCGATCCCGAACAATTCCTCCGGGCAGTCCCAGGCGAAATATTTCATCGGGCACGGCGGCGGCTGGTCTGCCGACGGGAAGACCCTGCCCGGCGCGCTCGACATCGAGTACAACCCCTACGGCGGCGAGTGCTACGGGCTCACCCGTTCGCAGATGAGGTCGTGGATCTGGAACTTCGTGAACGAGTACGCCTACAAGGAGCACGTCTACCCGGTGATCTACAGCACCACCGACTGGTGGTCCACCTGCACCGGCAACTACGGCGGCTTTGGCAACTACGACCCGCTGTGGATCGCCAACTACACCGCCAGCGGCGGTGGCACACTGCCACGGGGCTGGGGTTTCTACACGTTCTGGCAGTACGCGCCCAGCGGCAGCCTGCCCGGCGACCAGAACGTCTTCAACGGCGACCACACCCGGCTCAAGACCCTGGCCACCAAGGGGTAGACGCGGTGGTGGCGAGCCGGCCGGCCCGCCTGGCGACCAGGGAGGCCCTCGGGGCACGATCAGACCGCTGGGC
>Ga0209166_10001660_pt1 | contig 18121 bp, 21 predicted proteins | sample Coa_R1_3_FD_187151 | JGI IMG/M metagenome (GOLD analysis project Ga0209166, IMG submission 187151) | Surface soil microbial communities from Centralia Pennsylvania, which are recovering from an underground coalmine fire - Coalmine... | ecosystem: Environmental > Terrestrial > Soil >... | reverse complement strand
CGGATCGCATTCCACTGGTGAGAGTGATCCTCGCTGACTGGCATGGTGACCGCCTCCGAGAGATGGACTGCTATGACGGAGTGTTCACCAGTGACTGGGAGGACGGAGCGCCAGAGACCATCGGCGCTCAGCTCGGTCTCCCACACTTCGCAGGCATCGAGATGGAGAGATATCCGCCGGAGGGGTTCAGTCAGTTCACCAGGCCGATCCTCAACCACGCACGCGGTCGTCCATTCTGTTGGGTGACCTGCACCGCAACTGACACAGATTACCAATGGCTGGTCAGACGAATGAAGAGGGATGACCTCTTCATATACCGCATAGACCCAGATGGCGATGGCCTCGATGACATCGATCTCGACACCATCTACCTCTGGGGACTGGCCAAGAAGATGGAACTCAACGGAGAGGAGGCACCATATGATACCCGGTTTGGACGATACAGTCGTGATCTTGGAGGAGGCCTATGGTGGGAGGACTGACAAGGCCGGCCAGCCATTGATCCTTCACGCGCAAGCGGTGGCTGAGGGGGTGGAGAGCTTCGGCACCACGGTTCAGCTCGTCGGGCTGCTGCACGACGCGTTGGAGGACACAGACCTCACAGCCACCGATCTGCTCGACATGGGGTACCCGATCACAGTGGTGCATCACGTGCAGGCGCTGACCAGGCGGGAGACCGTCTCGTACGACACCTACCTGGACACAGTGTGCATGAAGCTGGTGCCCACCATCGTGAAGATCGCTGACAACGCTCACAACTCACAGGCGGAGAGGCTGCAGCTCCTGGACCCGTTCACTGAGTCCAGGCTCACTCGCAAGTACGCCAGAGCGCGGGCCAGGTTGTACCCCAAAGTGCATCCGGATGATGTAGCCATCATCCTTGCCAGGCTGAACCCGGCACTCATCGCTGAGCTCAACGAGATGGACCCCATCGCGTGAAGGCCGTGAACACCACGCACGTCCTTGACAGCCAAGAACTGTATGACACCCTGGATGCGTTGAGGGAAGACGCTAAGGTGTCGTGGAACCAGGTGGCAACCGAAATCGGATGCCGACCAGACGTCTTCAAACGACTCAAGGAAGGCAGCACCGTCACCGTCGACGTGCTCATGTCCATCATCAAGTGGGCGCAGATCGATGACCTGAACGACTACATCGCAACTCGTGAGGAGATGAGCGACCTGGGCGCGGGCGTTGATCAGGTCTGTATCGTTGGGTCCCCTTCTGATAAGATAGGCAGGTAAGGTCAGGAAGAGACAGAGGAAGCACGCTGGTCCCCAGCAGGAACACCACGAGGCACTCACGAAAGCTCGTGTGTTGTTCAAGTGGATCATCGTTTGATAGGGTCCATGTTGAGGAACGGACGTGAAGAGAGACGGTGAGGGACGACATGAGCAACGCAAACGAGGGCGGTGGCGGCATCATTCGTGTTCGGGACGCTGCTGAAGTCCTGGAGTTCCGGGGCGAACTGATCTTTGAGGTCAGCACTGAGAACCCGAACGTGGCACGATGGACGGAGATGCAGCTGTTCCGGTTCACAGACGGGACCGATCGGTTCCTTCTGCACATCATCGGACGAAGCGTCGTTGTCCACGCGAACAAGGGATCATGCAACTCCGGCGTGCCGGTGCAGGCGTCAAAGCTTCCCAATGACGTGGAGCTGTGTTCGGTGTGCAAGCCCATCGACCCCGACGAGGTTGAGGATGACTTCCTCTTCGACATGGAAGAGGACCGCTACACCAGTCACATCTGTGACAGCGCAGAAGAGGTGATCACCAAGCTGCGCAGCCCACGTCAGGTCGGTCCCAGGGTGGCCGGCTCGATCAGTGGTCCTGGCCAGCGACTGCTGGCTGGCGCCGCTCAGGTGGACAGCCGCATAATGGCTGCCATGTCCAGCGTGCGCAAGCTCTAACCAGTGCAGCGGGTCTGCTCACCCGTCCCTGTACAACGGACCCAAGCTGGGTATAGCTTGGGTCCGTCGGCAGTTACCGGCACAGGAAGGATGGACAGATGGACGGACAGTACGCGATCGTCACCCTGCTTAAGATGCGTGACGACTCCACCAGGGACATGAACGAGGTGGTCACGCTTCGTGTGGACTGGAAGTACGACGACACGCTGGACACGCTCAAGGAGTGGCTGTCCACGCAGCCGTATCCTGTGAACGTGGAGGTGATCAAGGACAGCGGGCCGTCTGGGTGGCCGATCGCGGAGATCAGCGGCAAGCGGCGGCAGGTGCGTGGCTTCATCCTAGCCGAGTACCTGGGCGGTGCGTTGGACGACATGAACGGCATCGTTTGCTGGATGGCTGACGGCACGGTGTGACACACTGGGCGGGGACTGTCTACACGGTCCCCGCCCTGGTACCTTGGACCCAAGGAACGAACAGGAAGGAAGTGACACATGATCGCGTTGGAACTGGACGTGAACGTGCCCTGTGGCACGAAGCTGGACGCGTGGATGCGTGAGCGCAGCCACGACGGCATCTCCATCGTGACCAAGGAGGAGGCCGGCCCGAGCGGCCACCCCGTGATCACGGTGTACGCTGACACGCCCTACGACATGGACGCGTGGCTGCGGAACCACTACGTGGAGGACTCCGCCGGCCCGGCTCAGAACGAGGACGTGCTCATGCTGATGGCCAAGGCGTACAACCCGGCGGCCGATGAGAAGCCCAGCACCAAGATGACGATCGTGGCCACCGCCTTCGGTGGCATGGTCGGCGTCCTGTCGGCCATCGGCATCATGGAGCTGATCCACGTGGTCTTCCACGTGAGGATCTGGTAGCGAAAATGGCCGAGACTGGGGTGTACACCACGCCCCAGTCTTGGTAAGCTGATCTCGTCAGCAAGGAACAGGAAGCGATCCAGGAAGGACGCAATCCAATGACGGACCAGCAGCCCACCGCCAGCGAGAGCAAGATCAACCAGATCAAGGCGCTCTTCGCCAAGGGCAACGACCCGGGTGTCACCCCGGAAGAGGCGGAGATCTACCTCTCCAAGGCCGCGGAGCTGATGGAGCGGTACAACCTCGACGAGGCCATCCTCCAGGTGGAGGCGGCCGGCGGGGTGGTCACCAACGAGGAGATCGTCAAGTTCCGCTGGACGATCAACACCAAGGGTGGACACGCGATCAGCCGTCGCACCGCGTACTTCGCCGTCATCCACGCGATGGGTGCTCGTGGCTACTACGTCGAGGCCAAGAAGCAGCGTTACGTGGACCGAGAGATGACCATCACGATCATCGCCCAGGCCAGTGTGATCGAGTCGATCAAGCTCTTCCTGCCAGCGATGGAGCTCACGATGGAGCGGCTCGCTGACCAAGAGGCCAAGCGTGCCACCCGCGAGGCGAAGTACTACGGCACCCTGTACAGCAACACGGGGTGCAACGCCCGTCGCGGCTTCATGATCGGCTTCGGCGAGGGCATCGCTGAGCGCATCCGCGCCAGCCACAAGGCGATCAAGGATCAGTACCAGGCCGGGTCCACCGGAGCCTTGGTCCTTGCCAACCGTGTCACCGCTCTGGACACGTACATGGACAAGAACCACAGCGACCTCGTCCCCGGACGCGGCCGTCAGCGGTTCGACGAGGGCTCGCGTCACCTGGGCAAGCAAGCAGGTCGTGCCTACGCCAGTCCGAACCTGGGCTCCACCGGCCAGAAGGCCATCGGCTAACACCCTCCAAGCAACACTCCCCAGCCAACTGTTTACAAGCCCTGCCAGGACTGATATCCTGGCAGGGCAGGCAGGGAAGAGAACAGGAAGAAAGGAACACATATGGTCAAGCTCGGCGATGCTGCCAGGTTCACGGGCGGTGACCTCCCGGACGTGAGCACACCTCACAACCTCGACCTGGCAGCCTTCCAGGTGTGGGAGAAGGCCAGGGGTCAGATCCAGCCGCACAGGGATGCCAAGTGGGACAGGGACGGTCGCCCCGGCTGGCTGGTGGATGGGATGTCGGTCAGCAGCATCATCGCTGAGCTGTGGCCGGCCATGCAGGACCGCATCGCGTTCCAGCTGGACCCCGATCACCAGGCGAAGGCGAAGGAGATCGGCCTCAAGCTGAACCGCCACCTCAGGGAAACGCGCAACCTGGAGTGCACCAGCCGCCCCGGCATCAAGCGCAAGGCGGTGTGGTGGGTGGCGGAACGCTACACCAGCACGACGTACGGCACCACGGCTCAGGCCGTCAGGAACGAACAGGAAGAGGAAGTGATGGACCCCGTCACGTTCAGCAACGTGGAAGCCGTGGTCCCAGTGACCGCGCCCAAGAACAGCATCCCACACGCCACGTTCCAGCCGCCGCCAGCCATGCCCGAGCTGGACGAGGACGAGCACGACACGGAAGAGACCGGGAAGGACAACGTGAAGATCACCAAGCTCAAGGGCAGCCACCAGGGTCACCCGACATCCAACAAGCTGCGGTGCCGCGGCGCGGACAACTGCTCCATGGAGTTCGACTACCCGCAGCTGCGAGTGTCCCATGAGAAGCGGATCCACGGCAAGATCTTCAACACGGATGGCGAGCTGGTGAGCTCGTTCGACGTGTCCGCCTCCCCGCTGACGGATGAGGACGTCCGTCTGATGATCACGATGGTCCTGGAGGCGTCCAAGCAGCCGATGCCGATGCGGATCATCCTGGCATCCTGCCGGGAGCTGGACCCGCGTGTCACCCAGCCGATGGTCCGTCGCGTCCTGGACACCAACGTGAACAAGCCGGGCACCGGTATCCAGTACGGTCCGGTCATCGGCACCGGCGTGTACACTTACTACGAGTTTGAGAAGCCGAACGCCGCCGCCGCTGCCACCGCCGACGTCGACACCTCTGACACCGTCACTTCCATCGACACCCCCGCTGAGACCGAGAAGACCGAGGACACCACCGTGACCACCACTCCCACCGCCAGCAGCACCAACGATGGCACGCTCGCTGGCGTGATCATCACCCTGGACGACGCTCTGATCGCCCTCCGTCAGCTGGAGGCGCAGGAGGCCGTCCTCACCACCAACAGCGAGGAGCTGGAGCGGCTGACCAGCCAGGTGGCGACGCTCACGGCGGAGCGGGACAAGGCGGTGGCGGACCTGCGGGTGACCAACGCCGTCCTGGTTGCGACTCGGTCGGAGCGGGACCAGCTCCGTAGCACCATCGATCAGATGACCGCCAGCCTGAACCTGGGCGATCACCAGATCTGACCAACCTAGCACCACAGAGAGAAGCTGAGATGGCTGAGCAGACGAACGAGCCCATCGAGGACGAGGACATCGACTCCGTCCTGGAGGGTGTGGGCGTCGCCAGCGGCATGATCTCGGAGCCCAGGGTGGCAGGAAGCGATGAGTCGCTGACTGCCGCCCTCGCGGCGTCCCTGGTCCGACGCTGGACCAACCAGCACAACTGCAAACCCTCTGAGGGTCCCTGTGAGCACCCCAATCACCCCCGGGATGCTGACTACCTAGAGCACGTATTGGACGTGCTCGACCTGCCTGGGACCCCTCCAAACCTGACCAGGGAAGACAAGCAGCGTTACCTGAAGGGCACAGTCAGGCGGGGGGACAAGCGGTAACCAATCGGCTGGACTACTGCTAGTATGGGCACACGAGGAAGGGTGTGAACGAGAGTGTTGGTGGTACTGGAAGGAACGGATGGCGGTGGCAAGACATCGCTGGCCAAGGAGCTGACAAACACTTACCTCAAGGGGTGCCAGGAGCACGACACCGCACCCAGGGTACTGAACATCCACAAGGGTCAGCCTCTCTCGGTGGACGCGTTCAAGGAGTATGAGAACGAGCTCATCAAACCCGGGGTCTTTGAGATGGTGAACAGCCCGACGGGGATAGTCATCACGGACAGGTGGCACGTCGGTGAGACGATCTATGGGCCGATCCTGCGTGGCATGAGCCGCCTCTCTGAGGTTGGGGTCTTCCATGTGGAACTGGCTCTGACAGCCTTGGGTGCGATCAGGGTCCTGGTACAGCCCAGGGAGCTTACTGTCATCCAGAGCAGGCTACGACACCGTGGGGATGACGTCATCAAGTTCGAGTGGATTGAGGACATCCACAGGAAGTACGAGGAACACGGTCTGCGATATGGCTACGTCCACGCAGAGGACGTCACCCTGGATGCGATCATCGCCACGGCGTCGACGACGACATCAGTGACCAGGAGTGAGCACAGCCTCCCACTCGCCTGGCCTGGGTACGTCGGCTCCGCTGAGCCCAGGTACATCGTGGTCGGTGACGAACGGAACCCTGGACCCATGGGTGATCTGACGTACCCGTTCGCCTTCACCCCCTGGCAGAAGGGTGGGTCTGCCGCATACCTGATGAACACGTTGATGCTCATCGGGTGGAACATCTGGGACATCGGTGTCGGCAACATCAATGATGAGGGTGTCGACCCGGTCGTCGTGACCAAGGCCATCCCTGCTCACACTGAGATGATCGCACTCGGTGACAAGGCGTCCGCCACCCTCAAGGCGGCCGGCATTCACCATGGCAAGGTGCCGCATCCGCAGTGGTGGCGACGCTTCAAGAACAACGACATGCAGGGTTACGCCTCGCTGATCAAGGGAACCGCTGGTGGAAATTCTCGCTGAGACGGGCACCGATGCCTACCTCACCTTGCTGGAGGAGCTGATCGTCCAGGGTGAGCGGTCCGCGCCACGTGGCATGCCGACCAGGGAGATCCGAGACGTGACCGTCCGGATCGAGGACGCGGTGCACGCCCACGTACTGGGCACCACTCGCAAGGTCAACCGTCGCATCGCAGCCGTGGAGACGATTCAGCTCCTCGGTGGCATCTCCAACCTCGCTCAGCTGGATGCGGTCAGTAGCAACGTGTTCAGCAAGTACGCTGACGGCGGTCGGCTGAGGGGAGCCTACGGCCCGCGCACCGCCAGCCAGCTAGTCGGGGTCGTCAAGCTGCTGGAGAGGGACCCAGACACTCGCCAGGCGGTGGTCACCGTGTGGAACGGGTATGAGCAGCTGGGCAGTTGCAAGGACATTCCTTGCACCCAGGCGTTCCAGTTCTTCGTTCGTCGTGGAAAGCTCCACATGCGAGTGGCCATGCGGTCCAGTGACATCTTCCTCGGTGTTCCATATGACTGGATGATGTTCTCCAGGCTGCAGCTGATCGTCGCCGCTCACCTCGGCCTGGAGCCCGGGACGTACACTCACGTCGCTGGCAGCCAGCACCTGTATGACACCAACCTCGCCGACAGTGAACGGATCATCGAGGTCGGTGCCTTCAACGGGTCCGGCTTCGACGTGCCGCCTCCGCTACTCGGCAAGGATGACCCAGCATACCTCGGTGGCTCGATCCAGGGTGGCCAGCTGGCGAGGAGCCAGTATCTGGCGATCAAGCTGGGCCTGGGCAAGGTCGGTGAGCCTGAGGGGCAGGCTGAGACCGACGCGGTGCATCTGTCTGAGGACCTCGACTGGTACCTATCCCACGTCCCACAGCTGGAGGGCCAGGGGCTTTGCCGGGACTGCCGGTACGTGATCGATGACTCTGAGCTGATCATCCCGCACGCGGATGACGTCCACTACCGCATCTGCCGTGAGTGTGAGATGCGGAGGAACATGTGATCGTTCGGTCCATCACCAACAGGTGGCGGTCCGAGCAGATCAGCTGGGATGAGCTGTGGCTCACCCAGGCGTATCTGATGTCGATGCGGTCACGGTGCTCCCGTGACCGCGTTGGCGCGGTGATCGTCAACGCACAAAACGAGCTGGTGGGTGCCGGGTACAACGGTGCCGCACCCACTGATCAACACGACACCGGTGGATGGTGCCGTGACTGGTGTGAGCGAGCCAAGACGTATCCCAGGGGGCAGTCTGCCCCAGCGAACGGGTACGTAGACTGTCCATCCAGCCACGCTGAGATCAACGCGTTGTTGAGGCGGCACGGTGACCTGTCCGGTGCCGCCATCTACATCACGGCGTTGCCGTGTTACAACTGCGCGAAGTTTATCGCAGCTTGTCACTCCACTGATGGACTCTCCAGGGTGGTGGTTCCGCATGACGGACTGCCAGCATATCGAGAGCCGGATACCGTGCTCGGTTATCTGGGCGATTGCGGTTTGCAAGTTGACCGTATCGTGGTACCCTGACCATCTGAACAGGAACGACTGAGGGGACGACGCGTGGCAGACCTGAGTGGAGTGAAGCTCCGCCTGGTGGAGGGCGTCCAGGACGCGATGGACCTCATGACGTGGCTCGGTGAGCGACGTGAGGGCAACATCGCGATTGACACGGAAAGCGGAGGGCTGAACCCACACCTGGACCGTCTTCGGATGGTGCAGTTCGGTGACATGCAATATGGGTGGGCGGTGCCTTGGGAGCGATGGGGCGGCGTCGTACTGGAGGTGTTCCAAAAGCTGCGGCAGAACCGTGAGCGGGTGACCATGCATCACGGTTGCTTCGATTGGCGGTTCCTTCAGGTGCACGCTGGCATCACCCCACCATGGTCTATGTACGATGACACCATGGCGATGGCAGCCCTTCACGATCCTCTTCGTCCGAAGGGCCTCAAGCACCTGGCATCACGGCTCGTTGACAAGACGGCGGTGGCTGGCCAGAAGGCCCTGGACGAGGGCATGGCGAAGAACAAGTGGACGTGGGACACCGTTCCCATCGACTACCCACCGTACTGGGTGTACTCCGCTTTGGACCCAGTGCTGACCGCACACGTGGATCACATCTTGGGTGACCAGGTCCGCGCTGAGGCTGGCCGAGCCTATGACCTGGAGCTCGCCACCAACCGCGTATGCGCGGACATGATGCTGGCTGGCCTTCGCATCGACAAGGCGTACATCCACGAGGCCATCCAGAAGTTCGAGGCCTTCAGCAAGGAGACACGCATCTGGCTCAAGGCGACCCACGCCATCACCAGCCCCATGTCCAGCGGCCAGCTGAAGCGAGCGTGGGAGGCGATGGGTGAGGACATCCTGTTCTTCACCGACGCCGGTGCGGCGCGGTTCGACAAGGAGGCACTGACCTTCTATCAGAACTCCTCACCGAACCCGCGTGTCCAGCAGCTCGCCAGGTACCTGCTCGCCGTTCGCCACGCGGACAAGATGAAGGGCAGCTACCTGGAGAACTTCCTGGAGCTGGCTGACGCGGATGACCTCATCCACGCCAGCATCAACACCCTGGCAGCCAGGACGGGTCGCATGTCCGTCACTGACCCCGCGCTTCAGACCCTGCCGCGCGATGACAAGGTCATCCGTGGCTCGTTCGTGCCGAGGCCGGGGTTCGTCTTCATCTCTTGTGACCTTGACCAGGTGGAGGCCCGCATGGGTGCCCACTTCTCTGAGGATGAAGGGATGATCGCTGCCTTCATGGAGGCGGACAGCCCAGGTGGTCGTGACTTCTTCTGCGGCATCGCGTCCATCATCTATGATGAGGACATCCGTGACAAGAAGGACCCTCGTCGTCAGCCTGTCAAGAACACCGTGTACGGCTCGCTGTATGGCGGTGGCGCGGCGACCATGGCCAAGGCCGCTGGTGTTCCGTACGAGGTGATGGCACCGGTGAAGAAGCGATTCGACGAGATGTTCCCGGGCCTGCGAACGATGAGTGACAGGCTGACAAACGAGGCGAAGGCACAGGGTGACGTGCCGTTCATTCGCACACCCCTGGGCCGCAAGCTGGTAGCTGACAAGGGCCGGGAGTACACCCAGATCACGAACGCCCTCATCCAGGGTCACGCCGCAGAGTACTTCAAGGGTACCCTCATCAACCTCAGTGCAGCTGGGCTGGGTGAATACATGCGACTCCCCATCCACGATGAGTGCCTGCTTGAGGTGCCCATTGCGGAGGCCAAGGACATCCTTCACGTTGTGGAGGAATGCATGAGTGACAAGACGAATTATCGCGTACCAATCACCGCAGGTGGTAACATCATGGAGGATCGTTGGCGAAAAATGTAAGTGATGATCCTGCAGCTGTGTACCATCGCAATCACAGCAAGGTTCGTCGTCATCGTGGCAGCGCTTCAAAGTATGTGTGCGATAAGTGTGATGGCGCTGCCATGGAGTGGTCCCAAGTACATGACACTGACGGCACTCATCCGTATGAACACTTCAAGCCTATGTGCAGACTGTGTCATCTTGAGTATGATAGAGAACGCAAAGGTGAGAAGATCTCCAAAGCTCAAACTGGCACAAAGCGATCAGATGAGTCTCGTCGTAAGATGACGGAAGCTCAACGAGAGCGATTCAAGATGAACCCAGTGAGTGATGAGACACGTGCGAAGCTATCGATGATTCACACTGGCTCAAAGCGTTCACCGGAGACACGAGCTAAGATGGCTGAGGCAAGGAGAGCATGGTGGGAACGGAAGCGTCAGAGTCAATGATTCGCGTTGTGATCTGGCTCGACCCAGGCAAGACCACCGGTATCGCCTTCTACGACACGGTGGATGGCTACTTCACCAGCTCACAGTATGACTTCGCTGCGACGGGTGAGTACCTCGACGGCATGATGACCACCTGGAACGACCTCGCGATCGGCTGGGAGCAGTACATCATCGCGCCCGGACACAGTGGCACCGCCGCATTCAGCCTTGAGGTGATCGGCATGACGCGATGGTTGGCCCATCACCACGACGTGTTGGTGCTGCCAGCCGTGCCGTCAGCTGCCCGCAAGCTGGGCAGTGACGACAAGCTCAAGAAGCTCGGCTGGTACACCCCCGGCACCAGACACGCGAACGATGCCGCCGCACACATGCTAGCGTGGCTGCTTCGCACCAAGAAGCTGCTGCCGGAACTGCAAAATCGTTTGTGTACATTGGACACCTGACCTGGTATGGTTGGATCATCAAGCAGGAAGAGACTCGGAACTGAGTGAACCTGCGGCCAGGAGGTTTGCCTGTGGCCATCGCTGACATTCGCGATGAGCGTATTGAGATCCAAACAACCTATCAAGACCGACACTTGATGACCCAGATCGGTGGTGCACGGTACAGCCGTCAGACCGGCACGTGGTCAGTACCTCTCAGCTGGCAGGCATGCCTCGCTCTTCGCGGCCTCTTCGGAGCCGAACTGGAGATCGGGCCGGAGCTCAGCAAGTGGGCGTTCCACGAGCGAAGCGCCCGCATCCAGCCAGCCATGAGCCTCAGGGACGCGCTGTACCCCACCGTTGAGAACCCAGTGCTCGACAAGGTGGAGTACGGGGACGTGTACAAGCTCTTTCCGTACCAGCGAGTGGACGTGGAGTTCCTCACCACAACCGGTCGCGCTCTCCTGGCAAATGAGCCGGGATTGGGTAAGACTGGGGCGGCAATCAGGACACTCCAGGTGTTGGACGAGCAGCAGCGACAGCCATTCCCAGCACTGGTGGTCTGTCCGAACTCTCTCAAGTTCACGGTGTGGGAGCGAGAGATCTTTCAGTGGGCCGGAGATGACCTGCGGGTTCAGGTGGTGGACGGCTCAGCCAGCAAGCGCCGCAAGGCTCTCGCTGAGGTGGCAGAGGTGTACATCATGAACTGGGAGAGCGTCAGGCTGCACACCAGGATGGCACCGTACGGCTCCATCGAGCTGAGTGAGACTGAGAAGGAGGAGAAGGAGCTCAACGGTCTCGGCATCCGCACCGTCATCATGGACGAGGCGCACCGCCTCAAGGACCCGAAGGCGAAGCAGACGCGAGCGATGTGGCACGTCTGCCACCAGGCGGAGTTCCGTTACGCTCTCACCGGCACGCCGGTCACCAGCAACATCGGTGACCTGTGGTCTCTGCTCCATGCCGTGGATCCTGACGGCTTTCCCACCAAGTCCAAGTTCCTGGATCGCTACGCCACCAAGTCATTCAACCGCTTCGGTGGCATGGACATCACCGGCATCAACCCATACAACCAGGACGAGCTGTTTAGCCTCATCGACCCGGTGATCAGGCGAGTGCCGAAGAAGGCCGCGCTGCCACAGCTTCCCGACAAGCTCCCCGTCCAGTACAGGGAGACACCGATGACGCCGAAGCAGCAGAAGGCGTACGATCAGATGGCCGCCAGCATGATCGCCATGCTGAACGAGCTGCTGGTCGCCCCCAACGCTCTGTCCCAGCTTACCAGGCTGGCACAGTTTGCGGCAGCTTCCGCAGAGATTGATGAGAATGGAAAGGTTCACCTCTCCAACCCATCTGCGAAGGTGGATGACCTCATCGACCTCCTCGGTGAGATGGGTGAGGCACCCCTGGTTGTGGCTGCGGTCAGTCGTCAGCTCATCGAGCTGGCAGCCGCCAAGCTCAAGGACCTCGGCGTCAGCTTCGGGCTGGTGACTGGCGCGCAGTCACCGTTCGAACGAGCGGAGGCGGTCAGGTGGTTCCAGGAAGGCAAGATCCGTGTGATCATGTTGACACTCGGAGCCGGTGCGGAGGGCATCACGCTCACCAGGGCGGACACCATGCTCTTCATGCAGGAGGACTTCTCTGAGGTGAAGAACCTGCAGGCACAGGACCGCATCTATCGCATCGGTGCGGAGGGTCATCAGGCCATCCGCATCATTAAGCAGGTCACTCCCGGCTCGGTGGAGGAGCGCAAGGTCCAGCTCCTGGCTGAGAAGCGTGGTCGTATGGAGGAGATCATCAGGGACGAGCAGACACTGCTCAAGCTTCTGGGTGGCAAGTAGAGGGGAGTGTATGGTCAGCGTGACCAACAAGGAGAACCCCCGTCACAAGCGATGCCAGGTCATGGCGACCGGGCCGGCCTCGATGGGTGACTTGCTTCAGTGCATGAACAACGGTGATCACTGGGTCACCTACCCAGGATGCATCTGTGTGGAGAAGGGTGAGGAGATGATCGACCCCGACATCTGCATGGAGGCGTACCAGGTGTGGGAGTGTTCGTATACTCACATCTTCCCCGGTGTCCTCTATACCCCGAGGGATCGCATTGCCTGACATCCAGCTGTCGAACAGCACCATCCGCACGTACAAGCGATGCCGTCGTCACTGGTATCTGGCGTACTTCCTTAAGTGGGGAACAGCTCCCCACTTGATCAACCCATCCACGACGGCAGCCTTGGGCACCAGGGTCCACACCGCCATGGAGGCATACTACGGCTATGACCTCGATCCCGTCGAGGCCCTGGACGTGGTGTACCAGGTGGACACGTTCGATCACCCACTGCATGAGGAGGTCCTCCTCAAGGAGAAGAGCTATGCCGTGGCCATGGTCAAGGGATACCTTGACTGGGCAGCGGAGGAGGGCATCGACGTTGACTTGAGGGTGGTGGCTACGGAGCGAGTCGTCTCCGTTCAGCTTCCGACGGCCCATGGCATGGTGACCCTGGTGGCGAAGCTGGACCAGCTTGTCCAGCGAGAGAGTGACGGAGCCGTTCTCTTCCGTGACTGGAAGACGGTCGGCACGTTGGCGAAGTCGAACCACCTCATCCTAGATGAGCAGTTCCGCTTCTACCACCTACTCCTCACCTTGATGAACCCACACGCCAGGGTGGATGGTGGCTTGTACATGATGCTGCTCCGCTCCAAGCGGACGGCGCGTGCCATCCCACCGTTCTACCGCCAGGATGACATCAGCTACAACGACCACGACGTGGAGAGCATGAGGCTCCGTACCGTGGAGGTGGCTGAGGACATCCAGCGCACGCAGGCCAGGTTGGAGGCTGGCGAAGACCCACGCAGGGTGGCGTACCCCAGCCCAGGTGATCACTGCCGATGGGCGTGTCCGTTCACCAACGTGTGCCCGATGATGGATGACGGCTCACGATGGCAGGACGCACTTATGGGGAACTTCGTCCAGCAAGACCCGTACCACTACTACGGGTCACAGATGATCGACACCGTTCGCTCGGTGCTCGGAAAGATGGATACGAGGGAGGAAAGTGGAGAACCAGTACGGCCTCAGCATGATTCTGTACGGCCGTTCTAAGCAGGGCAAGTCGTTCTGCGCGGACACCACACCCGGACCGCGAGTGGTCCTCGATGCGGAGATGGGTTCCCGCTTCACACCCAGCCGCAAGATCGTGTGGGACCCGATCACCCAGGCTCCACCTGTGGACGACGGCACCTGGGACACGGCGATCGTGTACGTCCGTCAGTACGCCACGGTCAGCAAGGCGTTCGAGTGGCTGAACTCCGGCAAGCACCCGTTCCGCTCCGCAGTCCTGGACTCCATCAGTGAGATCCAGCAGCGAGCGGTGGATGACATCGCTGGCACGAACCAGATGAAGACAACCGACTGGGGTGACCTCCTCCGTCGGGTGTCGGAGCTGGTCCGCAGGTTCCGTGACCTGACCACCAACCCTCTCAAGCCCCTGGACGCGGTCGTCATGATCGCCATGGCCAGGGACGTGGAGGGGCACACACGACCACACGTCCAGGGTAGTCTGGCTACTACCCTCCCCTATTACGTGGACGTCTGCGCTTACCTGCAGGTCGTCCCCGGGGATGATGGCATCACTCCCGTTCGTCGTCTCTTCGTCGGGCCGACGCCCGGCTATGAGACCGGTGAGCGAGTGGGTGGCCGGCTGGGGTCGTACATCGACAACCCGAACATCACTGAGATGCTCGCCGCCATTCGTGACGGCGACAACACCAACGTCAACACCCAGATCACTTCCATCACCACGGAGAACTGACATGGCCGAGTTCAACTGGGCGGACCTGACCAAGGCCGCAGATGACGCTGGCTTCGGCGTCCTCCCCGCTGGCCCATACGACGTGTACGTCGCCAAGGCTGAGGCGAAGAAGACCTCCACCGGCAAGGATCAGATCGCCGTGCAGTTCAAGGTGGAGAACGGCCCGCATCAGGGCAAGTCCATCTTCAACAACTTCGTGCTCAGCCCGGAGAACGGCACCGCCCTGGGCTTCTTCTTCCGCCACATGAAGGCCATGGGTCTGGATGGTGCGTACTTCGCGTCTAACCCCGCGCTCGCGGCGGTCGCTGCGAACCTGGTGAACCGTCGCTGCCAGGTGGCCGTGACGATCCGCCAGTGGAACGATGAGGACCGCAACCAGGTGGATCGGATCAGCCCGCCCCTGGACGGTCAGAGCATGGTCTCCGGTGCCCCTGGCGGGGGTCCGAGCGTGATGGGTGGTCCCATCCCCGGGGCAGTCCCGATGCCGTCTCCCGCTCCCGCTCCGGCCCCTGTGGCGGCTCCGCGGCCGGCTCCGGCTCCGGTGCCCGCCCCCGCTCCGGCTCCGGCGCCGGTGGTCAAGGACACCACCAGTGACGCTGACGTGCAGGACGAGATCACTCCTCCCGGTCTCCCCTTCTGATGTCTGATCAACCGATTCGACGTGGCGCTCCTCGTGAGGAGCGCCGCTTCGATCAGACTCAACTAAAAGCTGGCAAGTTCGGTTACCGAGTACATCGAGATTACGCAGCTCACTTCTTCAAGTGGGGATTCGCCACCAGGCTCATCGGTCACACCGATCGTGTGTTGGAGGTGGGGTGTGGCCAGGATCTGCCACTCATCAACGTGTTGGCGATGGGTCCTCGATACACACCGGCGAGTTACCTTGGTGTTGATCTGAACAACCTCACTGGTCACTGCCCACCCTGGGCCAGGACCATCGGGAAGTTCAACTTTGTGGATGACTACATGGAGCTCGCCATCGAGGACGCGTACACCGTAGGTGTATGCATCGAGGTGATCGAGCACATGAGTGTCGAGGATGGCCGGAAGCTGTTGAAGGGTTTTCACACCCTGCTCACGGATGATGGCAAGCTGTTGCTCTCCACGCCGGTGTTCAACGGACGAGCGGCTAATAACCACATCCACGAGTACACCATCCCGGAGCTGCAGGCGCTCATCGAGGAGTGTGGGTTCACGGTGGAGGAGCGGTTCGGCACCTTCGCCAGTTACCGGGACCTCATCAAGGTGATCACTCCTGAGCACCGCCAGGTGCTGGATGGCATCCGAGGGTTCTACAGCGAGGAAGTGACGGCGTGTTTCCTCGCCCCGTTGTACCCTGATCACTCACGCAACAACGTGTGGGTCCTCAAGAACAGCTGAGCAGGGGTGTTGCGGCGGCCATCAACATGGTACGATGATCAACGGTGGCCGCCGCACACCACGCAGTGTGACGTGAACGACGAGAGAACGGAAGCGACCATGAAGAATTGGCTGCGCGATCAGCGTGAGTACCAGAGCACCGTGTATGACGTGGCGTACGAGGTCTTCGGCCTGGACAAGGACGCCCGTACCGATTACGTGTCGATGAACCTCACCGCTGCGATGATCGAGCTCGGTGAGGCGTACCAGGAAGTGCCGTGGAAGCCGTGGGCCAAGGTCAACAAGGAGGAGGTGTGGAAGGAGAAGCGTGAGAAGTTCATCGGTGAGATCGTGGACACGCTCTTCTTCCTCAGCAACGCTCTGACGGCCGTGGGCTGCACCGATGAGGAACTGGCCAGGGCGTACGCCGCGAAGATGGGTGTCAACAAGAAGCGTCAGGCTGATGGCTACGACGGCATCTCCACCAAGTGCACTCACTGTGGGGCGGCCCTGGACGAGCCGGGCATGGACGTCAACGCGGCGATCAAGAACAGCAGCGGCCAGCTGTTCTGCTCCACCAGGTGTGAGCTGGCGAAGGCGGGTGTGGTGGTGGGCCGGTGAAGTACGGTAAGACAGACGAGGCTTGGTGGAAGACACCACGAATCCAGTTGGGACAGAAGAAGATGCGTGTAGCCATCTACGAGCCATACCCCAGGGTGTGCGGCCCCATGACCTGGACCAACCACTTGAAGGCCGGCTTCATCGCCCTGGGCCATCACTGTGATGTGGTCACCTTCACCCGCTCCGGCAAGCCCAAGGTTATGTGGGGCGAGGGCCAGATGCGGAACGGCATCCACTGGACCAGCAAGGACATCGACGTCACCGGTCCGTTCCGTGGGTCACGTAACACCCTGAGCGACTACGACGTCATCATCCTGAGCGACGTTCGCACGGTGATGCACGACAATGAGGCGAAGAAGGGCAAGGCGTACCTGCAGGCTGACCTGCCGGACTACCTCTCCGTCCTGAAGGCGACGGACAAGCCGTTCACCTTCGCTCTCCACGGCAACAACTACCCGCCGAACGAGGTGCCATACGCTCCTCAGCTGGTGGAGCTGCCGAACTTCAGCGGCATGGCGATCACCCACTCACCCACGTCGTTCATCCTCTCCAAGGAGCTATGGCCTCACGTCTCCTGGCGGAACTCTCCGTTGCCATACCAGATGGTCAGCCATTACGAGAGCACCGATGTGCCACACGATGGCAAGAGCACTTCCAAGGTGGTTGGCATTACCGGTCGTTACATCACCACCAAGGGTTCTCACGTGCCAGCGGTGGTGGCGGCTGAGGGACACATCACATTCGACACCAAGGTGGAGCTTCACGGTGCGTGCTCGATGAGCCTCGCCGCGAGTGCTACCTACAAGACGTATGAGGCTCTGCACCTCGGCAAGCCGTACACCTTCCCAGGGAAGCGACACGGCGTCGTCAAGCCGGGTGAGCGCGTTGAGACGGGTGGAGACGTCATCCGACCGTACAAGTGGGACGTGGAATGCCCGGGCAACGTGAAGGTCAGCTACCTCGGTGGCTATGAGGATGGTCTCAAGGTGTGCAAGCGCCTCACCACCCACGTGGACCTGACCGCCGCCAGCTTCTCCGACGGCATGGAGTACAGCCAGTTCGAGGCCATCGACGCCGGCTGCATGCAGGTGTCTGTGGAGTCCATGTGGTCGGATGACTTCCAGGGTGAGGTGGTTCCGTCAGTCAAGTCCTGGCCAGGCGAGACCTCTCTCATCACCAACGCGTACTACCGTGACACCCTCAGGCTCATCGGTGAGGCGATCAACCGCACCCTGGAGCTTGACACGAAGAAGCGGCGAGAGATCGCCAACTTCAACCGCAGGGTGCTGGACGACAAGCACAACCCGGCGGTCGTGGCCGCCACCTTCCTTCGCGCGCTCGGAATTTGAGAGGAGACGCCATGACGATGCGAGTCATCGATGTGCATGGATTTGCGGGAGGCTTCTCGTGTGGAGCCACCCTCGCTGGCTTCACCCTGGTTGGCAAGAGGGAGAGCAGGGCCAACTTCGGCACAGCTCTGCTGGAGGCGAACCGTGCCTTCCTGGGCGATCAGTGGGAGGCCCAGGCCAGCGACCCGGAGGACTGGTTCCC
>Ga0209166_10001659_pt1 | contig 18126 bp, 11 predicted proteins | sample Coa_R1_3_FD_187151 | JGI IMG/M metagenome (GOLD analysis project Ga0209166, IMG submission 187151) | Surface soil microbial communities from Centralia Pennsylvania, which are recovering from an underground coalmine fire - Coalmine... | ecosystem: Environmental > Terrestrial > Soil >... | reverse complement strand
CATCACACTTGGAGCCGCAATCTACTTCCGCTGCGCCTGGGAATTCGCCGTGCGCGGCCTGGGAACTCCAGCGCCCGTCGCTCCCACGAAGTATCTGGTCACCACCGCGCTCCACCGCTACGTGCGCAATCCAATGTACATCGGCGTGTTTCTCGTACTCGCGGGAGAAGCCATACTATTTCGTTCGGTGGACCTCGTCGAATACATGGCATTCTTCTGCGTGGCAGTCGAACTGTTCGTCCTTTATTACGAAGAGCCCACGCTGCGCCGGCAGTTCGGCGAGTCGTACGAGCAGTACCGGAGGACGGTGCCAAGGTGGATTCCCAACTTTAAAGTTTGGACTTAGTTTGACCTAGCAGGTGAATGCCGCCTTTGATATGCTGTGCCGTCACTACCCTGAGGTAACCACATGCTTTCGTGGTATCCGTACTTCCAAGCTGGAAATCTTCCGGCTGAAAGCGCTGCTCCTCATTTCAATTTCTCGAAGAAAGCGGTTCTGCTTCTCTTCTGTTTGACAGCATCAACATGGCTGCATGCAGCAACGATTTCAGGAACTGTCAGGGATCCATCGGGCGCGGTAATCGCTGGAGCGCAAATCGAAATCTCGGGCGGAGCTCTGACGCAACCCCTGGTGCTCTCTTCCGACGCTTCGGGGAAATTTGTGTTTCCCGATCTGGCGCCGGGAAAATACATGGTCCGGATCACTCACGACGGCTTTGAGCCGCTGGTCGAAACCATCGATTTCCATGAGTCTACCGAGCTGCAACTAACGCTCGAGATCGCGCGAGTGCAGAGCAACATCTCGGTTTCAGGGAAGGGATCGGCATTTGCGAATTCAGATGCGCTCTATCGCCAATTGCGCACCATTGGGCTGGGCGACACGTTTCGCTTCGACAACTTCACTCTGACATCCGATGTTGCAACCTTCCAATTTCAAACCGGAACTCTGACGTTCTTAAGTCCGGTGGATGGAGTCGTAACTGGCGCAATCTTTGTCGGCGACGGGCACTTCCATCTCAAGCCGGCGACCCCGATCAACGGTCGCGAATTGAGCCGGCGTATCGGAGCCGACGAGGCCGACGAAGATTTTTCTGAAGTCGTCTTCCGCTTCAGCAGCGAGGTCCGCCTCAACTTTCTTTCCGGGCTCAAGGGACGGACCGAAACCCCCGCGGAAGCTATAGATGCCTTCAATCGTTGGAGAGAAAAGGTCCGGCAAAGGCGTGAGGTTGCCTTGGGATTCAGCGAGCATCTGCTGCAAGGCGAGGACATGGATAACGTGGACGCCGACATTCTGGCTGTAATCTACAATCGCGCACATCCAGCGTTCTTCAATGCTTATATTCACGGCAAGAAGCATAAAGATCTCCGTTTTTTTGTGCGGGCGCGAGTGGGCGCGTTGCCGCAGCTCGATTCGCCGGAGGAAGTCGCCCTCATCAACTGCAATGTCGACGGATTGGATGACGGGGTCTGGTACCTGGGCCATCTGAAATCGGAATATGCGAATCGCACCGCGAGTTCCCAGGAGGAACGGCGGTTGTTCGCCACACACCGGTACAAGATCGAAACCGTCATCGGCAAGAATGGCCACTTATTCAGCAGCGCAACCATCAGCTTCGAACCCCTACTGGAAGGAGAGCGAGTTCTGAAGTTTGGGCTGTTACCCAATCTGCGGGTCTCGCGGGTAATGGACGCTCAGGGACAAGACCTCTATTTTGTGCAAGAGAGCCGAAAGGAGGATGGCTCGTTTTACGTCATTCTCGCGAAAGCACCAGATGTGGGCAAAGAATTTTCCGTCAGCGTCGAATATGCCGGCGATCACGTTTTAGAGGAGGCAGGCGAGGGAAGTTATTACGTCCGTGCCCGAACTTCCTGGTACCCCAATCTCAATGGATTCGGCGAGCGCGCTTTATACAACCTGACTTATCAGGTTCCGCGCAAGTACAAAGTCATCAGCGTCGGCCACCTCGAAGGCGAGTCAATCGAGGACGACCGTGCCGTCAGTCATTGGATTACGCCATCCCCCGTCGCAGTAGCTGGATTCAACTATGGCGAATACAAGACGCTTACTTTGGCGGATGACATTACCGGATACAAGATTTCGGGCTACTATCTGACCCAGTTACCCAACCGCTTCCAGGGCGCACAAGCCCTACAATCGCTGGCTCCTCACAGCATGACGGAGTATGCCCTCGAGCAAACGCGGGCGCAGATGCAGTTGTGCACTCATTATTTCGGAAACAGTCCATACCAGGACATTTACATTACTGAGCAGCCGGACTTCAACTTCGGACAGTCTTGGCCGAACCTCGTTTACCTGCCGATTTCCGCTTACACCGATTCAACTCAACGATGGTTGCTTTTCGGTCGTATCAGCAACAAATTTACCGGCTTCGTGCAGGAAGTCACGCCGCACGAGGTGGCCCACCAGTGGTGGGGCCACGCGGTGGGTTGGGCTTCCTACCACGATCAATGGCTCTCTGAAGGTTTTGCTGAATTTTCGGCGGGACTTTTTTTGCAGGATGCCATGGCCGGGAACTGGCGGAAGGACTATTTGGAATTTTGGGACCGCCTCCGGCATCGCATTCTCGAAAAGAACTTATTCGGCGTCGCGCCGAATGATGCCGGGCCGCTGTGGATGGGCCTGCGCTTGATGTCTCCGCGCACCCAGGATGCCTACCAGAATGTGACCTATCCTAAGGGCGCGTACGTGTTGCAGATGCTGAGGTCCATCATGTATAGCGACAAGGACCAGGCATTCATTGCCATGATGCACGATTTTGTGGAGAGCCATCGAGACCGTCCGGCTTCAACTGAATCATTTAAAGCAATCGCCGAGAAGCACATGACGAAAATGATGGACATTGAGAAAAACGGACGTCTGGACTGGTTTTTCAACGAGTGGGTATATGGCACCTCGGTGCCCAAATATCATTTCGACTATCAACTGACGCCCGCCGAGGGTGGCAAGACCAAACTACATATGAGCATCACGCAGAGCGAGGTGGACGAGCACTTTGCGATGCTGGTTCCGATATTCGCCGATTTTGGCAATGGGATGAGCCGCATTGGACAGATCGCGGTCGTTGGCAACAGCACACGCGATGCGGATACGCTGTTGCCCACGCAGCCAAAAAAAGTCGCTCTGAACTACTACAAGGATATTTTGGAAAGGTGAGATAGGGACGTTTCGGTCCCATCCGTATCTCTGCCAAATCTCTGCCAAAATATTCACTGGCCGAGATGGCCGCGCAGCACGGTGATCGAGGCTTTTGGAATCAGGTACAACGCTTCCGCACCTCCGCTTACGGACGACCTTGACGGTGGCCCGTCCGGATCGGCGTGCCCACCGGGCCTGTCCCGATGCCATTGATACTCGTTTGAGCCGAAGGTGACGCGGTCGACCTGGCCTGAAAAATGTTTCTCGTGCTGGCCGCCCGCATCGAAGGCTAACGTCACCACGTGATCGTTGGACTGGTCGCGGTTCACCAGCATGACCGCCCATTGGCCATCGGGCCGCTCGAGCGCGTAGGCAGTGACGAGTACATTTCCCGCCGCGTCGTTGACATCGCTCGCTGCCTTGAACTGCTTGTGCGGGGCGTCAATCGGCTGCGCCCACTCCTTCGTGATCATCTGCGCCGCGATATATTGCGGTGGATAGCTGACTACTTTGTAATCGGCGTCGATGATTAAGAAATTTCCGAAGCCGCTACCGTTTCCCGGATACGGCATGTAGTGAAAATAGTAGGTCGCTCCGGCGCCTTCGCCCATCATGGTGCCGACGTAGTCCGCCAGCCAGAGACCAGCCTTTACCGAAGACGGCGGCGCGCCACCCCCTATATTTCCCTCCGTCATGAAAAACGGAATATTCGGCGGCAGGCCGTTATCCTTCCACACTTGGACGATGTGCCGAACGTACTGCGGCTCGGGATATAGATCGGCCCACGAGTAGCTCGGCCGGTCCTGGTAGGGATAGTGCTCGAACGAGAAGAAAGTGAAGTCATTCAATCGGCTGTGGGCCCTCAGATAATCCACGAAGCGGCCCAGCCACGAAACTTTTCCGTTCGCGTCGGGCCAGACCTCAACGTCACCGAATGTCCCTTCAAAAGGCGGCCCCCCCAGCTTCGCCTCCGGCACGAGCTTATGAATTGCCGTGGCGAATTGTATGTACAACGTGGCGTAATCCTCCGGCAGCATGTGCTGTCCGTCGGCTTCTTCGCCCATCTCGACATAGGAGATCGGATAATGCCGCTTGTACAGATAGGCAATTTCGTTGGCGGCATCTTCCGGCGTGGCGTAGAGCATGGCAATCGGCACCATGGTCGGCAGACCACGCGTCACCCCGGAGCTGAAGAAAAAGTCGAATCCGACTTGATCGCCGCGTCCGTAGTCCAGGTCCGAAGCTGCGTGCCATGGATCGACCGACGAAGGCCAGGTCACCGTCTGATCGCGGCTGGGAAAGTGCGTGACGTAGTCGTTGAACTCGCCATCGGCCGAAAGAGCGCCAACGTAGAGCTCGTTGATGGCATAGCCCACACAATTGCGCTTGTCGGCCGAGCCATGGGTGTCGCAGGTATTGGACGATTCAGTCATCCAGATGCGGAGATAGCGGACCGGAATCATCCACGAAACAAGTTTCAGCGTAACGGTGCCGCCTTTACCTTCCGTGATGTTGCCCAGCGGGAAAGTCTGCCACGTGCCCTTGGTCGTGCCATCATAGAAAGGCTCGAGTTCGCCGGTCCAGAATTGGACTGCGTAGCGCCTTGCGTAAGGATCGGCCCAGGCGATGCGAATGGCGTTCACATCGATCTTGGCGCCAAGATCAATCATCACCCACTGCGGATGCAGCGCGTCGTCTTCTCCGGTGAAGGCTTTGGTGAGATATGGATTGCTCTTCCAGTACGACTTGGGGTCGCCATCGGTCAGGCGCGACCAGCCATTGCCATCGCCGCGGCTGAATCCACGATGCGGCAGCGGGTAGGCCCACGAACTGTGGATTTCGGCGCCTGGCTCGGCGTTTCCCACGAAATAGCCTTCCTGCTTGTCTCCGTTGCTCCACTTCCCTGCCGGATTCCAATGCCAAGCCTCGACCATCAACTCGGTGTTCTGGCGATAGGTCACGGTCTGCCACCCGGCGCCGAGAATTTCTTTGAGCAGCGGATCTTTCAGCAAGTGATCGGGGGTTCCGGTGCGCAGGCGATCGATCGCCGCTCCCAGCGAGCGCACAGGGCTGAACGTGTTGGAGACGTGGGCGGGATCGGCATCGACCACGACTTTCTGCGCCGTTGCCGAATTTGCTGTCCACAGCAAAAGAGTCACGATCGCTAACCGTACGAAGCAATAATTCTGGATTAGGAATTTCATGATGCCTCCCAAGTGGCGACCAGCATACACCGTGCTTTTCTCCAAAAATGAAAATGCGCGGCTATGCTCTTAAACGGGAGAGAAAAGCGCTGACCACAAAGGGCACGGAGTATCACGAAGGAGTACTGGCTAGGTTTCTTTTTAACTTCGTGTCCGTCATGGTTGAAATCTTCCGGACATTGACCCGCGTCCCTCGCCCCTGCTACCGTCATATGTTTGCCCCGTGGCGCGCGCCCGGTTCTGCGGGCCGGACGCTGCATCCCTGCATCATTCGCCGGGTTTTTGGGAACCATTTCCTCAGGAGCTTCACTTATGCCTGCCATCAAATTTCGCGGCGTCGATTTCATCCAGTACGATGCCCTGCTGACCGACGAAGAAAAGCTTGTCCGCGACACCACGCGCCAGTTCATTGAAGACAACCTCATCCCCATCATCGAGGAATGCAATCGGGCTGGACGCTTTCCCCGCGAACTGGTCAAGCCCATGGCTGACCTTGGCTTCTTTGGCGCGTCCCTCAAGGGATACGGCTGCGCCGGCATGGGCAACGTCGAATACGGCCTGATGACGCAGGAACTCGAGCGTGGCGACTCGGGGGTGCGCAGCTTCGTCAGCGTGCAATCCGGGCTGTGTATGTACCCGATCTACGAATTTGGCAGCGACGAGCAGAAGAACACCTGGCTGCCCCCCATGCAGAAAGGCGAGAAACTGGGATGCTTCGGACTGACCGAGCCCGATTTCGGATCGAACCCCGGCGGCATGCGGACCCGCGCCCGCAAGGTCGGGAACGACTACGTCATCAATGGCGAGAAGATGTGGATCACGTCGGGAACGATCGCCGACGTCGCTATCATCTGGGCCAAAGTCGAAGATGAGAAAGACCGCGTACGCGGCTTTCTGGTCGAGACTGACCGTCCCGGATTCAAGGCCGACGACATTCACGGCAAATGGTCGTTGCGTGCCTCGGTCACTTCAGGCCTTTCGCTGCAGGACGTGCGCGTGCCCGCATCGAACTTACTGCCCAAAACCGGCGGACTGCGGTCCCCGCTGATGTGCCTGAACCAGGCGCGTTACGGCATCGCCTGGGGTGCGGTGGGCGCGGCCATGTCGTGCTACGACTGCGCGCTGCAATACGCATTGTTGCGCAAGCAGTGGCGCGACCAGCCCATTGCCTCGCACCAACTCGTGCAGGACAAGCTGACCTGGATGATCAGTGAGATTACCAAGGCGCAGCTGCTGGTGCTGCAAGTGGGAAGATTGAAAGACGCGGGCAAGGTGGAACCGCAGCACATCTCGATGGCCAAGCGCAATAACGTATGGATGGCGCTGGAGTGCGCCCGCCTGTCGCGCGATATTCTTGGCGCCAATGGCGTGGCCGACGACTATCCCATCATGCGACACCTGATGAACCTCGAGTCGGTGAAGACCTATGAAGGCACCCACGACGTGCACTCGCTGATCATCGGACAGAGTGTGACCGGGATTGACGCTTTCTAGCTCATGTGACCCGATCCACAGGAGAACTCCATGAGGAAGCATTGGAAATACATTGCTCTCGCTCTGTGTTGCTGGCTTGCTAGCGTTCTCCACGCGCAGACGATCGCCTTGCGCGCTGGCAACCTGATTGATCCTGCCACGGGAAAGGTCGCGCAAAACCAGGTCATCCTGATTAAGGATCAGAAGATCGTCGAAGTGGGTGATCACGTCGCCATTCCGAAGGAAGCGCAAGTCATCGATCTCTCCAATTCGTGGGTCATGCCCGGAGTCATGGACGCGCACACTCACATCACAGAAGGCGGCGTGGAGCGCTGGCAAGACCTCGACACCATCTACCTGCGCGAAAGCAGCGGACTGCGGAGTCTGCGCGGGCTGCACACGGGCCAGGCTCTGCTCAATGCGGGGATCACGACCGTGCGCGATATCGGCAACGAGGCGAATTATGCCGCAGTAGACCTGCGGCGCGCGATCAATCGTGGATGGTTTGTGGGTCCCACGGTTCTCGCGGCGGGCAAGATTATCGCTCCCTACGGCGGCCAGACTGGCGGTATTCCTCCCGAAGAAGGGACGTACTGGCAGTTTGAATATATCGACGCGGACAGTCCCGAGGCCGTGCGGGCCGCGGTGCGGAAGAATATTTACTACGGCGTCGACGTCATCAAACTGGTTGCCGACAACGCCCGCTACCATTACTCGGTCGAGGAAGTCCGCGCCGCCGTTGACGAGGCCCATCACGCCGGACTGAAAGTTGCGGTGCACGTGTTGGGCGGCGAGGCTGCCGACAACGTCATCGAGGCCGGCGTCGATTCGATTGAGCACGGCTTCTTTCTCACCGACGATCAGCTGCGCCGTATGAAAAGCAAGGGAATGTTTCTGGTGGGAACTGATTTTCCGACGACCCACTTTGTCCGTGGCGGCCTGCCCGAAGGGCAGAAGTGGGGTGAGGCGATCGTTGACCGTTTGAAGCGAGCCTACGCTATCGGCGTCAAAATGGGCTTCGGCAGCGACATTGTGATGGATTTCCCCAACACCACCCGTGCTGACATGACCTGGGATTACCTTGCCGTATGGAAGGCCGCAGGCATCCCGCCGGCGGAAGTTCTGAAATGCATGACAACCAATGACGCCGAACTGCTGGGGATCAGCAAAGAACGCGGAGCGATTGCACCCGGTTTATTCGCGGACATCATCGCCATGCCGCAGAGTCCCCTGGCTGACACGGAGGCTTTGCGCCACGTGAACTTCGTCATGAAAAATGGGACGATCGTTCGCCAACCGAAATAACTAACGAGGCTTGCCGCAGTCTGAAAATAATTCTCAGATCGCTGGCATTCTTAGGGTGAAGTCGCTTTGAGCGAACGGGCGAGATCGAACAGACAGCGTCGAATCGCGACCGCAGTGGGCTTCCTCTCCGGAGTGCTGGCCTGCCTGGATGCGATGCGCGATGCAAGGGTATTCTGGCCTCCGGATGCGTTGTGGCAAGTGTTGAGGCATTCGCAGCGGCTGGAGATGGCTGGAGGCATCGTCTTGATTGGAGTCACTCTGGTGATTTCGGTCGTGCAGGGCCGAGAGCGCTGAGGTGAATCGCAGGAGTGTTCGCGGCATCAACACTTGAGCCGTGCCCTTTCCGCTTCCCTACCCGTACACTTCTTCCAGCAGTTCGTACGCGCGCCGCAGGTGCGGCACAACGATGCTGCCGCCCACGACTAGCGCCACGTTTAGCGACTCCTCTTGCTCAGCGCGGGTTACGCCTAGCCGGTAGGCCTGAATGGCGTGATAGTAGATGCAATCATCGCAGCGCAAGCACGCTGAGGCGACCAGCCCCATCAATTCTTTTGTTTTGGCCGAGAGCGCTCCTTCGAGATAAGTATTGTGGTCGACGTTGTAGAAGCGCTTGACCAGAAAATTGTTCGCCTTGTCGACATTGGCGTTGAGGCGTTCGCGAGTGTCGAGAAATTTTCGCGCGATCTCGCTCTTTTCCGACACGTATTTCTCGGTGAAAAGATACGTCGGTTCCTTGCGTTCGGGAGTCGAACGCTCACCGGCAGGACGTTCCGCTACGGCTGGATTTTCGCTGGTGGTTGGGGTCATGGGCAAATACTAGCAGAGATGCATACTGCGTAGCCGATAGTTTGCGGTTCCATTAGTTTTAGCCGGCTCGCAACCATGGACTCGTTGCGGCCGGGGTTGACATGCCCCGCCTGCGGCAGGATGATTCTTGCATCATTCATACCAAGCTTCGGCGTGCCGTGGGATTCGCCTGCAAGAATCCATCGGCGCAGGAGGCAATTGTTGCGCACTTCCCGGCTCCCTGGCCCTGCCCTTTTTCTTCCCCCGTCTCCACTGCCATACAGCGTTTTCATGGGTTGTGCATTCCAAGGTAATAACGATCGTTCCAGGAGAATCCGCATGGCTTTTCGCAGGTGGCTGCTATTGGGAGTCGCCCTCATCATCACTCCAGCCGTTTTTGCTGGCGGCCCCACCGGGACGATCACTGGAACAGTGACGGATACTACCGGGGCGGTGGTGCGCAAGGCGCGAATTACGGTAGTGAATGAAGCCACCAACGCGCAGCGGGATGCGGAAACCAACAGCGACGGCGATTACACGGTGGCCCTGCTGCCCGCGGGCAGGTATCGCGTGACCGCCGAAAACGCCGGCTTCCGGCGCAGCCTCTTCAGCGATGTCGCGGTGGACGTGGATCAGACGGTACGCATAGATTTCGTGCTCGAAGTCGGGGTCGCGACCGAAGAGGTGCGCGTCAAAGACACTCCCCCCGCGATCCAGACCGACACCTCGACGCTGGGTCAAGTCATGAACAATCTCCTGGTACAGCAACTGCCGCTGAACCAGCGTAATTTTTTGAGCTTCGCGTTGCTGGTTCCGGGCAGCCAGCTCCCCGCCGAAGGATCGCAGAATTCCACTCAAGGCGGAGCACTCAGTGTGAACGGCGCGCGCGAGCAGTCGAACAGCTTCCTGCTCGATGGCGTGGACAATAACGATCCCTACATCAACCAATACGTCGCTTTGCCTTCGGTGGATGCGATCCAGGAGTTCAAGGTTGAGTCCAGTGATTATTCGGCAGAGTACGGGCGTGCCAGCGGAGCCCAGATCAACGTCGTGCTAAAGAGCGGCACCAACGCGTTTCACGGCACGTTGTTCGAATACTTCCGCAACCGCGGCACGGACGCCAAGAATTATTTCGACCTTCCCGGTTGCACGGCCGCTTCGGTGCCGGGAACATGCGCCGGCATTCCAGCCCTGCAGCGCAACCAGTTTGGCGGCACTTTCGGCGGGCCGATTGTCAAAAGCAAGACATTTTTCTTTGTCTCGTATGAGGGATTACGACTACGGCAAGCCACCACGCGTGTAGCCACTGTGCCCTCGCAGACGCAATGGGCAATGGCACAAGGCCTGGCACAGCAGGTCTTCGGCTGCCCCCAGAATCCGGTCTGCCAGATCGGCACAAACGTGTTCAATTTGTATCCCGTTGCAAACGTGGGCACGGACCTTGCGGATTCAACTCAATTCCTCTCCGCCCCGGTTATTCGCCGTTCAGATAATTTCTACTCGGCCAAGCTGGATCACCACTTCACCGCGACCGACACGGTCTCGGCGCATTACTCCCTGGTCGATCAGAACATCTTCAGTCCTTTCGATCCGGTGAACGCGTTCACCACGCTCCCGGGTTATGGCAGCTTTACGCTGAATCATGGGCAGAACGCGGGGCTGGAGTGGACGCGCGTCTTCCGCTCCACTCTGCTCAACGAGTTCCGGCTGGGATTCCTACGCATGCGGGCGAACGTGCTGCAACAAAATCATGGGACCGACATTACAGCGCAGCTTGGGTTTCCCGATGTTTTGACGAATCCTGTCGATCTCGGTGCGCCCAATATCAATATTTTGAATTTTGACGGCATCGGCGAGCCTGTGAATTATCCGCAAGACCGTCACGACACCACGCTACAGCTTGCCGATAACCTGGCGTGGACGGTCGGACGCAATCAATTCAAGATTGGAGTGGACTTGCGGCGCCAGCGACTCGATAACTATCTCGACTTTCTAGCGCGTGGCGACTGGTTTTTCCTGGGCGATACGATGGCGGGAATCCTGGCGGCGGGTGGCGCCCCTCCATGCAATTCTGCCCCGCCGTACGATCCTTCGACCTGCGCCTTAGCCCAGATGCTGGGGGCGGTTCCCGATTACGCGCTGGCAGTGAGCGGCAACACTTACAACAGCCTGCGCAGCCATGGCGTGAGCACGTACATTCAGGACGACATCCACGTCGTGCCGCGCTTCCTGCTGAACGTGGGGCTGCGTTACGAATACAACAGCCCTCCCGTCGAGGCGAAGAATCGCTTCAGCGTGCCGGATCTTGTTCCCTGTCCTGACATACCGCAGCCTTGCGCCATGCAGCCAACGTTCAACGTGGTCGGCACAAACGGGATCTCGCGATCCACGTATTCGCCCAGGTACACCGATTTTGCACCACGCATTGGCATCGCGTGGCGGCCATTGAAGTCGGAGCGCTGGGTAGTGAGGTCCGCCTACGGCATCTTCTACGATGTGCCCATCGAAAATATCAATATTTTTCCGCGCATCAATCCGCCGTTTTACAACCTGGCTCTGTACCCGCAAAACCCAGCGGGCTGTGGCAATACCTTGTGCGTGGTGCCCAACATCCTAGACCAGACCGGACTCACCACGGGCGTGGTGCAGGGCAACATGATTTCGCCCAAGTTCCGCGACGGCTACATGCAGCAGTGGAATGCCGACCTACAGTACGAAGTCCTGCCGAATTGGATGGTGGACGCGGCTTACGTTGCATCGAAAGGAACTCATCTGGCCGATGTGCTGGATCAAAACCAAGCGGACCCAAATTTCGGCCCGGCTTACGGACAATTTTCCTCCGTTCTGTTCGTAGAATCGAATGCGAACAGTTCCTACAACTCGCTGCAGTTGCGCTCGGAAAAGCGAACGAGCCACGGTCTGGCCCTGCTGCTTTCCTACACCTACTCCAAATCGTTTGACGACATTTCATCCGTATTCGCTGGCAGCGTGGGGTCAGGCTTGCCGCAGAACTCGCGCGATCTGGCCGCAGACCGCGGGCCGTCGGACTTCAATGCCGAGCACCGTTTCTCCGGTAGTTTCGTCTATGACCTGCCGCTGCAACGTTTGGGGACGCATGGGCCCGGCTGGAGCACAAAGCTGCTCGACAACTGGCAGGCCAGCGGAATTGTTACCGCGCAGACCGGTTCTCCCTTCACCGTGGTGCTGGCAGGCGCTCCGGCGGCGTCGGCAGCGGCCTTCGGCAATCCTGCACGACCGGACTTGGTGGGCAATCCATTCCAGGCAGGTACATTACCGGGGAACCCCGGCTGTAACGGTCCCACGCAGGTGCGAGTTCCGCAAAGCTGGTTCAACCCGTGCGCCTTTGCGGTCCCTGCTGCCGGCTTGTTTCCTGGCACATTCCAGTTCGGGACCGAAGGCAGAAATGTTCTGACTGGACCGGGGTTCACCAATCTTGATTTCGGCCTGGCCAAGAGCATGGCGTTGGGGAACGAAAACCATCATTTGCAGTTGCGGGGAGACTTCTTCAATCTCTTCAATCATCCCAACTTCGATACGCCGACACACGTTCTTGGCGGATCAAACTTCGGCAAGGTGCTCTCGGCCAATGCGTATGGGGATAAACCGCCGCGGCAGATTCAGCTCAGTCTCCGGTATTTGTTCTGACGGAGTGAGTGTGGGGACGGGTGCCCGCGCCACATGGGGCTAAGCGGTGGGCTTATCCCGCGGTGGTTCTACAGCTAGAAATTCTTCTGCGAACCTGCGGGCATAATCTTCCAACAACGCCGGAATGCGTTGCGGGTCCACCGACTTCAACACAAGTCCTGCATGGTGATGCTTCTTGATGCGCAAGTGCACCTCAGGATCGTTGTAGGCAGAGGTATCCGGCTCCTCCTGGCGGGCCAGCGAAAGAATCACGCCCGCGTATTCCTCGCGCACCGCGGGAAGCTTATAGCTGCCATCGCCGCCGCAGATTTCAATACGCGCCCACTCGCGCCAAAGATTCAGGCCGGTTGCGGCCTCCACCATCTCGTTGATATACGCTCCGCCCACGCGCGCGGCACACTCCAGAAAATAAAACTGCCCGCCGGCGTGCGCCCGGATAAATTCTGCGTGCGCGACTCCTCGCACCAGGCCGAGCGCGCTAATCAAGTCGCGGTTGATCTCGCGCAAAGTCGAGTCGGCCGCGCTTCCCCGCGGCACCGTGAAGGTGGTGAAGACTCCGCCATGCGCCACATTCATCGGAGGCTTGCCGTATTGGCTGACGTTGGCGAAGACAACTTCATTTTCGCTGACCACCGAGTCCACATGGAACACGTCGCCGGGCACAAACTTTTCCAGCAGATAGGTGGACTGCTTATCGCCCAATTGCTCGAGCAGCGGCCACAGTTCGGCAGGATCGTTAATTTTCTTGATGCCGATCGCAGACGCTTCCTGGCGTGGCTTTAAAACCCAGGGCCCCGGAACATGATCGAGGTAGTAACGAATATCCTCGTGATTCACTGCCGGAACAAAGTCGGGCACGCGCACGTGGCGGTCGAGAGCCCGCATGCGCATCGCGAGCTTGTCGCGAAAGTAGCGCATGGTAGTCAGCCCCATGCCCGGGATGCGCAGATGCTCGCGCAAGGTCGCGGCCGTCTCCATGTCGAATTCATCGAGGGCCACGATGCGGTCAAGTTTTTGCTGCCGCGCCAGGTGCGATACCGCATTCACAACGTCAGGAATCGGAATGTCTTCCGGAAGATAGAAGGTGTCGTCCAGACTCTCGCGTGGCCAGTCCGCATTGCGTAGTTTTTCGGCAGTCAGCAGCAGTACGCGGCATCCCTGGCGCTTGCATTCGCGTATGAATTCCTGCCCCTTTTCATAGGTGGTGATGCAGAGGAAGGTCAGCGGGCGCGCGTCAGGCATCGGCTTGTCCGAATCAGGGATAGGAGGATACCACGCGCCTGGGGGCACCGAAGAAAAACGATTCGGCGAATCCTGTATTTTCATTCGCGGCGCGGTTGCGTTATAGTCTCAACCCGGCGCACCACATTTTCAGCGCCAGGAGAAATTCATGGCAACCCAGACTCGCCCCGAAGGCAAAGCCCGCATTTTCGGGGAAAACATTGAAAGTGACCTGGCATCGCGGTTTCTGCGGGTCGTGGAGGTGGCGGCGATCGCTTCCGCCCGTACGATGGGGCAAGGCGAACGCAAGCTCAGCGATCAGGTTGCCACCGAAGCCATGCGCAAGACCATGGATTCGATCCCCATGCACGGCTGCATCGTAATTGGCGAGGGCGAGCGCGACGAAGCCCCCATGCTCTACATAGGTGAAAAAGTGGGAGCTGAGTTCCCGGATGGGACCGATGTTCCCGACGTTGACATTGCCGTCGACCCGCTGGAAGGCACGAACTTGTGCGCTACCGGCGCGCCCGGCTCCATTACCGTGCTCGCCGCCTCTGAGCGCGGAGGCTTGCTTCACGCACCCGACTGCTACATGGACAAAATTGTCGTTGGGCCTTCGTGCAAAGACGCCGTCTACCTCGATGCTCCGGTCTCGCATAATCTGAAAAACATTGCGCGCCGCCTGGATCGGAGTGTAGAGGATCTGGTCATCATCGTGCTCGACCGCCCCCGTCACGAGAAACTGATTGCCGACATTCGCGCCACTGGGGCTCGCATTCGCCTGATCAGCGACGGCGATCTTTCCGCCGGCATTGCAGCCGCCGTCATCGGTACCGGTGTGCATGCGGTCATGGGCTCGGGGGGCGCCCCGGAAGGCGTGATCACAGCCGCAGCAGTTCGCTGTCTAAATGGCTATATGCTCGGAAGGCTCGTGGTGAAGCCTGATCAGGAAGAGCGGCTGGAGCGAATGGGAATCAAAGATAAAAACCGCATCTACGAAGCCGAGGATCTGGCGCCTGGAAAGCAGATAATCTTCGCGGCCACCGGCGTGACTGACGGCGCACTGATGAAGGGCGTACGCTTTTTCGGCGAAGGCACGCGAACTTCTTCTGTAATCCTGACCCTGCGCACGGGCAAAGTGCGCTTCGTGGAGAGCATTCACCTGGAGAAAGGGCCCGATGTGAAGGTGAGATTCGCGTAACACCTGCGGTCTTAGGTCTTAGGCCTTAGGTCTTAGCGTCAATCGGGAATGCGCCCAAAACCTAACACCGAAGACCCAAGACCGACTGCGCTTACTTCAAGTACTCTGAATCTTTCTTCAAATCTTCCGGGATTGGCGGGAACGGCGGCCAGTCCTGCGAGTATCCCTTTAAGAGCGGGGTCGCCACTTCTGAGCGCAAGGTGCCGTCGTGAACGGCGAATTTGTGCGGATGACCCTGCGAGTATCCCTCCCACAAACTGACGCCGGCATATGCTCCGTCTTTGCGGAGAACGTAATAAGTCATATCCACGTAGCGCAGCCGGGTCATGTCGCCGTTGAAGTTGCGTACGATGCGCTTGAGCGCGTCCATGCCCGCCTCCTGCGGCAACATGCCGTGGCGCATGTTCTCGACGATGGTATGCGCGCCTGCGACCTTGATGTTCTCTTCCCCCGCGCCGGTCGCGCCTGCTGAGCCCACATCCTGATCGGTATAGCAGCCGGCGCCGATGATGGGCGAATCTCCGCAGCGGCCGGGGAGTTTGAATGCAAGCCCGCTGGTTGTCGTAATCCCGGACATCTCGCCCTTTTCATTCAGCACCGAGCAGTGGATCGTGCCGCTCGGTGGGAATAGCACGCGGCGCACGGCGGCTATCTGGAACTCGGGCTCTATGCCGAGATCGGCGGCGCGCTGCTGCAGGCGTTCAATCCGATCACGTAACAACTCGGCCTGAGGTTTCGAGTCAGGTGCGGGCGGGCGGAAGTGTGGATCAGCAATGCCCGGCCCCCACCAGTCGCGATCGGAATTGAATTCCTTCCACAGTAACCAGATCTTGCGCGAGCGCTCGGTGAGCAGGTTCTCGCGCGGGAATCCCATCGATACGGCAAAGCGCTCGGCGCCTTCGCCCACCAGCATGACGTGCCCGGTATGCTGCATCACTGCCCTGCCGACCATGCACACATTCTTAATGTTCCGAACTCCCCCGACCGCGCCCGCGCGCCGCGTGGGGCCGTGCATGCAGCAGGAGTCGAGTTCGACCACGCCTTCTTCATTTGGCAAGCCGCCAAGGCCTACGGAGTCGTCGTTGGGATCGTCTTCGGGGCCCTTCACCACGCGAATGCCGGCCTCCAGCGTGTCGCCGCCGCCTTTGAGATACTCATACGCCGCGTCCACATACTGATAGCCATTGTTGGCGCAGAGGATGATATTGCGCTTGGAGGAATCGGCCTGTGATGCGTGCCCCTGTTGTCCGGATTGTGCAAGCGCCTCGGGAATAGCCGAACTGACAGCGACCGCTCCCAGCACTGAAGTTTTCACAAAATCACGGCGCGAAACAGTCACGAAATCCTCCTTGAAATTACCCCGCTTCGATCTGTTTTTGGGCAGAACATTTGCCGCGTGCAGGATCGTTGGCGAAAGGCAAGAATTCGGCGCGCGGAGAGCGGAAGGATATCACGAGCCCTGCGGAAGATTCACGCGCAGCTATGGAATGGGGACAGTCGAAGGTCGGCTGTCCCCACGTGTGTAATTACCTTCTGGCGAAGCGGCGCAATCGTCCAGGATATTCCGCCCCTGCTTCTTCCAGCCGGTTCGCGGTTGATTCGCTGATGGGCTGCACCTTCTCCGACCGGAAGCGCAGCAACGCGGCGATATTTCCCACCGCGTCGAATTCCGGATCGTCTTTCACATAGAACGTTTCGACGTCACGCCGGATCACCCAGGGCAGGATAGCTTCGCCCACATCGACGATCTCTTGCGTTGCCCGTCCGCATACCGGACAGTAACTCACCAGATGGGCATCGATGTGGCCGCATCCGGTGCACTCGACAGCATGAGCCTGCAGGTTTTCGCCCAGCAGCAAGGTTTGCACTTCGCCCAGTTCGAGCGAGCGCAGAACCCGCCGCAATCCCGTCACTCCGCGTGCATTGCTGCGCGCCTGAGTCAGCGTCTGGCTGACCAATTCGTGCTTGCGGTCGTTCTGCCAGTGCTCCAGAATTTGTTGCGCGTGGCTGCGGATCTCGTCGCGAGTGACGTGTCCAAGGTCAGCATGGAAGCGGCCGATCAGGGCCTGGCTTACATAGGGATGCAATTGCGGCTCGAACATCGAACGGTGCGCGTCCTGGCAGGCAAGAATCCATTTTTCAAAAATGCCTTTCTCCAGCAATTCCTTCAATAGTGCAGCCACATTCTTAAAATGCTGCCGGGTTTCGTCCTCGACACGCCGCTGCGCATGGCCACCGTCATATCCGGCGAAGCCATCACTGCGGCCGCGGCGCGAGAGCGGGTGGAAAAGGTCGTCGCGCTCAGTCAATTCCCCAAGCCGAAGATCGAAAATGCGGGCGCGATGGCGGTCTACCAGCACCACTCCCAGCAGCGGCGAAGCTCCCAGCAAATGCGCGATCGGCTTCAGATGGAAATGCCGGTCCACAAAAAGCTGGGTGCCGGGCAGCGTGGCGGGCAACTCATACTCGCGCCAGAGGTTTTGACTGGCGCAGGCGTAAACGGCCTTGCCATGCGTGCCGTTGCTGCGCAATTCAGTGGAAAGTCTGACCACGCGCTCAATATCAGCGCGTGCGCAGTCCTTGGCTTCCTTGCTCTCCAGATGGCGCATGGCCTCACGCGCCAGATCTTTAATCAGAATCGTATCTTCCTTGTGCGCCTTATTGCGCGGAGCGGACGGTTGGAAATAAAAACTTACCGCACAGGATTTCTGGTCTTGAAATTCGGCCAGTTCACGGATTTGTTCGCGAGTAATACTCATGGATGATCCCCCACAAATTTGAATTGGAATTAAGCGGCGCCGGTTGGAGCGAACCGGCCACGAAACTGCCTGGCCAGTCCCGGCGCATTGCGCAAATGGTCGCGCGCTGCGGATACGAAGGCAAGCACCCGTTCCGGCGGAAGTCCGGTGATGGCCACGATCTCTTCGACGCTGAAGCCCTCCAGGGCATGCAGAATAAAAGCCTCGCGCGGGCCGGAACCAAGATCGCGCAGAGCGGAAGCAATCATGCGTAAAAGTTCGTCGGAAGCGATGATCTGCTCCGGCGTGGCTACGCGGGAATCGGGAATCACGGTAGCCCCTGTGAAAGATTCATCGGGCTGGTGGAACTGCAAC
>Ga0209166_10001656_pt1 | contig 18141 bp, 37 predicted proteins | sample Coa_R1_3_FD_187151 | JGI IMG/M metagenome (GOLD analysis project Ga0209166, IMG submission 187151) | Surface soil microbial communities from Centralia Pennsylvania, which are recovering from an underground coalmine fire - Coalmine... | ecosystem: Environmental > Terrestrial > Soil >... | reverse complement strand
TGTTCGTCTACGATCCCAAAGGCGAACTTTGGCAACTGACGGCAGGCTGGCGGCGCAGCATCGGTCAAAACATCATCCGATGGCAGCCCGGTCATCCCATTCTCTCGGCTGGGTTTAACTTCCTCGATGAAATCAGGCTCGGCACTGAATATGAGGTCGCCGACGCACAGAACATCGCGGTGATGCTGATCGACCAGGATGGGTCAGGGTTCACCAATCACTGGGATCGTGCTGCCTTTGGCTTCCTGACAGGCCTGATCTTGCACTGTCTGCATGTGGCAGCCGATGCCGGCACCACGACCTCGCTGCCGATGGTGACCATGTTGCTGTCCTCGCCGCAAATCGATCCCCAGACACTGTGCCAGAGTATGGCCAGCAGCAAGCATGGTGCTGCGATCAACGCTGCCGGCGTCGACCAGCTAAAGCGCGACGAGCGGGAACGCGGCGCCGTGCTGTCGACAGTGAAAACCTACTTGTCACTGTTTCTCGACCCAATCGTGGCCAAAAACTGCAGCCGTTCGTCTTTCCGGATCCATGATCTTATGGATCACGAAAAACCCACATCGCTTTACGTCATGGTTCCAGGCGCTGACAGCGCCCGCCTACGGCCGCTCGTCAGGTTGCTGATCACCATGGTCATGAACCACCTTGTTAGCGTTCCAATGACCTTCGACGCGCAGCAGCGGCCGATGCCGACGCATCTGCATAAACTGCTGCTGATGATGGAAGAGTTTCCCGATCTGCGCCGACTGAAGATGTTCGAACAAGCTATGGCAATCATGTCAGGCGCTGGCTTAACCGCGTTCCTGGTTATGCAGGACCGTGAACAGCTTCTGAGCGCCTATGGCCAACATCAGACGATTATGGCCAATGTGCATATAACGGCTGCCTACGCGCCAAACGAGGGCAAAACCGCGGATTGGCTGTCGCATGAACTGGGCAACCAGACGATAAACCTTGAACAGTACTCGGCGTCGGGCAAACGCGGATCCTGGCTATCGAACATCTCACATTCGTTCTCGCCGATCGGACGCCCGCTGATGACATCAGACGAGATCAAGCGCTTGCCTGGCGTGGTTAAGGAAGGCTCCCAGGTCATCGAGGCAGGCGACATGCTGATCCTGCCAACCGGGCAGAAACCGATTTACGGCCGCCAGATTATATATTTTCAAGATCCTGTCTTTCTGACGCGCTCACGCATCTTGCCGCCTGATCTTGGCGACGACCTTGAGATGTTGAGACAGTTCAAGTGGAGCGCATGAGCCGGTTTCTTACCTTCATGACTTTCTGCGCTTTGGTTATCGCAGCCTGTGACGTTCTCGCTCTTGCTGGTCTACGTTGGAACACGACTGAATCCGAACCCCGTGGCCTATGGTGGTCCGCCTCCATTGGTGAGCACGTCGAAGCTGGCGAGTATGTTGCAGTGTGTTTGCCCGCGACACCTGTTGTCTTGCTCTACGTCGGCCCAGGCGATTGCCAGAACGGTCTAAAGCCACTGCTGAAAACGATCGGCGCTGTCGCAGGCGACACCGTCGAACTGAGCGCTGAAGGTGTCAGGGTCAACGGATTATTGTTGCAAAACACAGCACCTTTAGAGCATGACGATTTTGGCCGACCGTTGATCGCGTGGCCGTTCGGAACCTATCACATCCAACCTGGTGAGGTTTGGTTGTTATCTACCTACAGCCCAAGAGCGTTTGACTCACGCTACTTCGGACCTGTTGACGTGCACTCGATTGTTGCGCGAGGCGTGCCTCTGTTTGTTCGTTAGCAAAAAGGAAAAATCATGAGCGGAACTATTAGCACTAGCGCCCAGCTTGAACTCTATCTGCAGCGTGAAGAAACCATGTTGGGGCGCATGACCAACCGCGTTGTCGACATCGCCCGCCAGAGCATCGGTATGCCTGGGATTTGGCTACAAGCCGCCGAATATGACATGCAAAAGCTGAACGCCCGGCAGACTATCGCCGATCATGGCGAAATGGCTGTATCCAGCAGCGGTCTGAATATGGCCGACCAACGCGCAGCCATGTCGATGATCTCAGCTTACGAACGAGAGTATCCTGGAATCAGTCAGGAAAACCTCGACATGATGATCGAACGCACAATCGACTTCATGCGCGAGCGCGCTGAGGACAGGTTGCTGCAGAATCAGCTGAACCTGTTTGCTCAAAACCTGATTGACCAAACGAAAACTCCCGACCGAGAGGCTGGTTTACAAAAACTGGAAGACCTCGCGCTGCGTCTGCGTGAGGCTGAGGAACGCATGACGGACAACCTGCTGGAACCTGACGATCTCGGTCCTTGGGACCAGGTTGACGATCAGATGCTTTTGGTTTGCCGGGATCCTGACGCGCTACATATCGCCAGCGAATGGGGGTTTCAGCCCACGCCCTACGGCCCGCCGCTGCTGAATGAGCGCGGCACGGAATTACAGTCAGCCGACCTGTTCGCTAAACTCGCCCAGGAGAAATCCCACGACCTCGGGCACAGCCGCTGATGCTGCTTGGGGCTGCCTTGCTAGCCTGTGCTGTTGGGGTGGCCCCGACAACGATGGACGCCATTGTGCGTGTCGAGAGCAAGGGCGATCCCCTTGCTCTGCACGTCAACCGATGGACTGGCGAGCAACCACATGTCAACTCAGTCGCCGAAGGCGTCAACGTTGTGCGGCGTTTTGTCAACCTCGGTTATAGCGTTGACATTGGCTACGGCCAACTGAACACGCGCAACCTTGATGCGTTTGGCTATTCGATCGCCGATGCCTTCGATGGCTGCAAAAACCTCCGGGCATCGGGGATGATCCTGGCGAGTTTCTACGCCCAGGCCGTTAGCCAGTTCGGCGAGGGTCAGCGCGCACTGATGTCGGCACTCAGCGGCTACAACACAGGCTCTTTAGTCCGTGGCTTTTCAAACGGCTATGTGGCTCGGTATTATGTCGACGCAACCTTACCTGTGGGATCGGTCATTGCCAAGCATGAGCGCGCGGCTTTTATGCCATGGTTCGACACCGTGGCCTACGATCGGCCAGGCTATGGCATCGCTATTCAATAAAGGAAACCTCATGGCAAACCCTGAAGATCCCTCGGCTGCTGTTAATTCGTGGCGTGAAAAAGAAAACACGCCAATACCGATTCCACTTTCACTAGCCTATTCGCTCTGGGACCTATGCTGTTCCCGTGCCTGGGGCGAGGAAGCGAAATACCTCATGAATGCGATCAATAACGTGTTTCCTGGGTATTTCATGCTTGAGCAAGACGAGATCCTTGACGTTTTCAAGGAAATCCGGACAGAGAAAGCACGAATATGGAAACCTATTGATGCTGCGCCCAAAAATGACTTCATCGATATTCTGGCTAAAAACTGGCTTCCTGCTACCGATGGTTTTGTTTTTCGGCGTTTTCCAGACTGCCGTTTTAACCCAGGCGATACCATGACAGGCAGAAAACCTTACTGGGGTGGTGTCGACGATAACTGGCGTCCTGTCGCCTGGATGCCCCGCCCGCCTGAACATCTCAATGTCTGACGCTGTGATATCTTAAAGAAAAGGTGCTGTGATGTGGTTCACCTATCCCTCGACCGCTGGCATTCTTGGTTTTATCGCTGGCGTCCTTGCCATCGGTTTCTTCGTCGGATGGCTGATAGGACATTTTCTGTAATGTCTGACGGCATGGACGAACTCGGCAAAGCCATCGCCGACGGCAGGCTCGGTTTTGGTGAAACCCTCGATATGCTGATGAGCGCACATATCCGCATGTTCGGCACGCCCAACTCGATCGCTGGGATCAATCGTCTGGAAACGCGCCTATCCGATCGGCTTGTCGCTGTGGCCGAAAAAGCCATCCTCGCCGAAGGCAAACAGCAAGAAGGGTTTTTCCACCGCGTTGTTGATTGTGTTCGCGATAAAATATACCTAGAAAGGTGACATGAGGATAATCGCAATCGTTTTTGGAGGTTTGCTCGGGCTTGCCATGTTGGCCGTGATTTGGGCAATCCGTCTGCTCGGCCTGATTATGGCTTTCGCCACCGCAGCCATGCTGCTTTTGGCGCTGACGCAGATCGACCATCCCCACATGTGGATAGCGCTGCACTACGCCTTGTTGTGCTTTGTGGTGGTTCTCGCTTGCAGCCTGCCGCTGGTGCTCAGCGAGCACGTGCCGGCATCGAAGACGAGCGTTCGCGCGCCGCAGAGAAATGTAGCGCTCGCGCAGCGTTCAATCGCTCATCGGCGATCCTGGCTTCGCGCTCTGCTTGCTGCGCGGTAAAGACCTCCCAGGTTAGGAGCGGGAACTGCTGTTTGACGGCGTCCCGCTCCCAACCTTCTTTCTGTTTACGGGCCGCGTGGTCCCGCTCGGCAGCCTCCCGTAAGGCGAGATTGGTTGACATACGGTCAGCCCGACTCAGCCGTTGTGCCCGTGCGTTAGCCCGGCGTTGAGCATGCCATTGAACGAGTTTCTTATAGTGCGCCTGGTGCTTGGCGCGTAGGGCTGCGAGAGCCTGCTTGCGCGCCTGGGACGCCGCATCACGCGCCTGCTTGAACGCCTCTTTATCGGCTGGGCTACGGGAAGGGGAGGGTTGTTCAGTCGTCTGCCACAGCGGTCTGAACGGCTCACGGTCGCGGATGCGCGAACCTGGTGCATGGCTGTCCTTGATGAGTCCGTGGACGTCCTCAAGCTCGGCTGCCGCGCGTTGCAGGGTATAGTGATCGAACGCCGACCCAACGACTTTGAAGGTTTCAGGATGCACGCGATTGATCGCCACGTGCATGTGCAGGTTGGGGGTGTCCTGATGCACGGCCATGAGACGCTGATGCGCGCCATAGCCAATCGTCGTCGACAGCACATCCTCAATGTTTTCAAGGACTTCGCGAGAAGGGTGCTCGCCAGCAGGAAACGAGATCACGTAGTGATAGGTTTTGCAGGCCTCAGCCCGCTTGTTCATCTGCTGGACGAGGTCAGTCTCGTGGATTGCTTTGCCAAGGTTTAGCGAGACGCTGTTGACTGCCTTCGCCCAGGCGACCTGATCGGTCTGGTGATCCTGCGAAAGTCCCCATTGCATGGGAGGCGCTTTGGCATAAGGCACGCGCAACACATAGGCTGCCAGGGTTTTGTAATTGTTCGTCGCGTAGCCGCGCTGCGGGATGGATTGAACGATCATTCCACGTCCTTCAGACGTTCACGCTCTACCGCTAGATCGGTGAGGCTTTTTCTGAGGCTTCGGCCCAGGCTCGCTGCCCGGATAAACGCCGATGTCGACAGGTTATATCGCTGCGCGAACTCGATGATCGTGTTCCGTTCCTCCGAGGTGACATATGTCCAAAGAGGTATCATCTGTCGTCGGCGGGGTTTGGCCGCTTTTTGCTGGGTGATATCGGGTATTGGTACTTGGGTGTTTGACATGCTTGTAGATTATGCCGAGATGACGAAGGTTTTCCACATTCCCATGATCACGTTTATTTTATCCATCTTTCGCCATGGTTAAAATTGACTTTACCAGATTTCCATGGTTTACCCGTGAATGTATATGTTTTGAGGTTTTTCCCTGTGATTTGCGATTGTCTCGTTCATGGCTAAACAGGTCAGACCAAAACCTTACGGCCATGGTCGCATCTATTTTCTGGCCAACGCTTCCGCAATTGCTGGCGACCTCCGCAAAGGTTTCACGCTGCAAGCGGTTTACGACAAGCACAAGCGTGGCTTCGGGCTGACCTATTCGGCCTTCGCCAAACTCGTCCACCGCTATGCCTCAGACGCTCGCCCAGCCGCTTCCATCAAACAACACAAGGACCCGCATGAACGTGAAAACGTCAGTGACAGCCGCGCCCCCGACGTCGGGCACTCTGGGAATGTCGACCCCGCCCTTATCCGCAAGCTCACTCGTGGCTGATGGTGTTGGTGCTGGGATTGGGACTGCGAACCACACGGTTCACATGGTCACGATGTCCAAGGGTGGCGTGGGTAAATCGCTGGTTGCCTGGAACCTCGTCCAATATTTGAAGGACAAGGGAAAAACGGTCACTGCGGTTGACCTCGATTCCATGACGCACACACTGGCCGAGTGGAAAGGGCTTGGCGCGCGATCGATCGATCTGCTGACAGGAATCGACGGGGTGTTCAATGATCCCGCCATGGATCAACTGGCTGAGGATATGCTGACCGCCGAGAGCGGGCACAACTTCGTCCTCGACAACGGTGCCTCGGGGTTCACGGCGCTGACGCGCTACCTGGTCGACAACGAGTTTCCCGCCCTGCTGGCAGGGTTCAACGGTACCCTGGTCGTGCATATCGTGCTCGCTGGTGGCTCGGCCTCGGCCCAGTGCCTGGTCGGGCTGAACACAGTGCTGAAGGCGTTCACGCACAAGGTTAAGTTCGTGGTGTGGGTGAACACGTTTGCTGGGACGTTCATGGTCGACGGACTGTTGCTCGAAAACATGGCGATCTACAAGGACATGACGAAGGATGACCGAGTGATCGGGTTCGTGCGTCTGGAACCAATGGGCCGGGCGTTTCTGCTGGATTTCGACCGCATGCGTGAGGAACGGCTCACTTATGGCGAGGCGATAGCCTCGCCGAAATTTCTGACCATGAACAAGAGCAGGCTGGGGATCATCCGACGTAAGGTCTGGGATCAACTGGATGCTCTGGGGCTTGGTGCCTAATGCTGTGGTTACGTCACCTGCGAAACTGGCTGCTGGCGGACTATGACCGTCGGCGCCGAAAGATCGATATCGAGATCCTGTGGCCAGCTATTCTGCACCGGGCGCCGAATATCGTTCTCGCGCGTGACGCGTTTCTGTTGCACTGCTTGACCGATCCCGCCTGGAAGTCGGTGGAGTTGCCAGAGATTTATGCCGTGGTGGAAAGCCTGTCGTGAGTGGTTATGCCTCTGTTCAGGAACAGAAGCAAAAACAATTAACGCTCGTCGACTGGGATCCCGGCCCTCGACCCTGGTGCCGTGTCTGCCAGCGCCCAGCGACCGCATGGGGTTATGACCGATACGCTGATGGTTTCCAGGGGTTCTGGGTGCGCTGCCATGGCGACATCATGGGCGGTCTCATCACGCACCAGATCAACGAATATAACGTGCTGGAAGTCTTCTGCTACAACGAACCGCATGTTCCTAATGGGTTTTGGTGGTTTATCGGCCGTAGCGGACTGCGTCTGCAGGAAGATACCGCCTATATCCGGGAAACAACCGTCCCAGGCTTTTTTCAATCGCGCACTGCTGCCTATATGCGCAAGTATGGTTTAGTTACGATGATGTGGATATCGATCATAGCAGGCCTGTTTTTTCGCCATTTTCACAGATAGAGAGGTCATGACCATCCCGTCACGCCCGGCCGCTACGCCTGTCGCCAAACTGGATCCTGATGATCCCGCGCATGCCATCATCGCTGCCTTCGAGGCGACCCAAAAGCAAAGCCTGGCTGAACTGAGCAAGCTGGTCACCAAGCTCGCTGACGACGTCACGGCATCGAGTGTGCTGGCTGAGCAAGCGGCTCGGGCTAAGGCTGAGGGGATCATCACCCAGGCTGGTGAGTGGACGTCAGGCCAGATCATGGCGGCTGGCAGACTGGTCAGCGGCAACATCGCCAGTGAACGGGAAGCCAGTATCCAGCATTACAATACCGCGATCAGCACACTTTGGACGCACTTCGTCATAGCAGGTGCCTGCAGTGGGGCTTGTATTGGTGGTCTGGTCTCACTCTTGTTCTGGTGGATGCGATGAAGCCCCGTGCACACGTAGGTAAGGCAGTTGGCTTTATTCTGCTGTTCGACCTCGCTTTTCTGATGCTGATATGGGTTCTGTGGCACAGTTTCTAAAACGGATATTCTCGCGTCTGCGCAAGCTGACACCTGAGGGTGCAGACGTGCCGGACGAGTATGAGGCGATATATCAGCGCCTTTACGCGCTGCAGGATCGTTTTGACAAGATGTTGACGCATCACGGCCTCGACGATCTTGTCGACACGTTTCATGCGATCTCTACCGAACAGAATTTCCTGCTGTTAATTCCGTTGATCGAAGCGCAGCAAAAGGAAATCGATGAGTTGCGATCTCTGGTGATCTGGGGTGATCCAGATACCAAGGGATAGTTTTACGAATAATAGTTATCAACTAATATACGTAAAAATATTTTTCGAAAAATTTTTGGAATCGGCCAATGACTGATGTATCGTTACGAAGAATTACAGATACCGCCTACCAAAAATCTGTATAAAAATGCGAGGGGGTAGGCCGGTGATTCCACCATCGAGGGCCGCCTCCCCCATCTGCCCTCCCCCTGTCACCTTCCCTGTCTGCCATCGCCTTGGTCGCAAGGCAGGCACGCGATTATCGTGCCTGCATTCGAGTTCTCTAGTCTCCCTGCCTACGCTGCAAGCGCCTCTAGCATGCGTTCAGTGCGCTTACCACGCTCGCTATCAATGCTGAGGTTCTCAAGTATGTATTGCGCACCAGCACGTGTCAGTAGCCAGCCATCCTGCCCGATCAGCGCCAATACCTCGCCGGCTTTGTGCTGATTAAAGGGGAGGTTGTCAAAGGTTTCGGTATCGTATGTTACGCGTGATGTCAGGTTTCCGTGATGATCCAGCATGAGGTCGCCTTTAGCACCGTTCATCAGATACGTAACCATTTTTGTGTTCCATGCCTGATTAACAACCGGCATATCGCCACAAAAACCTTTTGTCATAACGTGCATCTGATTAACTCCCTTACTGATTAACTGTCACCTATATAGGTTATTAACTATCTTACGTCAAGTAACATAACCGTGTTTGATTGTGATGTCCGAGATTGCTCCATCGTACGTGTAGATACCTTGTGCACGCTCGTGCGCCACGACTGCCTTGTGCCACGCATGGGCCTTGCGCCGCTCTGCAGCTGCCTTACTGCCATGATCCAACCAACGGGCGAAGCGCAATGCAGCATACGTCCCGACGGCCAGAAAAGGCACTGCAAACGGCAGCATGGTGAATGCGTTCATTGTGCCGACCTCCCGGTTACACGTGCCAGCATGCACTGGATATTGCCCAACGTGACATGCGCCAGTGTGCATTCGTCGCCTAGCATGTGATCCCGTCCAAGTTCATTGGCGATACTGACAACAGACTCCATATGGCTTTCAGCCAGTTTCAATTGAACGATTAGCTGCGCGTATGCTGGATTGACCATTTGATTTCCCTCTAGTTTCTGAAGTTACGTTTTGTTTTGCTTTTTACGCGAGTTTGAAGTGGTTGATAGGTTAGGCCAGAATGATTATTAAAGGGATGGGCTGATTACGCCGAAACAGGGTTATTTATTCCATTTTAACCCTGTTTCTGATCACTCGAAACCTTTATTCCGAGGTCACGCGCATGAGCAAGTCAGGCGGAAACGCATCAGCCAGACTATCATAGCGAGGCGCACGTGATCTTTCGCTGTCCATATCCTCAATAGGAAAAACCTCGACAATCGTCCATGCACCGTTGACATCGCACCAGTTGAAATCAACTTCGTACTCACCATCATCAGGCGGGTTATAGAGCGTCGCCGAGATTGTGTATTCTGCGTCGCCGTCAACCTCGACATTTTCAATCGCCCATGAATAGTAATCCACATTCATAAGCGCAACCAACGCTAGTTCTGCCAACCGATACGGGTCACACGTGCGGACATAGTAATCAGGCCAAAGATGCGACACGCCATCGTTGCCGTCGCCTGACGATACACCATACCATTTTGGTGTTGCTTCGTCCGCTGACACGATATCAAGGCCTTCCCACTCAAGAGGGAAACCGGGTTCATAGGCTGATGTGGGAATGAAGGACATCGGAATAACCTTTCTTGCTGACAACTCAGAATATAGTCTATTAGCGATGTTGTGTCAAGCATTAATCTATATGAAAACCTTGCCTTTCTAGCACTTCAATAAAATCCCCTACAGACTGAACTCGGTACCGATTACGCCAGTAAATCAAAGTCGGCGCATAGGACTCACCCGTGTTTAGGTAATCAGCCCATTCACTGCCGATTTCAATTGCTTCAACACCATACAAACCATCATCAAGCGCATTTAAAACATGTTGACGAATAGATTCTGTATTTGGACTGTTGTAGCATCTGTCGTGATACTTTTGTCCGGCATCAGTTTCAAGCAATTCAAAACGCGCCATCTGTAAAACGCGTTTTGCCTCTTTCGCATTATCGAAAACATTGGAAAGTGCTTTAACAGATGGCGTGCGCATCGGGATAACCTTTCTTGCTGACAAGACTGAATATAGGCTATTAGCGATGTTGTGTCAAGCCCTATTTCCATCTTCGTCAAACTCATATTCATTGCAACGGATGTTTTCGTCAACATTTTCATCCGACATGCGATACTCATATTCACTTTCCAGCTGCGAATAAATCCAATCTGCAAAGTCACGCATGCACTGCTTGATATCATCGGCGTTAGCAGGTTCGTCATAGCCCGATGTATCTTTCAGCGACACGTCAACACTCATGCATCCCGAGTGGTAATAGTGGCCACGATGACGCATACGCGCCTCGATCCGATAGAAGTATTGACGTTGCAATTTCTGCAGTTCATCCGCAATGCGATGTAGTTTCTTGTCGTTTGGCGCGTGCTTGCGAATAGCCTTCGCCGCCCCTTTGGCGTATGAATAATCACCTTCAAAGCATGCGCCATCGCCTTGCGAGCTAAATCCGCTGTAGTAGATAGTCGGTTCATAACGCGTGCCACCGCCCATAAGTTTTACGGGATGTGTATCAATCTCGATACCTAGTATCTTACCGCATTCAACCGCATCAGCGAAAGCAAACTCGGTATCGAAATCCCTGTTTTCACACTCGCGCCACCAATCCCGTGCACGCTCTTTCGCGCGATCAGACAATTCATCGAATTGAAAAACGGTTTTTTCAACGATGCGTGCCATTTGCTTTCCCCTTGATTGCTGACGATGTATATAGGCTATTAGCGATGTTTCGTCAATATCTATTTTACCTCACGTGAGATATATCAAGCCATCATCGCCAACACAGGCATAACATTCACCCAAACGCGCAGCAATTGTCAGGCGCTTTCCGAGGTCGCCTAAACCTCTATCCCAGAATCCCGCGCCATGGCCGTTACGCGTCAACCAAAGGTCTACGCCGCCCGTGTAGCCTGTTTGCTCCTGATACTGGTCGAGATCCTCACGGTTCGCGTTCTGAAAATCCTCACAATCCTGCTTTGCTTTTTCAACCGTTTCCGGTGCAAAGCCTGTTGCATAGGGCCGCTCGCTTTCGTCAAGCAACCATTCGATAGCTTCTAGATAATCCTTCGTGAAATCATCGATATCCTTCACAGAAGGCGTAAACTCAGGGATATACTCAGGCATAAAACTGACTCCCTTTCAGGTATGCACAATATTGTTCATCAAGACTGCAGACATCACCCGCAAAGCGTTTACCTTGTCAGGATAGGCTTGCGAGGTATGCGCCAGACGATTGCCATGCACGTCGACCAATGCACCATGAAACCATCCTGCATAATAACCATGGGGATAGGTTTCAACCTTGTGCGTGTCTGATATCGCATGCACGCCAAACGGAAACTCAATCCGATCCATTAGTTTATTCTCCCTTAATTTCTTGAAGCGCACCTAGCAAAATGTCTAAAAACGCAATCCTGTTCTCGCTTTCGCCGCCCTCTTTAAAAGCGTATTCTATTTCAACAAGATCAATCAAAAACTCAATTTGCTCTTGCGTAAGCTCAATGGCTTTTTTCATCAGTTTATTCCCTCGAATAGATGCACAACATAGAGAACGCTTGATGCCAGAAAGATCAGGATCACGATGGGCGCCAGTGCCTGGAATAGTGACTTTGGCATGTGCCGCTCATTTGGTTGCATGATCCTGTTTCCTTTCGTCTGATCCTTTATATAGGCTATCAACGATGTTCTGTCAAGCGTTATTTTTAGTTTTCTTGTGTCGCCCTTGCAATAACGTGTTTCCGGATATGTTCGGGTAAATCAAGCCATTTTACCCGCTGATGTTTTACTCGATAGCGATATTGCGCCATGTCATAGGCTCGCATTTCACCCCACATGCTAACGCCTTGAGGATGCGACGGCGCCCCCGACATACCGAGATAACTAATCCAGGTATCAGCGTATGATCCTGTTTGACTTGACATGTCTTTAGTAAAAACAATGGTATAGCGTTCACCTGAATCTTTTGAATCAAATACGTCAAGAATATACGTAGGCGCCTCTTGAAGCCAACGCTTCAAACTTGCCCGACGTGGCGTGTATTCTTTACCTGACATGTCACGCAACCTTTTCTTGCTTATTCCATGCACTCACGGGACCATCGAATAGCTCAATCCCGTTACCGCCGCCATGCGGTTCGATCGTAACCCGCGCGTAGTCAACCTCGCCACGTGCATACAGGCTGACGCAAACCTGACCCTGCCATGATCTAACAACGGCTTGCATGCCACTGCTACGCGTCCCGAGACGTGATGCCGGGCCACGTGCGCCTTCGATATCCGCTTGAAAATGTGCCATGGTGACTTTCCTTTGTTGGCGTTTTGATAAACCTGTATATAGGCTATCAACGATGTTACGTCAAGAGGTTTCTTCGTCGATTTCGTAAAAAGCAACCCATTCACTAACGACACTGGAATGTGAGGTTTTATCGCTCGCCATGTCGCGGACGTAATCGTATCCTTCTGACGTGAGAGGATTCTGCAAAAATGTGCCGCAATGGTCACAGTGTTGGGGCGCGTCCGCTTCGCCACCACCATCAGCGTACGGGCCTTGTGGCGCCATGTCGCTATTGCCATCCTGATCGGCCAACGCCAGCAATTCCACATGCAAGCCCTCGCGCACATGCTGCGCGCAATCCTCGCACAACAAAGCAGCCCGGAAAATATAAGCGTCCATGGTTCCGTCCTCCCTGCTAAGCCAGCTCAATCTTGACGCGATGCGGACCCGTGATCTTGACCGCATACTCCGGACAGTTAATCCGATATTCCCGCCGACGTGCGTAGATTTCTTTCTGAGTTTTCTCGCTGACCTCGTGTTCGAGGCCTTGCCCGTAGTTCACATACAGACGGTATTCATCCTCAGTCTTGCGCTTGTAACTCATGTTCGTGCTCCCCTTTCAACACGAACGAACATAGTTTGTTAGCTAACATACGTCAAGGGATAAAATGAGGGCCTAGGGAAAACTTTTCAGGTTTTCGGAAAACCTGTTTTTCAGAACGCCCCTCCATACCCTCTTGACAGTTATTATCTAATAGCCTATGTTCCTGTCATCGACAACAAACCAAGGGGATAAGCCAGATGACAGACGAAATCAGCAACTCAGACAACATGATCGATATCCGCGATGTTATCGCCCGTGTTGAAGAGTTACGCGAGAACGCCTCGAATGATCATCCGGATATGCTACAAGATGAAATTGACGTCGAAAACAAGGAACTGACCACGCTCGAAAGCCTGCTGAATGACCTCGCCGGCTATGGTGGCGACCACCAATGGGAGGGCAGTTGGTATCCTGTTTCCCTCATTCGTGACAGTTATTTTGTCGACGCCATGCAAGAACTTGTGCAAGACATCGGCGACTTACCGCGCGATATCCCGTCATATCTGGCGATTGACTGGGAAAAAACCGCCGATAACCTTCGGGCGGACTACTCTTCCGTTGAATTTGAAGGCATAACCTACTGGTACCGTTAGGAGAATAAAACTAAAATGAAACGCAAGCATATAAAAGGCGTACCCTATCCTTCACCCGCAAGGCTATTAGCGCGCAAGCGGTTCAAAAAGTGTCGCCACTGCGCTTTCGCTTCCCGTCGCTCTAGCGCAATTCTCGGCTATCTTATGAGGCGTAAATGAACGAAACACAGATCAACGAAATGCGCCAGCTGCGTGAAGCTGGCGCAACCAATAAGCAGGTTGGCGAAAGATACGGCATTTCTGCGCAACGCGTGCATCAGATTCTAGGGCCGGCAAAAACCAAGGTCCACCAGCTTCGCTTTCCCAGTCTTAACAAGCGCAACCAAGCACTAGGCAGTGAAGCCGCTCGCGCACTGCCTGGCGCGCTCATGGCGTGGCGTGCTCGCAACAACCTAACGCAATATGAAGCGAGCCAGATCCTTCATTTGTCCGTGGTATCAAACTATTCCAACTGGGAACGGGGCGTTGGTTGCAGTCTACCGGGCTTGGTTCTCGACTTCATAAAACTTTGGGAGGCACACAAAAACCTCTTGACGTAATATCGTTAATAGCCTATATAAGAGGACAGAACAAACAATCGAGGACACAATGACCATCTTGAACAAGACAACGTGCCATCGTAACCGTTACCGTCTGATCCCCGGCTCACAAGGCAATTACGGTGAATTAGAAGGCCATCCAAATCACCGCTATGTCGTAGTCAATGGCGTAGATCGTGGAAACGGATATCAAGGCTACACCAGCGTATCTTACTTTCTAACGAGTAGCCTATTCCCCGCAGCCGCAAAGGCAGCACTTCGTAAATTGTTAACAGCCAAGGAACTGACCTTCATCGAAACTTCAAAACAGGAAAACCCATGAAAACCACAATCATCGTTTCCCTGCTCGTGGCTGGCGGTTTTGCTCTTGGGCTTATCGTCAGCATCACGCTCAGCAATAAGGATCAGGTTTCGCCTGATCTCTACGCGCACAAGGAAATTCCCTTGAACGGGTATAAATCCTACTGATCGGAGAAACCATGTCAAAACAGATTATCCATACCCTGCGGCACTGCTACGACGCCAGCGATTTAGCCGAAGCTTTGTCCATGGCTATTCAGGTTTACTCTGGTCATGTTCTGCACGTAAAAATGCCTGATGGCAGCCTTGTATCGGGCTATGACGTAGAAGAGGAAACACTCAGCGACAACAGCAAAGTTTATAACCTGCTGTTGCGCAGTTAAGGGGAAAACTAATGAGCGACATCAACGCAATCGCCAAACTGAGCCATAACCAGTTTTCGAGCATCATCCGCGATTACCTTGACGCCAAAGCCACCAAGAAAAAGGCTGAGGCAGATTCGCGCAAGGCGGATGGCGTCATCAAGAACCTGCGTTCAACCATTTTCCTGGCCTTGAAGGGCGCCACCATCGGCCGATGTGACAATGCCATCATTACCGTGAAGCCTGAGAAGCGCAATCCCGGCGCATTAACCATGCACGACGGCCGCTCAATCCCGCTGGAGGCGATCAAGGAAATCGTATTCATCACTGACAAGGGCACGCACGACGTCGTAAACGCATCGGACGTAAAAACCTGGTACGGTGGCGCTACCATCGGCGCTGACCTCGAAATTACGTTAACAGGAGATACCGTGTAGTGCCAACCGTTTACCGCATGACCAGTTACCGTAAATGCTGGCCTTGGCGCCACGATTGGAGTGAATGGTACGAGCACCTGAAAACACACAGATACACGCCGGTAAACGATGTCACTGTGTGGTGGACCGAACGGCATTGCAGAAAATGTGGATTGGTTCACTACAACCGGCCGTTCTCGCCAAAACAATTTGGCAAGTTCATGCCGCTACATTTTACGTCGCCTTAACGTCAACGATACCATCCTCTTGCTCATAAAACGCCACCATATCCCCTGCGATTTGCCTGACCTCTTCAGGCCAATCGCGGGGATGCACGTTTGACGCCGAGAGCATGGCCAGCTGCTGGTGCAGTTTTGCGGTTTGTCGTGCTGCCTCAATCTCCTGACCAACCGTGGCGCCAAGCCCGGACGTGCCAGGCATGTTCGGATCAACGGTTTCCCCATCATGGATCCACGGTCGCGGCTGACCACGTGCGAACGTCAGCACGTCAATGGCGCACTGTCGCCGAATGGAGGGAGGCATGGTAACATTCTCGGCCATGTCCACCAGCATCTCAATCATGTCTCGTTCATGCAACTGTGCCGTAAATTGCGTAACGTTAACAGCACTGTTTAGCCGTTTGAGATGTTTAACGACTGCTGCCCTGGCCTCTTTGGGATTGATCGATGCCGCCAGTGTCTTCCCTGCCCTCATCGCGAAACACTCCAATCAAGCGCCTGGAGGATGAAACCTTCCTCTCAAGCGATAACGTCGCAACCTATCTTAATGTCTCACCTGATGTTGTGCGCATGTGGCGTTATCGCGGCACGGGTCCAAGCTATGTCAAAGCCGCTGGCAAAGTTTTGTACCGCGAGATTGACGTTATCGAGTTTCTGAACGCCAATATCGTCATCGCAGAAACGCTGGCGCGGCAGCGCGGCAGGCAGCCGGGCGACTGCCGACGTCGGGGCGGACGCAAAAAAGCACAACCCGCCTAAGAAAACTTTTCAGGTTTTCAGAAAATACGGTTTTCGCCTGGACCCTCCCATCCCGGTTACGTGCCAGGCGTTGGCGATACCGTGCCAGCCGCACTGGTGCCCGTGCCATGCCTATGCGACTGCAGCCCGATCTGATCCGCGCCACCAGCACCTGCTGTCACCGCACCCGAGACCAAAAGGTTTCCGCTGATGGTCACCGTTGGCGCCACGATCTGCAGATTACCTGACGCATCGATGACCACGGTCGACCCATTCGCGCTCAGCGTCACCGTCTGCCCGGACGCAGCCACGACGGACCACGCTCCTGACACGCTCAGCGTGGCCGTGGCACCCGTGGGATGGGTGACACTTAGGGGAAAGGGCGCAGGCGTCTGTGGCCGCCTCTGCGCAGCCGTGTAGGGCGTTCTCTGCCGTGCCTGCGACCCATCCACCGTGTGCCTTGTGGGCGTGGGCAGGACAGGCCCCAGTTGCAGCGTGGTGCCATCGGGCAGAACCTCTGCTACCGTGCCGTCCTGGCCACGCCAGGACCAGCCACCGCCATAGTGCGCGGCATAGTCGGCCGCGCCATTCCCAGGCGCATGCGCGGACGCGTCGGTCAGCTGCGTGCTGATCGATCCCAGCCAGATCCCGTTACGGCTGTCCTGCGAGGGAAACGCCACCAAACCGTGCGTCCCTTGCGTCGGCAGCGCGGGAAACCTGCCCACGACGCCGTCGCGCGGGCCGTGGGTTAAAACCTGGCACGACAGTGTCGGCATCTGCCCGCCGAACGGCCCCAGCAGAGCGACATTGACGGCTTCGTTATCTGGATCTTGCGAGATAACCCAGGCTTTCGCAATCAGAGGCGTGGTCACTGGTTTTGCTCCTGGTATCTAGGTTTCTGGAAATTCCGCTCTTTCCTAACCCCGTTCGGCGAACGCTGACCTTTCCCCGCCTGAATGGCTAAACGCTCATCCTCGATCGCTTGCTTTAACTGAAACTGAAACTCCATAATCTTCCGGTAGAGTTTCAGCGCATTGGAATCCCATTTAATCCCCAAAGCCGGCCGCACGACGTGCCCGACATGCGTGATCATATCTGCCGCCGTTTCGACCTCCCGAAGCGCATCGGCATAAATTTGAGGGGTTAGTGGCACGTATCTAGGTTTCAGCATTTTTCATAACTCCCAAAAAGGTGCTCAACATGTGGTTAGGGTGAGCACCTAAAAAGTCAGGACTCTCTAGGTGTTGAGCACCATGAGCACCTGTGCACCCCGAGTCCTATTCGGAGGGCTGTACACACGCATAGACCAATTATATGTCACATATACGTGAATGGTCTATAGTCTCGCGTATACTCTCTTTATAGATATAAAGGTGCTCAAGGTGCTCAACCACTAGAGACTCCTGACTTTTTATGTGCTCACCTAGGTGCTCACTAGGTGCTCACTAGGTGCTCATTCATCGTTTTTTGGCCTGATCCACTGCCGTGTGCTAGGTTTTTGCTTCCATTTTAACCTCCGCATAACTCCTGCAATACGTTTTTGCACACCGAAGTCATGCCGCGCGATCTCCATTTTGAGCGCACCAATGGCAATTTCCTTGGTTGTGCATTTCTCGATCTGCGGCAGTTTCTGCCCGAAATTGGACCCAGGTTTTTCCAACCATTCCATGATAGTTTCCTCCCACACGTCTGTCTCAAACCTTTGATCTTGTTCAGAAAGAATATACTCTGCCTCGAACTCGCGTGATGGCCAGTAAGGTTCCTCGTTCCTAAATGCGACCATCGCTTCCGCAAACATCTGGTCACGGTTTGCCCGCAACCATTCGATATCAGCGTTGTTCA